>Ga0183098_10536_pt1 | contig 65530 bp, 56 predicted proteins | sample BioMet9_FD_128884 | JGI IMG/M metagenome (GOLD analysis project Ga0183098, IMG submission 128884) | Microbial communities from bioreactor (seeded with sewage sludge) at Lawrence Berkeley National Lab, California, USA - Biofuel... | ecosystem: Engineered > Bioreactor > Anaerobic > Unclassified ...
ATATATTAATTATGTCATGGTTAACATTTAGTAATTTTTGATTTAAATGGAATTTCAAAAGTTCTGAAAAAAACGATATCAATAGAAAAATTGAATGGATTTTTATGTCGACCTGCCGAAAGCAGGAAGTATAATATAAAAGTTATATTAATATCGGTTCGAATTCTTTTTAGAATTAAATTTTTTATTGTTTACCTATACGATTTTATATAATTAATACTATGACATCGGAATGACCATGACTACGAATGTAAAAACGATTCCACTTGCGTTTGGAAGCGGGATTTTGGAGCTTGATATACCTGAGAAAAATATCTCCAGCATCATCCTGCCTTCAGAATTAGAAATAAAGGAAGAAGGAACTTCCTTAATTAAAAAGGCGCTTGAAAATCCTATAAAAAGTCGACGGCTTTCTGAGATTGTAAACCCTGATTCGAGAATTGCAATTATCGTAAGCGATGTTACACGACCAACTCCTACTGCAAAAATTCTTCCTCCTCTACTTGAAGAGCTTTATCTTGGAGGAGCAAAAAACGAGAATATCACTATTGTTTTTGCCCTCGGGCTCCATCGTTTACAGACTGAAGAAGAGTGCCGCCAGCTTGTAGGGAAAAAGATCTTTGAAAAAATAAGATGTATCCAGCACGACAGGAAAAGGTGCAGGTATCTTGGAGAGACAAGTTTCGGAACGCCTGTAGAGGTTTTCGAAGAAGTAGTAGACTCCGACGTTATCATAAGTACAGGAACCCTTGAATTTCACTATTATGCAGGATACGGAGGAGGAGGGAAGTCCATCCTTCCAGGAGTAAGTTCAGAAAAATCCATTCTCTCATTCCATAGTTTTTATAGCAAACTCTTTGAAGGAGATCCTCTCTCAGGTAGAGCCGATAGTCCGGCAAGAAAGAATATAGAGGAAGCTGCAAGGATTGCAGGCCTTGACTTTATCCTGAATGTTGTACTTGACAGCAAAAAAGAAATAGTTGACGCCGTCGCAGGCGATTTAATCAGAGCCCACAGGAAAGGGGCAGAGTATGTCGATGCCATGTATAAAGTACCTGTAGAGCCTGCGGACGCTGTAGTTGTTTCCTGCGGTGGTTTTCCAAAGGATATTAATCTTTACCAGGCAACGAAATCCCTTGAAAACGCTACCTCTGCTGTAAAAAGAGGGGGGTCTATTATCCTTGTAGCCGAATGTGCCGAGGGAATAGGAAACAAGGTTTATGAGTGCTGGAACAGAGAATGCAGGGCTCCTGAAGATGCAGTCAAACGTTTTAAGAACCGTTTTGAGTTCGGTGGGCACAAAGCTGCTATTGTCGGGAGGACTGCAAAAGAATTCAAACTTTATCTGGTATCAAAACTTCCGGAAACGGAAAGTAGAAACGCTTTCTTTATACCGGCAAAAAGCATAGATGAAGCGCTTGAAAAGGTTCTTTCCGAAAATCCTGATGCTAAAATTCATGTTATGCCAAATGGTGGGTGGACTTTACCTGTAAAGCGATAAAAAAGGTGCTATGGATAAAACTACGAAGGTTTAAACTGCTTTTAAAATTACCTCCTCCTTAAAATCACCTTTTCCTCTAAAATTACCTTCTCCTTTAAAATTACCTTCTCCTTTAAAATTACCTTCTCCTTGAAACTTACCTTCTCCTTGAAACTTACCTTCTCCTTGAAACTTACCTTCTCCTTGAAACTTACCTTTTCATTTAAGACCACCTTCTCGCTCTTTTTATACTTGTTTACCCTTATTATTGTAAAATAATAAAAAGAAAAATAGTATCAAGATAAAACATCGGCATAAACATGACTGCAAACATAAAAAAAATATCACTTGCTTTTGGAAGTACGGGAATTGAGTTTGAAATCCCTGAAAGAAATCTTGCCAGTGTTATTTTGCCTTCGGAGTTTGAAATAAAGGAAGAAGAAGCTTCCCTTATTAAAAAATCGCTTGAAAATCCTGTAACAAGTAAAAGGCTTTCTGAGATTGTGAATCCTGATTCGAAGGTTGCAATCATAGTTAGTGATGTTACGCGGCCAACTCCTACTGCAAAGCTTCTTCCGCCTTTGCTTGAAGAACTTTATCTGGGTGGAGCAAAAAACGAAAATATCACTATTGTTTTTGCCCTCGGACTCCATCGTTTACAGACTGAAGAGGAATCCCGAAAACTGGTTGGAGAGCAGGTCTACGAAAAAATTCGCTGCATCCAGCATGACAGGAAAAGGTGCAGGTATCTAGGAAAGACAAGTTTCGTAACTCCTGTAGAAGTTTTCAAGGAAGTAGCAGATTCCGACGTTATCATAAGCACAGGCACCCTGGAATTTCACTATTATGCTGGATACAGTGGAGGAGGGAAATCTATTCTTCCGGGTGTCAGTTCGGAAAAATCTATTCTTTCGTATCATAGTTTTTATAGCAGACTCTTTGAAGGTGATCCTCTCTCAGGTAGAACCGACAGTCCTGCAAGACAAAATATAGAAGAAGCTGCAGGGATTGCGGGCCTTGACTTTATTCTTAATGTCGTGCTTAACAGCAAAAAAGAGATAGTTGCTGCCGTTGCCGGAGATTTCATCGAAGCTCACAGGAAAGGCGTAGAAGTTGTTGATTCCATGTACAAGGTGTCTGTAGAGCCTGCTGATGCAGTAATTGTCTCATGCGGTGGCTTTCCAAAAGACATTAACCTTTTCCAGGCGACAAAATCCCTTGAAAATGCAGTTTTTGCCGTAAAAAAAGGAGGCTCAATAGTGCTTGTGGCTGAATGTACTGAAGGGATCGGGGATAAGGTATATGAGCGCTGGAGTAAAGAATGCAAAACTCCCGATGAGGCAATAAAGAAATTCAGAAAATGTTTTGAGTTTGGGGGACACAAAGCTGCCACTGTTGGGAGGGCTGCAAAAACCTTCAAACTTTATCTTGTCTCTAAACTTCCGGACACTGAAAGCGGAAATACTTTCTTTACTCCTGTAAAAAGCATCGAAGAAGCGCTTGAAATGATTTTTTTCGAAAACCCTTACGCTAAAATCCGTGTTATGCCCAATGGCGGGTGGACTCTGCCCGTAATGAAATAAGAAGACAATTACAAGAAGACAACTATAAGAAGACAGCTATAAAAGACAGATATGAAATGATAGCTGTAAAAGAAGACAATTATAAAAACAAATATCGAAAAAAAGGTCAAGTGAAGTGCCAAATATGATTGAAAACACAAAAACAATATCATTAGCTTTTGGAAGCATGGCACTTGAGCTGGATATCCCGGAAAGAAACGTATCCAGTATTATTCTGCCCTCAGAACCTGAAAAAAAAGAAGATCCGATTTCCTTGATTAAAAAAGCGCTTGAAAATCCCATAAAAAGTCGACGGATTTCTGAGATTGTAAAACCGGATTCAAAAGTTGTAATTATCGTTAGTGATGTTACTCGGCCAACTCCAACTGCAAAACTTCTTCCTCCTCTACTTGAAGAACTTTATCTTGGAGGGGCAAAGGACGAAAATATTACTATTGTCTTTGCTCTCGGGCTTCATCGAAACCAGACTGAAGAGGAATCCCGAAAACTGGTTGGAGAAGAAGTCTACAAAAAAATTCGTTGCATTCAGCATGATACCGGCAGATGCAGACGCGTTGGCATAACTTCCCGTGGCACCCCGATTGAGGTTTTTGAAGACATTATGGATGCTGATGTTGTTATAGGGACCGGAAGCATTGAATTCCATTACTATGCAGGATACAGTGGAGGAGCAAAGTCCGTACTGCCTGGAGTAAGCTCGAAAGAAACAGTTATCACAAACCATAAAATGATGATTGATGAAAAAGCTGTTTCCGGGAGGGTTGATGGCCCTGTCAGGCAGGACATGGAAGAAGCCGCAAAGATTTTCGGCCTTGATTTTATCCTGAATGTGGTGCTTGACAGCAAAAAAGAGGTGGTTACTGCCGTTGCCGGGGACTTTATCGAGGCTCACAGGAAAGGCGTGGAAGTTGTGGATTCTATGTATAAAGTGCCTGTAGAGCCCGCTGATGCAGTAATAGTCTCCTGTGGAGGCTTTCCTAAAGATATCAATCTTTTCCAGGCAAATAAGGCACTTGACAATGCAACTCAGGCTGTGAAAGCAGGAGGCTCCATTATCCTTGTAGCTGAATGTGCCGAAGGGATAGGAAACCAGGTCTATGAATGCTGGAACAGGGAATGCCGAAACCCGGATGAAGCAATCGAGCGTTTCAAAAAATGTTTTGAGTTCGGCGGGCACAAGACAGCAATCATTGCAAAAACTTCAAAGAAATTTAAGCTTTATCTGGTTTCAAAACTTTCGGACGAGCAAACAAGAAATGCATTCTTTACTCCTATGGCAAGTGTAGAGGATGCCTTATCTGCAGTGCTATCGGAAAATCCTGACGCAAAAATTCACCTTATGCCTCATGGAGGACAGACCCTGCCTGTTAGAAAAGAAAATTGAGAGCTTCCTAAAATAAGCAGGAAAAAGGGAGCAAAAATAAAAAATAAACTGAAATAAATTGTGATACTGAAATGACTGCGGGAGGTGCAGGCTTTAAACGCCTGCCGAATCCGCTGCACTGTGTGATGTTGCTTCCGATGCTTCTTCTTCATCTTCAAACCTTAGCCTGAAAGCCTTTTTGAGGAACTCTGGTGAGAACCTGGGTGTCATAAGGCTTACTACGATCAGGACAAGGAAGGACAGTGGAGTTGCAATCATGATCGGATCTACAAGGGACCAGGTGCCTGCAAGTAAAGTTTCCTTGCCGAAGATTGCCTGGCAGATTCCTAGAGGCACTGCTTCTTTTGCATGGACAAAGACCAGCCAGAAAAGACTGCTTATCGATCCTATAACAAGACTTGCAGTTGCTCCGGCTTTTGTTGTGCGTTTCCAGAACAGCGCTCCAATGTAGAGGGGCAGGAAAGCGGATGTGCACAGCCCCATGAACATGGCAGTAGCTCTTGCGATAATACTTACAGGGAGATTGTAAGCCAGAATAACTGCTACTACGATGGTAAAGGCAATTCCTATTTTTGTAACATGGACCGTGCTCGAACTTGACTTGCCTTTCATAAGGCCGTTCTGATAAAAGTCGTACCCTATGGCTGTACCCATGGTGTGGAACTGGGCAGCTGCAGTAGACATTGCTGCCGAAAGCAAGCTTAGCATGAAGATTGCCACAAACAGCGCGGGCATTGCGTGGTTCAGGTATGCGGGAATTATAAGGTCAGTGTTTCCACCCGGGACAACCTGAGTGGCGATCATTCCTGTAGTCCTGTAAAAGTATACGTTAGAAAGGGCTCCTACAACATATGCGACTCCTGCCATCATAAGAAGGAAGGGACCTCCCACAGCAACTGCTCTTTTCAGGGAACGGTCATCCTTTACAGTCATGAACCTGACTGCAAGTTGTGGCTGTGCAAGTGCTCCTATCCCTACTCCCATAACAATTGTGGAAACCATTGTCCACCAGATTGGAGAATTGAAAGCTGGCATTGCAGTCCAGCCCCTGTGTCCCTGGTCAGCAAGCGCCTGAGGCACAAGGTTTGCCATATTGGTAAGAGCCTGGTGAGCTTCTACGACTCCTCCCAGTTTACTGTAGGTATATATCAGCAAAAAGGTCATTCCTACCAGCATGATAGTGGCCTGCATTGCATCCACGTACATTACTGAGAGGAGACCGCCTTTAATCACATAAAAAGCAATGATGACGATAAAGATCAAAAGAGCGACATTATAGTTTATCCCAAGCGTGGTTTCAAGAAATCGGCCTGCTCCTATGATCACGCTTGCAGCATAAAGAGGCATGAAAACCGCTACAAGAAGACCGGAAAATGCTTGAATAAATCTGGACTGAAAGCGTTTTCCTATAAATTCTGGGTAAGTAATGGCTCCAAGGTTTAGCCCCATGCGCCGGGTTCCTGGTCCAAAAATCACGAATGCAATGAAAATTCCAAAAAATATATTCATGAAGACAAGCCACAGAAGCCCCATTCCTAAGGAAGCGGCTACCCCTCCGAATCCTATGATTGCAGAAGTGCTGATAAACGCAGCTCCGTAGGAGAGGGCCATAATTGCCGGAGGTACACGCCGGCCTGCAAGCATATACCCATCATCGGTCTGGGAATTTTTCTTATACCCCAGCCGAGCAACGTAGAAGGTACACGCAAAATAGATAACGACAAGAAGGATTAGAGTTAAAGTACTGACTGCCATAAAAATAACTCCAGAATAATTTTGACGACTGTTTTTTCTCAGGTATTACAAAAAAGGTTTGACTGAAATGAACCTTTGAGCAAATCCCATACCTGTTTACTGGTCTTGAGTCACCTGTTTATGAGTACTGCTTTTTACTGATTGTTCTTCTTTTTCCTCTCTCCAATTCAATAGCCCATAAACCATGCACCCGAGTGCACTCAACAAACAAGCAAGATATGCAAGCCAAATTTGAGGGTCATCTATTCCTAATACCATCTACTACACCTTCCTGAAAAATATTCTGACAATAGTTAACGTGATACTTGTTAGCATTGTACATTTGCCTTTTTGTTATTTAAATATATTGAGTAAGGTAAACTCTAATATCAAGTAACAAAGTAAACTTTTTAAATTACAAAATTAATTTGGTGAAATTCCACTTCAGACCGTTCAATATGATATTAATCTTCGCAATCACAGCCAGAAAAAACAGCTTACTTTCAAAGCTCAGAGCTGGCAGATCAAGTGAAAAAACAAAAAAATAAGAAAACGAGATTCAGGAAAAAGAAGTGAAGAAAGAAAAATGAAGAAGAAAAATCTGATTTCTTACTTAAAACAGCACTTTGTAATCTCTCCACTGAGATCTTCCCTGAGCATTTTGACAGCTTCGTCAAATTCATTGGTCTGACCGAGCACCCACATAAGTTTAACAAGGGCAGTTTCGGGCAGGGTATCTTCTCCTTCGATTGCACCGGCTTTCAGCATATCACGGCCGGTATCATAGACGCGGTCGCAGATTCTGCCATTAAGGCACTGGGACGTAACTATAACAGGCATTTTTGCATCTGTTGCTTTCTGGATCCTGGGAATCCACTTTGTAGAAACATGCCCAAGCCCGGTACCTTCGAGAACCAGTCCTCTGTACCCGTTGTCAATGTAATGGTCAAGGATTTCAGGACTTGAACCGGGAGTGAATTTAACAAGGGCACATTTCGGTTCCATGCCTGGTTTGAATTTGAGAGGTCTTTCTCCGCGCTTGATATAATCAATGAAAGTTTTTATTTCCCTGGTATCGTAATCCACAACCCCTATCGGATGGGAATTTGTGGATTTGAAAGCGTCCCTGCGGGAAGTATGCATTTTTCTGACTTTTGTTCCGCGGTGGATTTCGCAGAAATCATCCGAGGTTGTCCCATGCATGACAACCGAAACTTCAGAAATATCACTTATAGCGACCATGGCTGCACAGATCGCATTCATGGCATTGTCGCTGCTTGGACGATCTGCACTTCTCTGGGAACCTACAATAACGATGGGTACAGGTGTTTCAATCATAAAGGAAAGGGCTGCAGCCGTGTACATCATGGTATCTGTTCCGTGAGTCACGATTACCCCATCAGCACCTGCCTCGATTTCCTCTACAACGGCACGGGCAAGATTTTGCCAGGACTCCGAATCCATGTTTTCCGAGAGAATGCTTGAGATTACCCTGCCTTTGAAATCGGCTATCTCTCTGAGTTCAGGGATAGCTGCAAGGATATCGTCAGCAGTGAACTGGGAAGTTACTGCACCTGTCCTGTAATCGATTTTGCTTGCAATCGTTCCACCTGTGGAAAGAATAGCGACCTTTGGAAGCTTTTTTCCAGATTTCTGGACCTCCTCTCCTGCCGTTTTGGGTCCGTTTCCGCCGTTCCGGCCTCCGTTTGTGTTTTCTCCATTGTTTTCCAGAAGAGTTATCTTTACCTTATCCATGGAAAAACCGGCATTGTAACCGCTGTTCATTTTTATTGTAATATATCCTTCCATGGACGGCATCACTTTGCCTTCATAGACAGTGCCGTTCTTTTCAATACGTACCCGGTCGCCCTGTTTAAATTCCATAAATAATCCCTTTTATGACAACTTTTTTAAATGCTGTATAGATAATTGGTATTCCGGTATCATACAGACATTCTTGTATAATACATAGCTACTTTTACAATATTATGCATTTTGCGCGATACTGAGAGGTCAAAGTAGTATTAATACTGAAATTGATACTAATAAGTTTAAGAGGTCAATGTAATATTAGGTCAATGTAATATTAATACTGAAATTAATACTGAAATTAATCTGAGATTAATACTGAGATTAATACTAAGTTTAAGAGGTCAATGTAATATTAATACTGAGTATTAATACTTAGTTCATTGACATCAAGTATACTTAAGTCTGAAGTTTGCTTCGTTATAGCTCAAGTTTTCCTGTACTCATTAACGGTTGCAAGCAGATTTTCAAATGCTGAGTCTGTAATATCTTTCAGGGTTGCAATTTCCTGCCTGTTAAGTTCAAGCTCGGTCTGCCTTTTCGAAAGATAATTTCGCATTTCTTCGGGAGCTGGCCCGCCAGCGATTTTTCTTCTCTTTACGTTCGAAACTGGGTTCAGGGCTTCTTTTACCATTTTCTCCGTGAGCCCCCGGCTTGAAAGAGATTCGCCCAGCACAATTTCGGCCACGACGTCTATTTTTTCTAAAGTTGGTTTTTCCATATTCCTTGCGAGCATCCCGACGATCTGGTGGGCAGTCCTGAAAGGAATTCCGGTTTCCCGGACAAAGGTATCCGCAAGTTCGGTTGCGGTTGTAAAACCTGTAACTGACTGGGCAGCAAGCACTTCAGGGTGAACTTTCATAGTTTTTATCATTCCTTCCATAACCCTTACTGAAGCCCTTACGGTTTCTACAGACCGCCAGATGTTTGGAGTTGCTTCCTGCAGGTCCCGGTTGTAACTCAAGGGAAGCCCTTTGCAGATAGTAATCAGAGACATTAGTGCGCCCACTGCTACTCCTGTTTTCCCGCGCATAAGTTCTGCAGTGTCAGGATTTTTCTTCTGTGGCATGATTGAAGAAGTAGAAGCATACATGTCGTCCAGTTCTATGAAATTGAATTCGGAAGAGGACCAGATTACGAGTTCTTCGGCCATGCGGCTCAAGTTTATCATGAGATTTGTAAATCCTGAGGCGCATTCAATAAGAAAGTCCCTGGTGCTGACCGCATCCATTGAATTTTCAAGCAAGCCATCAAAGCCCAGAAGCTCCTGGATCCTTTTCCTGTTCAGGTTAAATCCCGTGGAAGCAAAAGCCGCAGCCCCAAGCGGGCAGAGGTTTACTCGGGAGTAAGCGTCCTGAATCCTGTCAAAGTCCCTGCCAAGAGCGGATTCGTGGGCGCAGAGGTGATGAGCAAGGGTTGTCGGCTGGGCATGTTGCATGTGAGTAAAACCAGGCATGAGCGTCTCGGTATGTTTTTCCGCAAGGGTAAGAAGCGTTTGCCTCAGCTTATGGATTTCTTCAAGCAGCCCGGTCAGTTCTTCCCTGAGCACCAGCCTGATGCAGGTCGCAACTTCATCGTTTCTGGAACGCCCAGAATGCATCCTGCCCCCAACGTCTTCCCCAACCATATCGATGAGCCTTGACTCAAGAGAGATATGGATGTCTTCATAGCTGAAATCGAGCTTTTCCATTCCTTCCTCCCGGATTTTCAAAAGCCCACTAAGGATTTTGCTGCAGTCCTCCCTATTTATGATGCCCTGCTCTCTCAACATTACTGTGTGGGCAAGGTCCACTGCTATATCAGCATCAAAAATCCACCTATCAGCTTCCATAGAGGAGGTATAACGTAAAATTTCCTCGTCCTGGGCAGCCTCCAGCCTGCCTCTGCGTAAAATATTGCTCATCGGTTTTCCTCTCTCTGATTTTTGTGATATAAGTAGGTGTGAGTATAATTCCTGTTGATACGAATCTAATTTCTGTTAATGTCTGTGGCAATAGTATTTGTGAAACTAATATGAGATTTGATATGAGGCTTATAAGGTTTAATATGAGGCTTATAAGATTTAATATAAGACTTAAATGAAATACTTGATGCAAGATTTAAAGTAAGATTTGTAGCGTGGTATTATTTCAAACGCTTAAATATGAATCGGTTTCGGAAAATTTTCTTTAAGCTAACTGTATCAGGCAGGCCCTTGTTTTTTTCAGTAAAAATTCTTGAAAACTATTACGGCTTACTTATTTGTCCGATTTTTATGGTATCCCAAAAAAATAAATTGTAAGGAAAGCGTAAATTTGTTTAATGTCCGCTGTTTCAAAGTATAACCGAATCGCACCCATATACGAACTGATAGACCTGCCTCTGGAATTCTTCTTTTTTCAGGAATGGAGAAAAGAAGCTCTTTCAGGCCTGAGCGGAAAAATTCTGGAAGTCGGGGTGGGCACAGGAAGAAACCTGAAATACTATCCGGCAGGCTGTAGGGTAATAGGAATCGACAAAAGCGAAAGGATGCTCCGGCGAGCCCAGGAAAAAGCCGAAGGCAGGAAAAACATTACTCTTTATCCTATGGATGCTGAGCACCTTGAATTTCCTGATAACAGTTTCGATTACGTGGTCATAACTTTTGTTCTTTGCACAATCCCTGATCCTGTGAAAGCTCTCAGGGAAATGAGACGAGTCCTGAAACCTTCAGGGGAATTGATAGCCCTTGAGCACGTTCACAGTGACTCCCCTATTGTTGACTTCATAGAACATTTGATTAATCCGGTTCTGTTTTTCTTGCTTGGGGATCATGCAACCCGGCATACTGTGAAGAATATTGAAAAAGCTGGCTTCACCATTAAGGAAGTGAAAAAACTGGCTTTCAAGGACGTTTTCAGGAAGATTAGGGCAAAACCATAAAAGGCTACCTTATGAGTTTGGTTTCAAAACCCCGACCATTAATGTTTTAGACCAAAATAAGATATCCCTTTCATATCTACTTATCTTGATTTCTCTACTCTAAAATCTTGATTTATACGGATGGATGATAATTTTAAAATAAGCTCAAACTGTATCATAATTATTCTAAAAATATTGCCAGTATGTTTTTAGCTGAGCAGTAGTCCACTCCTATAAAACAAAGTTTATACATCATAATGAAATAGACAAACTTATGTATGAGCGTGATGAAAAATGGAAGTTTTGTGATAGGTGTGGTAGCAAAAAGATAATGAAAAAAGAAAAAGAACCGATATGTCCGAAATGCAACGGTTTAGATATAATACCCAAAGACACTGCTTTATATATATATGAACAGTTATATAATTTGTTCAATTCACAGTTAACCATAATGGTTAAAGAGTTGGACAAAAATGGACTGATTTTCTGGTTACTTGAAGAGCGCGAGTTATTAGCTAGTTATTTCTTGAATAAATATCCTTATATTAATTTTAACAGACTATTCGCACTTACTGATTTATTGAAAAAATCATTTAAAGTCTATAACATTAAAGGAAGTGAAAAAGCAGATTATGAAAAAGCAATGCAATTAATTGATAATTACTCTTCAGTTAGTTATCAAGTTGTTATAAAACGTTACTTAATAGAAGAAGGGTATGCCCATTGTGTTCTAAAGAAACCTATTGACCTGCAACGTATTAAGCAATCAGAATTATTTCCAAATGATTTAATTTCAAGTTTCAGTTATTATCTTGATGTTGATTGGATTAGTGTAGACAAAAGTTTTGAACTAAATATGATACTATCAGATGAGGCTACGGAAAAATATCTTAATGAACACAAAGAAGAGTATGACAAAATCAATAATAGCCCAATAGAAAAGATAGCATATACGCCAGAACAGTTGATACATAACTTGTATCCTATACTTAAGTCTTTACGTGATGGTTTGAATATGAGTACTCTGTTTGCAGAATTTTTTAATATTCGTTATCTAAAAGAAAAAAAGATTCCATTAGAGGTTTTTTCTACAATAGAGGACTGTCCCATCAATCAACTTGATATATTAATGTACACAAGCAAAACAGAATTTGTTAGATTTATTGCGGAGAAACTCAAAGATTTCAGTCAAGAAGAAATCTACAGTAGCTTTGTTTTTAGTGAGGATAACCAAAGTATTTTTCCATTTCTTGTAGAAATCGAAGGAAACATATTCATTTCTCCTAACTTTATGTACTTAATGAGGCTTTATTATACTTCGGTTTACTATGATAAATTATTTAAAATGGAGACCGATAATAGATCTCTTCAATTTGAACAAGTGGAAATTCCTAATAAATTGAAAGATAATGGATTTAAAGTACAAAATAATAAGAAAGATCGCAATAAGAAAAATAAGCTGGAAATTGATTCTATTGCAAGAAAAGAAAATAAGATCTATGTAATAGAAACAAAAATGTGGGACATAGGAATGCGTTTCATACGAAGAAAAACTCATCTTCAAAGAGAACGGGACTTAAAAGGAATAATAAATGGATTTAAATATACAATGAAAGATAGCATTATTGTTATTAAGAAAAAACCAAGTTTACTTATGAAGATAGACTATGTAAAACGAAATCTCAAAACTTTGTATCCTGACCACGAAAGAATAAACAGCGTTGAAGGATTGATAATTACAAGAAGCTACCCACCTATAACAGAATATAAAGGTGTAAAAATTGTAAGCTTTGAAGAGATTAGCAACTTATGAAATCATTTCATACAAATGTGTGAGTGAGCTCTTCCCAAAGTGTTCTGTAGCGAATTTATAAAATCGTTTTCTACTCCTGCAAGACAGTTCAGGCTTCTACAATTATTCATAAATGCACTTTCTTTTCACTTCAATTATCTCAGTCATTTCGTTTTTTCTTCAAGAATTCAGGATTATATCCTAGCTTCGGCAGGTAAACATATAAGTTAATATAATTAATTTTCATATCTATTTTCTTGATCTTCCATGGCAGATAAAAACAACAGTAGAAGAGTTGAATCTTCAATAAAACGTACAAGATTCTTAGGTCACCTTGGTCTCATTGCTGGAGTTTTCCGAGAGCTTGAAGTTGACAAATTGATCGATGAGAAACTTCCTAAAGAACGAGATCACAAGGTTCCTCACTCCGTCTGCATCCTTGCCATGGTACTCAATGGTCTTGGTTTCATAGGGCAACGTCTGTACCTTTTTCCTGATTATTTCAGGACTATTTCTACAGAAAGATTATTTGGAGACGGCGTCACACGAGAAGACCTGAATCAATATGCTATTGGAGAAACTCTTGACAGAATAGTAAAATATGGTCCTACAAAACTGTTTACGGAAATCACTCTTCATATTATGGCTCGTCTACCTATTCCTGTCCATTGTTTACACGCTGACACTACAAGTGTCAGCGTTTATGGCGATTATGAAGACGAAGAAACTGAGTATATTGATATTACTTTTGGAATACCCAAAAACGGAAGATGGGACCTCAAACAATTTGTTTTGAGCTTGATTGTTAATCAGCATGGAATACCACTTTTCATGAACACCCATTCAGGGAATGCTTCAGACAAAAGCACAATTCTGGAAGCAATCAAGTCTCTCAAATCAGCTTTAAGACCTGAAAGCAAAGTGTACTATGTAGCTGATAGTTCTTTTTACACTGACAATAATATCAAGAACATAGGAAAGTCATTCTGGATCAGTCGTGTTCCTGCAACAATTAATGAAGCAAAGGAACTGCTAAATGCAAATCTAAACCTGAAAACGTTGAAAAGCGACGAAAGATACTCATTTTATCAAACCTTTGTGGATTATGGTGGAGTTAAACAAAAGTGGGTTTTGTTACTCTCTCATAAAATGAAAGAAAAAAAAGAGGTAACTCTCAGAAGGAAGCTTGAAAAAGAGCTTGAAAAAGCAGAAAAGTCGCTTAAAAAACTGGCAGGAGATGACTTTTTCTGTGAAGAAGATGCATTAAAAGCAGCAGAAAAATGGATTGCAGATTTCCCTTATGTTCTTTTTGAAAAAATAGATTTGAAAACCATTAAAAAACGTGAAGCAGGTAAAAGAGGCAGAATTTCTAAAGATGAGAAATTGAAGACATGTTACAGGATTGATGGAATTATAAAGGTTAATGATGCTTTTGTTTTAAAAGAAATGGAAAAAATGGGACTTTTCATTCTTGCAAGTAATGATATCAGTCTTTCTCCTGAAGAGATGCTGAAGTATTACAAAGGACAGGATAAAGTAGAAAAAGGATTCAGATTTTTGAAAAGTGATGCCTTTAGCATATCGAAGGTGTATCTCAAGAATAAATCAAGAATTGAAGCGTTGACAATGATAATGGTTCTCTGCTTAATGATTTATTCTATTGCAGAATGGAAATTAAGGACAAAGTTAGAAGAAGAAAATGAAACGGTTCCAGATCAAAAAGGGAAACCAACAAAAAGACCAACAATGAGATGGATATTTTTCAAGTTTCAGGGAATTACAGAACTTATAACGCAGAAAAAAGGGAAAACAAAGTCAGAAATACTGAATATGGAAGAAATTCACTGGAAAATATTGAGTCTCATGGGAGAGGAATATGAAAATATATATCTCTAGTTGTGTTAACCTGCCGAATCTAGGTTAGTAAATAAGCCTAAAGCTAATTCTGAAATAACCATCGTATCCCCGTTGATATGAAAATTTCTTCTTTACTTCTCAATCAACTCCCTTAGGACTCGTAACGAAATAACCTAAGTAACACATTATTATTTGGAAGCAAAACAGATGGTACTGCTTATGAAAATGGAAAAGTACAGTGTAAAAATTGGCTTAGGTTATTTCGCGGTGAGTACTTAGAAAACCATCTAAATTAATTATTTCTATTTTATTCGGGAAAGGCCGCTCTCCTGCGTCGAGCGTGACAATAACGGCCAAAATACGGCTATTACGGTTATTCTGTCTTATTTTTCTCATTTACTCTTTCTTTTTCTCATTTTTCTTCTATTTTTTCCTTTTTTTCCGTTCTTCATATTAAAATGAAATAATTATTTCAATTCGGCTTTTCTACAGCTTTCGGATTCATCCCCAATCTAAAAACAGCTCGGTTTTTAAGATTTCCTCCATTTCAATGCTTTCCAGGATCTCAAAAGCGAGATTTGCCGTAAATTCGTCTTCCGAGTCAAGTAAAGCCTGCAAGCGTGGTCTTTCCTCTTCAGTACATATCTTTTTGAGGGTTCCGGCTACTTCGGCTTTTACAAAGCGGTTACAATCATAAAGGCTGTTGATAAGGGGTCCGATAGCTTTTTTCGGTTTTATCCGGCCGAGGGCTTTTGCAGCAGCAAGGCGTGTGAAATCATCCTTATCCGTAAGGGCGGCAATAAGGTTATCGACTGCATTTTTGGCTTTAATCCGACCCAGAGCCTCTGCTGATCCTGATCTTCCTTTATTATTCGGGTCCATCAGCGCATCAATAAGAGGTTCTATGGCCTGGCTGGATTTTATTTTCCCAAGTGCTTTTGCAGCTTCTTCTTTTACAAAGCCATCGTTATCAAAAACCAGAACATCTATCAGGGGCTGGAGGGCTTTTTTTGACTTTATCCGGCCGAGGGTGTCGGCAGCAAACCGGCGCACGGTTGCGTCTCTGGACTTGAGGGCGCTGACCAGTGGAGGAATAGCTTTTTCACAATCAAAAAGGTTCAGGGACCCGGCTGCAAGCCTCCTGACTTCATCGTCCTCGTTATCAAGGGCACTGATCAGGGATTCAAAAGCTCTTTCGCTCCTGCTTTCGGACAGGCTTTGCAGAGCTTTTGCTGTTTCTTTCCGCACAAGTTTATCTTCGTCTTTCAGGGCGTTATCAATGAAATCAAAGATTTGGTTTGATATGCAATCAGGAATCCCATAGGGATTTATCTGGCCAAGAGCTCTTACTGCTCCCTGCCTTGTGAAAGGGTCCTGGGACTTAAAAATCCTGATAAGGGGGTCAAGGACTTTCTCGCACTCCAGTTGTCCGAGTGCATTTGCAGCTTCTTTCCTGACAAAGCGGTTTTCGTCTCCGAGTGCAAAAAGCAGCGGAGCAATGGCTTTTCTGACTTTTATCATTCCCAGGGCTTTTGCGGCTTCCAGTCGGACTAAATGGCTGTTGTCCTGGAGTTTATTTATCAGGGTTTTAGCAGCTTTCTCGGACTTTATTTCTCCAAGGGATTCTACGGCTGTCTTTCTTACAAATTCATCCTCATCCGAGAGTGCAGAAACAAGAGAGTCAAGCGTTTCCTCGGACCCCACTACCCCGAGGGCTTTTGCAGCTTCCCTTCGGACGAAACGGTTTTTATCCTCAAGCATATCGATGAATTTGCCGGAAGTTTTGTCCGATTTGATTTCTCCAAGCGCTTTTGTAGCGATCCAGCGTACAAACTCATCCTTATCTTCAAGGGCATCTACAAAAGGTTCAACAGCTCTTTCCGACCTCATTCGGCCCAGGGCTTCGGCAGCTCCCAGCCTGACAAGCTTGTCTTCTTCCTGAAATGCCTTTATAAGAGCTTCTGCTGCTTGTCTGGAATTTGTCCTTCCAAGAGCCCCTACAGCTCCAATCCGAACGAAATCATCTTTGGCCCCAAGTGCGGAAATAAGGACTTCCAGAGCTTTTTCAGATCCAATCTGCATTAGTGCATTTGCAGCTTCCAGCCGGACAGCCCGATTATGATCTTTAAATGTGTCCCTGAGCAGTTCGATTGCTCTTTCGGATCCTATTAAGCCAAGAGACTTTATGGCTTCTATCCGCACAGAATAATCTGCGTCCCCAACTGCAGTCTCAAGCGGAATAAGTGCCATCTCTAACCTGGTTTCCCCAAGCACTTTCGCAGTTTCTCTTTTTACCCTGATATCTTTATCCTTAAGTGCTCCAGTATTGGCCCTGATCCCACAGGCTCCGAGCCTTCCAAGGCTCTGAACAGCCTTTACTTTTTCTACAGTATACCTGCTGTCAAGTTTCCTGGCAAGCAAAGCACATAGTTTTCCTTTTGTTTCGGGACTGGCTCTCACAGCACATTTTGAAGCCAGATATAAGTTTCCGCTTGAGACCATCGAATTTACAAGTTCGTCTCCGGATTCGAGCAATTCCGAGGTGAGCATTACCACATTCTCCCATCTTGGATTTCTGAACGCCTTTGAGATGTCCATCCCGTTTTCAAAGTAAGTTTTCAACTTTAAAGCCGTAAAATATTCCTGAAAAGTTCGATCTACTCCGAACTTTACTTCGGATCTCTTTCTTATCAGGAGTCCGAGCCCTAAGCAGGCCTGAAGGAGTTTCTCCGCCCTTACTCTACCAGACCTGTTGCACTCTGTAATCCTTCCAGATTTGTTGCACTCTGTAATCCTTCCAGATTTGCTGCACCCTGTAATCTTTCCAGATTTGCTGGATTCTATATATGCTTCTGCCACTTCAAGGGCATAGCTATACTTACATGAAATCTTATTTCTGCACTGGAGTTTGAAGGCCAGGTTCATAAGGACATTTTCAATATCTGTTTTTTCGGTATTCAGCTCCTGATAATCTATTTTCCCAGTATTTAGCTCCTGAAAGCCTGTTCTTTCGGCACTGGGTCCTTGAGAATCTGTTTTCCCATCAGGTACTCTTCCCGAATTTGTATTCTCAAAACTTACTCTTAGAGGCAGCTGGGTCTGGGATCTAAAAAACTCCTCGCTTATCCTGTAATCTTTAAAAAGTTCCGAAATGAGCGCCTGATAGATTTCTGCCCTGCTGGAAGGAATAGAATCAAAAAGAGTAAAGTGCTGGATGTCCTCCGTTTTTTCTCTTGTCCCCATATGCGCAGTTGAAAGTTTGAGCCAGAAATAAAGCATCAGAGGATTCTGAAGAACCGACTTTGACTGAGTCTCACCCCGGCTCCTGACTTTTAAAAGCTTTGCCTGTCTTTTATTTGTGACGTTCTTTTCTATAAACCGCCTGATTTTTTCATCGGTCAATTTTTCAAGTTCGGAAAGTGCAAATGTACTTTTTAAGCTCTCAGAAGGTTCGGGTCTCGAGGCAATAACATATCTACAGGCTTCATACTCGGAAATAAAGTCAGAGATCTCATCAAAAGGAGAGAAATTCTCTGAAGGAGTAAGCAGGTCAAGCCCGTCCAGTAACAGCAGGGCTTTTCCTTCGAGCAGTTTCTTAAAATCCGTCTCAGAAATGCCTTTTTTCTTTACCTGTGTTTTTAAATAATTATAAAAAGAACCTTTAACATAGGAATCAAGTGCTATATATATTGGAACAAATCCCTCTTTTTTCAGTAGGCGTTCCCTGGCATAGACAGTACTCAGCCACTTAAGGGTGCTTGTCTTTCCAGAACCTGCTTCCCCGTAAATTATCAGGTGCCTCTCTTTTTCCACAATTTGTGAAATCTTGAAGTCGTAGGCAAGGGAAACCTTTTCTTCGAAAAGCCTGCGCGTGATTGGTAGTATTTCTCTGGCAGATAATTCTACGTAGTTACAGACTTTATCCCTATCTTCCAGTATTACGCTTTTCAGGTACGTTCCCAGGTTCCCGTTTGAGTTGCTTTCAGTTATGGACTCAGGCATGTGTCCCCCACAATCTCTAAATGGTGTTTCCTTTCCAGGTTCTATTCTTTTTGTCAGGGGACCTTTTTTAGGTTTACTGCTTTCAGTATGTATTTTCAGTATGTATCTTCTGTATGTATCTTCAGTCTTTAGTATGTATCTTCAGTATGTATCCGGACTTTTTCCACTACTTTCTTGTTATATGCATTTACAATGTCGCTTCGGGTAATGAGACCAAGGAGTCTGGTTTTATCCTCTCTGTCTACGACCGGAAGCCTGCCTATTTGTTTTGAAGCGAAACGTTTGAGGACCGCGTCAAGGGTTTCATCAGGGTAGGCAACTTCCAGACGCCGGGTGGCTATATCCTTTACTTTTTTGTCGACGTCTCCTGACTTTACTTTGCTCCGGAGGTCTGAAAGGGTTACTATACCTGAAAGTTTGCCTTTGGAATCAAGGACTGGAAAACCTACGTGGCGGCTTACCTGCATTGTAGCCGTAAGTGCCTCAACACTCTTCTCCTCAGAGACTGTCTGGACATATGTGATCATGGCATCTTTTACAAACATGGAGCTCATGATATCTACTTCTCTGCCTTTTCGGATCTTAAACCCTCTCCTGCGTAGGCCCTCCGTGAAAATGGACTCCGGATAAAGGGCATTTGACATCACACTGCTGAGGACGCAGGCAAACATGAGAGGAAGAATCATATTATAATCCCTTGTAATCTCAAACAGGATCAGGATGGCAGTAAGGGGAGCCCTGGCAGTTCCGGCAAAGACTGCCCCCATTCCAACCATAGCATATGCCCCTTGATCGGCTACACTCCCCGGAAAAAGCAGGTTTGCGGCTGTCCAGAAAGCTCCTCCCAGCATTGCACCTGTAAAAAGGGAAGGGACAATCGTTCCTCCTGAGCCTCCAGAACCCAGGCTCAGGGAAAAAACGAGGATCTTTAAAAAGAGCAGGATTAGCAGGAGATCGAAAGTAAGCTGGTTGTTGAGGGCATCCGTTATTACATTATAGCCCATTCCGAGGACCCTGGGGTAAAAAAGGCCTATTGCACCAACTGCGAGCCCTCCCAGGGCAGGCTTGAAAACAGGATGGAGAGGAATTCCCGAAAAAATATCTTTTGTGTGGTAAAGCGTCCTGATCAGTAGTGTAGAGATGAACCCTGCAAGAAGCCCGAGCACAAGGTAGAGCCCGAGTTCTTTGTAGGGACTTACCATTTCGTAGGAAGGGATTTCTATAGGTTTAACCCCGAAAAGTGTGCTTGAGACAAGGGTTGCAAAGACCGAGGAGATAACTATCGGAATAAAGGTCCTGGTTTCAAGTTCCCCGTAAATTACCTCTACCACAAAGACTACCCCTGCAAGAGGGGCATTAAAGGCGGCTGCAATTCCGCCTGCAGCTCCACAGCCTAGAAGTATCTGAAGCTTCCTTTCAGGGCTCTTCAGAATTCTCCCAAGAAAAGCTCCAGTCCCGGCTCCTGCAAGGATTCCAGGTGCCTCTTTTCCCAGAGAACCTCCTGAACTAATTGTGATTATTGAAGTAAAAACCTCCAGAAAAACATCCCTGAGATTAAGTCTTGCTCCGCGGAGGGTTACAGTTTCTATAAGCCCGTCAACGCCGTACTTCCTTTTCATCAGAAAATGGGAAGTTATTCCTACCAGCAACCCTCCAAGGGCAGGCACGAATAACACATAATAGTGCGGGAACTCGTGTAACGGGAACCCTTGCTGCATACCCAGAAAAGTATTGCTGTACTGGAGAGTCTGATCATAAACTCCTATCACGAACCCTGTAAGGAGCCCGATTATAATAGCAATTGAATCGATCCTAGCAGTTTCGGTATCAAACCGCGCAATATACTCTGTTATCCTGGGATATTCTCTTACACTGTGGAATACCAATTTGTGCTCTGGACTAACTTCCAAAAACTCGTGCCTCTTAAATCCTTTTATCTCTTCCTTTTTCTTGAACAAAAAGGTAAGTTTCAGGTTATCCTGCCTGAATATTTTTCACTCGAAGGATTTCAAGCATTTATTTAAATGTATCATTATATTATATTATACAATGTATGCCCAGAGTACAGCCTGTGAAAATCGAAGATTCTTTTCCTCGATTTTTTCGTTATCTTCAGCCTTCTTCATCTTCGTTATCTTCAGCCTTCTTTATCTTCGTTATCTTCAAGCCTTCTTCATCTTCTTTATCTTCATCCTTCTCTATTTACAGCGTTTCATTCGATTCTTATCTTTTGTTATTCTGGATAAGTTCCAGAACCTCACAGAGTTTTTTTGCAGTTTCGGAAACGGTCTGCATACCGATGGAGTCTTCTTCTACCGGGTTCCAGGCTATTCCACCGAAATGAGAATTATCGCCGACTACAATCATGCCGTGAATATGCATCCAGTCATGGATTGACTGAATGGTTTTTTCCTGACCTCCGTTTCTTGAGCCTCCAACTGAGAGAGCGGCTCCAACTTTGTTTTTAAGTGCAAAGTTATTGCGGCGAAGCAAGACACTTCTGTCAAATAGGGCTTTAAGCTGGGCAGGATAATTCCCCATATATACCGGCGATGCAACAATTATACCGTCTGCAGCTTTCATTTTCTCATAAACTTCCTCCATACTGTCCTCAATAACACAGGAAGCTTTTTCTATGCAAGCTCCGCATACTTTACAGGGGGCAATTTCCTCATTTGAGAGAAAAACAGTATCGGTTTCAAAACCTCTTTCTTTTGCAATTTCGAGAGCAGCTGCAATCATTTTTTCACAGTTTTGGCCCTTTCGTGGGCTACCTGAAATTCCAAGTATCTTCATTGAAATCATTCCGGAACTCTTTTATATTAATTTGTCATTTATATTCAGTAATATTGTCTTAAGTTTCACGGATCTGATATAAAATTAGTCCAGATCATTAAATATCTCAAGATAAAACTTGTATTTTAAAACGGTGCTGAGTGTTCTATATATATATTTTATATATATATTTTTTATTTTTATATATATCGCTATCCATTTTACGTAAATTTATATATTAAGACCCAGCTAACTTAGACTACTCTAATTATATAGGAGGTTGGTTGATTGGTAACATTTTTAGAAAAGATCAGTGAAAGAGCAAAGAAACTCAACAAAACAATTGCTTTACCTGAAACTACCGATATAAGAACTCTTCAGGCAGCTGCCAAGGCCCTCGAAAGAGGGGTTGCAAATATCGTTCTCGTAGGCGATGAAGCAAATATTAAGGAGCTTGCAGGAGATCTTGACCTCTCAAAAGCAAAGATTGTAAATCCTGAGACTTACGAGAAAAAGGATGAATACATTCAAGCTTTCTACGAGCTGAGAAAGCATAAGGGTATTACACTCGAAAGTGCAGCCGAAATCATGAAAGATTACGTTTACTTCGCTGTTATGGCGGCTAAACTCGGTGATGTTGACGGTGTAGTATCAGGTGCTATTCACTCTTCTTCAGACACGCTTAGACCTGCTGTCCAGATTGTTAAAACTGCTCCTGGTGCAGCTCTCGCATCTGCTTTTTTCATTATTTCCGTACCGGACTGTGAATATGGATCAGACGGGACATTCCTCTTTGCTGACTCAGGTATGGTTGAAATACCCAGTCCTGAAGACGTTGCAAACATTGCTGTTATTTCTGCAAAAACCTTTGAACTGCTGGTTCAGGACGATCCATATGTTGCAATGCTTTCTTATTCCACCAAGGGAAGCGCACACAGCAAACTGACAGAGGCGACAATCGCTGCCACAAAGCTTGCACAGGAACTCGCTCCTGACATTCCAATTGATGGTGAACTCCAGGTAGATGCAGCAATTGTTCCAAAAGTTGCAGCTTCAAAGGCTCCAGGAAGCCCTGTTGCAGGCAAGGCTAATGTCTTTATTTTCCCTGACCTCAACGCTGGAAACATAGCATACAAGATTGCCCAGAGGCTCGCCAAGGCCGAAGCTTATGGCCCTATCACTCAGGGACTTGCAAAGCCAATTAATGACCTGTCCAGAGGCTGCAGCGACGAAGACATTGTCGGTGCTATTGCAATTACATGCGTTCAGGCCGCGGCACAGGACAAATAATCTCAAACGTTTCTATATTTGCAAACATTTTAGAAAGCTTTTTATTGACTTTCATATATAAAATATCTTATTGTATATATAAAACGTAAATTAAAAGCAATCTATGAATTGGGGTTTAAAGATGAAGGTATTGGTAATAAATGCAGGAAGCTCATCGCTGAAATATCAGTTAATTGATATGATCAATGAATCCCCTCTTGCAGTCGGTCTTTGCGAAAGGGTGGGAATCGATAACTCGATTATTACTCAGAAGAGGTTCGATGGCAAGAAGCTGGAAAAGCAGGTTGACCTGCCAACCCACAGGGTAGCTCTTGAAGAAGTTGTCAAGGCTCTTACCGACCCGGAATTTGGTGTCATCACAGACATGGGTGAAATCAATGCGGTCGGGCACAGGGTTGTGCACGGTGGCGAGAAGTTCACAACATCTGCTTTATTTGATGCAGGTGTCGAAGCAGCTATTAGAGATTGCTTTGATCTGGCTCCTCTCCACAACCCTCCAAATATGATGGGAATCACAGCCTGTGCAGAGATCATGCCTGGAACGCCCATGGTTATTGTTTTTGACACTGCATTCCATCAAACCATGCCTGCGTATGCCTACATGTATGCTTTGCCATATGATCTCTACGAAAAGCATGGAGTACGAAAATACGGTTTCCACGGGACTTCCCACAAGTATGTTGCCGGAAGAGCCGCCCTTATGCTTGGAAAGCCTATAGAAGATACCAAGATTATCACCTGTCACCTTGGAAATGGTTCAAGTATTACAGCAGTGAAAGGCGGAAAATCTGTTGATACCAGCATGGGCTTTACTCCTCTCGAAGGAGTTGCAATGGGTACCAGGTGCGGTTCCATTGATCCGGCAGTCGTTCCCTTCGTTATGGAGAAAGAAGGACTGTCAAGCAGAGAGGTTGATACTCTCATGAACAAGAAGTCCGGTGTACTTGGAGTTTCCGGGATCAGCAATGACTTCAGAGACCTTGATGAGGCTGCCTCTCACGGAAACGAGAGAGCTGAGCTTGCCCTTGAGATCTTCGCATATAGTGTTAAGAGGGTCATTGGTGAGTATTTGGCTGTGCTCAATGGTGCAGATGCATTGGTCTTTACCGCAGGTATTGGAGAAAACAGCGCAAGCATCAGAAAGAGAATCCTTACTGGTCTTGAAGGCCTCGGCATAAAAATCGATGAGGAAAAGAACAAGATCAGAGGTCAGGAAATCGACATCAGTACCCCGGATTCGAGTATAAGGGTTTTTGTCATTCCAACCAATGAAGAACTTGCCATTGCAAGGGAAACAAAGGAAATTGTTGAGACCGAAGCTAAACTACGCAGCTCGGTACCTGTTTGATCGTAAAGGAGAAGTCTCCTTTACCTTTTCTATTTTTAACTTTTAGTATACTTGTTGAAAAGCTTAAACTGTGTTTTTGTTGAAACCTGCTTTGCTGTTAAGAGTTTTACTGTTAAGAGTTTTGCTGTTAAGAGTTTTGCTGTTAAGAGTTTTGCTGTTAAGAGTTTTGCTGTTATAAGTTCAATTTCTACATTTTTGTTTTTCTGTTTTTCCGCTTTTTTCTGATTTTCGAAAAATAACTTATAGCCTTCGAGAATTGGAGTTTTTATTGTCACAAAATTGATACTCCCAAAGAATAACTGTCCTTAAGCTATCATATGATTATGAAGCAGGTGGATATTGTCCCTCGTACATCCGGACCAGATAGAGTATTGGCAGCCAGGGTTTTTGAAGCAGCCAGAGCAAAGAACCGGCACATACTGGGCCTTGAATCTGTTGATATTCTGAAAGCTTATGGCATTCCTGTAGTAAAGACCGCATTTGCAAAAACTGCAGAAGAAGCTATAATCGCAGCAGAAGAGATAGGTTATCCTCTTGTAATGAAGATCGTTTCTCCACAGATTTCTCATAAATCCGATATTGGCGGAATCAAACTCTCCCTTCAAAATGCCACTGAGGTAAAAGCTGCCTATCAGGACATAATAGATAGCATCCCAAAGAAACTGCCGGATGCATACCTTGAAGGTGTACAGCTTCAGCCAATGCTCTCAGGCGGCAAAGAAGTAATTCTCGGGATGGTTAATGATCCTACTTTTGGGCCCATGCTAATGTTTGGGCTTGGTGGAATTTATGTAGAAATTCTCAAAGATATCCAATTTGCGATAGCCCCTGTTGACGAAAAAGAAGCCAGAGAGATGATTACAGGGATTAAAACCTATCCGCTCCTTGCCGGAATCAGGGGGAAAAAGCCTTCGGACATTGACGCGCTTGTATACACAATTCTCAAGGTTTCGAGGCTCGTTTGCGATTTTCCGGAGATCGAAGAATTTGAGATAAACCCCATGATGGTTTTTGAAAAGGGAAAAGGCGTACTTGCTGTGGATTTGAGGTTGATACTGAAGAGTGACATGTGATTTTTTTGCTTCAAGCACAATCGTTGATCCGCAACCGTTGTGCCTGTTGATCACGCCGATCACTTCGTTGCTTGGTTTTTCGGTCAGCCTTTGTTGAAAAGGGTTGTGATCACGCCGACCACTTCGTTGCTGGAGTTTTCGGTCAATCCTTTTTTGAAAAGGGTTGTGCCACAACCGTTGCGCCTGTTGATCACGCCGATAGGGTTGAGAATAAGTTCCTCAAATTCAAACATTGCCAGGGTTTTCGGTCAATCCTTTTTTGAAAAGGCTTGCGGTTAAGTAGTTTTTTCAAAAAGCTTGCAGTCCATTTTTCAAGTTTTTTCCAAATTTTTATGAAAAGCTGTTTTCGTCATCAGTTGGCAGTGGTTGCAGAATTATGAAACGTCTCAGGCCTGGTAATACTAAAATTATAACATTTGTTTCGTACATACTGGGAGTAGTAAATGAGGTGGTAAGACGACCCAGGAACGGAAAAGACTCATGCTGGCTGTGGGTATCCTGCTTATTTCGAGCACTGTAGCTATTAATCTCCTACTTGAGGATTCACCAGTGGTAATCCAGCTTGAAGGAGATACGTTCAAGGTTGTGGATATCCCGTACGTATATACTGTAAAAGAGGCGTATATTCTCCTTTTTTCCGGGTTTTTTGGAGGCCTGGCGCTGGCTCAGGTTTTGCGGTCTATGGGGGTTCAAGGCGCTGAGCTTTCGATAACCGGACAGGAAGCACAGGTAGTTGCTCTCAATGTTATCACAGAGAAAGATCCAGAGAAAATTTTTGAGGTTTCGCGTGAAAATGACCCTGTTGAGGAAACCCTGCCCAGGGATAACATCGACCCCACAGATGTCCTTCTGCGGGCCCTTGAAGGAGATGAAAGGAAAGCCATTGAGCTGATCGCAGCAAAAGGAGGAAGAATTCTTCAGAATGAACTCGTGAATTCCCTCGACTTTTCCAAGGCCAAAGTTTCTCGAGTTCTCATGAACCTGGAAAGGAGAGGCATAATAACAAAGAAAAAGTACGGGCTTACAAACTGCATTTCGATAGCTGATGAGCTTAAGGATAACGTCGGGATGAGGGGTGAAATGAAATGAAGAAAAGTGCTCTTATTTCGATTTCAGTTGTTTTACTGGTCCTGGTTCTGGGAGGGTCATGGTACTATGGAAATGGGGCCAATGTAAAAATAGTTGATATGCATGCTTCTCCTTTCGGGGCCGGTGACCCTGGAAAGCTGAACATAACACTTCAAAATAACGGTTTAAAGTCCGTGGATGTGTGGCTTGAGATTGAAAACGCTTTTGTGGACGAAAATGGGACGAGCTACTCAACACCAAGGCTGATAATTTCCGATAATTCTACAGGTCCATGGGATGAAGGATCAGTTTCTCTTCAGAAGCCGATCAAGCTTGTTCCAGGAAATAACTCGGTCAGGGTATGGCTTGGGTATATGCTTCCAGGGGAGTACCCTGTAAAGGTTAGGGTCGTTCAGAATGGCAGACTTCTGGATGAAGGCACTTATCTTGTAAGTATCCCGCTTCCCGAACTTCACCTGAAACTGGAGGATGAAATGGAGCACATAAACACTTCTGATGTTTACAGGGTTTATGGCTATCTCCTAAATTACGGGCTGAGCTCTGCAGATAAAGTGAGTACTAACTTAACGGTGACAAATGAAAGGACAGGGAAAATTGTGTTCACATCTTCCGAGTCTTATTCCGTGGGCGGGCAGGATAAAAGTGCCCTAAGAAGCTGGCCGGGTTATCCATATGCAATTGTGGAAATTGCGCACGGTAAACCCTCAGGAGATTCATATAAGCCTATCCCGAATGTGATTGTCGGGGAAAACGGGGATCGCTTCCTGCTGAATGTAACATCTCGATGGCAGGATCAGGTAACATCTGCCGAATTGCATATTCCGGCTCAGGAAGAGGGCAGGTGAAGCATATGATAAAAAGATATGAGCTTTTCAGTTTCAAGAGCGCAAAACTTTTGGTTCTTATGTTTTTGCTTTTCGGAATATGTGCTGGCTGTTTTGAGAAGGATCCGGTAGAGACCCAGGTGAATACACTAATTCAGGGTCTCGGAGATGAGGACGAAAGAGTCAGTTCGGGTTCAGCTAATGAACTTTGCACGATCGGAGAACCGGCAGTAGACCCTCTTATAAAAGCTTTAAAAGATGATAATCCGCAGGCTCGAAGCCTTGCTGCCCAAATTCTTGGAATGATAGGTGACAAAAAAGCTACAAACTCGTTAATAGAAGCTCTGAGAGACTCGGTTCCGGAAGTTCGTATGAACGCAGCTTTTTCACTTGGAGAACTTCAAGCCACTGAAGCTGTTGAACCTCTTATTGAGCTTTTGGAGGACGAAAACGGAGAGGTAGTTCGCTATACGGTAATTGCACTTGGAATGTTGAAAGACCCCAGGGCTACTGAACCTCTTTGTGAGGTTCTGAAACGCGATGATGCCAGTACAAGCTATGATGGCGATTCAGATATGCGCTATACTGGCAATTCGAATATACGCTCTGAGGCTGTATTTGCCCTTGGAGAAACTGGAGATCCGCGGGCAGTTGATACTCTCCTGGATCTATTAGCTGATAAAGAAGTTGGGAGTTCTGCAGCTTCCAGTCTTGGCCGCATTAAAGGTGAATATGTGTTCGAGAAACTTATTAAACTGCTGGACAGCAAAAATCCTACAACTCGGACCAACGCCGTAGCTGTATATGAGAATATTCAGGACCCTAATGCTGTTCCTATTCTTGTTCGGATGCTGAATGACCAGGTTCCGGAAGTGCGCAGAGAAGCCGCTTACGCTTTGGGTCATTTTAATGAGTCCGAGGAAATTGCCCAGACCGAGCAGCCTCTAATTAATGCTCTCGGAGACAGTAAAGTAGAGGTACAGGCAGCTGCTGCTGGTTCTCTTGGACGTATTGAGAGCAAAAAAGCGATACCACTCTTTGCAGATCTCATTCAGTCTAATAATTCTTCTCTCTGCGAGACTGCTATCAATGCCCTAGCGAGATATAAAGATCCTGAGGCTGCAGATGCTCTTATTGCCGCTCTTGGAAATGAAAACTGGCATATAAGAATGGAAATTGTTTATTCCCTTATGGAAATTGGGGACACCCGGGCGGTCGATCCTCTTATTCCCTTGCTTGGGGACGAAAATTCTGGAGTAAGAAAAAGTGCTGCAACCGCACTTGGAACACTTGGCGATAGGAAGGCTGTTGAGCCTATCATTAAGGCCCTTGAGACCGAAAGAGAGTCGGATGTCAGAATATCGGAAGTTCAAGCTCTTGGGATACTGGGAGGACCAGAAGCTATCAACTGTTTGAGCCGGGTCAGCACTGACAAAGACGAGTATAAATACGTAAGGAATTCTGCAGAGAAAGGATTGGTGATACTTAAGGGAGGTGGAACAGTGAATGCCTCCTCTTTTTATTAATAACATATTTGGAGTGTAAAGATACGAATTTAATGTAATAAGTTTTGAATCGAAACAATTTCAAGATGAACAAATTCCACAAATATTTCAAACCTTCACAGTCTACAAGTTGTTGATTAATAACGGTCAAGTATTAGCGTGAACTCTGCTAGGTTTGGAATGTCCAAAAAAATACTAAAGTAAGGAGGAAACAACTTAATGAAGAAATATGCAGTATTTTTGCTGGCTGCCTTTGCTATCCTAATTTCAGTTGCTGCATACGCAAACGCAGCAGACAATGCAAGCAATATAACCGACGTTTGCGATATAGACGGCACCGATTATAAAAGCGAGAGCTGGTCTAACGAACAATATCCAGTAATCGATTTATTTGGAGAAAAAGAGGTTCCACTGTTTACCACCAATGGAAGCATTGGAAATGTACATGCTAACAAACTTGCCAAGTTGATTCTTGATAGTAATGAGACTTACACCCTCAAAGACGGTGAAAAACTCGATCTCAGCAATGGATACGCTCTTGAATCCAAGCAGATTAATATTAATAATGGGGAAATATGGTTTGAGTTCAGTAAGGATGGAAAATATATTACTGACCAAATAGTCTCAGACAGTAATGAAGGCAATAGGACATGGACTGTTACCCTTGACAATGTTCAGGGTGAAAATAACATCGTTGTCATGAAAGTTCATATCAAGAATATATTTGTGGGTACGGAAACCAGAGTCGTTTGGATTGATGGCATCTGGCTGACTGACTATACAAATGCCACGACTCTCAAGGTAGGAGATAAAATAGGAGAATTCACTCTTGAGAAAATCGTCAGCGGAGTAAATACCTCTAACATGGGAAGCCTCGTTTTTGAAAATACTACGGGGTCTTCAGTAGCTTGTAATGTTGTCGGTACAAATTATAAATGTGACAGCTGGTCTAATGTTACAGCAGACAATACAAATACAGCAGACATTGCAAGTACAGAAGACATAGCAAATACAGCAGACATAGCAAATACGGAAGACAATGTAAGCAATATAACCGACGTTTGTAGTGTTGTTAGTACCAGTTATAAATGGGTATCTAATGAACAGTATCCAGTAATCGATTTATTTGGAGATAAATATGTTCCGCTGTTTAACACTAATGAAAGTATCTGGGATGCACATGTTAACAAGCTTGCCAAGTTGATTCTTGACAGTAATGAACGTCATGTTCTTAAAGATGGTGAAAAACTCGATCTTGGCCAGGGCTATGCTCTCGAAGCCAAGCAGATAAGTATTCCCAATCAGCAAGCCTGGCTCGAGTTCACAAAGGACGGAAAATATGTTGATGATAGAATAGTTACACTCAATGATGACAAGAATACAACATGGAATGTTACTCTTAACAATAATATTCAGGGTGAAAACAACGTTATTGTCATGAGAGTTCATGTTGACAGTGTAAGCGGATTGGTAGAAAATAATATCCTTCAATATAGTTGTGTTTCGATTGACGGAATCTGGCTCACTGACTATTCAGATGTCAGAAACCTTAAAATCGGAGATAAAATAGGAGAATTTACACTTGAAGAAATAATCAGCGGAGAGAATGTCTCTAACCAGGGGAGCCTTGTTTTTAAAAATGCTACGGGATCTTCTATAAGCTGTAATGTTGTTGGTACAAATTATAAATGTGATAGCTGGTCTAATCAATATCCATCGATCAATTTATTTGGAGAGAAGTATTTTTCGTTGCTTGCCAATAGCGACCAATCACGGAAACCTCATAACGACCCAATCTGGGAATGTCATGTCGATAAGCTTGCTAAACTCGTTCTTGATAGCGATGAGAAACACCTCCTGAAGACCGGTGAAAAACTCGATCTCGGCCAGGGCTACAGCCTCCAGGTCAAGATAATCGACGTTGCTGGAGATAGAGCTTTAATTGAATTCGATAAAGATGGAAAATATGTAGATGATACTATCGTTTTAACTTATCCCAATGAGCATTATTGGACTTGTTTACGTGACAATATTCAAGGCGAAGACAATATTCCTGTCCTGAAAGTCTATGTTAGCAAAGTCTATCAGGACGGAAGCGACAGTATTGTTCAGATTGACGGGATCTGGCTAATTGATTATGCAAATGCCAGAACCCTTAAAATCGGGGATAAAATCGGAGAATCCACGCTTAAAAAAATCGTTAGCGGGACAAACTCATCTAACCTGGGAAGTCTTGCTTTCAAGAAAGCTCAAGCTGCTGATTCTTCTTCACCTATCTCCAAAGAGGAACCGGGTGTATCCACTAACAAGGGTCCAAGCCTATCCACTCCATGGCATTTGGACTTCTTAAATTTTATCACAAGCAAATTTCGATGAAGAATAACTCAGCTCTACAAAAGCATCAAACACCACATTCTAAAGAAAAAAATCCACAGACAATTTCCAGCTTTGTAGAAATCCTCTTTAAATAGACAGAAACGGGTCACCTTAAATTATCGAATCCAGTCCACATCTTAGTCACAGGTATATTAAGACTAATTAAGACTACTCCATGAAGATTTCTACAGAGCCTAATTTCCTTACTTCATGTTTTTATCGGTCTAGCAATAAAAGTTGGGTCTTGTCGAAAGACTTTATCTTGTTTACCTAGTTTTTGATCGATAACGGTCAACGATTAGTGGAAACTATGCTAGATTTTGAAGATCCAATAGACTACTAAAAAACTGAGTCTAGTTAACTCGCCCTGGACGAATTAAAGTCCAGAGGACGGCTTAACAACCTGTAAGTAGCAGGAATAAGGAGGAACAGTAAAATGAAAAAATATAAAGTAATTGCACTGGTTGCTCTTACTCTATTAATTTCAATAACAGTAAGCACTGGAGGTGCAACAGACAATAATTGCAGTAAGGATAATATTTGTAATGTTGTCGGCACCCATTATAAATGCAGTACTTGGTCTAACGAACAATATCCAGTAATTGATTTGTTTGGGGAGAAAAATGTTCCATTGCTTGCTAGCCACTGTAATATCTGGAATGTACATGTTAACAAGCTTGCCAGGTTGATTCTTGACAGTAACGAAACTTATACCCTCAAAGATGGCGAAAAGCTCGACCTTGGTCAGGGATATGCTCTTGAAGTCGAGAAGATTGACATTGATAATGAGAAGGTCTGGCTTGAATTTACCAGGGATGGTAAATATATTGCTGATCAAAACGTTTCAACTACTACTGATAGCAACAAGACATGGACTGTTACCCTTGATAATGTTCAGGGTGAAAACAATATTGTTGTCATGAAAGTTTATGTCAATCAGCTATTCGCGGGTGCAGTAGATAATATTGTTCAGATTAAAGGTATCTGGCTAATTGACTATGCAAATGCCAGAACCCTTAACATTGGAGATGAAATCGGAGGATTCACACTTCAGCAAATCATCAATGGAACAAATTCGTCTAACCTTGGGAGCCTTATTTTCAAAAATGCTACAGAATCTTCTGTAAACTGTAATGTTGTCAGTACCAGCTATAAATGCAGTAGTTGGTCTAACGAACGATACCCCTTAGTCAATTTATTTGGAGAGAAAAACGTTCCACTGATTGCCGATTATGACTCAATCTGGAAATGTCATGTTGACAAGCTTTCCAGGCTCGTTCTTGACAGCGGTGACAAATTCACCCTGAAGGACGGCAGTAAACTTGGTCTTGGTCAGGGCTACAGTATCAAGGCCAAGCAGGTTGACGTTGCCGGTAAAAAGGTTTGGCTTGAATTCGATAAAAATGGAAAATATGTAGATGATACTATCCTTTCAACTGGTGAGAATTGGACTTGCTACCTTGACAAAATTCAAGGTGAAGACAATGTTCCTGTCCTGAAAGTCCATGTTAGTAACGTCTATCAAAGTGGAAACAACAGTGTTGTCCAGATTGACGGGATCTGGCTGATTGACTATTCAAATGCCAGAACCCTCAAAATTGGGGATAAAATCGGAGGATTCACACTTGAGAAAATCGTCAGTGGAGTAAACAACTCTAACCTGGGAAGCCTTGTTTTCAGAAAAATCTCCAATAGCTAACTACCTGCACCACCCACCTTAAAAACAAACATTACCCACCCTAAAAACAATCATTACCCACCTTAAAAACAAACATTACCCACCTTAAAAACGAATTAATGTATCGATTCCAGAACTAGTCCATCATTGAAAAAAATTCATTGTTAATAAATAAATTTAAAATTTCAAGTCCGTGAAGGTGTTTTGGAATCGATACACTGAAAAACACCATAAAGAGTTACATCCTGAGTTCCTAAGTTTCAAGATATAAATAGAATTTCACAGGTCTAATAGTCAGATGATTTGATTCTAAAGTTAGAGCCTGAAGTTTATTTGCTTAAAAATTAGCATAATTCGATATCATGAGAAGTTTATGCGCTTATAAAAGTGGAACCCAGGTTATAGCAGAAGAAGATATGTATATTCATTAAACTGGGGTAATTAATTACTAATGTTAAGCCACATCACTATCGTTAGACAAACGCTGAGCGGGAAAGAAGATGAAAAGTAAAATTATATCAAGGACATCGATTTCCACTTTTTCGTTTCCACCCTCATCTATTGCAATATCTAATAAAGCATGCAGAAGATGCAACATTATAAAAGTTTTTGGAATAGTGGTACTTTCAATTTTAATATTGGTAGGTGCTGCAGGTGCATCACCATTTGCATATATTACAAACTTAGAGAGTAACAATGTTTCTGTAATTGACACTGCTACGGATACTGTTAAAGCTACGGTTAATGTAGGAACCGAGCCTTTTGGAGTTGCGGTCAGCTCGGACGGAACAAGAGTATATGTGACAAACTGCATGGGTAATAGTGTTTCCGTAATTGACGCAACCGAAAATAAATTAATAGGCACAGTCCGAGTAGGAAGCTATCCTGAGGGAGTTGCAGTCACTCCAGATGGAACTAAGGTGTATGTTGTGAACACTGCGAGCACCACTATCTCTGTAATTGACACTGCAACAAACAATGTTACAGCCACAGTAAAAGTAGGAAGCATGCCTGAAGGAGTTGCAGTCGCTCCTGACGGAAAAAAAGTATATGTGGTGAACTCCGGTGAAGAGCCTGACTATCAGGGTACTGTTTCTGTAATTGACACAGCAACAAACACTATTACAGCGACAGTGCCTGTAGGAATAAATCCTTATGGAGGTGCAATCAGTCCTGATGGAACAAATGTGTATGTTGTTAACGCCAATATTTATCCTTACTACAACGGTACTGTTTCTGTAATTGACACGGCAACAAATACTGTTACAGCAACAGTAAAAGTGGGAAACTTGCCACATGGAATTGCAGTCAGTCCGAATGGAACGAGAGCATACGTAGCAACAACTACACCTACTATATATTCGGGGAAAAATATATATTCTGGTAAATATAATCTTGATGCGACTTTACATACAGGTGCTGTTGATGTTATTGATACAACTAAATACGAGGTTATAGATAGAGTAAGTGTCGGAAATTATCCTTACGGGATTGCAGTCACACCAGATGGAAATAAGGTTTATGTAGTGAACTCTGAGAGCAACACTACTTCTGTAATTGACACAGCCACAAACAAAGTTAATACTACAGTGCCCGTAGGAGGACATCCTATTGCTGTGGGGATTGGTCCGGCAACAAAATTCAGTTCTACTACTGAGTCAAACAGTACTTCTTTCTTAAATCCTGTTAATCAAACCGAAAACCAGACAAATGATACCGGGATGACAGCAAATGCAGGAACAGCAAGTAAGGAGGAAAAAGAATCCATCCCTACTCAAGCATCAAAAGATACTCCTTTTCTAAGTCCTATTTGGGTACTTGTAGCAGTACTGGGGACAGTTGCATTTGTAAAAAAGATGAGATAATATGAGATAATGTTGACACATCTTATTATTTAACCCAGCAATCCTAATCAAGGGGGATCTTACTTTTCTCCCTTACTTCTTAGAACCTATCCGAAAAGTCAGTAATGCATATCGAAAAGTTGCAATAAATCTAAATGTTCGGGCATCCGTTCCGGTTTTGCATATTGCATATTGTAAAAGTTATAGCAGGTAACCACTTTTCGGATAGGCTCTAAGTAAACATTTTTCAAAATATTTTAAAGGTGATAAAGATATGTGTGAATCAGGTAATTTGAGTGAAAGTGTAATCTTCCCAAAAGGAGAGAAACTTCCGGAACAGTTCAGTAAATATTTTACAGGTGACGCATGGCTTAGCATGCTGGTTCCGAGAGATAATGAATTTAATTGTCCGATTGGCAATGTGACATTTGAACCCGGCTGTCGGAATAACTGGCATAAGCATCCGGGCGGACAGATTCTGTTAGTAACAGGTGGACGTGGTTACTATCAGGAGGAAGGAAAGCCTGCACAGGAACTTAATCCCGGTGATGTAGTAAAAATCGCTCCAAATGTAAAGCACTGGCATGGAGCGGCACCCGACAGTTGGTTTGTACATCTTTCCGTTGAAACAAATGCTAACGCAGGCCCGGCAGAATGGTTGGAACCTGTAACGGATGAAGAATATTACAATTTAAGCTAACAGCAGACTCAGTACCAAAATCTAGTGATGAATGTAAAGTTCAAAATCACTAGATTTTGTAATTGGTCACAATCCTTGTGATACAATTTAAGAATTGAAGTCTTTAGATGTCGAATATTGATTTTAATGATAACCGGAGTCTTCTTGCGAATTCAGATTTTCAATCAAAAAACGCAAAAATCACTAGATTTCGGAACAGAGTCTAACAGCATCATCAAAAATAAAAATCGCAGGAAGCAGAGTAAATCGAGTTAAAAAAGACTATTAAAGACGTAATTGGGGGCATAAGATTGAAAGTATTATTAGTAAACGGAAGTCCGCATGAGAAAGGCTGTACCTATACTGCTCTTACAGAAGTAGCAAAGACTTTGAATGAAGAAGGGATTGACACAGAAATTTTTTGGATCGGAAAAAAGCCGCTTACCGGATGCACTGCCTGCAAGACCTGCGCCAAAACAGGAAGATGTGCATTTAATGACCGCGTCAACGATTTTCTTGACATTGCCAAAGATGCCGATGGATTTGTTTTCGGTTCTCCGGTGCATTATGCAGCCGCAGGTGGTGCGATTACGTCTTTTATGGATTGCGTTTTCTATGCTGACCTGCAGGGAGGAAGACAGTCTTTTTACCTGAAACCAGCGGCAGCAGTTGTTTCTGCAAGAAGAGCGGGGACAACAGCCACACTTGACCAGCTTAATAAGTATTTCACCATTTCGGAGATGCCTATTATTTCTTCCCGCTATTGGAATATGGTTCATGGAGCAAAACCTGAAGATGTGAAAAAAGACCTGGAAGGATTGCAGATTATGCGTGTACTTGCACGGAATATGGCATGGTTCCTGAAGTGCAAGGAGGCTGGCATGAAGGCTGGCATACAGCTGCCGGTGAGGGAAGAAAGCATCTTTACAAATTTTATACGGGAATGATTATTGTTTGAAATTTTTGAGTATGAATAAACAAAAAGAAAGTGAGGGGCAAAAAATGACGAATTTAAATGAAGAGAAATGTCTGATAGCCTATTTTTCACGTGAGGGGAATAACTATGTCAGTGGAAAGATCGTGAATTTGCCTGTCGGTAACACAAAAGTAGTAGCTGATATGATCCAGGAAATGACTGGAGGCGAGATTTTCCGTATTGATGCGGTAAGGTCTTATCCCAGGGATTATACTGCAACCACCAACGTGGCAAAAAAAGAACAGAATGACAATGCCAGACCGGAGCTTTCCAGCCATGTGGAAAACATGGACTCTTATAAAGTGATATTCTTGGGTTATCCCAACTGGTGGGGAACAATGCCGATGCCGGTGTTTACATTCCTAGAAGAATATGATTTTTCCGGAAAAACTATTGTTCCATTTTGTACACATGAAGGAAGCGGATTAGGCCGCAGTGAAAAAGATATTGCAAAACTTTGGCCGAAAGCAACTCTTTTGAAGGGGCTGGCTATTCATGGCTCTCGTGTAAGTGATGCGAAAAAAGATGTTACGGATTGGTTGAGTAAAATTGGTATGACTACATGAAATGTTAGAGTCTGTAGCACATTATGAAACATTGAACAAGGGGAGATAAAATGGCAAAACGATTAGGTTTTGGCTGTATGAGATTACCACTTCTGGACAAAGATGATCAGACATCATTTGACACAGAGACGTTGAACAAACTGGTAGATACGTTTTTGGAAAGAGGATTTACTTATTTCGATACAGCTTATACATATCATGGATTCAAGAGTGAGGAAGCTGTCAGAGAGGCTCTGGTAAAAAGGCACAACAGAGATGAATTCACCCTTGCAACAAAACTTCCACCCAGAATGTTGAAATCAGTGGAAGATCAGGAAAGGATCTTTAACGAGCAACTGCAAAATTGTGGTGTAGAATTCTTTGATTATTATCTGCTTCACAATGTTGGTGTGAGTGCCTATGAGCAGGCATGTAAATATGATACATTCGGTTTTGCTTTGAAGAAAAAGGAAGAAGGCAAAATAAAGAATGTGGGTATGTCTTTCCATGGCACGCCGGAACTGCTGGATGAGATCCTGACTGCTCATCCGGAGCTTGATTTTGTGCAGCTGCAGATCAATTACATCGACTGGGAGAATCCAGGTATCCAGTCAAGAAGATGCTATGAAGTTGCAAGGAAACATAACAAGCCAATTGTTGTAATGGAGCCCGTCAAGGGTGGAAATCTTGCATCAGTTCCAAAAAAGGCCGAAGAATTGATGGAAGCATACGACAAGGATGCTTCAGTTGCTTCATGGGCAATCAGATTCGCTGCCAGTCAGGAAGGCGTCATGATGGTTCTCAGTGGTATGAATACCCTGGAACAGGTTCTTGATAACACTTCGTATATGGCAGACTTCAAACCCCTGAATGAGGAAGAATACAATATCATCGACCAGGTAACTGATATTATAAATGAAGATACTGCGATTCCCTGCACAACCTGCAGATATTGTGAAGAAGGGTGCCCCAAGAATATTGCAATACCTGATTACTTTGCATTATATAATAGTGCAAAGAGAGCTGTAACTGATAATATTTCCAGCCAGTTCGTTTACTACATGAACCTGACCTCAACCCGTGGCAAGGCCAGTGATTGTATTGAGTGTAAAAAGTGTGAAGAGACATGTCCTCAGCATCTGAAGATAACAGAATATCTCAAAGATGTGGTCGCAGAATTCGAGGAAGGCGGACCTGCATTACCTACTAAATAAGAATGAAAGTGAGGTTTTATCATGAGGATAACTGAAACAGCAAACAGGAATCATGAAGAATTATTTCCAAATCACAAATCAACACTTAAAGTAACGGACCCTGAACTTATTGAGGTCTTTGACAATTTTGCTTTTGATGAAGTGGTCAGTTATGGGAACTTGGATACAAAGACCAGAATGATGGTAATTCTGGGCACGCTGATAGCAAGCCAGACACTAAGCGAATATAAAGTAATGCTTGGAGCTGCACTTAATGTAGGAGTAACTCCAGTCGAAATCAAGGAGATTGTCTATCAATCCGTACCATATGTGGGGATGGCGAAAACATTTGACTTTATCCATGCTACCAATGAAATACTGGAAAGTAGAGGAATTGAACTGCCATTAGAAGGCCAGTCCACTACTTCGCCTGAAACACGATTTGAAAAGGGACTGGAAATGCAGAAGGAAATATTTGGTGACATGATTGATAAAATGTACGAAGCAGCACCGGAAAACCAGATCCATATTCAGAAGTATCTGTCTGCAAACTGTTTTGGTGATTACTATACCAGAAAAGGTCTGGATGTAAAAATGAGGGAGCTCCTTACATTTTCCATGATACTGGCACTGGGTGGATGTGAACCTCAGTTAAAAGGACATATTCAGGGCAATCTGAATGTAGGCAATGACAAAGAAATACTGCTCAGTACAGTTACACAGCTATTGCCATATATAGGATATCCAAGGACATTGAATGCGATTGCGTGCTTGAATGAAGTGATACCGGAATAGACCTGATGTACAAAAAATCCATGTGGTAATCCACAACAGGATGCTGGGTGTAATTTTTTGATAAATCAGAATAACTCAAGATATGGAGATAATTTCAATGAGTAAAAAAGTATTGATACTGTCCGCCAGCCCGCGGAAAGGCGGAAACTCCGACCTGTTGTGCGACCAGTTTATGCTTGGAACAAAAGAAGCAGGCAATCAGACAGAAAAGATCTTTTTGAGAGATAAAACGATCAATTACTGCACAGGATGTGGGACCTGTTTTAACAGGGAAGAGGGCTGCCCCCAAAAAGACGATATGGCTGAAGTCCTGGAGAAAATGATTGCAGCAGATGCGATTGTAATGGCAACGCCGGTGTACTTCTACACGATGAATGGTCAAATGAAGACTCTAATTGACCGCACTTGCTCCCGTTACACGGAAATCATCGATAAGGATTTTTATTTTATTGCAACAGCCGCCGACGATAATAAGCAAGCCATGGAAAGAACATTTGAAGGACTCAGGAGATTTACTTTCTGTCTTGAAGGAGCAAAGGAAAAGGGTATTATCTATGGAACTGGTGCCTGGAACATTGGAGACATCAAAGGAAGCAAAGCAATGGAACAGGCATATGAAATGGGAAAAGCGGTTTGATTGAAGGATGAGACACAATGAGCAAAGCAGAATCATACGAACCGAGATTTGAAGAATTATCTGGAGAGGTCTAACTAAAAACTAATTTTTTCACTCTTTTTATGAGTGATTAATCAATCAACAAATACATATACTAAAAACCATATTACTGACTGTTCAGTCAGTCATTGGTACTGTTATGTGATACAATTCTAATATTCAGGAGAACTAAAAATGTCGGGAAATATGGAATTTAAAAATGAATCAAGTATGAGAACTTTTGAACTCAGTGAAAAGGTAACTGTAGAAAAAGTATCCTATAAAAACCGGTATGGAATTACCGTTGTAGCAGACATGTACCTGTCAAAGGACATAGATAAGTCTAAAAAATATCCAGCAATTGTCATAGGAACACCTTATGGAGGTGTAAAAGAACAAGGTGCTGGTATTTACGCACAAAATATGGCAGAACGAGGATTCGTTGCCATTGCATTCGATGAATCTTTTAATGGCGAAAGCAGCGGTGAACCAAGACATGTTTCTTCTCCAGATATATTTGTTGAAGATTTTAGTGCAGGAGTAGACTTTTTGGGAACACGCCCTTTTGTGGACAGAAATAGAATCGGCGCTATTGGTATCTGTGGCAGTGGTGGATTTGCCGTTACTGCAGCACAGGTAGACCACCGTATCAAAGCCGTTGCCACTGCAAGTATGTATGATATAAGTAGCATGATAAGAGACGGATTTGGAAAAACGATGACTGATGAACAGCGTGCTCAAACTTTAGTTCAGTTGGGCGAGCAACGATGGAAAGACTTTGAGAATGGTACTCCAGAAGTGCCTGTGGGTTTCCCAAGTGAACCAGCTGATTCAATTCCATAAGGATTAGATCCAATTTCAAGTGAATTTTTTGAATACTACGGAATGGAGCGTGGACATCATCCTAATGCAGGAGCCGCATTCACTATTACAAGTAGCATGTCATTCATGAATTTTCCTTTGATGAACTATATTGATACAATTTCACCAAGACCAATTTTGTTCATCATCGGTGAAAATGCTCACTCCAGATACTTTAGTGAAGATGCATATGAAATGGCTGCTGAACCCAAAGAGCTCTACATTGTTCCGGGAGCAAGACATATCGATCTGTACGACAGGACCGACATGATTCCGTTTGACAAATTAGAATCATTCTTTGCAAAATATCTAGGTTACAAAAAATGAGCAGAGCAGTGTTCTACGAATCGAAATTTGAACAATTATCTGGAGATAGCAGGCAGGAGACTTATTTTTTGCCCCCCCGCAAGTGATTAGTCAATCACAATGCGGCTAAATAATTCAATAAATCAGGAGAACTAAAAATGCTGTACAGAAAAATGCCTAAAAATGGAGACGAACTTTCGGTATTGGGATTCGGATGCATGCGCCTTCCGGTGAAAGAAGATGGTAGTATAGATGAAGAAAGAGCCACCAAGCAGGTACGCTATGCAATCGACCACGGAGTAAATTATGTTGATACTGCCTGGCCCTATCACATGGAACATAGCGAGCCTTTCTTAGGTCGTGCCCTTGCTGATGGGTACCGTGAGAAGGTGAAACTCGCAACAAAGCTTCCTTCATGGCTCATAGAGAGCCGGGAAGATATGGATAAATTCTTGAATGCTCAGCTGGAGAAACTCAAAACAGGCCACATTGACTATTACCTTATCCACGCTCTCGTTGGTGACCTGTGGGGCAATATTGAAAAGCTGGGTGTCGTTGATTTTCTTGACAAAGCTAAAACTGACGGCCGTATAATTAATGCAGGTTTTTCCTTCCACGGTTCGGGAGAGGATTTCAATCGGATAGTTGACGCCTATGACTGGGATTTTTGTCAGATCCAGTACAACTTCCTGGATGAAAAGAACCAGGCAGGCACCAGGGGATTAGAATATGCAGCTTCAAAAGGCCTTGGAGTAATCATTATGGAACCCCTCCGTGGAGGAAACCTCACAAACCCAGTGCCCCCTGCTGTTAAAGAGATATGGGATGAAGCCCCTACGAAAAGGACCGCTGCAGAATGGGCTCTTCGTTGGGTATGGAACCACCCGGAGGTCACGGTTGTCCTCTCCGGAATGAATGAGGAAACACATATTGAAGAGAACCTTAAGGTGGCAGGCGAGGCTTACCCGAATTCCCTGACAGAAACCGAACTGCAGCTAATAAAGAAAGTAGAACAGAAGTACCGTGAACTGATGAAAGTAGGCTGTACAGGCTGCAGATACTGTATGCCCTGTCCATCAGGGGTGAATATTCCACTCTGTTTCGAATTGTACAACAACCTATACATGTCCGGCAACGCAGACGAGACAAAGTTCCTCTATGCTGCGCAGTTGAGTGGTGCCATATCCATTGGAGAAACCGGATTTGCATCCCAGTGCGTACAATGTGGACAGTGCCTTGAAAAATGTCCCCAGCACCTTGATATTCCAACGATACTCGAATCCGTTGTAGAAGAACTTGAAGGATCTGACCTGGAGGAGAGAGTTGCTATGGCAAAGCAGATGTTCAAGAAACAAACTTAAAAGCGAGAACAATTCTAAGTGCCAAAAAAGCAAAATGAAGATATTGTTTAGGCTGACTTTTATTTAAAGATTAAACGATATCTTCATTTTCCGCTGTTCATCTTCATGTTTAGTTAATTATATTCATTCAGCTTTGGAATTTTGAATTTTTACCTCAAATTGCAAAGCAACAACCAGATAATTCTGAAAATCAAGCTTGTATGAGTATAGCGCTAAACTCTAAAAAGTCTCCAAACGAATAAATTGTTATCCAACAACTTGATATTTAAACTGTTCATTGCTAGAGCATCTAATTCCTCTAGGCGAAGGTTAATACATGGATCTTACTGACATACTTAAGGCTGTTAAAGACGGAAAAATGGATCTTGAGACTGCGGAGAAGCAGGCTCGAGGCCTGGGGTTTGTCTCCTATATGGATATAGCAAAACTTGATTCTCACAGAAAAAGCAGAACAGGAGTAATCGAGGCTATTCTTGCCGATTGTAAAGATCCTGACGATGTAGTAGAAATTGCGAGGGTCATGGTTGCTGAGAGCAAAAGAGCCCTTATTACGCGGGTCTCCCCAGGACATCTCGAAGCCTTAAAGCAGGCCTTTGGCCAGGATAAACTTGAGTGGAACAGCAGGGCTCGTACAGTTGTTATCCATGACGGCACGCCTGCACCCAGAACCGGAGGAGTCGTAGGGTTCGTTTCGGCAGGCACAGCAGATATCCCGGCTGCGGAAGAAGCCAGGGTTGTAGCTTCAGAAATGGGTTGTGAGACGGTTGCGGTTTATGATGTGGGGGTTGCGGGAATCCACAGGCTTATCCCGGCGCTGGATAAACTGAAATCCAGAATGCCAGGAGCAATCGTCGTTGCAGCCGGAAGGGAAGGAACGCTTCCCACAATAGTCTCGGGATTAGTTGACGTGCCTGTAATAGGGCTTCCGGTTTCGACAGGCTATGGAGCAGGTGGAAGAGGAGAAGCCGCCCTGCTGGCAATGCTCCAATCCTGTTCCACACTTGCAGTTGTGAATATTGATGCAGGCTTTGTTGCGGGAGCTTATGCGGCTAGAATCGCAAACATGATTGCGGCTGCTTATACCCACGGCAAAGAAGACAGGGCAGAGCAGGCAAGAGAGTAATAAGGCAATAAAAAGGGAATAAAAAGGGAATATAAAGGGAATAAAAAAGGAATAAAAGGAAAAGAAATCGAAATGCAGGAAAGAATCTTATGAAAGCACTTGTATTCAACCCTTTTTCAGGAGCAGCAGGAGATATGATCCTTGGATGCACTCTCGATCTCGGGGCTGACCGAAAGATGGTTAAAGAGCTGATAGAAGCTTCTGTCAACGTATCCGTAGATATAAGAGAAGTCGTGAAAAAGGGAATAAAAGCCCTGGATGTCCGGATAAACGTACCTGAAAAAGAAAAGATCCGCACATACCCGGAAATCGTGGATGTGGTAAAGGCCGCAAAACTGCCCTCCAGTGTGGAAGCAAGTGCCCTTGATATCTTTTCAAAGCTGGCTGAGGCCGAAGCTTCAGTTCATGGGCAGCCTGACCTTGAGAAACTTCACTTTCATGAGGTTGGACAGAGTGATGCGCTTGCTGATATAATCGGTTCTTCGACAGCTATTCATTCCCTTAACTGCGATTCCGTTTACTGCACTCCTATAAACGTGGGCAGCGGAACAATTGAATGCGCACATGGAGCTATGCCTGTGCCAGCGCCTGCAACCCTTGAGCTTCTCAGAAAAGGAAAATTCTATTTCAGGGGAGGGGTTGAGCAAAAGGAGCTTTTGACTCCTACAGGAGCTGCTATTCTTACCCATTTTGCAAGACCTCTGGAAGCTTTTCCTCAGGGCAGGGTAATTTCAATAGGTTATGGGGCCGGGGATTCCGAGCTTGCCGGGCCTAATGTTCTTCAGGGAATAGTATCCGAACTTGATTCCTGTCTGATTCCAGATATAATAGAGGTACTCGAAACGAATGCAGACGACGTGAGTGGAGAAGTATTGGGGAACCTATTCGAGGAACTGCTTGCTATGGGGGCAAGGGATGTTGCAATTCTCCCGGCAACGATGAAAAAAGGCCGTCCTGCTCATGTTATTAAGGTAATTGCAAAACCCGAAGACACTGCAAAGCTTGCCAGAAAAATCATTATCGAAACAGGATCCCTTGGAGTAAGAGTTATCCCTACCCGGCACAGGTTGATGGCTGCCAGACGAATAGAATCGGTTAAGTTTGAGGTCGAAGGGCAGATATATGAATCTGCGGTCAAGATTGCCAGGGACTCTGAGGGGATGCTGCTCAATATTTCTGCCGAGTTTGAGGATTGCAAAAAAATCGCAAAAACAACCGGCATCCCAGTAAAAGAGGTTATGAGAAAGGCAGAGGAAACTGCAAGAAAGCTTTTTTCCTGAAATTCTCAAAAGGTCTGAAGTAAGTACAAAAATAAAGGTAACTATTCAGGTACCCTAAATAAGTCAACTAACATCGATTTTGGTCACAGGGATATGTCTAATAAGGAATTCATAGCAAAATTAAAAATGACCTCAGTTGTCATCAATTTATAAAATTGACTAAAGTAAATTGTAAATGCCAAACATTCTAAATTACGGCTTTTGATGTCGATTTAAGGTACCTGAATAGTAACAAAAAACTTTAAGTTTTTGCGACTGCTTTTTACAGCATTTTTGCAAACACATGCTGTGGGAAAATAACTCAAATCGCACTAATAATTTACTCTTTTAGAATTAACTTTAATGAGCTTTATATACATGAGATTAGAAATATATTCACTGAATTGGGGATGACGCACATAACTACTTTCAAAGATAATAATTCAATTTACTCTGTATTTAAACAGTTTCATATTTTCTACAAGATTGGGAAATGTATATATAATATCATATAGGTAAAAGGATACCTAATGCCTAGTTAGGATGGGAAATCAAAATGGTGCAGATAAAAAAGTGTATGACCAAAGAAGATGTGTTAGAGGCTGTAAAAGAAAGAGACGTAAAGTTTATCCGTACCCAGTTTACGGATACACTTGGCATCATCAAAAGCTGGGCAATCCCTGTTGAACAGTTAGAAGAAGCCTTCGAAAGCGGGGTAATGTTTGACGGGTCTTCGATCCAGGGCTTTACAAAGATTGAAGAATCTGACATGAAACTTGTGCTTGACCCGTCTACTTTCAGAATCCTTCCATGGAGACCTACAACTGGCGCAGTAGCCAGGATCCTTGGAGATGTGTATCTTCCTAATGGTCAACCGTTTGAGGGAGACCCCAGATATGTTCTTAAGAGCGCAATTGAAGAAGCCAAAAAAATGGGGTACTCAATGAATGTAGGTCCTGAAATGGAATTCTTCCTCTTCAAACTTGACGCAAACGGAAATCCGACCACAGAACTTACGGATCATGGAGGATACTTCGATTTCTCCCCCCTTGACCGTGCACAGGATGTACGTAGAGATATTGACTATACTCTCGAAAGTATGGGCTTCCAGATTGAAGCCTCTCATCACGAAGTCGCACCTTCTCAGCATGAGATTGACTTTAGATTCGGTGACGTGCTGAGCACCGCAGACAATGTTATAACCTTCAAGTATGTGGTAAAATCAATTGCATATCACAAAGGATATTATGCCACCTTTATGCCGAAACCTCTCTTTGGAGTAAATGGCTCAGGCATGCATACCAATCAATCTCTCTTCAAGGGAGACAAGAATGCATTCTATGATCCAGAGAGTGCAGATCAGCTTTCTCAAGAAGCAATGTATTATATTGGTGGTCTGCTGAAACATATTAAGGAATTCGCAGCCGTTACAAATCCGGTTGTTAACTCCTATAAGAGAATTGTACCCGGATATGAGGCACCGGTTTACCTCACCTGGTCTTCAAAGAACAGAAGTTCCCTTATCCGCATTCCTGCAACCCGTGGCAATGGGACAAGAGTTGAACTAAGATGCCCAGATCCATCGTGTAATCCTTATCTTGCCTTTGCCCTGATGCTCAGAGCTGGGCTTGACGGTATAAAGAACAAGATCGATCCTGGAGAGCCAACTAACACGAACATTTTCCACCTTACGGAAAAAGAACGAGAGGAAAAAGGTATTCGCTCCCTACCTGCAGACCTTAAAGGGGCAATTGATGAAATGAAATGCAGCAAATTCGTAAAAGAAGTGCTAGGAGAACACGTTTTCAATCATTACCTCTGTGCTAAAGAGATGGAATGGGATGAATACAAAGCAAATGTTCACCCATGGGAACTTGAGAAATATTTGCATATGCTGTAAGCATACCAGAAATCCTAAAATTCATGTGGATACTGAAAAAATTTACTGTGGCAAAATTGTGGCAGAATTAAAAGTTTGTTTGAAGAGACACACTCCTTCCGGGAAGTGTGTTCTCATTTTCTAAAATAATCCCACAAACTAATAAAATATTTTTCATTGAGTTTACTGGTCAGGGTATTGAATGTTTTTTAATATTTTTCAAAACTAATGCCTGAACTGAATATTGATATAAAAATGCTTCCCTTCTGAAAAATCCTAGTGTCTAGAAAATTTAGTTTTGCGTCCTTAGAATTAAGAAAAGGATTATGGATGATGTATTTCTAAGTATTAATGCTCAATAATTAAATTGCCATGACATTAGTATTCAAGAGCACTACTTTTTTTTAAAGAAATTAAATCAGATATGCACTACAAGCAAACGGCACAGAAGTCCCTAAAGACGACAGTGGGGAGTCTGTTAAAAAGGAATATTCTATGATAAAAATGCAGAGGGTTCTAAAATAACAGTTCAAACGAAAAAATTAAACGGTTAAACCGTTGTGCTTTGCAGCATTACCTCAAGAACTTTTAACCGGAAAAAGAAAAATATATATATCGTCAAATAGGTACTAAATTACTTACTTCCCTTAGTGGTGACCCTCTCGATGTATGAAATGAAGTAGAACCATATGTGGAAGCGTTGCTATATACTCATATTATTTAAATAATTTACATGAAACAAACTTAGTTAAAGATCCGTAAATTATGGAAATTGATAAAAAGTTACCCCTAAATCCAGTTTCTCAGCTGGCAAGTTTTTTGAACTAATTCTCAAAAATGAGCCACGGAAATAATTCAGAAAATTATTGATGAATATTACATTCATTCCTATCCATTTTTAGAGTGATCAAAATGTGTGGAATAATAGGCTTTATAGACCGAACAAAGTCCAGAATGGACGGGTCGAGCATAAAAGCCGCCCTCAGCCTCATGAATGAAAGAGGTAGTGGAGATGGGGCAGGCTATGCTGCATATGGAATTTATCCGGAGTATGCAGACTACTATGCTCTTCATGTTTTCTTTGACAATCTAGGTGAATCAAAAAAGAAGGTAGATGAGCTCCTCGAACAATGGGGAAAAATTGTTCACCAGGAAGAAATCCCGACCACCCCGCAGCCGAGCATAAAGAAGGTACACATCCCATGGAGATACTTCTTTAAGCCCTCAGAAGACCTGATGGCAGGGAAAATGGCTTCTGAAAATGATGTTGTCACTTACATAGTCATGGAAGTAAATGCCAATGTAAAAGGAGCTACAATCTTTTCCTCCGGGAAAAATATGGGAGTCTTCAAGGCTTCCGGCTGGCCTGAAGATGTGGCAAACTTTTACAGAATTGAAGATTACAAGGGATACATATGGCTTGGCCACAATCGTTATCCCACAAACTCTCCAGGCTGGTGGGGAGGCGCTCATCCTTTCAACCTGCTTAACTGGTCAGTAGTACATAATGGAGAAATTACTTCATATGGCACAAACCAGCGTTATGTCGAAGGATACGGATACAAGTGCTCCCTGTTTACTGATACCGAGGTTGTAGCCTATCTGTTTGACCTGCTTGGAAGACAGCATGGGCTTTCGTATGAGATGGTTGTCAAGGCTCTTGCCCCGCCTTTCTGGGACGATATTGACCGGATGCCTGCGAAAGAAGCAGAGTTGAACAAAGCAGTTCGCCTTACATACGGGTCTGCCCTCATGAATGGACCCTTTGCAATCGTAGTTGGGACAGAGAATGGCATTGTTGGTTTTACTGACAGAATTAAACTGCGCCCTCTCGTAGTTGGTGAGAATGGAAACCGGCTCTACATATCCAGCGAAGAAGCTGCAATAAGAGTACTTGATCCCGAAGTTAAGAACGTATACACTCCCAGGGCAGGAGAACCAATTATAGGGAGGTTTATTGAATGACTCTCGGAAGTGTGCCCCCAAAATTTAAGGTCAGTATTGACCGCGACCAATGCATGGACTGCGGGCGCTGTATTGAAAACTGTTCCTATGGCGTGTACAGGAGAGAAGGCGACAAAATCCTGATAGAATCCAGGAAATGTACAGGCTGCCTTCGCTGTGTTGCTATGTGCCCAAGGGATGCGATCACGCTTACAGAGAAACCTATAGATTACCGCAGCCATCCCCTCTGGACAAGAGAAGTCAGAGAGGATATTATTAAACAGGCTCGCAGTGGAAAGATTATTCTTTCAGGAATGGGAAACGCCAGGGATTTGCCAGTTGTCTATGACCGCCTTCTCCTTGACGCCTGCCAGGTTACAAACCCGAGCATTGACCCCCTGAGAGAACCAATGGAGCTCAGAACTTACATTGGAAAGAAGCCATCCAAACTCAACTTCAGAAAGACCGAAAGTGGTGACGTAGAGCTCGAAACAAAGCTTGCTCCAAATCTTAAGCTTAATACCCCTATCATGATCGGCCACATGAGTTTCGGAGCTATCAGCCTTAACTCTCAACTCAGTATGGCAAAGGCTGTTACAGAGCTCGGAACTTATATGGGGACAGGAGAGGGAGGATTGCACAAAGATCTCTACCCTTACCAGGACCACATGATTGTCCAGGTCGCTTCAGGTCGTTTCGGTGTAAATATTGATTACCTTGAAAGGGGCGCTGCCATTGAGATCAAGATTGGTCAGGGAGCAAAACCGGGTATAGGTGGACATCTGCCTGGAGAGAAAGTAAGCGAAGAAGTCTCAAAGGCTCGCATGATCCCTATTGGCAGTGATGCGATTAGTCCAGCACCTCATCATGATATTTACAGTATTGAAGACCTTGTTCAGCTCATTAGAAGTCTGAAAGAAGCGACTGAATGGAAGAAACCTGTCTTCGTTAAGATTGCAGCTGTGCATAACGTGGCTCCAATTGCTGCTGGTATTGCCCGCTCTTCTGCAGATGCGGTAGTGATTGATGGATTCCGTGGTGGGACTGGTGCAGCTCCCAAGGTCTTCAGGGACAATGTGGGAATTCCGATTGAAGTTGCAATTGCAAGCGTTGATCAGAAACTCAGAGAACAGGGTGTAAGAAACGAGATCTCAATTATTGCAAGTGGTGGGATAAGGACCAGTGCAGACCTTGCCAAGTCAATTGCTCTCGGAGCAGATGCTGTTAATATCGGGACTGCTGCTCTTGTCGCTCTGGGCTGTAGGGTCTGCGGCAATTGTTATAGAAACCTTTGCCCCTGGGGTATTGCTACCCAGCGTCCAGATCTTGTGAGCAGGCTTGATCCTGAGATCGGAGCAGTTCAGGTCTCAAATCTTATTAAAGGTTGGACTTACGAACTCAGTGAACTTATGGGTGCGGCGGGAATCAACAGTATAGAGAGCCTGCGTGGCAATAGAGACCGTCTGCGTGGGTATATGCTGGACGAACAAATGCTTAAAATCCTTGATGTACTGCCAGCGGGGGCCTGATTGAAATGAAGACGGTAAAAATTGATGCCAGAGGTATGCATTACACCCCCTTAAACCAGAAAATCAGGGCTGCGGTTGCAGATGGAGCAGAGGAAATCATACTCGACAATATACTCGGGCAGCGCTTTATAGGTGATGGGCTTAGAGGCAATGTCCGCATCATAGTCAATGGGGTTCCCGGAGGAGATCTGGGAATATTTATGAGCGGGCCGACCTGTATTGTACATGGAAATGCCGAACATGCTCCGGGAAACACAATGGATAAAGGAATGCTTGTGATTCACGGAAGTGCAGGAGATGCAGTTGCCCACAGTATGCGGGGAGGAAAAGTCTTCATAAAGAATAATATTGGTTATAGGGGCGGCATCCACATGAAACAATATGAAGTGGAAGCCAGACCTATACTTGTTGTAGGCGGCACAGCCCATTCCTTCCTCGGTGAATATATGGCAGGTGGACTGGTACTCGTGCTTGGTATTGGCAAGGATAAAGCCATGACAGACAGGGGTATCGGAAGCGGAATCCATGGTGGAGAAATTATTATCCGTGGGGAAGTAGATGATTACCTGCTTGGAACAGGAGCCAAGAAATTCAAGTTTACCGAAAGTGATCTTGAACGCATTGCTCCGACTATAAAGAATTTCTGCGAGCAGTTCGGATATGATCCTGCAGAGTTCCTGGACACCAACTACACAAGGATCGGACCTGCAAGTAGCCGTCCTTTCGCAAGCAAATATGTATGGGAGTGATCAGAAATGGCAGAACAGAAACCAATTAGCAAAAGTTACCTTGACCTTAAGTCGAAAGTCTGGGACGAAGGCCTTTGCTCAGGCTGCGGGGCCTGCATTGCAGTCTGCCCTGCTGATGCTCTATACTTCGAAATAGGCGGGGATTCCACACATCCGAAGAGCAATAATTACTGCAAAGCTGCTGTTGACGATGTTCCCTGCGGAGCCTGTTACGAGGTTTGTCCGAGACTCGAAGAACAGCCCTCGAGCCTGCTCGGAGACTATCTTGAAATTACTGCTGGAAAAGCCGAGTTTGATGTCCCGAAAAAGCAGAGTGGAGGAGCAGTAACAGCAATTCTTGCAAACGCCTTGGATACAGGCCTTGTAGATGCTGTAGTTACGGTTACGGAAGATCCCTGGACCCTCAAGCCGCATTCAATGGTAATTACCAGGAGTGAAGCCCTTGTCGGTCAGGCAGGAAGCCGTTACAACTGGTGGGTTCCTCTTGTTTCCTCTCTTAAGGAAGCGGTTGTAAATAGGAAGTACAGGAACATTGCAGTCGTCGGAGTTCCCTGCGTAGTTCAAGCAGTTCGCAAAATGCTTGAAACCGACCACCAGCTTGTGGGCCCATACAAAAAATCCATTCGCTTCGTCATGGGGCTTTTCTGCACGGAAAGTTTCGACTACGAAAAACTTATTGCAGGCAAGCTGAAAAGCGAGTACGCTCTCGAACCCATGAAGGTTTGCCGCATTGATGTTAAGGGCAAGCTCGAAATCACCCTCGATGATGGTACACAGTATGTAATCCCACTTACCGAACTTGAGGATACTACCCGCCCAGGCTGCAGTGTCTGTACGGACTTTACCGCTCTCAAGGCTGATATTTCAGCCGGCTCAGTTGGAAGCCCTGACGGCTACACCACTCTTGTTGTCCGTACTATTGTAGGACAGCACATTCTTGAAAGCGCAGTTGCTAACAAGAAATTGAGTATCGGCGGCGAAGTAAGCCTGGGGATCATTGAAAAGCTTGCAAAGAAGAAGCTTGCAAGAAAACCGGAATAAAAGCGAAATAATTACTTCAAAACAGATCTGGATGGAGTTTGACTCCATCTCTTTTCTCTTTTCATATTTCTCAATGGTTCTCTAAAGTGACCAGCTTTTTAAAAATTATTAAGCCTTATTTCCTGGATAAGCATAATTAAAGCTTTCCCAACAAAAATACATGTTTTAAATACTTTATTTGCTATTTTAATAGTTTAGCTATCTCAACTATTAATATTTAATATTTAATATTATTTTTCCCCGTATTTTTTACATAATTTTGTATAAAGGAAAATGTATCAGGTCATGTTTTCCATGCACATTTCGAACCCCTGCCAATATAGGACAATAATATTTGACTATTGGATATTTTATTGACCTTATATCAACAAAATGACATTTTAGTATAGCATAGTGGCACAAGAGTGTCATGGTTCGAAATGTGCATTTCCAGAGTATTTACATTGATATTCTGCTTTCATACTCTGCTTATGTACACTAAATTTTCTGTGCACGGTAAACTCAGAAGACAGATAAATTAAACAAAAATCCTCAAAGACAAAAATATCAATTATTTACTGATGCACTATCCAAAAATTAAGATCATAATATATTGCAACCTTAATTCGGATTACAACCTGAATTTGGATTACAACCTGAATTCAGATTTTTTGAGCATATAAACTTCTATTGATGCCAAAATATATGCTTAACCTTAAACAAACAAAACCGAGGCTTTAATTTTTTAAAACCATGGGCGTTTGTTAAAGTTTTATTCCAGTGGCATTAAGAAATGCGTCTTCTAATGAAAGAGAATTTTCTATAAGTTTAAAAACCTGACCTCCACTTTCAACAATTAATTTGTTAATTTCCGGCTTGACATCTTTATTGGAATTTACAAAAATTTCAAGGGTATGTTCGGATTTCAGTTCAGTTTTTATGACAAACTCCAGACTCTCAATTAAATGAACTATTTCAGAAGATAGATTGTAAATTCCAACTGTAATTACTCCACTTGACTCAATATGGCGGATCTTTTCAATTGTACTTTCGGCGATAAGCTTGCCTTTATCCAGAATTCCGACATAGGTACAAATCTCCTGTATTTCCAGAAGGTTATGGGATGAAAGAAATATCGTGATCCCATTGTTATTGCATTCAAGAAGAATTTGCCGGATTTGCCGGATTCCAACAGGGTCGAGGCCATTAGTAGGTTCATCAAGAATCAGTATTTCTGGACTATTCAAAAGAGCCTGCGCAATTCCCAGCCGTGTTTTCATGCCATGGGAAAAATAGCCTACTTTTTTGAACATCTCATTTCCAAGCCCAACCTGATCCAATAAAACCCTTGATTGTTCCAGGCTCTCTTTTTTACTCAGGCCTTTTAATCTTCCGTAATATACCATATGGCTTAAGGCTGTCCGTTCATCATAAAAGCCCGAATCCTGCGGGACCAGGCCCAGAACCTGTTTAACTTTTTCTGATTCGGAAGACAGGTCCATACCATCAACAAAAATTTGTCCTTGCGTAGGTATTGAAAGCCCTGAAATTAATTTTATTGTAGTTGTTTTTCCGGCACCATTCTGGCCCAAAAAGCCATAAATACTTCCTTTTTCTACATTCAGGGAAAGACTTTCTAGAACAAAGCGAGAGCCGTATTTTTTGGACAGGTTTTTGGTAGAAATAGCCACAGTAATTAGAAATCCCTCCTTTTAATAGCTACCAAACTCATGGACAAAAAAACCAGTATGTACAGGAACATTGAAAACAGGCTTTCAAAAACCGTAAGGTATCCATCTTCAACCGGGAAGCCTTTCATGAACTCCATATTTTTAATCCCGTAAAAAAAAGGAGTGATATATTTTAGATAACTTTCATTTCCCTGTGAAATAAAAAATATCAAAATTCCAAGAAAGACGACCGACATTGTAAATGAAATTTTATTGTTTGTAGACAGTGTTGAGATAAATAAAAAAATACTTATGAAGCACCCAAGGTAAAGGCTTGAAGAAATCCAGAACAAAACGACGTTTTCTAACTGAAAAGAATTACCTGCAGAATACTGATATATCAGGTTTATAAGTGTAATTCCAGTGGAAACGATGATAAATACCAGAAAAAGAAATAAAAACTTTCCTAAGATAAAAGATGATCTGTGGACTTTGGAGATAATATATCTCACCGACCCGGTTTCAGTTTCACTGCTTACGATATCAAAAGATGCTATCAAAGTCATAAAAGGTCCGACAGACAACACCACCAGATATGAAATTAAAGTATATGGGACACCTTCTGAATTTGAAAATAAAAAGGATATATAAGTACTATAGTGCATTGCTAGTAAACAAAGAAAGATAAAAATTCCGCCAAAAAGCCATACATATCTACTTTTTGAACCCCTAAATGTTTCATCTTCCCCAATAACCTGTACTTCATAAAAATTCATAATCCTTCATCCTGTTTATTCCTGCTTAGGTTGGAGATAACAAATGCTCCAAAGAACCCGATTATTGAATAGAAAAAGACCATAACGAGCACAAAGCCGATGAGAGCAGACAAAGCTATACCCCCATATTGTAACGCAAGCTTTCCATCGGAGGTAAACAAAAATACTAAAATCCAGCCAATCAGATTATACGTAAATATTATAAAAAAAGCATATTTCTCCGATCCTTTGCCTATATTTTTACCAATTAATGTACCTACAATAACCGCACCTATAATTCCTCCGTATGTTGGATCAAGCCCTAATAATTCAAAAAATCCGAATAATACAAGCCCAATCAGTATCCCTATAAACAATAACTTCCCGGTTTTCATTTTCTCACATTCTAAAAATGCTGAGTTTAAAAACCCCGCAAGATATATGGTCAATTTAAAAATGTACTTTTATAACTAATTTGTGACCAAATCATCCAACTGAAATCATACTCAAATCTAAATTTGAGTTTTTGTTAAGATTTATAGAGATGTTAGCTAGATAGTTAGATGGTTTAACCATAAAATTTAAGTAAACTCTTTTGACACGTATTAACAGGAGAGTTAAAAATGTCAAGAAAAATATTATTCATTATATTGATAACCCTGCTTTTTTTATCTGCAACTACAGCGACAGCGGCTGAAAATGTGGAAAAAGCGGAAACCCCGAGCAACTATACTGTAGAATCCTCACCTGGTACTGAAATTGGAATCGCTGACAAAGATATAGGTATTCTGACCGTTTATGATACCATCAGTCAGGGAGAGACAAACCTACATGAGAAAAAAGTTAGCAGTGGTCTAACTCTTCTCGTTGTGGATCTTAACTGGGGAGATTCGACTGATTCACTACGGCTCAGGATATATACTCCTAGCGGCTCGTTGCTAGGTTCCTATTATGATAACGCTGATGGAGCAGTTAACGGTAGGATTCGCCTGTATATTAAAAATTCAAATGGAATTGAAGCGGGAACCTGGAAATATCAAGTATATGGGTATAAAGTGGCCGGAAAAGAAGGTTATACGATCTGAATTTGATAACGAAATTACTCAAATTATAGACCAGTTATGTGGAAGATGAGATTAATTTTTATTCTACTTTTTATTCTGGTTCTGAGTGCCGCAGTAGGTATAACCAGTGCAGATACCGGAGGATATACCGTTGGTCCCTGCCCACCCGAAGAGGAGCTCAAAAAATTGGGTGATACGGTTGACATGAGCGGGGCGGATAGGACTCTCACCTTCTGGGAATTTCCCTTGTCATTCAAGGTAGCTTATATATTGGGATACCTGGCTGCTTTCATTTCCTTATTCAAACTGGCTCCCATAATTCTTGGTCAGATAAGGAGTCTAAGTAAAAATGTTACTCAAAAGAAAATTATTTGTTATGTGCTGAGGAAGCCAGGGTGTACGCCGTCTGAAATTTCAAGAAACCTGAAAATTAGTCTGGGATCTATAAGATATCAGATCAAAACACTCAAAGCCGAAGAGGAGTTGACTTTAACGAAGGAAGGAAAGTTCACAAGAGTCTTTCAAAATTCCAATGTTTTCACAAACAACGATAAAACAATAATATCACACCTCAAAGGCAGTACAAGAAAACAAATACTCCTTAATATTCTGGAAAATCCCGAGATTACAAATCAGGAAATTTCAGAAAAGCTGAACTTAGACAAAAGCACTACTCACTGGCATATAAAAAAATTAAGGGAAGATGATATTATTTCCTCCGAAGTAGAAGGCAAGTTTACAAAATATTTTGTGAACCCGGATGTGGAGTCGGAGTTGCTGAAATGGCTCAAAACATAAACCTCGAACAGCTTTATCTCAATGTCAGTTTTCTATGAATCGATTAAACTTTGGCTTTATACAGTATTTTAGTAATCAATATACAGGAATCAAGCCAGGATTGTCGCCGGTAATGCAATCTCCACCTTTAGTGGTTACTATAAAAGTGTTTTCAATCCCTACCATTCCAATGTTTTCTATTCCTTTTTTAGGTTCGAGAGCAAATACCATTCCTTCTTGGAGGGGTTCATCAAAGCCTTCTGCAATTACAGGCAGCTCATCGATTAGCAATCCTACTCCGTGCCCAAGGAATCTTACTTTACGGTTGCCAAAGCCCATAAAGTTCTGTAGAAATTCCGAATCTAGATTGTTCATTATGGTATTGTAGATTTCCGAGGGAATAGCATCTGGTTTTAACATTGAAGCAGCTTCGTTCTGTATCTCCACACATTTATTATGGGCATCTGTCGCATATTGAGGAAGTGAAGAACCAAACATGTATGTGGTCGTTTTATCCGTGTTATAACCTTCAATCCCACATCCGATATCAATGAATACCAGATCTCCTTTCTCGAGTTTTCTGTCACGACTTCCAATCAGGGGAACTGCAGGACTCATTCCGTACATTCCGCCAGGCCCGTTAAAGTAAGAAGGATAAATCGAGCTTTCACCAAAACAGACATTTCCCAGGACCATCTCGGTATCGAACATCCCAAAACGGCATAATCCGTGATGGCCTTCTTCGACCATAACTGAAAATAGTTCGGTTGACAGGTCTACTTCACTCATTCCTTCCTTTAGCATTTCGGGTACAAGATCTTCCAGTACATGCTGATGAATCCTGCCAGCTTTTCTTGTTAGCGAGAGTTCATATTCGCTTTTTACTGCTCTTACAGCGCAAATTTGAGAGTCAGCAGATTTGACATTCTTAAAAGGGAAGTATTTTTGAAATCTCTGGTACAAAGCAAGAGGAACAATCTCGGTTTCAAGGTATACCGTGTTCGGAAGTTCACTTATACTCTTTGCAGCATCACGAAAACTGTTCATAGGTTCTATATTTGGAAATAAAGATTCGTCCAGGGCTCTTTCGTAGCTGCGGCGTACCCAGAAAGTTGCTTCTCCGTGCTTAGGGATAATCAGCATTCCATCCTGCATCGTACCTGTAAAATAATAAAGATTTATTTTGCTAAAAATAACAGCTATCTCCCATTGGGAATTTGATATATCCATCCGTTTTCTAAAATTTCTCATCCGGTTTTTCAATTCGGTTAAAGGTACTTTTTTAATCATGTAGATTCCTTTAATAATTATCTGTTATCACTTAAGAGATATCACTTACAGTAGTGAATATGGCAAGAATTTATGAGCAAATATAGATAGTAAATATATGTAATAATTTTTGTTTTTCATAACAAAACTATATTTCTCTCAGTGATTTTTTAAAAAATATATCTCTTGCAGTGATTTCTTAAAAGGTAATAAGTAACTTTAGGGCTAGTTAACTTTAGGGCTAGTAATATCTTAATTCGTTTCTCAAAATAGAAATAATAATTGGAAAGAATATAAATTAAGAAGAAACAAGAAATAAAAACAAAAGGGTTTTTTGAAAAGGGGCCATCATGTTAGGAAAATTCGAAGATCTTATTGAAAAGGCTTCAGGGTTGGGGCTCAAGGCTTACCTTGTGGAGGCAGAAGACATTCCGGTTGAAAACAGGATTGCTCTGAAGTGCGCTTACGGCTGCAGAGGTTATGGAAAGAGACTGAGCTGTCCACCTAATATTATATCGGTTGAAGAGTTTAGAAAAATCATAGGAGAATACAATAGTGCGCTTCTACTTATCGATGAACGCGATACTTCACAGGTGTCGGATATCCTTGAAGCCTGGGGAGAAATTCGTAAGGACTCCTTCCATAAGATGTTAAAGCTTGAACATGAAGCTTTCAGAGAAGGCTTTACTTTTGCGCATCTTCTGAGACCCGGCTCCTGCAACGAATGTGATATCTGTAATCTGGAAGAATGCATAAAGCCAGAATTGAGGCGTTTTGCACCTGAGGCTGTAGGAATAAATCTCCAGAAGGCAATGGAAAAGGCAGGACTTGTACTTGAGTTTTGCAAACCTGAAAAAAATGTATGTGTCGGAGTTTTACTGCTTGAATGAAAATTCAAGCAAAAAATAAAATACGTATATTTCAAAATCTTTGCAATATCTGCTCAGATTGTTGATAAATCAAAAGAAATATTAAATGAGAAAAGCGAAATTAATAAAAGAGTTTAGTTTTATAGTCCTAGATAAATATTCAGATTAATGAAAGTAATTATAGAAATTTGGAGTCGCTATGAATAATATTCTAATTTAATTAGCGATTTTAATTTAATTAACAAAGACAGAAGGTACATTACTTTCCAACATATTTTATGGAAAATATAGCAAACTGGAGGTTTTTTCAAATTGAGTTCTGAAAAGTTAAAAATAGCTGTCTTAGGAGGAACTGGCAATATAGGAGAAGGTATGGTGCTCAGGCTAGCCCTTCAAAACCTTATGGCTGATGGTGTAAAGAATGAGATCATTATAGGGTCCAGATCCAAGGAAACTGCCAATGAAGCTGTAAAAAAAGCTATATCCGAACTTGAAAACTGCGGGTTTGATACGTCCAAGATAACTATCACAGGAAACAGCAACCATGAAGCTGCACAGGCAGCCGAAGTAATAATTCTTACTATTCGTTTTGGCCACGTTTTGCCTTTGCTGCATGAGATTCGTGAGGCTCTTGAAGACAAGATTCTTATTACTCCTGTAGTCCCGATGGTAAAGGAAGGAGACCTTTTTGTATATAAACCTCCAGAGGAAGGTTCAGCCGCTCTTGCAATTCAAAAAAATGTCCCAGCTTCTACAAAAGTTGTTGCAGCTTTCCACAACATCCCGGCAGGAAAATTGAGGGATATTGTTAAGTGCAAAGCTGTATACCATGCGCTGGTATGTAGTGATGATGCCGAAGCAAAGAAGCTGGTCATTAAACTTACAGATCATATGGGATGCATGAAACCCCTGGATGGAGGGCCTCTTAAGCAGGCAAATACTATGGAATCGCTTACACCACTGCTGATCAACCTTGCAAAACTTAACGGATTTAAAGATCTCGGAATAAATTTTTCATGATAAAACCTTATAAAATCACTGTATATGCAGGAAAAGACTAGAAACAGAAAAATTTTGAGTCTGGAAAAACGAATATCTTTTAGGAACCTTATTTTTATATATACATATAAATAATATATCTAAAGGCACAGGTTTTAAGAAATATATAAAACAAGAACCTCTGCCTGAAGGTATAAAAACAAACTCATTAACAGATTATAAAACCTAATTCATTAATGGATGACCAGCAAAACCTAATTCATTAATGGATGACCAGCAAAACCTAATTCATTAATGGATGATCGATAAAAAGAAATTCGAAAATTCGTGATTGTCAACCTTGTGCCAAATTCTTCACTCCTGTTATTGAACCCGAACAAATTTAGTTTATGTTAAATATTATGAGATTAATAATTAACATGAAAAAAATTTGTAAGAAAAGGACTTGTCAGTGAAGAATCTGGAAAAGGACTTATTACATAGAGCTTGTCAGGAAAAACCTGTTTATCGTAAAGCTCTAAAAATCAATTTCAGTTGCGGAATTTTCTCTTTATCTGATTATTTTGCTTACTTTTCTTTTCTAATAAAGACGAACCGACTAAATCAGACAGTGAACCTGTATGAGTGAAGAATTGCCAAAAGTGTTAAAGGATGCAGGGCTTGACTTACTTTCCTGCATGCAGTGTGGCACATGCACAGGGAGTTGTCCTTCGGGACGGCACACCGGGCTCAATACGAGAAGAATTATTCGGGACGCACGCAAGAATAGAGTATCGGTCCTCTCCGATGATGCCCTCTGGCTCTGTACAACCTGCTATACCTGCCAGGAACGCTGCCCGCGCGAGATACCAATTACTGATGCTATCCTTGAGCTCAGGAGACTTGCAGTAAAAGAAGGTTTCATGCTTCCAGAACACAGGAAGGTCTCGGAAATGGTCATGGAATTCGGGCATTCAGTCCCTCTGGATGAAGAAACAAAGCAAAAGAGGGAAGAACTGGGTCTCGATCCAATACCTGAGACCGTCCAGAAGTATCCTGAAGCCCTTCAAGAGGTAAGGAATCTTCTCAAAGCATGCAAATTTGACGAGCTAACGGCTGAAAAATAAGGAGGCAGAATATGGAAAAACTATCGCTATTTCTTGGATGCATCGTACCCAACCGTTACCCTGGTATTGAAAAAGCAACTAAGCTCTGCCTGCAAAAGCTTGATATAGATGTATCCGATCTGCCAGGAGCCTCCTGCTGTCCTGCTCCAGGAGTCTTCAAGTCCTTTGATAAAGCAACCTGGCTTGCTCTTGCCAGCCGGAATATAGTTCTTTCTGAAAAGATGGGTAGAGATGTACTTACGGTCTGCAATGGTTGCTACGGCTCTCTGGCAGATGCTAATCTGGAACTGAAAAAAGATCCTGAATTAAAGGCGTGCACGAATAATTGCCTTAAAGAAATCGGCATGGAGTTCAGAGGCACTGTTGAGGTCAGGCACATAATCGAATATCTATATAAAGAATTTGGGCCTGAAAAGCTCAAGGAGTATATCACAACCCAGTTCGACATTAAAGTGGCATTACACTATGGATGTCATCTTATCAAGCCTTCAAGGGATAGAAATCTTGGAGAAACGGAGGCTCCGGTTTTCTTTGACGAACTCGTTGAAGCCACAGGTGCAAAAAGTGTAGATTATACCGACAAGATGATGTGCTGTGGAGCTGGAGGGGGAGTACGCTCAGGGCATGCTCCCGAATCCCTTGAGATGCTTGAGCACAAGCTCGCCTGTATTCGGCAAGCAGGAGTTGACTGTATTGTTAATGCATGTCCTTTCTGCCACCTGCAATTTGATAGGGGGCAGCTCGCAGTCAATGAAAAATTCGGAACGGATTACTCGATTCCTGTCCTTCACTATTCTCAGCTACTGGGTCTTGCTCTTGGCTTTTCTCCATCTGATTTGGGAATAGAACAGAATGCGGTTCAGAATGTCGAGTTTCTTGCAAAAATCTATGAGATCAGTGCAGGTTTAGAATAAAAGTCAGGAAAAAATATTCAAGAACAAAATTCCAACTAAAAGGTGAAGGAAGATAATGGGAAAGAGAACATTTCCATTTTTTATGCCGAAATTCCCTTTTGCCTGGGCAGGACTCACAGACTACATCACATTCGGATATAAGTTCCAGAGGTCTTGAAGGAAAAGCCTTAATATCTGAAATTACGACCCTCAAATTTGCCACAAAAATCGGGCTGTACCCATAGCCCTGAAAGCCCTGGATGCAGCAAAGGTGATGAGCTCTGATCTTCAGGCATTTAGACACGGTTTTAAAACCCGGTTCAGATGTGTTCGATTTTTTGAGCATATTTTTCTCCAGGACGTCAACTCACAGAACCAAATAACTAATTCTAAATATTAACTTTGAAAACTCATTCTATAACATCAATTTCAGAATCAGCTAAATGGGGTAACTCTTCAATAGGTAGCGTTATCGCAGGGGCCTCAGAGTATTTTGCAAAGAGGATGTCATAGCCTGTTTTAAGCCCCAACATGATATTGAGATTCGTAAGATCATCGTTCAGTAGCAGCGCCTGACCAATAGGATTACAGACTGCTTCAAACTCAAGGTCCTCGGATTTTTTAATTCCTAGACTGGCTTTTTCGAAGCTACACACTTTACAGCAAACCGAAAATACCTCAAAATATCTTGAAAGAATATCATAAACCAGCCTGGCTTCTCGCTCATACTCAATACAGAAAGCGATTCCTATTTTTGTATACCCAAGACTTTTTGCATAAATAGCTATCTCTTCAAGTTTCGTCCTTTTCACGCCATTAGATTCAAGCCAGGCAGAAATCTGAATTGATTTCAGATTGTCGCCTGTATACTCAAGACCAGATTTAATAACAGAACAATTTTTGCCTCTCACGCAGTCCTTAATCCGGCATAACGCGCACTGCACATTTTTTTCTCCCGGGGTTTTTTATCATGGATAGGGAATTATAGTCACAGATAAGCTGTGAAGGTATAAATATTTCTACGAGGGATATCGAAATACAAGATAGAGTTCCAGGTAAAAAGAAGAATATAAGGAAAAATTATAGTAAAATTATAAAATAAGACACTTTGCTTAATGATGAAGTTCATACTCTCATCTATAATCTTCATAGACATTTTCTGTTGTTGCCTTTTTGAGGAGATCTGCGTCCCGATAGCAAGCCTTTTAAAAAAGGCTTGAGCGAAAAAACAGATCTTTGAGGAGATCTGCTCCAAAGGAAGCTAAGTTTATCTTACTGCGCCTTTGCGCCTACAGCCCCTTGACTCCCCAGGACTTAAACACATATGAAGCGTTTTACCGCTTCATTTTTAGGTATGCATACTTTTATAAGAACTTCTTCTAACTTTGTAACAGGCAACTTCAATTTCCCTCATTTATTCAAAAATATATATATTTTACTGTTGGAGGAGAGAAATTGTTATATATTTATTCCGCAATGTGCATAAGTGACCTATGAAAAAATGCAGAGGAAGACCAAAGTGTCCGAGGCGTGTTGAGCAAACGCCCGACATTACATATTTCAAGCCTAGAGGAGTCCCGCTGGCGGATCTTGAGGTTGTATCCATTACAGTAGAAGAGCTTGAGGCACTGAGACTTGTAGACGTTGAAGGTTTGAAGCAGGAAGATGCAGCTATCAGAGTAGGAATCTCAAGGAGAGCTTTCTGGGAAGATCTAAAAGCCGCGAGAATGAAAATCGCTCTTGCCCTTAGCACAGGAAAAGCAATCGAGATAAAGGGCGGTAACTATATCAGCGCTGAGAGCGCTGACATTAGTGAAGATACTGATACGTAAAAGAAAAATCTGAAAAACCGGGATAAAATACGGAAATTTTACACAGGCGATAAAAATGACAGATAAGGTTCAACCACTTGAGAGCTTATCGAAAAAGCCAGAAGAGCCAAAAATAGTAGTCAATCTCAGGCGCATTAAACGCAAGATCATGGTAATGAGCGGAAAAGGAGGAGTAGGGAAAAGTACAGTTGCAGCAAATCTGGCTGCTGGGCTGGCCCTGCGGGGATACAAAGTCGGGCTTCTGGACTGTGATATTCACGGTCCTACAATTCCTACGATTTTCGGTTTAGAGTCTCAAAGGCCCGATGTTAATGAAGAGGGCATTCTTCCAGTCTCGGTACTTCCCAACCTTTCTATGATGTCTATCGGTTTTCTGCTCGGAGACAAAGATTCTCCTATAATCTGGAGAGGGCCTGCCAAAATGGGGGCAATCAAACAGTTTCTGGAAGATGTTAGCTGGGGAGCACTCGATTTCCTGATTATAGACTTGCCACCTGGAACAGGAGACGAACCACTGAGTGTGGCCCAGCTTATTCCCAATTGCGACGGCTCAGTGCTTGTTACAACTCCCCAGGATGTAGCCCTTATCAGCGTTCGAAAGTCAATAAAATTCTCTGAAAAACTTGATGTGCCTATCATAGGGCTTGTTGACAATATGCATGGGCTTATTTGTCCCCACTGCGGCAAGCCAATAGAAGTCTTTGGAACTGGAGGCGTGGAAAAAGCCGCAAAAGACTTCAATATTCCGATTCTTGCCAGACTCCCTATTGAGCCAAAGGTCGCAGAAATGGAAGATAAAGGCACTGTTGTCCAGGGCCTGCTTGACCACAATACGGAATGGCAGAAGAACTTCGAAGCTGTTATAACCGCAGTAGAAAAAACTCTAGGAGAGGAGTAAGGCGAAATAAAAAGAGGAAAGATTAACACGTTTCCGTGGTCATATAATTTTTCTCGATTGGTTAGTCTCTCAATCGGCTAACCTCTCTTTAATAAGCTAAACAGCAAACCTGGTGTTCTTTGGAGGAAACCTCCTCTCTTCAATCAGTTAACTTTTCTTCAATTGGCTGACCCGATAATTCTAATTAGTCTTTTAAGACCTCTTACTCCTTTCCTGTACTTTTTATATCACTCATTATATCTATTTTTAAAGTTCAGCCTTTAAGGTTTTTTATATATTTTCAACAGACCAAAAGTCTCTTAAACTAGGTATATATTTTCTTTCCTTAGAGTTAATTATTTGAGGTTTATCGATAATTCTACTTCAGAACTCTAATTTCACAACCAGTGGAAAATAAAGGCTATCTTAAAATGAAGGTTATTTTTGAAAAGAGAAGATTATTACTATATAACATAATTGCTAAATAATATGTAAAATAATATAAAATAAAAAATTAACGTTGAGAACATGAAGAAATTATTTATATTACTGATCATGCTTGCAGCTGTAATCTTTACTGCGGGCTGTACTGATGAAAGCAAGGGAAATTCCACAGATACCCAGGCAGTTCAGGAGAATAACGGTATTGTCGAAGCAAACGAATCTGAACAGAACACAACTTCTCAGGATATCCAGGAAGAAAACGGCATTGTCAAAACAAACGAGTCTGGACAGAACACAACTTCTCAGGAAGCTCAGGAAGAAAGTAGTGTTCTTGAAGTGACCTCCCTTGAACAGATAAATGCATCCCTCGAGCAGGGGCCGGTTCTTGTGAAAATAGGATCTAAACACTGCGGGCCATGCCAGGCTATGAAGCCCATGCTTAAGGAACTGGCAACAGAATACAGCGGGAAAGCCACTATTGCATCTATAGATATAACCGAGAGCCCTGACCTTGAAGCTTACTTTGAAATCGGATACGTCCCTGACACTTCTTTGATCGTGGGTATTAAAAACGGGGACTATGTGTATATGCAAGAGGATGGAACAGTCACTAAGGATAGATTCGCGGCTAGAATTCAGGGACAAATGGATAAAGAGGTGTATGAGAATCGTATAAACCTTGCCCTTCTCAAAGAAGGAAAAAGTAAATCATAATAAAAATAAACTTAATAAATAGAACTAATTTCTAAACTCATTAAATTATAAGTTCAAATTTATGGCAAAATCCGGAGTTCCGGAAAAAACACTATAGTAAATAAACTACAAAAAGAAATTGTAACCATGTATTATGAAGTTATTTCCCCTGTGGCTGCATTTGGAGCAGGAATTATCAGTGTCCTGTCCCCTTGCATCCTTCCTCTTCTGCCTGCTGTCCTGGCAACATCCGCAGGAAAAAACAGATTGAGGCCTCTTGCAATAGTGCTTGGAGTTTCAATATCCTTCACCATAATGGGGGTGGCAACCTCTGCCTTTGGGTCAGTATTCAACGCATATACAGATCAACTAAAGATTCTGGCAGAGGTCTTGATTCTCATAATGGGTTTCGCACTACTCTTTGACATAACCCTGTTCAATGCATTTTCAAAGTTCCCTCTTCTGGGCAAAATGAGTGACGAAGGACCTGTTTCAGGCTTTTTGCTTGGCCTTTCCCTCGGTGTTCTCTGGATCCCTTGCGTCGGACCAATTCTAGGCTCGATCCTGACCGTGGTAGCTTTAAAAGGGAATACTATTACAGGAGCCCTTACCCTTTCAGTTTATTCGCTTGGATTTGCGGTGCCAATGCTCTTGCTCGCGTACTCAGCCCACTTTTCCTCTTCAAAAATCCGGCTTATTTCAAAGTGGGACGTGGTTTTCAAAAAGGGAGCGGGAACAGTACTGGTACTCTTCGGACTTTATATGATCTATCAGAACCATTATCAATGGTTTGTTTAAAAAATCCAGATTTGGAGAATTAGAGAAACCAGGTAATGGGAGATAAACCAGGTAATAGGAGATAAACCAGGTAGTAGGAGATAAACCAGGTAGTAGGAGATAAACCAGGTAGTAGGAGATAAACCAGGTAGTAGGAGATAAACCAGGTAGTAGGAGATAAACTAGTGGTTAGATTCTGATATCTACCCATAAAAATAATTAGTTAATTGTTCTATAACTAACCTTATGTCTCGTATAAGCCGTCGCCCCAAATTATCATTTACTCAAAAAGATTTAGACTATCTTAT
>Ga0183098_10539_pt1 | contig 64976 bp, 47 predicted proteins | sample BioMet9_FD_128884 | JGI IMG/M metagenome (GOLD analysis project Ga0183098, IMG submission 128884) | Microbial communities from bioreactor (seeded with sewage sludge) at Lawrence Berkeley National Lab, California, USA - Biofuel... | ecosystem: Engineered > Bioreactor > Anaerobic > Unclassified ...
TCATACTTCCCAGCATAGAATAACGGTCGCTTGTTGCATCAGCTTCAATGGATTTGTCCAATTCGGCTTTGGTAGTCATTGCCATAGCTGCACCTAACCCGAATAAAGCGCCAAAGGCATGAATAACGATAGAACCACCCGTATCAGCAACTCCCTGTTTCATGATACTCAACCCGTTTTCCATTACTATAAATTCGTTAAGTTTATAAAATGGGATAAACAACAAGCCGAGAATAATATATTGATGTATCTTTATCCTTCCCAGTAAGGCTCCTGCTGCAATCAGCAGACTGGCGGCTCCAAATTCGGCAAGGATTAATTTTTGAATTTCGCCATTTGCTCCTCCTAAAATATTGGAATCGCTCATCACAAAATATAGTGGAAGAGCTGTACTTACCAACAAAAAAGTAGCGGTAAGTGTCGAACGTCCGTATTTACGGACAAAGACCATCAGGAAGCCAAAACCTAAAAGCAACATTGCCATAATGTGGATGGCACGGTCGTATTGCTGAACTTCAAGGATGGATGTGATGTTAGTAACTTCGTTACCCTGAGCAAAACTGCTCAAAGGTGTCCCCAGCAACAGTCCGAATGCCGTTGCTGCTGCTAAAATTGTTTTTGTAGGTTTCATTTAATTTTTTTAGATTTTTAATTAATATTTTATTTAATGTGTCGCCAAAAGTACGACATGCAAATAAAATTCATAAAAAAAACCTAAAAAAATTACAGCATTCTGAAAGTTAAACTACATAACTCAATTTAAGCATATTAGTATGACCTTTTTCGTTTATCGGAGTGCTCCCCGCGTGAATGATCACGTCTCCGTCGTTGATCAGAGCGTGTTTTTTAAGCAATTTGATGGAATAACTGATGGCTTCATCGGTTTTTTCAAAATCCTGGCAATAGTAAGCCCGGACGCCCCAAACGAGAGCCATCTTGCGAAGTAGCAAACGATTATTGGTAAAGGCAAAGATATCGGCTTCGGGACGATGGCTCGAAATGCGGAAAGCCGTATACCCCGAATGGGTGAACGTAACGATGGCTTTGGCCTTGGTTTGAAATGCCATACGGCAGGCATGATAACAGATAGAATCGGGAAGAAATCTTGAAGTATCATCCTTTGGAGTATGTTCGTTATAATAAACATAACCATTGTTTTCGGTCCAGTCGATAATTTGCTGCATACAACGGATGGTAAGCGCAGGATATTTACCCACAGACGTTTCGCCACTAAGCATCAGCGCATCGGCTCCGTCGAGCACGGCGTTGGCTACGTCGTTAGCTTCGGCACGGGTAGGTGTAAAATTGGTGATCATGCTTTCCATCATCTGTGTGGCGATGATTACCGGCTTCGATTTTTCAATACATTTCGCAACAATTTTCTTCTGTATCAGCGGGACACGGTCGAAGGAAACTTCCACACCCAGATCACCACGGGCAACCATTATCCCGTCGGCTTCTTCGATAATACTATCTATTTCCGTCAGGGCTTCCGGCTTTTCAATTTTAGCGATCACACCGGCATGGCTTTTTTGGCTCTTGATCATTTTTTTCAGTTCTGCAATGTCATTAGCCTTTCTTACAAAAGAAAGCGCAATCCAGTCAACCTTATTTTCGATGGCAAAACGGGCATTGAGAATATCTTCCTCCGTCATGCTTGGTTGGGAAATACAGGTATTGGGCAAGTTAACCCCTTTGCGGGACGATAAGTCGCCACCATGAATAACTTTTGCTTTTACGGTATCCTTGCCGTTGGTTGCCGTAACTTCGAGCTTAATTTTACCATCGTCGATAAGCACCGCCTCGCCTACCGATACATCGGCAGGAAACTGCTGATAACTCATGTATAATTTTTCCTTTGTTCCGAGGCATTTTTCGCTTACAAAAGTTACCTCATCCCCATCATTAAGCATTATATGATTATTTTCCACTTCACCTATCCGTAATTTCGGACCCTGCAGGTCGGCAAGGATGGCAATGTGGGTATTCATTTCCTGGTTAAGTTCGTTGATGATGTTGATAACCTGCTGATGTTCCTCCCTGCTCGAATGGGAAAAATTAAGGCGGAACAAGTCCAGCCCTTCTTCTATCATCTGACGCATCATTTCTTTGTTGGCTGAAGCCGGACCGATGGTAGCAATTATTTTGGTTTGTGAACGGACAGTACGCATAATTATATTTTTTATGATTTATCAAATTACAAAAATACTACCATGAAGGGAAAAATGAGCCCCACCGGTATTACAAAAATATTAATAAAACAAAACGTTTTGTTCTATCTGCGAAAATTTATTTTTTTCTTTCTGTCGCTACTACCTTTTCTGTTGTCGGGGCGATGGCTAAATGCACGGGGTTTATATTCGGGAGTTTCACCAAGCTCTGCGGGTACCATCGTTTTATAAACGGGCTTTCCGAGTAGATTTTCAATAGCCAGAAATTTGCTTTGTTCTTTCTGATTAACCAGAGTAATAGCTACGCCGTCGGCTTCAGCTCTCGCCGTACGGCCTATACGATGGATGTAATCTTCCCCATCGTTGGGAACGTCGAAATTAATCACCAGGTCAATATCTTCAATATCTATGCCGCGCGATAAAATATCAGTAGCTACCAGAATATTCAATTTACGGCTCTTAAAATCGGATAGTGCCTTTTCTCTCTCCGCCTGGTCCAGGTCGGAATGAATGTCCTCCACCGCCAACCCATATCTTTTCAGTTCCTTGCTCAAAAGTTTGGCGCTAATTTTGGTCGAGCAGAAAATGAGTATGCTTCGTAATTTTTTATTTACCAGCAACGATTTTACTAAAGGTATTTTCTGGCTATCGAATACCACATAGGCCACCTGCAGTATTTTGTCGGGTGGCGTAGAGACGGCAAGGCTGATTTCCGTGGGATGATTCATTATTTTACGCGCCATTTCCCGCATTCTTGGAGGCATAGTTGCCGAAAAAAGAAGGTTTTGTTTCTCCGCAGGGAGGTATGAGAGTATTTTCATGAGGTCGTCATAGAAACCCATATCGAGCATACGATCAGCTTCGTCGAGAATCAGAAATTGCAATCCGGCAACTTTAACATATTGCTGATTAAGGTGAGCAATCATCCTGCCGGGGGTGCATATCACCACATCCGCACCTTTTTGGAGGGCTTGTTGTTCCTGGGTAAAAGAAGTGCCGTCGGTACCGCCGTAAACGGCGATGGAACTAACCGGGGTAAAATAGGAGAAACCTTGCATCTGCTGCTCAATCTGTACGGCTAATTCGCGAGTGGGAACGATAACGAGCGCTTTGATATTTTCGCCGGTGGACGTGGCAATAAGACGATGAATGATGGGAAGCAGATAAGCCGCCGTTTTTCCCGTTCCTGTTTGTGCCGAAGCAATCACATCTTCGCCTTTCATGATAGCCGGTATGACTGCTTCCTGTACCGGTGTAGCTGTTTCATAACCTATCGCTTCTATCCCTTCGAGTAAACGGGGGTCGAAGCCAAATTCATTAAAATTCAAATTTTTCCTTTATGTATTAATAATCGGCAAAGATACACAATTTTATCCATAAAAAAAGCCGCTCTTGAAGAGCGGCTCACCTGTTAAACAAATATATAATATAAAAACTACTTTTTGATTAAGTCGGAAGCACCCGAAAGATGTTTGGACACTATCCTTGCCGCCCCGGTATAAGTTACGTCGCTACCACCATTTGCCGTTACCGACAATTCGTCCGTTACATTAACCCAGGCATCAGAGCCACCCGTGACCTCTATGGTGCATTTTTTTATCTTTAATCCCGAAGCTTTAATATCGCTGCCGCCCACGGCTGTAAGTTCAGCATTTTCAACCTTTCCTTTCAGTTTAGCATCCGAACCCCCGTTGAGGTTACATTTCAGATCAGAAATGTCGCAGTTTAAATCAATATCGCTTCCGCCACCCATATCAGCGGTAAGCGTGGGCAGTATCAATTTACTCTCCGAATATACATCCGAAGCACCCGAAGCTTCTATTTTATCAAGTTTCGTTACATAAACGTGCACTTTCATCGCTTTGGAATTACGTATGGATTTATTATGGTAAATTTTCAGGACACCATTTTCAACTTCAGTTATGATGAGTCCATGCAGATTTTCGTCGGCTTCTACCACCGCTTTTTCCATTTTATCCTGGATAATATACACGTCAATCCCTCCGCTGACGTCAATGGCATGGAAACCCGAAACCGCCCGTTCCCTTTTAACAACATTGCCGTTTCCTCGTTCCCCTGTAAAACCATAATGTTTCTGTGCTTTGATAGCAAACGGCATGGCAAAAGTTATCGTTAAGAGCACCAAAATAAAAATGTTAATTGTTTTTTTCATGTTTAGCTGTTTTTAATCATTTGTTCTTTGACGAATGAACAGAGGGTTTTGTTACAATGAGGTTCATAAAGTTTATAAAGTTCTTAAGGTTCATAAAGTTCATAAGGTTCATAAGGTTCATAAAGTTCATAAAGTTCTTAAAGTTCTTGGCGTAGAATTATGATGAACTTTCATTAAACTATGTTTAGCTATGGGCAATACGTTTTTCTGAATTATTACCTGCCGATTATAGAAAATTTACAGAACATGGTTGATGTAAAAATGCGGAACCTATTTTTCAAATATTTTATAACGATTTATCGCAGTTTAATCCTAATTTTACAGCCTTTTTCAAAAACAAGATTAATCACAAACAACATTAACATTAACAATGAGGAAAATAAAATTTATAATTATGACTTTGTCTGTTGTATTATGCACAATAGCTGCAAATGCCCAGAAGCGGAGCAATCCCTTCTTCGCAAAATATCAAACACCATTTCAGGTTCCACCTTTTGATAAGATAGATACCTCGGATTACATGCCTGCCTTTTTGGAAGGGATGAAACAGCAAAATGCCGAGATCGCTGCAATAGTTAATAATACGGTAGCGCCAACCTTTGCCAATACTATACTCGCTTTCGACAAGTCCGGAAAATTGCTTACACGCGTTGGCAAGGTCTTTTTTAACCTTACAGAAGCAAATACCAACGACCAGATGCAGGCGCTTGCACGTAAACTTAGCCCATTGCTGTCGAAACATTCCGACGACATTGCACTTAATGCCAAACTTTTTAAACGTATTAAAGCCGTTTACGAAAAACGTAAAACATCCAGACTTGATGCACAGCAAATCCGTTTAGTGGAAAAATATTACCGCGATTTTGAACGCCAGGGAGCTAACCTTTCCAAGGAAAAGCAGGATCGTTTGCGCAAGCTGAACGAAGAATTATCTATGCTTACAATCACCTTCGGCGAAAATTTATTGGCCGAAAACAACAATTTCAATTTAGTGATTGATAATCAGGCAGACCTCGACGGATTACCACAGAATGTGGTGGATGCCGCTTCCGCTACCGCCAAAGAAATGAAGATGGATGGCAAATGGGTATTCACCCTCGACAAACCAAGTTTGATTCCTTTTTTGCAATATGCCAAAAACCGCGCCCTGCGTGAAAAAATTTACCGTGGCTATTTTATGCGTGGCAACAATGGAAACAAACACGATAACAACGATGTGGTTGCAAAAATGGCAAAACTTCGTGTCGAAAAAGCTCAGTTGCTGGGCTTCGATAGTTATGCTGCCTACGTTATCGACGATAATATGGCAAAGACTCCCGCCAAGGTAGACGAATTTCTGACTAAACTCTGGAATGCCGCCCTGCCAATGTCGAAAAAAGAAGTGGAAGAAATGCAGAAAATTATTGACCGTGAAGGCGGCAACTTCAAATTGCAGTCATGGGACTGGTGGTATTACTCCGAAAAAGTGCGTAAGGAAAAATACGATCTCGATGATAATGAACTGAAGCCATATTTCAGCCTGACGAACGTCCGCGATGGAATGTTTCATGTGGCGAACCAAATGTATGGCATTACGTTCATCAAACGTACCGATTTGCCCGTTTTCCAGAAAGATGTTGAAACCTACGAGGTGAGAGAAGCCAATGGCACACATCTTGGCATTCTTTATCTGGATTACTATCCCAATCCCGGAAAAAGTGGCGGAGCCTGGTGTACCGATTTCCGCTCTTCAGGTTGGGAAGATGGCAAAAAGATAGATGCTATCGAATCGGTAACATTTAATCTTACCAAGCCTACCGGCGACACTCCTGCTCTATTGAACTGGGATGAAGTTACCACGATGTTTCACGAATTCGGACACAGCCTGCACGGACTTTTCGTTCAGGGTAAATACAATCGCACGGCAGGGAATGTTCCTCAGGATTATGTGGAAATGCCTTCGCAATTTATGGAAAATTTTGCCGGCGATCCCGAAGTACTAAGAAGTTATGCCAAGAACTATAAAACCGGTGAAGTAATCCCCGAAAACCTGATTGCAAAAATTCAGAACAGCGGACGTTTTAACCAGGGCTTCATCACGCTTGAATACCTCGCTGCATCTATACTTGACATGGATTTTCACGAACTTACACAAGCCAAAGATATCAATGTAGAGGCCTTTGAAAAACAAGCCATGGATAAAATAGGACTAATTCCGGAAATACTTCCCCGCTATCGTTCAACTTACTTTGCTCATATTTTTAATGGAGGTTATGCTGCGGGATATTACGTATATATCTGGGCTGCCGTGCTCGATGCCGATGCATTTGATGCATTTAAACAATCGGGCAATATTTACAACAAGGATTTAGCCGCTAAATTCCGAAAATACTGTCTTGCCGAATCGGGCGACGATGAAGGAATGGTACAATACAAGAAATTCCGTGGTCATGAACCTTCCGTGGAACCCTTGCTCAAACGCCGGGGATTAGAATAGCATTAAATAAATGTCCAAAAAAACGTCCGGGTTTTTCCCGGACGTTTTTTTAATTATGAATTTCAATCTCCCATTCTCCGGGATCATCAATGATAGCTTCAAAAGCCACATCCTCGTTACTCGTTTTTAACTTATTGGAAGTAACATAATTCAACTTGATTCTTAATGGAAAAGCAACCTGATAATAAATATATTTCCGGCTTATTTCCTTATATAAACCATTATCGGCAATAAATGAAAATTCGGTAATGTCGGAATTATCCACACCGTTTTTTAAAATCTGCAGAGTTACCATGTTGCCATCGCCCACTTTATGGAACGAATAACGATCTATATTGCGCGAAATAATTACCTTATAGGGATTAGGATTGATCATTTTAACGAATTTATCTTTTTCCCAAATTCCATTAATGGTGCTGTCGGCTCCTTTACTACTCTTGAGCGTATATTTACCTTCTCCTTCTTTCATTCCGGCCTTCCATTGCCCATTATACACTTCACCGTTTGCCCAGGTGTACTTTCCCTGTCCGTTTGGCAAACCGTTTTTAAAACCGCCTTCATATTTATCAATCCCTTCGGCGGTACCTCGTCCGTTGGCGAGTCCGTTTTTGCATTTACCCGTATATTTTCCGGATATTTCTGGCTTTAAAACTTTACAATTGTCCTGTGAATACAATGAGTATGCATTCAAAATTAGGACGATAAGCAGTAATGGTAAAAATGTTTTTTTCATTGTTTAGGATTTGTGATTGTTAATTATTTTGTGAATTTAAATTTCCGTTCCAGTCTTTTTCAATATTATTTCCACTTGCCCTTTAGTAACGAGACAGCCTTTAGGCATGGCAAGAAGCGTTTTTTCTATCCGGCTATAAAATTTATCAATATTATCGCTGGAATCAACGATCTCAATAATCACCGGCAATTTTTCGGTTAGTTCCCAAAATCGCGAAGTGGAAATTTTACTGCTTAAGCCGTAACCCATTATTCCCCGATAAACGGTAATTCCGGAAATTCCGAAATCTTTTGCTTCCATTACGATGGATTCATAAAGCAAATGCGAACCCATCCTGTCGGTAGTGCTGGCATAAATTTTAAGTACCGAATAGTTGTTGCTTTCCATTTTATATGAGTTTTGACAAAAAATATCCTAAAAAAACAGCCGTAAAGCCCAAAAAAATACTCAATCCGGTATAAATAAAGACGGATAAGAACTGCCCGTTGTGCATCATGGTCAGGTTTTCGCTGGTAAAAGTCGAAAAAGTGGTAAAGCCGCCGCAAAATCCCACCATTAAAAATAATCGCAATTCAAGCGTAAGGATAGTATTGCGTTCGGCCAATCCCATTAAATACCCGATAAAAAGACTTCCTAAAACATTAATAATTAATGTTCCAACGGGTATTGAGAAAAAATCGGCAAGCAGATTAATTTTGGAAACATAATAGCGGGCAACGCTTCCAATAAATCCACCTGAACCGATAAGTAAAATTGTTTTAACCATCTTGTTTTAATGATTCAAAAAGACATCACTTATTTTTTCTCGGTAAAATTATAAAAAATTGTATTAATCCGATAAATTTTTATTCTATAAATTTTGCATTCTATAATTTAACAAAAAATAACACAAGCTTAACCTTCTGATATGCCATTTCTGTTACTTTTGATAATTATAATTCACCCTTAATAATCCACTTAATAATTTTTTATGAAAAGAATAAAATTAATAATAGTCTGCATCCTTTTACTTGGATCAGGTGTAATGACAAAGGCTCAAAAGGCTGTTGAATATAGAATAGCTAATAAAATCCACATCGAAGGCATGGGCGGATGGGATTATTTAACCTCCGATGATGCCGGTAGCCGGTTGTTTGTATCGCACGGCATGATGGTAAATGTGGTTGACAGCAAAACCGGTAAACTTATTGGAACCATCCCCGATACCAAAGGCGTGCATGGTATTACCTTAGCTTACGACCTAAATAAAGGGTATATCAGTTGCGGAAGAGATTCGTCGGTGGTAGTTTTTGATCTACAAACGCTGAAAACGCTGACTAAAATAACAGTTACCGGTCGCAATCCGGATGCTATTTTATACGATGCTTTTTCAAAAAAAGTATTTGTTTATAACGGAAGAAGCTCCAATGCCACCGTTATTGATGCCCAAACGGATAAGGTTGTATCAACCATTCCCCTCGACGGAAAACCCGAATTTTCGGTAACCGATGGCAATGGAAAAGTATATGTTAACATTGAAGACAAAAGCATGATCAACGTCATTAATGCTACCACCTTAAATGTGGAACAGCATTGGACTATCAGTCCGGGTGAAGAACCCAGCGGTTTAGCTTTGGACAATGAAAATCACCGGCTGTTCAGCGTTTGCGATAAAATGATGGTTGTTCTTGATGCCCTGACGGGAAAAGTCATCACATCGTTGCCTATCGGTGCAAATGTTGACGGCGTCGCCTTCGACCCCATGCTTAAAAGGGTTTACAGCTCTAATGGCGAGGGAACGATGACCGTTGTTCTGGAAGAAAGTAAGGATAATTATAAAGTTGTTGCGACGGTTTCCACACAGAAAGGTGCCCGAACAATAACCGTTGATAAAAAAACACATCATCTTTATTTGCCCACTGCCGAATTCGGTGATACGCCTCAGGCTACTGCCGACAATCCACGTCCACGTCCGATGGTAAAACCAAATACCTTTGTCGTATTGGATATAGAACCGATAGAATAAGTCCCTGCGTTCCGTTTATTAATTAAAAGGTTATTTTTGTCCTTGATCATCATCAGGAATGCGTATTTAAAAAAATTAATAAGAATTTTAATCCTTGTTAATTTTTATAGTACTTTTATAAAAAATTAACAATAAATAAAATCAATACAAATGGAAACACAACTCAACACCCTTTATCTCGCAATTATTATTGTCGTCTTCCTGTTTTTTTCAGGTGTACGCATTGTACGTCCTACACATCGTGGGTTAATCGAACGACTTGGAAAATACAACCGCTATGCCAATCCCGGATTTCACTGGATTGTTCCTATTATTGAGCATATGTTTCCGGTAAATACCACCGAACAAATGGTGGATGCCGAGCCACAGGAAATCATAACTAACGATAACCTGAATGCCCGCGTGGATGCCCAGGTTTATTTTAAGGTTAAGAATGATGAGGACAGTGTAAAAAGCTCTATTTATAACGTTAATAATTATAAATGGCAAATCGTTAACCTGGCCCGCACCACATTGAGGAATATTATTGGAACCCTTACCTTAAAATCGGCTAACAGCGAACGCGGAAAGATTAATGCCGAACTGCATAATACCCTTTGCCACGAAACCCAGAACTGGGGCATCGAAATTGTTCGTACCGAACTTAAAGAAATTGATCCGCCCAAAGATGTTCAGGAAACAATGAACAAAGTGGTGAAAGCCGAAAACGAAAAAATTGCTGCTATTGATTATGCTACGGCTCGTGAGACGGTAGCCGACGGCGAGAAACGCGCCAAGATCAAAGAATTTGAAGGGATAAAACAATCAAAAATCCTTCAGGCTGAAGGCGAAGCCGAAGCTATCCGGCTGGTAAACGAAGCGGCTGAAAAGTATTTCGTGGGAAATGCCCAGTTGCTCCGAAAACTTCAAACAGTAGAAACTTCGCTGACCAATAATACCAAAATCGTTGTCCCCACAGGCACCGAACTTGTAAATATTATTGGCGATATGGCAGGAATAATACCATTACCTAAAAAAATCAAAGAAAATCCCAACGTATAAAGCGTCCGGTTTATATTGAATAGAAAGCCTTCCATGGATATTTTTCAGGGAAGGCTTTTTTTTTATATCGTATTTTCGGGACTAAGAAAATAGAAGTTGATGAATGTACTATTATCGAAAAACAATATCGGTAATTACTTCTACCCCTACCTTTTTATTTAGCGATTTGATAAGTTTCTGTTTGGCATACGAAAGCTCCTCGCGTAAAGCGGCTGAATCGAGGGTAACAAACAGGATTTTCTTATTGACATACATCTTCATGGTATGCTTTGCAATGACTTTTCCCACTACCGTTTCCCACGCCCCGATCACTTGGGTCTCATATATTCTATTATCCAGTTTATAGGCTTTCAGCAGTTCATTGATGACTTCTTTCAGCGATTGTTCGTTGGACTTCATGGGGAATAAGTATAAAGTATTTACAAAAAATAATTTAAACGATTGATATTAAGCGATTACTTATTAATAAAAACGCCAAATAAATAGACAAAAGTCTGAGACTTTTAGGTAAAAGTACGAGACTTTTAGGTAAAAGTATGAGAGTTTTAGGTAATAGTCTGAGAGTTTTAGGTAAAAGTACGGGACTTTTAGGTAAAAGTACGGGACTTTTAGGTAATAGTGCGGGACTTTTAGGTAATAGTCTGAGAGTTTTAGGTAAAAGTACGGGACTTTTAGGTAAAAGTCTCAAAGTTTGAAGTAATAATCCGGAAGTTTTAGGTAGAAATGCCGGTACTGGAAGTAATTGCCACCGATATTTTTTAAATATTTTTAAACAGCTTGACAATTCTACGGACATTTCTATACAAATTTAGTCATTGACCGGCGTATACGATTAAATAAAATAGCCATTCATTATTTATCAACAATCAACTCTTTCACCGTTCCGTCGGCAACTTCAAAGATACGATGTTCTATATCATTCTGAATAAAAATATTCTCGATACGGTAGAGCTGAGTATCGGTAATAAACACCTGTCCAAAACTATCGGCACTGACTAATTTGATAAGTTGCTCCACCCGCTGATCATCGAGTTTATCAAAAATATCATCGAACAGCAACAAAGGATTAAAGCCTTTAAGGTTACGGGTATATTCAAACTGTGCAAGTTTAATGGCAACCACAAACGACTTTTGCTGCCCCTGCGAACCGTATTTTTTAATAGGATAACCATCAATTTCAAAAATTAAATCATCCTTATGAATTCCTACGGTAGAATAACGGGCATAACAGTCCTTTTCTTCGGCATCCTGAAGCAATTGCAAAAAATCGCCATGAAACAGTTGGGATTCATATTCAATACCCACCTTTTCCTTGCCTCCGCTAATGAATTCATAATAATGCTGAAAAACGGGGATAAACTCAGCAATAAACTTTTTACGCGCCAGAAAAACCTTATTTCCGAGACTAATCAACTTTTCATTCCACACTTCGAGGGATTCGTGCTGAAAAGTCTGCGTTTCGCCGAAATGTTTCAAAAGGGCATTGCGTTGAAAAAGTGATTTATTATAGTTAATGAGATCGCTAAGGTAAAACTTGTCGAACTGCGACATCACACTGTCAATATATTTCCGGCGTACATCGCTCCCTTCGTTAATTAAATCACGGTCGTAAGGCGAAATCATTACCAAGGGATAAAGCCCGATATGATCGGATAAACGGTCGTATTCTTTTTTATTAAGTCTGAAAATTTTCTTCTGGTTAAGCTTCTGGATACAGGATACGGTATCAGGAGTATCTCCATTTTTGGAATATGTTCCATGAATGGCAAAAAAATCGGTATTATGCCTGATATTCTGATAATCAACGGAATTGAAAAAACTTTTGCAAAATGAAAGATAATGAATAGCATCGAGCAGGTTGGTTTTTCCCTCACCATTGTTGCCTATAAAACAGTTGATCTTTGCCGAAAATTCCAACCCGGCTTCGGAATAGTTTTTAAAATTTGCTACGGATAACTTCTTTAGAAACATCGGAAGTATAGTTGACTGTTGTTAGTTAATAGTTAATGGCTGTTTGTCAATGCCTGAAATACGTTGACCACTTTTAATTAAAAATTAAGTTACAAAATTAGTAAAAAATGGCAACAAGAAATCAATTTAAAATGACCATAGCCGAGCGAAGGCATCGTCATTTCAGCGACAGTTTCAAGATTGAAAAAGTAAGAGAATTAGAAACGGGCAAGACAAAAGTTTCCGAACTTTGTAAACAATACGAAGTAGCAGGTGTGAATGTTTATAAATGGTTAAACAAATTCGGAACAATGAAAGACAAAAAAGAGCATTTTATTGTTGAGACAGATAGCGATACGAAACAGCTATTAGCACTCAAGAAAAAAGTAGCAGAACTTGAACAGATTGTAGGTCAAAAGCAAATCCTGATAGATTTTAAAGACAAAATGATTGATCTGGCAGAAGAAACCTATGGTGTAGATATTAAAAAAAAATTTTCTACCCAACAGTCGAATACTTCTGGCACCACAGAGAACAATACCAATTTAGTATGAACAAACTATATAACAGTTTAGAAATAAGTAAGCAATCTTTTCATCAGATGATGGATAGAGCGCTAAAAAACCGTTCAGAACAAAAGCAGGTATTGCTCATGATTTATCAGATACGCGAAGATCACCCAACTATGGGGATAAGAGATATGTATTATAAATTACGTCCCCAGACGATGGGAAGAGACCGGTTTGAGGAGTTCTGTCGAGAAGAAGGGTTGATGGTAGAAAGAGTCAAAAACTGGCGTAAAACAACAGATAGCACAGGCGTTGTCCGGTTTGATAATTTATTTAAAAACATGAATTTAACGTCGATAAACCAAGCATGGCAAAGTGATATTACGTATTTTGAAATTAATGGGAAATTCTATTATATCACCTTTATTGAAGATTCATTTTCAAGACGGATATTGGGTTATTCTGTTTCAAGAAGATTAACAATAGAACAAACAACCCTGCCAGCGCTTAAAATGGCTATCAGCTTAAGGACCACTGAAAACATGACTATTGCAGGTGCTATCTTTCATTCTGATGGTGGCGGTCAATATTATGCCAAAGAATTCTTGAAGTTAACCGGTAAAGCAGGAATTGTAAATAGCATGTGTGAGTACCCATGGGAAAACGGAAAAGCAGAAAGGTTAAACGGGGTAATAAAAAATAATTACCTAATACATCGGAATATAAACAACTTTGAAGAACTCAGTAAAGAGGTTGACCGAACAGTGTTACTTTACAACAAGGAAAAACCGCATATTGAATTACAAAGAAAAAGTCCAAATGAATTTGAAAAAGATTATCTTTGTAACGGACAACAATCCGACGGTGATAAGTCAACGACGGAATTAACAACTCGGAATCCGGAGGACTTTTCAGCCCTCCGGGCTGAGGACAACAATCCTTCCGGCTCAAATATCACTCGTGAATTAACAACTCAAAAAATGAAAAAAAGTAAGTGAAAACGGTCAACGCTATTCAGGCATTAACAGACAATCATTGCTTACTTGTAATTCGTAATTCTAATTCGTAATTTTTTGATATTTTTCTTCCTCCCCAACCAGAAAATCCCGTAACCTGTTAAGTTCGGCTACCGTAGCTCCTCCAAAACTGAATTGACTGAAATCAATCTCCAATGTCCTAAGATTATCTTCTGTATAAAATTTCTCGAGATACGAAATCAGGTTTTGTTCATCAGAATGTTCCGTTTCCTGTTGACGGGTTTTAAGAAACTGCAGCACCCGCAAGCCGTCCACCTTCTGATGACAGGCACGGATAAACCGCTCTTTGGTAACAACATTTTTACGCAAGGGTTCCCAAAGCGAATCCTTTTTAACCTGTTCCGACAAAAAAGCCGTCATAGGCGTTGGAATATCTTCTTTAAATAATTCAGAAAAACTATCGTAGGTCTGTTTTACTTCATCAAAAAGGCGGTAATCGTAAATAGGATAGCTACTCCAGTCGCCATCCCTGCCTTTGATCATGGCGGGACCGGTTCCAAAAAATACCCTGTCGGAAAAACGGGCGGCGGGATAGACTTTTTCTTTATTCCAATTTAAAATGTCGCCGAATTTGCAGAGTTTTTGTAAAAAATAAAAGTCTTCGCCACTCTTTTGGGGAGTCATCCCACCGATGGAACGGTAAGCCCAGATGGGTATCGCCATAGCCGAACCTAAAGCCGTAAAATGATACGGACATTTGATCCGCCAAAGGTTAAGTACGTAATAACGCATATAGATTTCGTAACGCAACATGGCACGGTCAGTAGTTTCGTCACCGGTTAACTGATGATAATAAGGAACTGCCAGTGCTGTGGCATGAACGTTAGCGGCAAAATTATCGGATATGCTTTGCAAATAATGCTTTCCGAACGTAGTATCGCCATCGAGACTGACAATGATGTCGGGTCCGTAAGCCACTGTATTGATAGCGTCCATCACCGTTTTACGTGCCCAGCCTACACCATAGTGCTTGCCCGTCCATCCCGAACCCGGGCTGAAACGGTCGATGATGGTCAACGGTATGGTGGAATTTTCAAATCCCTTTTCGAGCAGGCGTATCGTCCGCATATTGTTTTTGCATACGGCCCGCTTTTCCTCATCTTCCCACCATTGATCTGGCTGATTAACGCACACAAACACATCTACCGGATTAATCACTTCCTGTTCTTTCAAACAATCTATGACTGACTGAACGGTATCAAATTCATTCATCAAAGGGAGTGCAACAAATATTTTAGGAATTTTTAAACTTTTCTGAAAGCTCATAAGCGAAAGTTAGATAATTTTGCATATTTTCGCTGCAAATATACTCATAAATGGAAAGCAACGATTGTAATGATTTTCACACCCTTTCTAATCCGCAGGAAGTGGTTGTGAAACATACGGACTTTGAGCTGGAAGTAAATTTTCAGACAAAGACCTTAAGCGGAAAAGTGATACATCATATCGAAAATAAAAACGGCAGTAATCACCTGATCCTCGACACCCGAGGGCTGAATATTGAAAAAGTATTCCTCGATGAACAGATTCCTGCTTCCTTTTCCTTAGGGGATGAAGTGCCTTATTTAGGCAGGCCGTTAAAAATAATGATTAAAGAACCAACTTCTAAGGTTACCGTTTTTTATTCTACGTTGCCCGAATGCCCGGCGTTACAATGGGTCTCACCTCAACAGACTCAGGGCAAAAAACATCCTTTTGTATTTACGCTTTCCCAATCCATTTTAGCACGTAGTTGGTTCCCCTGCCAGGATACACCGGGAGTACGTTTTACGTATACTGCCGATATAAAAGTGCCTAATGAAATGATAGCGCTTATGAGTGCGGAAAACCCTAAGGAAAAATCGTCCGATGGCAAGTACCATTTTGAAATGAATCAACCGATTCCATCCTACCTGGTGGCATTGGCAGCCGGAAATTTAAGTTATGAAGCTGTCGACGAACACTCAGGTATTTATGCCGAGCCGGAAATCATGGGAAAAGCCAGTTGGGAATTTGCAGAAATGAATAAAATGATGACGGTAGCCGAAGAATTATGTGGCAAATACCGTTGGGATCAGTTTGATGTGTTGATTCTTCCGAAGGTTTTTCCGTTCGACGGAGCAGGATATCCGCGACTGAATTTTATTTCCTCCACCGTCCTTTCGGGCGATCGTTCGTTGGTAAACATCCTGGCACATGAACTGGCACATTCCTGGAGCGGCAACCTGGTAATCAATGCTACCTGGAATGATATATGGCTCAACGAAGCCTTCGCCACATACATCGAGCGCCGCCTGATGGAAAAACTCGACGGAAAATCCGTTGCCGATATGCTTGCCGTTATTGGATACCAGGATTTACATCAGGACTTTAAAATTTGCGGATACCATAGCGAACATACCAAACTTAAAACCGAACATCCAGCTAATCTTCCCGATCAATATGAATGCCTTATTGCCAGAGAAAAAGGCTATCTTTTTCTGTTAAAGATTGAAAAAATTATCGGCAGGGAACGCTGGGATGCTTTCCTGAAAAATTATTTTACTGAATTGGCTTTTCAAGCGATAACTACGGATAAGTTTATCGAATATTTTGAGCGTTGTATCATTGCCGGTGATAAAAAAACAGAAGATCAACTGGGATTATTTAAATGGATTTTTGAAAGCGGATTGCCATCCAATTGCCCCATGCCCAAATCCATCCGGTTTTTTAATGTCAGTCAAATGGTATTTAAATGGAAAAGCAGTACACCCTTATCAGAACTGTATACCAAAAAATGGACTACTAACGAATGGCTGCATTTTCTCAGGCATCTGCCGGCTAACCTTACCACCGAACAGATGGACGAATTGGATTATGATTATGGATTCAGCCTTACCCAAAACAAGGAAATATTAGCCGCATGGCTGCTGGTGGCTGTGAACAATCATTACGAAAACTGTTATGCAATGCTGGAAAATTTTCTTACCACCGAAGGCAGACTCAAGCTTTTAATACCGCTTTACCAGGCCATGATTACCTCAGAAGGCACAAATAAAATGGCAAAATCCATTTTTGAGAAAGCAAAGCCAAATTATCATTATATCTGCTCTTTGGAGATAGAAAAGCTGATGACCAAATAAAGAGACGGACAAACGTTCGCTTCTTCGTTTCTCAATTATGTCCGCAACGCTTAGCTGGTTAAAAACTCAAGCTACCGGATAAGTTGTAGTTTTTGTTTTTTATCAACATCTATTTCTATTGAAGAAAGGAGCTTTAAATTAAGCTATTATCTTTTACCAGTCATCTTATTCCTAATTTCTGAAATTAAATTTTATCATTTTTAAAAAATCAGCTTGCCGTATTAACAATGTTCATTATATTTGCAGCATTAATTTAATAAACATCATTAATCATGGAAAAGAAAGAAATTCAGGAACAACGAATGAGAGGATATTTCATTCAGGCTACAAAGGAAATGTTGAAAGGTGAAGGGTTGAAAAGCATCAGCGTGAGAAGTATTGCCGATCGCGCCGGCTACTCATTTGGCACCATCTATAATTATTTTAAAGATATCAACGAGCTGGTATTCTTATGCGTACAGGATTTTGAAGATGAATGCGAAGAATACATTAAAAGCGAAACGGATAATAAAAAAGGACTCGAAAAAATCAAAGCTATTGCTAAGGCATATCTTGGATATTTTGTGCAATACCCCGGAATTTTCGAACTATTTTATATCGAAAGAATTACTGAAACAGGTAAAAAGCCATCAACTTCCGAACTTATCTGTACTTTTATTGACAAATTATGCACAGAAGAATGGGACAAATGTATCGCACAAGAAACAATCACAAAAGAGGATGCCAAACTCATTCAAAACGGAATAAAATATTTGCTTCCCGGATTATTGCTGTTGTATATCAATCGCCGTCATCCCACCTCTTACAATGAATTTAAAACGATTGCCAATGCTCAGTTAAATCTCATTTTTAACAAAATCAGTAATAAACAATAATATAGGAGAACTTTTTTATGGACATCGCAAAAAATAGTTGTCTGATTTATGGGTGCATGGGCTTGGGCGGTGGCTGGAAAGCCAATGCTATTACCGCTGATGATGAAAGGATAGCAGAAGAAGCCATTCAAACAGCTCTTGAAATTGGAATTACCACTTTCGATCATGCCGATATTTATGCCTTTGGTAAAGCCGAAGAAGTTTTTGGCAGGGTTTTAAAGCATCATCCCGGTTTGCGTGAAAAAATCTTTCTTCAATCCAAAACCGGAATTTGCCTGCATCAGGGAAAGAATAATTCCAACTTTTACAATCTCAGCAAAGAATACATTATTAGTCAGGTTTCGTCTATCCTAAAACGATTGCAAACCGATCATCTTGATGCGCTGCTGCTTCATCGTCCCGACAGCCTGATGAATGCCGAGGAAATAGCAGAAGCCTTTGATTATCTCCGAAAAAATGGATTGGCAAAGCATTTTGGCGTAAGTAATATGTCCGTATCTCAACTGAAATATATTCAGCACTATTGGGATGAACCGCTGGTAGTCAGTCAGCTTCAGCTTTCGCTGACTCACCCGCTGCTGCTCGAAACTGGTGTGAACGTAAACACTACCAAGCTTGGCTATGATAGTGGAATGCAGGGAATGCTCGAATATTGCCGAATGAATAAAATGGCCATCCAGGCGTGGAGCCCGCTATCTAAAGGATTGTTTACCAAAAATTCCGATGAATTGCCCGAAGGAAACGACAAGGAAACTGCCGCTCTGGTTCGGGAACTTGCACAAAAATACAATGTCTCTGCCGCTTCATTGCTTTTAGCCTGGCTGTTCCGTATTCCTGGCGTCATCCAACCAATCATCGGTACTACAAATCCCGACAGGATACGCGACTGTAAAGCTTCCACTGCATTGCAAATAAGCCGCGAGGATTGGTATGATTTATGGATAACCACCCGCGGAGCTTCGCTTGCCTGATTGCATTTAAACATCTCCGAACCCAAACATTATTTATTTAAAAAATATTTTGTCGGTACATAAATTTGCTTTTTATTTGTCATCGTTATTTTTTAAAAAATTAAAACACTTGATATTATGTACGAAATCATGGAAGCCAATGTTAAGTTAATTAACGACAAAATTCAGTTTTCGGGAATATGCAGGGAAAATCCCGAGATAATTATGGATTACTTTCCTCCGGCCGGCGACGGGCAAGGTTATACAGGACTGGAATTATTGTTAGTAAGTCTTGCCGGATGTAGCGCCACTGCTATCGTAAGTTTGCTCCGGAAAATGCAGGTAAATGTTAGCGGATTTACGGTAAATGCCAAAGGAATAAGGCGGGATGTACATCCAATGGCATTTAAACAGATTTTTCTTGAGTTCGGATTGATCTCTGACAATGCCACCGATGTCGATTTCCAAAAAGCTATTCAGTTGGCTGAAAAGTCCATATGCCCCGTTTGGTCAATGCTAAAGAACAATGTGGAAATTATCACCCGGCAAACAATAACCAACGTTATCTAATCATAAACTGAAAGAATTAATGCACAAAAAAGCCGCTTCTTTCGGGAAGCGGCTTTTTTGTACAGATACCTTTAATCCGGCAATTATTTCAATTGCAGATTAAAGTATGGAAGAATGGTTGAATAATTTTTTTCATCCACTTTTACAATAAAACGATCATCTTCAAAAATATAGATTTCATCTTTTTCATCTCCCGATGGCAAATAATTGTGATACATGTAAGCCGATTGCCCGTTACGGGTAGCTATCAATTCCATCCAAACATAATCGCCGTTTGGTTGGTTATTGAAAATTTCGGGCATCTTCTTATACAGTCTTTCATGCTTGTAAAATCCCAACAATTCGCTATTTGCTATCGTTAAACGGTCGCCGTTGTCAAGAAAATACGTGGTTTGAGATGGACCTACTTTTACGTTAGTACAATAAATTGCGCCTTTTGAAGTCAGAAGGTAACTGAAAGTTTTTCTTACATTTGAAAAAGAAGCTAAACTCAGTGTTACCAGTACGATTAAAATAATTGATTTTTTCATGGTTTTGTTCCTCCATTTTTTGGTTAATGTTTTTTGGTTTGATTTTTTTGAAGGTCTTGCCTTCGTACATTCTTATTCACACTTCGTGCCAAAGAATATATCATATTATTTTTCAATAAATTGAAAGCAAATAAACAATAAAAAATTTCCAGGAAATGTCATTTATTGAACAGCTATTGTTCGCAAACGAACAACAATTGTTCATGACAGAACAAAACGGTTATAGACAACAAAATCACAGAAGTGGTTTGATTTTAAATATAATATCTGGAAAAAAAATAAGGGAAACAGAATTATAAATCTGTTTCCCAGAAACATCATCGAATTAGTATTTAATCTTTAGTTTTTTGAATAACGCATCATCCTGAATCAATTCGATTGATTTTTGAAGCTCTTCATCAAGTGGACTTACCATTTCGTAATAGGAACTTATTTCGAAAAGGTTGCGGGCAATAAGTCCTTTAAGCACAAGTCGGATGTATTTTTCGGAAGTCTGGAATCCTTTTTCATCCAATTTTACGCCCTCCTTTTCGGCAAAATCGGTAAACTGTTTCAGGAAAGCCTGATCGGACTGGAAACCATCAGAAAAAGTTTTCAGATCAGGATAAAGGTTTTTAAAATCGGCACGATGATCTTCAACATATTGAGTGGTAAACTGGTTTAAAATACCTTTGCGGATCAGGTCGGCATAATAATCGGAAATTTTGGTAGAATCCCAGGGAATAAAAATGTCGGGCATAATACCACCGCCACCGTAAACCACGCGTTTGGCCGGAGTATAATATTTGAGGGAATCGGGAAAATGAATACTGTCGGGGTTAAGTAATTCGCCGTGTTTAAATCGTTTGTATAAATCTTCATAATAATCATCAACGCCGGAAGCATACGATTTCTGGATGCACCTTCCAGTAGGCGTATGATAACGGGCGGTGGTCAAACGGATGACTGAACTATCGGGCAGCATAAACGGACGCTGAACCAACCCTTTTCCAAATGACCGTCTTCCAACGATAAGTCCACGGTCCAGATCCTGTACGGCACCGGAAACAATTTCGCTTGCCGAAGCAGAACCTTCATTGATCAGAACTATCAGTTTACCGTTCACAAATTTACCATTGGCATCGGAATAAAAATCCTGGCGTGGGCTACGCAACCCTTCGGTATATAACAGGAGCTTGTTCTTTTCTACAAACTGGTTAGCAAGGTCAAGTGCAATATTCATATATCCACCACCATTTCCACGGAGGTCGAGGATGAGGCTTTTCATCCCTTTGGCCTTGAGCTTGTCGAGAGCTTCCAGAAATTCCTTGGTCGAACTTTCGGAAAAACGGCTGAGTTTGATATAGCCTATCTGAGGTGTAGCCATAAAAGCGGCATCAATGCTGAATGGCGAAATTTTATCGCGAGTAATCACGAAATCAATCAGCCCCTTCCTGCCCTTACGAAAGATACTAACGTTGACCTGAGTACCTTTTTTACCTCTAAGTTTCTCCATCACCAGTTTGTTGTTCACCTTTTTTCCGTAGGCATCTTCCCCGTTTATTTTTATGATTTTATCGCCTGCCATCACGCCCACTTTTTCGGACGGTCCGCCAACGATAACCCCAACGACCAAAATTGTATCTTTATATATCTGAAATTGGACACCAATGCCATCAAAACCTGTAAGAGGCTCATTGGCTTCATTTAATTCTGACTTTGGAATATAAACAGAGTGAGGATCAAGTTCTTTTAGCATCTCTGTTAAAGCGGCATCCGTAAGTTTGGGTTCGTTCACCGTATCCACATAAGCATAACGGATAATTTGTATGGCAGCAGCAAATTTCTGAAAAGTCATTTTGGAATCAAAATTCTGAGCTTTTCCCGCAAAGGGTAAGCACGCAGAAACAAAACAAACCAGAATAAATACTGACTGACGGAAAAGTCTATTTTTCATAAACGCTATTTTATTGTTAAAAAAATTAGTTTAAAATGTTTTCGATTATTTTGCAACCCAGATAAAAAAGGGAAACGAAGACAAGCTGACAAAATTACATGGTAAAAAAAATTCCTTCTGAACCAGACATCAAAAATAGTATAAAATCCATTATATTTGAAGCCTAAATTTGGTTTTTGGAAAAATTAACATCTCAGGCCTGATTATTGATACTTCAATTCCTCAAACGTAATTCCTATGCAGAACGAGCGAAATAAACTGATAAGAAGTCTGATTTTTCCTTTCCTTTTAATCGTTATCCTTTGGATAATAAAAGCTGCTGAAGTTTTTTTTGTCTTCGACCTGACTTTTTTGGGAATTCTTCCTTTAAAAGCATGGGGACTCATCGGCATTTTTACCGCCCCTCTCATCCATGCCGACTTTGCACATCTTGGTTCCAACACTCTGCCATTATTTGTTTTAACTGCCGGATTATTTTACTTTTACCGGGAGATTGCTTTCCGAATTTTTTTCCTGAACTGGTTTATGGTTGGGTTATGGGTCTGGCTGTTTGCCCGCGGTGAAGCTCCTCATATCGGAGCAAGCGGCTTGGTTTATGGACTGGCAAGTTTTCATCTCTTCAGCGGGCTGATACGCCGCGAACCCCGGTTAATGGCATTTTCGTTATTGGTTATTTTCCTTTACGGAAGTATAATCTGGGGAATATTTCCACAGTTTTTTCCTGACAAGAACATTTCCTGGGAATCGCACCTTATGGGATTGATTTCAGGATTCGTTCTGGCAATTTATTATCATAATGATGGCATTCAACGTAAAAAATACGAATGGCACGAAGAAGAGGAGGAAGAAGAAGAAAACCCAGAATATGCCAAATATTCTCCATCGGGCGAATTACTGCCGGAACAACCCGAAAAGAAAGAAGAAAACAAACCGGAATATCAGTCGGACGTAACGGACAATAACATTAAATTCAACTATTGATTAACGGATTATCGTAATTGAGCCTTTAAAAGCATCGTTTTTAAAATAGCCTTGACATTTAAGAATATAATAATAAACTCCATCGGATAAACCACCACCATCCCATGAACTGTCATAATTGTTTTTATCATACACTTTTCTGCCCCATCGGTCGAAAATAATCAACTGAGTACTTATATATTCATCAAGGTCTTTAATGACAAAGTAATGGTTGTTGTCCCTACTGGGCGTAATAACATTGGGAATTTTAAGTTTTATTTCTTCAATGGGCAATTCGACAACATACGTAGTATCGCAACCGTTTTCGTTTTTTACCCATAACGATATCTGGTATGACTTGACATCCTGTTTGTAATATTTTTTAATAGCAATATAGGTATGCGAAGGGTCGTGTTCCTTTGAAGTAGTGCTGTCGCCAAAGTTCCATTGCCAGTCGCTGACCTGAGAGCCTTCGGATTCGGTAAATGAAAATTTAACGGTGGGATTTTGTAAGAAAACAGAATCCGGATCGGTTTGAATCTCAATCTTTGCAGCCGGATATGCTTCTACAGTAAAAACGGTGTCGAAGCGGCAACCGTTATTATCGGTAACCGTAAACTGATGGTCGCCGGGACATAGATCCACCGCAATCGTATCAAACAATGCCGCATGACTATCCCATAACAAATGGTAAGGTGGCGCTCCTCCGGTAACCTTTGCCCTGAACTGCCCATCGCAGGTATCGGCACAGCCTTTATAAAATTGTTCCATAAACACATGATACGGAGCCTGTACTTTCACTTCTACCGTATCGGTACATACAGAAGCGCCATCATTTACCGTTACCCAATATTTTGTTGTCTGCTTAGGCTTCACTTTTATTGAATTGGTAGTAGTTCCGGTGGACCAAACGCACCATAAATCTGATGGCACTACTGTCAGCGTAACACTGTCGGGACAAATCAGCAACGTATCCTGAGGTAAAATGCTAAATTGCAAAAAAGTTACAAAAGTACTATCTTTTTGTGTGGCATGAATAGCCGTGGTATCGGTAACCGTAACCGAATATCTTCCTGCCGTTGTAACAGCTATTGTCCGAGAAGTATCTCCCGTACTCCATAAATAGGTTTCAAAGTCGGCACCGGCATCCAGCGTTACCGGATTATGCTGACACCCTCTTACGGTATCAGGCAATTGTAAGGTTTGCGAATATATTATTGATATAAAGCTAAAAAACAAAACTGTCAGGAAAACCGTTTTCTTCATGAATTATAATTTGGAAGCGAAAATATAAAATTAATCAATATCAGCTTAACATTTGACATCACAATCTTTCGTTTAAAAAATAAAACGTCAAAAAGACAGTTATATTTCAATAAATTATGACTTTCTTTCAGGGTTTTCCCATTTTCCTTCTTCCGGCCCGTTTTTTGATGTTCCATATAAAACCATAAACTTTTGACCATGAATTTAAACAATTTTACCATCAAATCGCAGGAAGCTGTGCAAAAAGCAATGGAAATCGCACAGGCTTACCAACATCAGGCTATTGAAAGTAGTCATTTGCTGAAAGGAATACTTTCGGTGGATGAAAATGTAACTCCTTACCTGCTTAAAAAACTTAATGTCAACATTCAGGCCTTTACCCGTGAACTGGATAAAATATTGGATTCCTTTCCAAAAGTAATTGGCGGCGAGCCCTATTTATCATCCGATGCTTCTTCGGCTTTGCAAAAAGCCAATCAATACCTTAAGGATTTTAACGACGAGTTTGTTTCCATCGAACACATTCTCTTAGGCATTTTAGCCGGTAACGATAAAACCGCCAACCTGATGAAGGATTACGGTATTAACCGTAAGGATATGATTGCCGCCATCAAGGATTTGCGTAAAGGCTCTTCGGTAAAAAGCCAGACTGCCGAAGAAACCTACAATGCACTGAATAAATATGCCCGTAACCTGAACGAGTTAGCCCGTTCCGGTAAGCTTGATCCCGTTATTGGACGCGATGAAGAAATTCGACGTATTCTGCAAATTCTTTCGCGAAGGACAAAAAACAATCCTATCCTTATCGGCGAACCCGGCGTGGGCAAAACAGCCATAGCCGAAGGATTAGCGCATCGTATTATCAATGGCGATGTGCCCGAAAATCTGAAATCGAAGCAAATTTTTTCGCTTGATATGGGCGCCCTGATTGCCGGGGCTAAATATAAAGGTGAATTTGAAGAACGTCTGAAGAGTGTAATAAAAGAAGTAATTTCATCGGAAGGAGAAATCGTGCTTTTTATTGACGAAATTCATACCCTTGTCGGCGCCGGAGGCGGTGAAGGAGCGATGGATGCAGCCAACATTCTGAAACCGGCTCTTGCCCGTGGAGAATTGCGTGCCATAGGAGCCACCACGTTAAAGGAATATCAGAAATATTTTGAAAAAGATAAAGCCCTCGAACGTCGTTTCCAGATTGTGATGGTGGACGAACCCGATACGCTGGATGCCATTTCTATTCTCCGTGGACTGAAGGAACGTTATGAAACCTATCATCACGTAAGAATTAAAGACGAGGCCATCATTGCGGCTGTAGAATTGTCGCAACGATACATCAGTGACCGTTTTTTGCCCGATAAAGCCATTGACCTGATTGATGAAGCCGCTTCTAAGCTCCGTATCGAAATAGATTCGGTGCCGGAGGAACTGGATGAAATCGAACGTAAAATCCGCCAGATTGAGATTGAACGCGAAGCCATCAAACGGGAAAGCGACAAGCAAAAACTTTCGGGACTCAACGAAGAACTTGCCAACCTCAACGATCAGCGCAATACGATAAAAGCCAAATGGAAATCGGAAAAGGAAGTGGTGGAAGCCATCCAGCAGAAGAAAAACGATATTGAAAACGATAAGCTTGAAGCCGACCAGGCCGAACGCGAAGGCAACTATGGTAAAGTTGCCGAACTTCGCTATGGCAAAATAAAACAGACCGAAAAGGAACTGGTGGATCTAAAAACCAAGCTCACCGCACTTCAGGGCGACACCCCGTTGATTAACGAAGAAATCGGTTCCGAACAAATTGCTGAAATAGTAAGCCGCTGGACGGGTATTCCCGTAAGTCGTATGCTTCAAAGCGAACGCGAAAAATTACTGAATCTCGAAAAGGAACTGCATAAACGCGTAGTGGGACAGGACGAAGCCATCGAAGCCCTTGCCGACGCCATTCGCCGTAGCCGTGCCGGATTGCAGGATAGCCGGCGACCTATCGGTTCGTTTATTTTCCTGGGAACTACCGGCGTGGGAAAAACCGAATTAGCCAAAGCCCTTGCCGAATTTCTGTTTAATGACGAGAATTCATTAGTGCGAATAGACATGTCGGAATACCAGGAACGCCATACCGTTTCACGACTCATCGGTGCGCCTCCGGGATATGTGGGTTACGAAGAAGGCGGACAGCTTACCGAAAAAGTACGCCGTAAACCGTTCTCGGTCGTATTGCTCGATGAAATCGAAAAAGCGCATCCCGATGTGTTCAACATCCTTCTTCAGGTGCTGGACGACGGAAGACTTACCGACAACAAAGGCCGGACTGCCGACTTTAAGAATACCATCATTATTATGACTTCCAACATCGGCTCGCAACTGATACAGGAAGAATTCAGCCGGATGACTCCTGACAACAGCGAAATGCTGATGGAAAAAACCAAAAACGAAGTGTTCGACCTGCTGAAAAAGACCATACGTCCCGAGTTTCTGAACCGTATCGATGAGACCATTATGTTCAAACCGCTTTCGCTAAACGAAATTCATCAGATTGTCGGTATGCAGCTCAACCAGGTGAAAGAAATGCTGGCGAAAAACGACATTAAACTAACAGTTACCGAAAAAGCCATAAAATGGTTAGCCGATGCCGGTTTCGACCCGCAATATGGCGCCCGTCCGCTGAAACGGATAATCCAGCGCTCGGTACTGAACGAATTATCGAAACAAATCCTTAGCGGCGTTATTCATAAAGATTCCGCTATCGAAGTGGATGCTAACGAAAACGGAATCGTTTTCGGGAATCAATAGCATTGAACCTACAGGTTTTGAAAGATATTTTCAACCGTTAAAAATGCAAATAAACCCGTCAGGTTTTAAAAACCTGACGGGTTTTTGTTTATTAAAAAATAAGAAGAAGCTTTTCAACCGTTGAAATTGAGCCTGCAAAAATGCGAGAAGATTTTCAACCGTTGAAGTTAAGCCTGCAAAAATGCGAGAAGGTTTTCAACCGTTAAAGTTAAGCCTGCAAAAATGCGAGGCAGATTTCAACCGTTAAAGTTGAGCCTGCAAAAATGCGAGAAGGTTTTCAACCATTAAAATTCAGCCTGCAAAAATGCGAGAATGTTTTCAACCATTAAAATTCAGCCTGCAAAAATTCGAGAAGGTTTTCAACCGTTAAAGTTCGACCTATAAATTTGGGAGAAGGTTTTCAATCGTTGAAAATGAAAATAACCCGTCAGGTTTTAAAAGCCTGACGGGTTTTAGTTTATTTAACAATTAAAAGTTTATTCCGGTAAATCACGCCTTCCTTCCCGCTGACGGTTATCAGATACAACCCGTCAGGTAACGGATAGCGGATGGCAAAGGATTGTCCGCCGGTAATCGTTTGGCTGTTGACCATTGCTCCGTTGGAATTATAAACTATTATCCGGTAGTTCTCTCCCGGTTTCAGTTGATTGCAATTGACCGTCTGCCCTATGGTATAAGGATTAGGGAAGTTGCAAAAGGCATTTTCCTTCTGATTTTCGTTAATACCATAATGAAGTGCGGAATAATAATATTGAGAAGAATCTGTAACAGCCCAATGATTAGCTTGGCTGTCCCATGTATAAGAATTTTGATAATTTAAGCTTTCATCATCGTTATAATTAAAAACATCCCGGCTACCATCATTAGCTATCCCTGTAGATGAGTCAAAGTTCATAGAATAGTTTTCCAAGTAATTTCCCTTATCATCCTTCATATAATAATTCTGAACCAGCCATTGATTATTTGCAGCAAACCATAGTGCTTCATTGTATGTCTGAACATTATTATTTTGATCGTATTGGTACTGATAGCGCATATCGTTAACCCATGCTGCACCATCCCAATATTGATCAATTTCCTGAACGCAACGTCCTGACTCGTCATTAGAATAAATATCTTTTTCATAAGGGGTGTTATCCCAGCTTTGTGTATAAGAATTCCATTCAAAATAATTCAATTCCACTAATAAGCCATTGTCGTATGTTGGAATGCCATGGATTGAGTTAACCCAGTCGTTAGCCGTAGTATCCCATTCCTGTTCCGTTATTTCAATAATAGTATTCTCATTCGCATTGTAAGAATAAATGACCTTTTGTCCATTGGCAACAATGGAATCCGATCTCCAATATTTAAATAAAAGTGTCAATGGGTTTCCCAAAGGGGTATATTCCATATAATAAGAACTTATCAACATTGAAGGATGGTTTCCATCCCAATATAACATATTATCAGAATGAATTTTATTATCATTATAATAAGTACAGGTATCGTTAATCATAAGGATCCATCCATAGCTTGCATCCCAACGATAGCCATTCCATTCCAGCGAATTTAATCCGGTTCCATCAAAAACTCGTTCTGATTTTCTTTTATTAACCCAGGAATTGGTTGGGATATTCCATAACTGGACGAGATTGTATGTTTCATTTTGCTGCTGATTGAATTCATACACATAATGAGTTGAATCTTGCCATTGTTCATTTTCATCTTTTTTCTGAAAAATATCTTCGAGTATTTTTCCGCTGTCGTTTACGGCAACTACCTTTTCTCTTGAATTAAGTATCCATTGGCTATTCCACTGATAACCCAACATGGAATCGGGGCGATAAACAGAATTACCGGGCAGCAAAGATATCGAACCGCTTTTGTGCATTTGAAAGCTTTCTTTAGCTTGTTCGCGAAGCTGCTGAATTTTTTTTTCAACAATATTCTGTTTTGGAAAATGTTGTTTTTGAGCGTAGCATAAAGGTAACGACAAAGCGCACCATAATGTGAAGAGTAATAATTTTTTCATCGGCTTTAACTTTTGATTGCTTTATAAATTTTATTATCGCATACAAAGTTAAAATACTTTTTTATTTCACAATGAAAAATTTAAGATTTTAATATCTGTTTTATAACTAAAAAAACGGTGGACCTACTCCCGCCACTGCACACCTGCATCTGCGATAGTACATCCACCGGATAAATTGGTTTAGTCCAGTCTGATAATCTAAAGATCTTTCTGAAAAACCCTGAATCGTTTTATAACCTTTGCTCCTATTTTTTCCACTTCGGCAATCATCTTGTTGTTGGTTTCGAGGATAAGGTGCACTTCCATCGTTTTCATCTTTGCTTTGCGGGCGGATTCGAGTAATTGCAACCCCATAGGTATTTCCAGTCCGAGTCCCTGGAATTGCGGTTTTATAGAACCAAGCATCATGTCGAGTTGTTTCGACCTTTTGGCCGTCCATATGATCTGGAAAAAACCAAATGGCAGAATATGGCCCCGGCATTTTTGTATGCCTTGGGTCAGTGATGGCAATCCGATAACAAACCCGACAATTTCGTCGCCTTTGGCAACCACTTTAAGAAAGCGTGGGTCGAGCAAGGGCATATAGCGGGCGGCAAAGTCGTTCATTTCCCTGTCGTCGAGGGGAACAAACCCATAAATATGGCTGTAGCCTTCGTTCATCAGCTTAAGTACAGGAATGATATACGATTTTATCTGGCTTCGTTTGGTAAATTCGATGACGCGGAAATCCGATTTTTCGTGGAAACGCTCGATGATACGGGTATGCAGGTCGGGGAATTTTTCGGGTATATCATATTTATAAATCAGGCAATCCACCTCTTTGGCATATCCCTCCTGCTCCACCAGGTTAACTAAGTAAGGGAAGTTACACGGCGCATCAATGATGGGAGGATGTTCAAAACCTTCGATCATCAGTCCTTGGGGATCCTTGTCGGAAAAGCCATACGGACCGATAAGCTTTTTCATACCTTTTTCCTTTGCCCAGTCCTCGATGGCTTTAATAAGGGCATGCGATACTTCAGTATCATCATAACACTCCAGGTAACCGAATCTTCCGTGGGCTTCATTACGCAGCAGGTTATACCTGCGGTTGATAATGCCCATAATGCGTCCTGCTATTTTTCCATCTTTATAAGCAAGCAATAAAATAGTATCGCAGTAATCGAAGGATTTATTTTTTTTTGGATTAAAAAAATTCCATTCATCAAAATAAATCGGCGGAAGCCAGTTAGCATGATTTTTATGTATTTTTTCCGGGAGATGGATAAATTTGCGTAAATCCCTCCGGCATTTCACTTCATTTATTTCTATCATTCCTTATTTTTTTATTGTTATTGGCTTTTAGCTAATAATAAAAAACTAACATTTTTAATCATCACACCTTACAAACCTTATAAACCTTACAAACCTTATAACTTTATAAACCTTCAAACTTTATAAACTTTATAAACCTTTAACTACTTTCATGATCAACGACGTAAGAAGATGCACATTCTGATCAAACACCCTAAGTACCTCTTCCCAGGTTACCGGCTCTTCATCGTGTTTCCAGCAATCATAGTCGGTGCTGATGGCAATAGCGGCATAGGAAATGTCGGCTTCGTTAGCAAGCATAGCTTCAGGAGCGGTACTCATATTCACAATATCGGCACCCCACAAGCGAAACATCTTCGATTCGGCGCGGGTGGAAAAACGTGGTCCTTCAATGGTGATAATGGTTCCCGACGGATGCATCGTAATATTCATCTCACGGGCACAGGCAAGAATACGTTTACGCAATTCTTCAGAAAAAGGGTCTGGCATTGCCACATGCCCCAGGTTACCGTTTTCAAAGGTATCGAAAAAAGTATTTTTACGGAAACGGGTGAAATCAATAAACTGATCGGCAAGCACCAGATCGCCGCGGTGTATTTCCTCCCTCAGGCTACCGCAAGCTGTGGAAGCGATGATATACTGACAACCCAACTGCTTTAGTGCGCTGATGTTTGCCCGGTTATTTACATGTGTAGGGCTGATCGTATGATCGCGTCCGTGCCGCGAGAGGATAAAAATTTCCTTATCGTCAAACGTACCCGAAAAAAACGTCGAGCTCGGCAAGCCATAAGCAGTTTCGACAGAGATTTCTTTTACCTGATTGAAAATGTTGAGTTTCTCCAGGCCGGAACCGCCAATAATTCCAATTTTCATGTGTTATTAATTTATTAATTTATTGGTCACATGGAATATCCATAAAATATTATTTCGGTTTGTATTAGCATTGCCATTATGGATATTTCATCATTATTGTTTAGAATTTCAGGGGGCTAATTTACAAATAAGTTGAGAAATACAATGAATTATTAAAATTTTATCCTCGTCTGGATTTTTATTTCCGACTGATGGTTGCCTTGGATGGCCTCCAGTCCCGTACCCGTAACCTGTTTGTTATCAAAGCGGGTTCGTGAATATTTAATCCAAATATCCAGATTTTTAAGCGGATTGTAAGCCATAAAAATATATAAACGACTTCCCCTGTCATAGAGCGAAGGCACGGAAAAGGCATTCAGCACATCACTTTCGTATACGTAAATCCGTTCATCGTAACTATCGGTATCAAACAGTCCATAACCAGACATCAGCGACCATTTTTTACTTTTATATTGCATCTCCTGATAAATCAAGACACCGGATTTTTTAGCATCCGGAAGAAAATTTTCCACATACTCTATCCTGCTTTTGAGCGTAACAGAAGGAAAAGGAGCAAAATTCATCCGTAAACGAAACGCTTGTTTGCGGGTTTCGTCCGTAAAATTGATTTCCGATAAATCGCCAGCATGGTTAATTTGTTTAATTTTTTGGCGAAACTGGAAAACAAAGACAAGACGGTCGGATGGTGTAAAGTTTAAACCTGCAAGATATTCCGAACCTCGCGAAGGAGCATCCACACGATATTTAAGCCAGGGGAACGTAAAAAAATCGCCATAGCCGCTTAGGCTCCAGTATGGATGCAATTTTGCATCAAATCCCAGATAAAAGCCTTTTTCATTCATATTTGTTGAGCTTTCGCCAAAAGCATTGGAAAATGCATTCTGATAATCCTTACGATAATTACGGTAAACAGCCGTTAACAGCAAACGTTCATCCAGATAAGCCGTAAGCCCATGAATCTGCGCCATTCCTCCATTTTGGCTGCGCGAAATCTCACCAAAGACATTCCAGTCCTTGTAAAAATAGTCATAATCCAAACCGGCATTGAAGTTGTTTTTTCCATCAAACGCAAAAATATTGTACAATTCGTCGCTCGTGTTTGTATTTTTATTCATCATCGTTTCAAAGGCGGTGAAACCGAGCCTGAAATTATTGTTTTTATACAAGAGGTGTCCGCCGGCAACTGTTTGTTTTATCTTTTTTTCGCTTTCAAGTTCAGCGGGTGTGCGGTGGTATCCGGTTTCTTTTACCGAACCCAGGATAATGTCCCCTCCGGTAGTATCCTTTATGCCGGCATCCAGTTTTCGTCCGGAATAAAAACCGCTAAGTTCAAAATTGCCTAACTGATAGGTGGCGGCTATTCCTCTGAAAAACATGAACTCATTTACTGAACTGCTTGGCGTAATACCTTTGGCTATCCGTCTGACGTTAACAGCGTCTGCCGATTTACCAATGGAAAGAACAGAACCCATCGTCAGCCCCTGTCCGAATTGCAAATGATAATCGCCAACCGATAGCGTCTTTAGTTTTCTTATGTTTTTAAGATACAGATGAGCCGAGTAAAAGTCGAATCCATTCTTCCGGGTTCCCCGAAAAAATTCTTCACCAGCATCTTTTTCAGCGGTGATACCAAAACGAACATCATCATAAAATTCATAAATATAACGCAAATAAAGCTTATCGGGACTTCCCAGATAACGAACATTGGGATTTAAGCGTAAAAGCGAATCGCTGATTGGGGCATAACCCTGTTGTTGCTCAATTGTGCGTTGATAACGCAAATACAATTCGCTCCGGCCGTCGTTCATCAATCGCCGGGGACTAATCACTATCCGTTCAGCCACCGGCAATACGGTAACATAAGGCATAAGTCTGTGTATATCATCCGCCAAAAAACCTTCCACCGCCAACAGTTCATTCACCGAAAGAAATTTTCCGTAAACTTCCCGGTAAGTGAGCAAATTATTTATCTGAATATCATTAAGAAAATATATATTTTTAAGTTCTTCGGCATCTGCCGAATTCAGGTTTAGCGGATGTTTTTGAAGAAAAATCAAATGTTCAGTCAGGTCGGTAAAATCAACAGTGGCATTCAGGCTCTCCGTCAGGTTTTCCATATCCTGATCAACGGCTCCCGGCATTTCCTCGTTTTGCGCAAAAGCATCAGGCAAGAAATAAAATATTCCGAAAAGGAGGAGCAGACCGATAGCAACACGCTTTAAATGATTCATAAGGAACCATGGATTTATTTATGGGACAAAAAATGATAGATAACTGAAGCCTGCGGGCTAAAGCCCAGAACCTGGTGAACCGACGATGCAAAATCAATGGTGAAATTTTTAAAATCCAGCCCGAAACCAAAACTTTCCATGGTCGGATTAGTTGCTATACCGGCTCTGATATAGGCGCTTTGTATTACTTTATATTCCAAGCCAGCTTTAAACTGTTGTTTTTCATTGCTATTTTTTTCAATTTCCAAAGCAGCCAATACTTTTTCGGAAAACGCATAGGAAAAACCTGTACGGATAACTGCCGGGATGCGTTCGGGATAATCGCCGGAAAGTTTTACCTGTACCGGATTAAAGACATGAAAACCAAAGGTGAGATCCTTTGTCAATGAAGCGAGTATGCCGGCTTCAAAAGTAAAAGCATTCTTTTTACCATAATTATCGCCAAGGTGAACGGTTAAATAGTCCAGTTGAACGCCGGCTGAAAGCCATTTTCCCAACTGTTTGGAGAATGATACTCCGGTTTTGGTTTCATTATAAAGCGAATAGCCAAAATAGGAAGTCGTTAAGCCAAATACTCCGGATTTAACAGGTAAAATAAATGCCGCTGATTTCAGGCTTAGCTCTTTCACCAAAAACCGGTTTTCGTAAAAAGCTCCAGCAGTTATCGTCCGGAGGCCGGCTAAAGCCGCCTGATTATTCTGCACGGCCCAAAAATCGGAAAGACATACCGAAGCATTGGCCATACCAGCGCCTCGTCCGCCGGCAGGGCTGTTTTCGTGGGCTGCAAAACTTACGGAAGCCCCGAAAATTATTCCGATAACAAGCAAAATATAGACTTTCATCGAAAAAATTAAGGCTACTAATATACTTTAATTTTTTATACTTTTGCGAAAAAAAATCGCATGAATACAAAAAATTGTCTTGATTTTCTCACACAGCTTAAGGAAAATAATACCCGTGAATGGTTCACGCAAAACAAAACATGGTACGACGAAGTAAAAAAAGAATTTGAGTGTTTCATCAATCAGCTCATCCCCGAAATTGCCAAATTCGACGGCAGCATCGGGCTGTTAAATGCTAAAAATTGTGTTTTCAGAATATTCCGCGATATTCGATTTTCGCTGGACAAAACGCCTTATAAAACCAATTTTGGAGGATATATGGCAGCCGGAGGCCGAAAAGGCGGTAAGGCTGGATACTATTTTCATCTGGAACCCGGCACTTCCATTGTAGCCGGAGGCATTTATCTGCCGCAGCCGGAAATAGTTAAAAAAATAAGGAAAGAAATATATTTCAACTGTGAAACGTTTAAACAGATCATTGGTTCTGATGATTTTATAAAATATTTCGGAACACTCGACGACTTTGATAAGATGAAAAAACCACCCAAAGATTTTCCGGTTGATTTTCCCAATATTGATCTTTTAAAATACCGAAGCATCACTTTTAGTCATTCTCTAAACGAAAAAATACTATATTCCAACGATCTGATGGAATATAGTATTATGATTTTTAAGGCGATGTTGCCGATAAACCAGTTTTTGAACCAGGCTATCGAAAACTAAGCATCAATTTTAGCGTATTTGGCATTTTTCTCGATGAATTCGCGACGGGGCGGAACTTCATCGCCCATAAGCATAGAGAATGTCCGGTCGGCTTCGGTGCCATTTTCAATATTGACCTGGCGCAGGGTACGGAACTCAGGATTCATGGTGGTTACCCACAATTGCTCGGCATTCATTTCACCAAGACCTTTATACCTCTGTATATGAACGCCTTTATCATCGCCATTGGTGGAATATCTTTGTACAAGTTCCAGACGTTGTTCTTCTGTCCAGCAATATTCCTCTTCTTTTCCCTTTTTAATCAGATAGAGCGGTGGAGTAGCAATATATACATAGCCTTGTTCGATAAGCTCTTTCATGTAGCGGAAGAAAAAAGTAAGAATCAGTGTATCGATATGGCTTCCATCCACATCAGCATCGGTCATGAGAATGATTTTATGATAGCGGAGTTTATTTAAGTTAAGTGCCTTGGTATCATCATCGGTACCTACACTCACACCGAGGGCTGTATATATATTTTTGATTTCTTCACTTTCGAAAACTCTGTGCTGCATGGCCTTTTCAACGTTAAGAATTTTACCGCGCAGGGGCAGTATAGCCTGGAATTTGCGGTCGCGGCCCTGTTTAGCCGTTCCACCTGCAGAATCGCCTTCAACAAGGAAGATTTCACATAACGTGGCATCTCGTTCGCTGCAATCGGACAACTTGCCAGGCAAACCTGAACCGGAAAGAATGCCTTTACGCTGTACCAGTTCTCTTGCCTTACGTGCTGCATGACGTGCCGTGGCGGCAAGAATAACTTTATTTACGATAATTCTGGCTTCCTTGGGATTCTCTTCGAGGTAGTAGTTTAGTTTTTCGCCTACCAACTGATCAACAATTCCCATCACATCTGAGTTGCCGAGTTTGGTTTTGGTCTGACCTTCAAACTGGGGTTCCTGTACTTTAACCGAAATAATCGCAGTAAGTCCTTCGCGGAAATCGTCGCCATTGATATCGAATTTCAATTTGGTAAGCATCCCCGATTTTTCGGCATAGCTTTTCAGTGTGCGGGTAAGTGCACGGCGGAAACCGGCTAAATGGGTTCCCCCTTCATGGGTATTGATATTATTAACGTAAGAATGAATATTTTCTGAAAAAGAAGTATTATACTGCATGGCAACTTCTATAGGAACCTCGTTTTTAACACCTTCTATACATATCGGGTCAGGCATCAGGCATTCGCGGTTGCCATCCAAATATTCAATGAAATCCTTCAACCCTTCATCGGAATGATAAACATCAGTGGGATAATTATCATTTTCATCTTTTTCTCGGTAATCAATCAGGTTTAAGGTGATTCCCCTGTTAAGAAAAGCAAGTTCGCGTAATCGCGAAGCTAAAATGTCATAATTATAAATTACTGTATTAAAAATAGTAGCATCGGGTTTAAAGGTAACTTCGGTGCCGGATTTATCCGATTCGCCAACTTCTTTAACTGCGTAAAGCGGTTTGCCACATTCATATTCCTGTTTAAACTCCTTTCCCTGACGGAATACTCTTACGGTAAGGTGTTCCGAAAGTCCATTCACGCACGATACGCCTACACCGTGTAAGCCACCGGAAACTTTATAGGAACCTTTATCAAATTTTCCGCCGGCATGAAGAACTGTCATTACCACTTCCAATGCTGATTTTTGTTCTTTTTCGTGCCAATCGGTAGGTATGCCACGCCCGTTGTCTATTACGGTAATGGAATTATCGGGATTGATGGCTACATCAATTTTATTGCAATAGCCAGCCATCGCCTCATCTATCGAATTATCAACCACTTCGTATACTAAATGATGCAGTCCTCTTTCACTCACATCACCAATATACATCGCAGGACGTTTCCTTACAGCTTCTAATCCTTCCAGTACCTGAATATTCTCGGCAGTGTAATTATCCTGTGCATCACTATTTTTTTGTTTATCCGTCATAATCAATTAATTATACTTATTTTAAGAAGCTACAAAATTACGAAGAAATAAGGAAATAAACTACATAAAAATGCGAAGAAACCATTGATTTTATTAACAATTACGCATGGTAGATGTTAATAATTTTGTTCAAAATGAATAGGTGGCTCCCAGCATAAAATTAAAACGTTGCGAAGGATAGTCATAATATTGGAAATACCTGGTATTTAGCATATTATTTAAATTTACAAAACCGGAGATTTTTTTGGAATAACGGTATTCCAATCCAAGGTTTGCATCCACGGCTCCTTTCACCGTTTTTATATCTTCTTCCTGCAAATTAACGATAGGGCCATCAAAATCTATGATATTGCATCCCCTTGCATACATTTTGCTCCAGGCATATATATCGGAGGTAGCCGTAAATTTTCCCAGAAATTTATACTTTGCCGAAAAATTGAATTTAAAATCCGGGCAATTCCATGGCTTGCTCAGTTTATCCATTGAATAATGAAAATAATCGGCTTTCAGTGTCAGCACCAACTTATCACCAAGGTTATGAGCGGCTTCTGCATGAATATTAAAGAGGTTTATATCGTCATAAACCGCCAGAAAACGGTTTTTGTAAACGTTCAGGGTATCGGCAATAAAGAACGGGAAGTCATTGATACGGGAGGATGAAATGCTTGCCTTCAAATCAATATTGGAGGATAAACGGCTTTTTATTCCTGCAAAAATTCTGAATTTATTGTTAGCATTTTTAAGCGTTATATCGGAGTTGACAAAAGGGTTGGCAGACGTTAGTTCTTTAAAACTATTTCGTTGCAATCCGCCGTCAATACCGGCTTCCAATACCAATGCTTCGTCCATGACTTTCAGAGAAGCTAAGGCAACCGGATAGAGGTGAAAACGGGAGTCATCGCCCGTTTCGATAACGGGATTTAATCCCACTTTAAAATAAAAGTCATTATACTGCGTGCCGATGTAAGGTTTAATCGCAAATATGGAATTATTATATTTTTTCAGACTGTCGGCATTATGATAGTAATCCCATTGTGCATCCAAGCCCAGCGATTGTTTTTGGGTAAAAGGTAATAACTTAAAATCGATAGCGCCTGCTCCGCTTATGCTCAAGTTGGTTTCGCCGGTTTGAAAGCGATCGGCAAAATGATAGAAACTTATTTTGGATGAATAATTTAACTTCGAAAAATCAGATTTATCCGATTGAAATCCCGCCGAAGCATTAAACAGGGCAAATCGTTGACGGAGATCGTCCTTTGCTGGCTGAACCATAAAATCGTCGGGATGGAAGCCATAGAAATGCAACGTTTGTCGGCTAAAACCCATTTCGCCGGAAAGCATCGTTTTGTTGGTAAAGAATTTTTTGCCATATACATCCAACTGGCTCAAGCCATTGGTGCTAGTGGAATAGCCTTTGATTTTCCCGTTTTCCGATAAATGCATCACATGGGCTCCCCAGGCATACTGATTGTTACGCAAACTATTATAAAAAGCCTCTACATAAGGAGTCCAGTAATTGCCTAAACCGGCTTTAACATAGCCTTTGGTTAAATCGGGCATGGTTTCGCCAGCAATGTTGGCAGGTTTAATCGGTTCCACTTGAAAAAAAGTAGGAACGACAAAGGAATGAATAGAATACGAAAGCGGTGTCGTTTCAGGTTTAGAAAGCGACAGCGAAGGCGTCAGGTTTATTTTTGAAGCATCGGAAATGGTTGGTTCATAGGGAGCAACCACGGTAACTTCTTCGTTGTAAGGTTTGTTTTGCGGCTTAGCCAGGGTTGACGTAAAAACGAATAAAATGCCAATCAAAAATGAAAGTAACAAACGGTAAGTGGATTGAATGCTTTTCTTCATTATTTTAAAAATATTTTCGGTTTACAATTGACGATTATTGATTTCCATTGTTGGTGGGAGCATTAGCATTTTTTTCCTGTTCAATGATAGAATAAAGTTTTTCGGTGGCTTCTTTTTTCAGATCCTCGCCTTCATAATTATCAATAATACTTTGCAATGTCTGCTTTGCCTGGAAACGATTATTCATTTTAACATACACATCACTTAAAAGGATATAGCCTTTAGCAACCCAATAGTCGAAGGAGGAAAATTTTTCGGTGAGTTCAAAAACTGTTTTTTCAGCTTCCGGATAATTTTCCTGTAAATAAAGGATATAAGCCAAGTTGTATTTGGCCTGCGCCCCCGTTTCATTCAGCGAATTTTTAGAAACACTCATAAACTGTTCTTTAGCCAGCGTCAGATTATTGGTAGCCAACGAGGCAAGACCTATGGTAAGGTTAGCTTCATTGGAAAGGTTGTCCTGAATTTTTTCCTGACCCAGCAGTTTCTCGGAAACAAAGATAGCGGTGTCATATTTCTGTAAAGAATAATAGCATCTCATTAACCCGGTAAGAGCTTCAATAACATTTGATTTGTATTCGGCAGATTCATTTAATCGCCGGTATTCGTTTAAAGCCGCCGGATAGTTTTTTAACGAATAATGGATACTTGCAGCATTCAGTAGCGACGATTCGGTGAACTTACCGGCAGGCTGACTTATTACAAACTCATATCCCTTCAGGGCATTTTCGGGATGATTGTTTTTATATTCGCATTCGGCTTTATAGAAATTGGCATTCACAATAAAAGAGCCTTGCGGAAAATGGATGATATATTTATCAAAATCCTCCGACGAAGCCTGACAATCACCATTCATATACAGATTTTCGGCAGCAATATACGATATAGAATCCTGTTCGGAGGAAGAAACGTCGGAATAGGGAACTTTTTTGGTATAGGCAAAATAATCGTCCACACGGTTCATGTCGATATAAATGTTTTTTATCGTAATCAATGCCTCTTTGGCTTCCGGTGTACCCGGATGATTATCAACCACATCTCTAAGACTTTGTAATGCAAGCTCATTCTGATTGTTGTTGTAGTAAATCATCCCGATTTTAAGTTTGGCTTTCCTGGCAAACGGACTACGGGGCAACTCACTGACAATGTTCTTAAAACAACGCATGGCATCTTCCAAACTATTCGTTACCAAATAAGTAACACCGAGCTCGTATTGGGCATTTCCCTGATAGGACGATCTTTTATAATTAGATGTCAATTCTTCAAGGGTAGCGACTTTCTTTTTCATGTTGCCCTGTGCACCAAGTACCAGCGATTTCTGATAAAGAGCATAATCCATATCTGCTATTCCTGAAGCGATCACCTTGTCGTAATTTTCCAACGCATCGTTGTATTTTTTATTAATAAAATAGCAGTCGGCCAGGCGTAAATAAGTGTCGTTTGTAAATTTGGGGTCTTTTTTGGTTTTGCCGGTCAAATACTTGCGGAAATAAATGCTGGCTTCGTCGTAATTTTTCTTTTTAAAATGCACATAGGCAATGTTATAATTGGCAAGTCCATACATTTCAGAATTATAAGCACTCGGTAGCAGTAAAAAAGTGCGGTAATTGGCAAGGGCTTCATCGTAATCCCCGCTACGATAATATGCATCACCTACCCAATATCTTGCATTAGCTATCAATAATTTATCGTAAGTTAATGTCAATGATTTCTTTAAAAGGGTAATGGCATCGCTGTATTTTCCCTCGTTGAACAATTCAACTCCACGGTTATAGGTAATACTTTGATAGGCAGCTTGTAGTTTATCGTCTTTTACTTTGATGTTTTCGAGCGAAGTAAACGCATCTTTATAATTATTGGTAGAGATAAAAAGATTGACCAAGTAGATATAGAGTTCGTCAACGCGAGGCGAATCGGGATACTGATTGATATATAATTTTAAGGATTTAATGGCTTCGTTAAAGGGATTTTTACCCAATTCGTAGGATAATTTGGCATAATTATATAATGCATCTTCGCAAATATTCTTATAAAAGGGCATTTTAAAGGCCGAATAAAAGGCATTTCGTGCAAACTGTTTCTGATTCGTTTTTATGTAACATTCGCCCAAATGATAGCAGGCATTTTGAGCAAGAGAATCACTATTATAGGTAACATCCTGAAATAGCGTGATGGCTTTATCGTAATGAGCTGTTTTATAATAAGCATAAGCTAACTGGTATTTTTCGGCCGGACTGACTCTGCTGCGGGTTTTGTCCTCATACATTTCCAAATAGGGTATGGCTTCATTATATTTCCCGGTTTTATAATAAGCTTCACCAACCAGACGGGCAATATCGGGTATCTTCTTCGATTTTTCATTATCAAGGATAGGCAAAGCCGTTTGGAGCAACGCTTCATAATCACCTTTTATATAATAAATCTGAACAATATAAAAAGGAACAATGTTTTTAAATGTTTCATTACTTGTCAACTCTTTAAATCCCTGGAGGGCTGTCTCGTAATTTTTTTCGAGGTAGGCAATGTGAGCGTAATAATAATTGGCTGAAGGAGCATATCCGGAGTCCGATTCTTTAATTTTATAAAAATCGGCCTTTGCTTTTTCAAAATTATTGGTTTTGTAATAGCTGAAACCTTCTTTAAAATAAAATTCGCCAAATTCTTCATTGTTAAGATTAAAAACATCCACTTTTTCAAATGCCGTGATAGCTTTGGAATAATCTTTTTGCTTGTACTGGAATTTGCCAATCTGGAAATAGGCTTGTTTTGCCTTGGGATTATCGGGATGATTTTTAACGAAAGTTAACAAACGATATTCGGCATCATCATGAAAAAGTTCCAATGCACAAAAGGCGGCATAATATTCAGCATCAATCTGCAAGATAGAATTCGGATCATTAACCTGTTGGATAACTGATGTAAATTTTTGCAGCGCTGCGCCAAACTTTTCGTTTTCGAACAGTTCCGTTGCAAGGCGGTAATTTTTGTCGGGATTTGAATAAATAGCAGTATGCTGAGCATAAAGGGAGGTAAATTTCCCAGAGAACAACAAACAAACGATAAAAAGACAAATACTTATTTTCCTCATAATAATGATTTGAAACGATGACTAAAATACATCAAAAAGCAGTATGGCATTCGCTTATAAGCAGAAATTATTAACAAAGTAATCTTAATAACTTAACGAAACGATGTGGAATATATTATAAAAAATCCTTCCCCGTTGTAAGGGAAGGATTAATAAAACAATCAATCTGTAAGCGGGATTCTGTATCTCCATAAAATGGAGCTTCTATCATTTATCTGCGATGTCAGTCACCCAGCACCTGAAACGATCTACCCCTCCCGTCATCTCACCAATCACTCAATGAAAACTGAACGAGCAGCCCAGAAATCATACGGTCCAATAATGAACTGCATGATTAACGGGATATATTTGATCTTTCAACCCATAAGGTTTACCCCCGCCGGAAGTCACCCCCCGCCGTCGTAGGCTCTTACCCTGCGTTTTCACCCTTTTCCCGTTAAAAACAGGATGGTTATTTTCTGTGGCACTATCTGTTCACGGTTTTCGCCGCGACCTTCCCTTTAAGAAGTATGGCACTCTGTGTTGTCCCGACTTTCCTCCCTTCCGATTACCCGGAAGAGCGATAGAACGATTGATTGTTAATCAATGCAAAGATACGAAAAAACGGCTATGCTTTGGAAATTTTATCAGGCAATTCCGGTTTATCATCCGTTATTTCTTTATCAAACTTGGGGTTGTGATAGACATCTAAGGCTACTAAAATGGCAATAAAGCCCCAAAAAGGTACCGAAGCTTTATCGGTATCAAGGAAATTATTCATCATGCCGTGAATAAAATAGGTAGTTAACGCCAATAATGTAATGAGGCTTAATAATTTTATTTCCTTATCCTTTGTCCTTTTGTAAATTTTCATCCCGGTAGAAATTACCGTTATTACAATTCCCAGAAATGCCAACATCCCAAGTATTCCTTCTTCCGAAAGGGGTCCGAAATATTCACTGTGCGAATTTCCAAGGTCTCCGGCATTCGTACTGATAATTGTTTTTTCCCTTGCACGCTGAAATGGCGCATACACAAATTGGTATGTTCCTGGTCCCCAACCCAACATTGGACGTTCCGCGTACATACGAAAAGCCGATTGCCACCGATTAATGCGCTCAAGGTTAGATGGATCTGACGATATATTTGTTATGGATTCAATATGTTCGACAAAATTGGCTGAAGAGCCTTGTTTGTTTTTTTCCAGTGCATTAAATATCTCGAACTGAAATAGGTAAAAAAGTCCGACGAGTGCACCCATACTCAGAAATACCCAACGTAATTTGATCTTAAATAAAATGATAAAATAAACGATTAATGCTAAAGCCAAACTAACCCAAGCTGCTCTGCAAAACGATAAAATGATGGCTATTACTAAAATACTAAAAACAATAAAGGAAGCAAACCGTGTTCTTTTTTTAAACTTCGCATTAAAGGAAAAACCTAAAAAAACAGGAATGAAAAATGCGAGAATGGCTCCATAGGCTGTATGGTCGTTATAAAACGGAGTCATCACAAAGTGTCCCGCTTTTTCATTAAAATTGAATTGCGCATGGTTATAAATGGTATAGGCAATTACAATTATAAGCGTTGAGACGTATAACCAACTGAATAACTTTATGTTATTGAATTTTTTAAATAACTGTGTACCCATAAGATAAATAGGAACAACAAACCAGAGTCTGGCAATCAAATATTTAAAAGAAACCAAAGGAATAGAACTGGTTATAGAGGTAATAAACATCCATACCAAGCTAAAGGCAATGGCGATAGTTACAGGATGCTTCAATATCCTCCGGTCGAACGATTTATCCCATAGTAATTTAATAAAAAAGAGTACAAGCATACCAAACAGAATAGGTTCTGTGGGCAGAGATACTCCAAATCCCATATCGAAATCCCGTATATTTATCGCAAGAGGTGTAAATAAAGGAATCAGCAGTAATAAAATATCAAGTTTAAAAAAGAATAAATATGCCAGTAAAAAAACCACAGGCAAAAGCATCCCAAACCAGAATTCCTTGATGATAAAAATACAGTTAACAGCAATAATAAAACAACTGATTAAATAAACCCACAATACTTTATTGTTCAAGCTTAATTTCTTGTTTATCATTGGTAACAGATTCAGAGATATTTATAATTTACTAATTGAATTTCAGACATTTACTCACTTACAGTAAATATTTTTCGCCCATCAATAATAGCAATAACAATGATGGAAAAGAAAAGCGCAGCTCCAAGGGCATAAAAAACGATAAGCAAACGAGACGGATAGGATTTTTTATCGGCAGGATAAGGACTGGTAACAATGTTAGCAAAGGTTTGAACCTTATTCACATTACGCAAAGCATCCTCGTACGAAATTTTATCATTGTTGTAGGCCGACGAAACACTCGAAATCTGATTCGTGATCAGCAATAACGAATCGCCTTTCTTTTCGATGTTGTTTTTCAACCGGCCCACTTCTTTCTTATTAACACGGGCCATGCTTGAACCGTCGAAAGTTCCCAAGTATCCGCGGGTAACCTCATTGGTCTGAATACCATAATCAATCAACTCATATTTGGTACGAATATTATTGATAATTTTCATCAACGAATCCTGTTGGTCTCTTTTTTCGTTGAGCCGGCTTTCTTCTATAGCTAATACTTCCTGATATTTTTCCCTGTGTATTTTCTGTACCTTTTGGTTGTAAAAATCAATCAGGGAATTAACCATATCACAGGCCGTCTGAGGGTCGGTATCATAAATTTCAATCTTAACCGATTCATATTTTGTTTTAGCAACTGTTACGTTTTCATCAAACATCCGATATATTTTCGACATATAATGTTTATCGTTTGTTTTAACATCATAATGCTTGGGCAAATCAAACTTTTTGATCATACTATCAACGATATCCCTTGATTCGAACCACTGAAGCATCTGCTCGGTCTCACTTTCTTCCGAATATTTGGAAATATTGGAAGGATAAACCAATGCTATTGATTTGTATTTAGGTTTAATAAAAAAAGGCGAGGAAAAAATTATTCCAAAAATAGCGGCGATTACCCCGATAATTATCAAATGCCATTTCCATTTATAACACAATTTAAAAAGATTAAAGTTGCCAAAATAATTTTCCATATCCTGTGATTATTTTATAATTTTAACTATTGACTTACTAATAAAGAGTTTATTTGTAATTTTTAAATCTGCTTTTTATTAACATTTTCATAAATAACAATTCCCATACTGATGAGTAAAAAGGACGAAATGGTGGTTACCAAAACGATCAGCCAGCGTATGGGATATGATTTTCTTTCGGCCTTAAACGCGCTGTTAACAATAAATTTCTGAGGTAATACTTCTTCAGCATCAATTTTAGCCTCCTCATATTTTGATTTAATCAGACTCAATTGCTTACGGTCGTTTTCCAGAGCATCGCGAAGCGATACATAGGGTCCGCCATAGAGGGCCAATACGTTCAATTTATCATCCAACGCTTTGATACCCGCCTTGTTATTTTTTGCCAGTTCTTTGGCTAACTGCTGGTTAATCATTTCTACCTGAGTTTCATAATCATGAACACCTAATTTACGCAGGGTCGTCATGGAATCCTCCATTACCGTTATCTGATTCTGCAGTTTTAGATATTCGGCTGCCACAATTTTATATCCTTTCATGGCTCGTTCGTGTTGTATCTCATTTTTAATGGAATCGAGTAAATCGGCTATCGTATTGGCAATATCGGCAGCCATCTGGGGATCTTTATCCATGACGGAAATTTGTACCGCCATGAATTCTGTACGCCCGAAAGTAATATTGTTATCATATTCCCGGTTAAGGTGAGTGTTTTTATATTGGGAATTCGGATTAATATCATAATGTTTCATCAGGTCGAACCGTTTAATTACTCTATCGCGGATCTTATTGGAATTCAACATCTGAAGCATTTGCTCGGTCTGTTCTTCATAACCGAATTCCAGAATATCCTGCTTACTATTCGGATTATCTGTTAATAAGGCTTTGGAAACCGAATTGCTCGAAGTAGGAAATAAAATGACGGATGAACGATATTTAGGGGTTATAAAAAAAGGAGATGTAAAAATAAAGGACGCAACGGCTGCAATTAATGTGAAAATAATTAGCGGTTTACGCCAATGATAAAGGAATAATATTAAATTAAAAGAGTTAAAGTCTTTATTTTCCGCATCATCATTTCTCATAGCTTCGCAAAATATTTATTGATACAAAAGTAGAAATTTTATTAAACTTACAAAAAAGCATTACTAATTATTGATTTTTTATAAACAATCTTTACGATACAAATATACTATAAAACATTTTAAATTACAGATATTCAACCAATTTTTCGAGCTGCATTCCCCTGGATCCTTTAATTAAAATGTATGCTCCTTTCACGAAATGCTGCTGCAACCAAGCCATAGCTTCGGTTACATCTTCAAAACACCTCATCGATTTGTGGTTGCAATGCTTTGAAAATCTTGGACCTACAAAAAAAACATACTTAAAACCAAGTTTTTCAAGCAGTTGTATTATTTTTTGATGTTCATTATCCGTTTCCCCTCCCAATTCGAGCATATCACCTATGATGATCATTTTATGCTTCGCCTTTAACAAAGCAAAATTTTGAATGGAAGCCTCCATGCTTGTGGGATTGGCATTATAAGCGTCAAGAATGATAGTGTTATTTGGGGTTTCAACAATTTGTGACCGATTATTTTCCGGTTTGTATTCCGAAATAGCAGATCCTATTTTATCGGAACCTACATTAAAATAATTACCGACACAAACGGCAGCCATCATATTCTCTGAATTGTAATTACCTATCAGTTGCGATTTTATCATTATTTTTGAGTCAACCGAATATTGCCAGTAAATTTCCGCATACGGATTTGCTTCACCGGCAACAAAAACATTATCCGCTTCCGTGGTAAAGCCATAGGTAGAACGGGATATGCTCCGGGATAAGTCCATCAAAATGTTATTATTATAATTTACAAACACATGCCCGCTATTTCCTTTTAAATGTTGGTACAGTTCATTTTTGGTTTTAATGATACCTTCTATACTTCCAAATCCTTCCAGATGAGCCTTTCCGATATTGGTAATCAATCCGAAATTGGGGTCGGCAATCTGGCAAAGCTGGTTTATTTCCCCGGGATGATTTGCGCCCATTTCCACGACGACTATTTCCGTAGTGTCAGTGATTGAAAGTAGCGTAAGTGGTACTCCGATATGATTATTAAAATTTCCGGAAGTAGCAATCACTTTGAATTTTTGTTTTAAAACACTACATATTAATTCCTTAGTAGTTGTTTTTCCGTTGGTCCCGGTAATTGCCACCACGGGTATCTGAAAATGCTTTCTATGCAGGGAAGCTAATTGCTGTAAGGCAAATAACGCATTATCAACCAATAGCAAACGACTGTCCGAAGGGCAATTTTTATCATCCGTTACGGCATAAGTGGCTCCAGCTTCGAGGGCTTTTAAGGCAAACGAATTGCCATCAAAATTTTCACCTTTTAAACAAAAAAATATCGAACCGGGAAGAATTTTCCGTGTATCGGTACAAATCAGCGGATGTTTTTTAAATAAATCGTATAATTGTTCGATAGCAATCATTATTATAAAACAAGAAAAAAACTGTCCGGAATATCAATATTTGTACTAAATATAAAAAGTTGTATTCCGGACGATTATATTTTATTAGGCTAAATGTAATTAACAGATTTTCAGATACAAAATCAATAGTCAGTTTTCATACCCTTTGTCGTAAGGGTTATCTCCTGCTAACGATGTTTTTTACTTGCAACAGTACTTCCAACCCGTGTCATTGCACAACGGAATCCAATGAAATCGGTGCTCAAATCTTCATCCATATATCTTCTTACACCCGGACTGAGATAATATGCTCCATCTTTCCATGATCCGCCTTTATATACTCTTGATTTATCACTTATTAAAGACGTAACTCCATATTCGTACATGCTTTTTGTTGTATTGGGATCTGAAGGTTTACTGTTCCAACTACTGTTAATATTGGAAGCATAATCGCCATCACGATAATTTATATTATTAGCTTCGCGGTAGTTGCGGCGGTTAAGGCTTTCCTGAGTAGTTACTTCGCGCCATTTTAACCGTCCCAGACTATCTTTTTGTTCGAGGGCGCCTTCAGGCGTTGTAGCTTTGGTTTTAAAAATATTGCCACGGAAAGGACTTAAGTCGGAAACATCTTCAAAAGAAAGAGGACGATATACATCAAGCACCCATTCTGCTACGTTTCCGGCCATGTTATAAAGACCAAAATCATTGGGCCAGTATGATTTGACATCGGCTGGATAATCGTTTTTATCATTCAGATTACCGGCAACGCCCATATAATCGCCTCTTCCCCGTTTAAAATTACTCATAAATTCTCCATAATTTTTCCGTTCAGAGTCTCTTAAACCGTTTCCATTCCAAGGGTAAGTTTTTCGTTCGGCTATGCGTTCATTATCGGTATTACCTACAAGGGCAAGGGCTGCATATTCCCACTCGGCTTCGGTAGGGAGTCTATATTTGGGGACCAGGATTCCGTCTTCAATTTTAGCTCCGCGTTTGCCAGTACTGTTGGGAGCAAGATTGGCAAGCGGCGTTTTTACCGTACCGGTATACTGTCCTGCCAGATAGGCTTCGGTGTTAAAATTATTATCATCCTGCTGGGCAGGATCATGTTCGAGTATACCTTCTTTAACAAGTAGCATTTCGTTCACCCTGTCGGTACGCCACAAACAATAATCGTTAGCCTGAAGCCAGCTTACTCCTACTACCGGATAGTTACGGTAAGCGGGATGGCGCAAATAGGTTTCCACCAGGGGCTCGTTGTATGATAAGCGGTCGCGCCAAACAAGGGTGTCGGGCAGGGCTTTACGGTAAACCGCCGGATGGTTGGCTCCGAACACTCTCTGAAGCCAGTAAAGATATTCAACATAATCGAAATTACTTACTTCAGTTTCGTCCATATAAAAAGAAGCAACGGTAACCCGGCGTGGAATGTTGTTCCAATCATACATTACATTATCGGAGGTCATTCCCATTACAAAAGTTCCACCTTCGATAGGAACCAGTCCAGGTCCAGGCTGTTGTTCCTTAAAGTCGGATTTTTCAAAGCCACCATTTTTAGGATTATTGTAATCCCAGCCGGTAGTTCGTGATACTTCTTTGTGACAGGAAGAAAAGAGACCTACAGAAGTAACAATTGTAAATGCAACGAAAATTTTACTGTAATTAATCATTGTTGATATTTATTTATATTTATTCAAGCTTAAATAATTAAAAATTAGGCACTTCGAGTTGACGAAGAGTATGTTTTTTTTCAAAACCGGGAAGCTGCCAAGCAAAAGAAAGCTCGTGTGCTCCACCGCCGGCATTTGCCAGTTTGGATATAGTATAATCATAGCTATACCCTATTCTAAAATTTGAAAATCTAAAACCAAGCATCGCAATTATTGCATCAGGATTTTCAAAACTATTTCTATACCAAACGCCTCCGGTAAAAGGGTAATTATCCAGATAGCAACCAATGTTAAGCTGGTGAAAATTACCTTGTTGCTGGTACAATATATTTGGGGAAACCGACATTTGATTTTCCGTTTTCCCATACGTTGTTCCTTTATGCAAATCAAATAACGCTCCCCAGTGGGCAGTTATTTTCATGTCGAGCGTACTTTTTTCACTATTATCATAAAATGAGATGTCGGGTTGGGTAAGATGATTCACTGCAACACCCATATACATCATCTTATTGTATCCGACAGTAATACCGGCAGAAAAATCAGGGAATCCCCTGCTTGGATTATCAGGCCTTTTTTCTGATTCCTGATCGGCAAAGGTTAATTTATCCCAATTAATTTTATTTTGCTGATAGGTAAGTTGCATAGCGGTATTTACTTCCATTTTGTCGGAAACGTTAAGGCAATAGCTGTAAATTCCACTAAATGCAGTAGAACTGACAGCTCCCTGACCCGCTTTGTCGTTTAAAAAAACGAAACCTATACCGCCATGCAATTTTTCCACATACATGTCATACGAAGCTGTATACGTAACAAAACCGTTTGCTATTGAAGGCCACTGGTTTCGATAATTTAATGTAATCCTTGGGCATAATTTATTGCCGGCTAATGCCGGATTAAGATTAAGCGGATTAGCATAATATTGCGAAAATTCTGCATCCTGTGCAAAAGCCCAATTAAAACAAGACAAAATTCCAATCATCAAATAGTGAAGTATTTTCAACATTATACATTCCGATAATTTGAAAAAACAATATTACAAATATTTTTTTAAAAACGACCCGTTTTACAATATTGCACTTTCAGATAACGTTCTTATTTAACTTTATTCAAAAACGTTAAATTATATATTTTGGTATTTTTGTTTTAAATTTTATTATTTTTTATTCATTTTCCGGTAGTTACCTTATACTTTGCTTAATGATAAACACTATTACTCCCTTGCATAAAAGGCTTCTGTTTTTTATCGTCGCCATAGTATCATTATACAACATTTGTTCGGCTCAGCCATTACAAAAAAACATTGGTATAAAAGGCTCATTTGCTTCAACTACTCGAACTTATGCTGCCAATTCCGTTTTAGCTACGGGTAACTGGTATAAAATAGGGGTAAAAAATACGGGCGTCTATAAAATTACTTATAATGATTTAACGGCCATGGGTATTAACCCCGCTAACATCAATCCCAAAGACATTCGTCTTTACGGAAATGGAGGAGGAATGTTGCCGGAAGCCAATAGCCAGCCCCGTTTCGACGATTTACACGAAAATGCCATTTTTGTGAGTGGTGAAGAAGACGGCAAGTTCGACACCAAAGATTATATTCTTTTTTACGGACAATCGCCGGATACCTGGAAATACAACACCTCTTCCTCACGCTTCGAGCACCACATCAACATTTATTCCGACTATACCTATTATTTTATAACCACCGACCTTGGCGAAGGCAAACGCATTACATCTCTCCCTTCGTCCGAAGCAACGGCTACAAACCAGGTTACTAAATTTAACGATTATGCTTTTCATGAAAAAGATGAAATAAATGTTGCTAAATCGGGCAAAATGTGGCTTGGGGAAGTTTTTGACGCTATTACTACTTATCATTTTCCTTTTACCTTTCCGGATTTGGATACAGATTCCGCGATAGTGCTTTCGGCTGGAGTAGCCGCTTATTCCTATGCGTCCAGTTATTTTACGATTACAGTAAACAACGAAAAACTTTATTTAGCCCCCAGCATAATAGGAACTACTGATTATTATTCCAAGGCAACCGGTGCAACGGGTACCAAAAATTTTACCTCGGCCAACTCATCCATAGACGTAAAAATAGATTATGTTAAGCCAACTTCCACTTCCAAAGGTTGGTTGGATTATTTGGAATTAAACGTTATTCGAAACCTCAATTTCAGCAATGGACAGATGAATTTCAGAAATGTCAGTTCTGTTGGTCCGGATAAGGTTGCCGAATTTTCACTATCCAATGCCACTTCAGGCATTACGGTGTGGGACGTAACCGCCAACGGCAATCCCAAACAGGCAGTTACAAATCTTATTGGCAACCAACTTCATTTTCGCTGGACAAGTGATACACTTCACGAATTCATTGCATTTGACGGCAGCACGTTCCTATCCTCCGAATTTATTGGAAAAGTTGACAATCAAAATCTTCATTCCCTCAATCCTACCGATCTGGTTATCATCAGCCATCCCGACTTTATAGATGAAGCCTACCGCTTGGCAACTTTTCATGCTTCACAGGATAACATGAGCGTAACTATAACCACTCCTCAACAAATATATAATGAATTTTCGTCAGGCGCTCAGGATGTTACCGGAATAAGGGATTTTGTTAAAATGTTATGGGATAAACGGACAAGCGCCAACGAACCACATTATCTGCTACTCATTGGCGACGGCTCCTATGACTATAAAAACCGCATCGCTAATAATACCAATTTTATCCCATCATACCAGTCACAGTTATCATACGATGCAGCTAAATCGTATGTTACCGACGATTTTTATGGTTTTCTCGACGACAACGAAGGTTCTGGCGTAAACGATTTGATAGACATTGGGATAGGTAGATTTCCCGTACAAACCCTTGCAGAAGCAAAAACATTGGTAGATAAAATAATCTATTACAACACCCAACAAAAAACCATGGGCGACTGGCGCAACGTTATCACCCTGGTTGCCGATGATGATGACGCATCCTTTATTGATCAGGCTGAAACGCTGGCTTCATTTGTTGATACAACCTATGCCACCTACAATGTGGATAAAATTTACCTTGATGCTTATCCCAAAGTTTCTACCCCGGGAGGCTCGCGCTTCCCCGATGTGAACACTGCCATCAACAAACGCGTGGACAAAGGCTGCCTGATCATGAACTATACCGGACACGGAGGCGAAGTAGGCTGGGCAAAGGAACGTGTGTTGGAAATAAGCGACATTCAAAGTTGGCAAAATATTAATAATATGCCCATTTTTGTTACGGCTACCTGTGAGTTCAGCCGTTTCGACGACCCGGAACGTACTTCTGCCGGTGAAATGATCTGCCTGGATGCCAATGGCGGAGGCATTGCCCTATTCACTACCACACGTCCCACTTATGGATCTCCCAACAGCCAACTCAACCAAAGTTTTTTTAAATATGCACTGAAAAAAAACGGTAACGATTATCTAAATATGGGCGACGTCATCCGTTTGGCAAAACGTGAGAACATCACTCCCGATAATAACGAACGAAAATTTGTACTGTTGGGCGATCCCGCTTTGTCCATCGCCTTTCCCCGACTGAATATCATTACCGACTCGATAATATCGAGCGACAAACCTACCGATACGCTTAAAGCCCTCGACAATATACAGGTGTATGGAAGTATACGGGAACTGACCGGCGAAAAAGCCACTTCATTCAACGGCACAGCCTATCTGGAAGTATTCGATAAACCCGATAACATCACAACCCTCGGAAGCAACGGTTTTACTGTTACCTTTCAGCTTCAAAAAAGCGTTTTATACAAAGGGAAAGCCATAGTAAAAAATGGAGATTTTTCATTTAATTTCATCGTACCCAAGGATATCGCTTATCAATACGGAAATGCAAAATTAAGTTACTATGCATCAAGTGATACCATTGATGCCAGCGGCTGTGATAAATCCATTACCGTGGGTGGTATGTCCGAAAAAATAGTCAACGATAAACAAGGACCGGATATACATCTGTATATGAATGATGAAAAATTTGTTTCCGGTGAAACGATAGGCGATAGCCCTAACCTGCTTGCCATAGTCAACGATTCCTTAGGAATCAATACCATAGGCAATGGCATCGGTCATGATATTGTGGCTGTAATGGACGAAAATTCTGAAGACCCGATCATATTAAATGATTTTTATGAAGCTGACCTGAATACCTATAAAAGTGGCGTAGTTCGCTATCCGATGAGCGGGTTAAGCGAAGGACATCATACCATCAGCTTTAAAATATGGGATGTATGCAACAATTCATCTACCGCCAGCATTGAATTTGAAGTAATAAAAACTGCCAAATTTGCTTTAACCCAGGTAAATAATTACCCCAATCCCATGTCGGATGGAACCACCTTTACCTGTACCCATAACCAGGCAGGGAAAGAGTTGGATGTTCGGATAGATATATTTTCCATTGACGGCAGGCTGCAAAAAAGAATTCAAAAAAGTGTTTTAGCCGAAGGCTATCATACGGATATCTGTAGCTGGGGCGGTGAAGACAGCCGGGGAAATCGTCTGGGACAAGGCATTTATATTTTCCGGATGACGATTCACACCACCGACGGTCTTAGCGCCGAAAAAACAGGAAAGTTAGTTATACTACATTAACCGCATTTGAATACATTTTTATTATAATTTTACAGCCATGAAAAAAATGGCATCCTTTAAACCCGTATTCTGCCTTTTTATACTCGCTATATTTCTGCCTTTCCCGGGCAAAAGCAGTATGCAAAGACAGCCTATCCCCCTGATGGAGATAAGTTTTCCCGATTCTCTTTTGTTTCGCTTCGACACCTTCGGGCATCAGACAATATTAAAAGATTATGCCTCCAACTCCGTGCTTTCCACCGGACAATGGTATAAGATAGGTGTAAAATCTACGGGAGTTTACAAAATTACGTATTCCGACCTGGTAAACCTGGGGATCAGTCCATCCACAATTAATCCACACAACATCCGTCTGTTCGGTAATGGAGGCGGGATGCTTCCCGAATCGAATATCGGATTCCGCTACGATGACCTGCAGGAAAATGCGATCCAAGTAGTGGGCGAAGAAGATGGCAGTTTCGATGAAAATGATTATATCCTGTTTTATGGACAATCGCCAAACACATGGACTTATAACTCACAATTACAACTATTTGAACATTTCACCCATCTCTATTCCGATGAAAACTATTATTTCTTAAACGTAGATTCGGGTACCGGCAAGCGCATCAATGAACAAGACAACTCAACGCTCATCCCGAACACTTTTGCCAATTCGTTCAACGATTATACTGTTCACGACATCGACAGTTTGAATTTTATTAAATCGGGCAGAGAATGGTACGGCGAACGTATTGACAGCACAACTTCAGAACTCACCCTACCTGTTTCTATTTTTCCCGACAGGCTTATATCTTCCGCCATTGGCATTAAAGCGAGAGTTGCTGCCCAATCATTTTCCAACAGTTCATTTGATTTTTGGGCCAACCAACAGCAGGTGTTAAACTGTTCGATTTCAGGCATCACTCCTATTCAAGCGCCCTATTATTATGCTACCGCCTCCGCTAACTTCAACCGGTTCAACCTGCCAGATACCAATATCACCGTCAAAATAAGATACAACGCACCCACAAGTACTTCGTATGGCTGGCTCGATTACCTCGAACTTAACGTTATTCGTAAACTGGTTTTTCATACGGGACAACTTAATTTCCGGAACGTTGCTTCTGTAGGTCTAAATCATATTACGCGCTTTTCGATAATTTCTGATTCCCCTGCAATATCCGTCTGGAATGTAAGCACTCCTATAAATATTACCAAAATGGCTTTGGCCTTAAGCGGAGATACAGTTCAATTTAATACCCAAACCGATACATTACGACAATTTATTGCTTTTGATGGAAGCACATATCTGGTTCCTGAATTCATCGGTAGCATACCCAATCAAGACCTACATGCACTGAACAATTTCGACTTTATCATCATTAGCCCGCCGGAATTTTTAGCCCAGGCAGAACGCCTGGCCCAAATTCACCGGACACACGATGGATTAAATACAGTAGTAGTCAATCTCCCTGAAATCTTCAATGAATTTTCATCGGGCGCCCAGGATATTACGGCTATACGCGATTTTATTAAAATGTTGTACGATCGTTCGGCTTCGGGTAAAAAACCTCAGTATGTCCTGTTGTTTGGCGACGGATCGTACGATATGAAAAACCGGATACCGGCCAATACCAATTTTATCCCCTGCTATGAATCGAAGGAATCGCTTTCACTTTCGGCATCTTACGTAACAGATGATTATTACGGATTAATGGATTGGTACGAAGGGCAGGATGCATCGGGAGCCTTGGATATCGGCATCGGTCGTTTTCCGGTAAACACGCTGGATGAAGCTACCAATGCTGTAGATAAGGTAGCTCATTATTATTCAAATACAAAAAAGACGATGGATGACTGGCGGAATAGAATATGCCTGGTTGCCGATGACGAAGATAGCAATTTGCATTTCAACCAAGCGCAAGAGTTTGCACGCATCGCCGACTCAGCCTATCATACTATAAATATTAATAAAATTTATCTGGATTCCTATCGGCAAATCGCAGGGGTGAACGGCCCGGAATATCCCGATGCAACCAAAGCCATCAATGAACAAATTAACCAGGGTGCATTAATCATGAATTATACCGGACATGGAGGCGAAATTGGCTGGTCTTCAGAACATGTGTTGTCAATCAAGGACATCAATTCGTGGACCAATTACGATCACATGCCATTGTTTTTTACCGGCACCTGCGAATTCAGCAGCTACGACAATCCTGAACGTACTTCGGCCGGCGAATTGGTTTTTCTGAACCCCCACGGAGGTGGCATTGCCTTATTTACAACTACCCGTTTATCTTTTGCAGAATATAACAAACAATTAAATTTGCGTTTCTATCGTAATGTTTTTGGAAAATACAACTCCGGACACTACCGTCTGGGCGACCTGATTCGCCTGGCAAAAAATCCTCCAGCCAACAATTTTCTGAACTTCACCCTTTTGGGCGATCCGGCTTTGCAGTTGGCCTATCCTGAATATAAGGTGGTTACGAAACAAATTAACGGAAAGGATGTTAACGAAATAACGGATACCATACATTCATTATCGCAGGTAACCATCTCCGGCGAAATTCAAGATGATAATGGCAATAAAATCAATAATTTTAACGGAACTCTTCACACGAAAATATTTGATAAGCCCGTACAGTATTTTACCCTGGGTAACGACCCCAAAAGTATCCCAGCTCCCTTCATGTTGCAGAAAAGTCTTTTATACGACGGAAAAACGGAGGTTACTAATGGAACATTTACTGTCCATATTGTGGTTCCTCGCGATGCCGCTTTAAATTACGGTTATGGAAAAATCAGTTATTATGCATCCGATAGCATTTCCGATGCGTGCGGCTATTATAACAATTTTGTTATCGGAGGCTTAGATCCCTCTCCCTTAACCGACAACCAGGGACCCGACATCCGTTTATTTATGAACGATACCACCTACATCAACGGAGAAATGATAGGGCCCAACTCCATTTTTATCGCTCACCTGAGCGACAACACCGGAATCAATACCCTGGGCACCGGATTGGGGCATGATATTGCGGCTGTGGTGGATGATGATGAAAATAATCCGATCATTCTTAACGATTCCCTTCAGACCAACTTTTCGGATTTCCGAAAAGGAACAATTACCCTCGCTTTCAATAATATGGAAGAGGGACAACATTCCATACGACTAAAAGCCTGGGATTTATATAATAACTCCTCCGAAAGTAAACTGACGTTTGTCGTTTCCGATTCCATCAAACTTGCCATCAACCAGGTAATAAATTATCCCAACCCTTTCAGTGAAAGAACTCATTTTATATTCAAGCACAACCAGTTCGGAAATAATTTTCGCATTCACATTCAAATTTACTCTATTGATGGAAGGTTAATCAAAACCCTTAATAAAAAGATAACCAATGCTTTGACTTATCTATCAGAGCCTTTGGAATGGGATGGCACCGACGAATCGGGACACAGAGCAGGAAAAGGAATGTATGTGTACCGCCTTAAAGTGCTGAAGGACGACAACAGCTATACCGAAACTGTTAGTAAGCTGGTGATTTGGTAATTGACCATTGGCAATTTTGTTTTAACCGTTTGTCGTTTTACTTTTATTTTTGAAACAATATTAATCAAAGACCGTCGTTTTAAATACAATATTGAAAATTTTTTATATTTGCAGACCTAATAAAATTCATCTATGCGAAATCCTAAGAATTTTTTAAAACTCTTTTTCATTGTAAGCCTGACATTTGTAACTCTCAGCATTTATTCTCAAAATAGCAACCAATCCAATTATCTGGGGCAACGAACCAGTGTAGTTACTACAGCAGTGCCTTTTTTGATGATTTCGCCCGATGCCCGTGCCGGAGCCATGGGCGATGCCGGAGTATCATCGTCACCCGACGCTAATTCCCAGCACTGGAATCCTGCAAAATATGCCTTCATCGATAAAGATATGGGTTTTTCGGTTGCTTATAGCCCTTGGTTACGTGCCTTGGTTAGCGACATCAACTTAGCCTATGTTACTGGTTATAAAAAAATTGACGATATGCAAGCTATTTCGGGTTCACTTCTATATTTTTCATTAGGCGACATTACCTTTACCGACGTCAATGCTCAGGTAATTGGAAACTATCGTCCCAATGAGTTTGCCCTTGATGCAGCTTATTCACGAAAATTTTCGGACCATATATCCGGCGCCGTTTCTGCCCGCTATATCCATTCCAACCTTACCCAAGGTCAGAATGTAGGCGGACAATCTACCAAACCCGGACAATCGTTTGCAACCGATGTTTCTGTTTATTATGAAAAAGACCTGACGTTCCAAAACAACCTAAATGGAAAATTTGCTTTCGGTATGAATATTTCTAATATCGGCGCCAAAATCTCCTATTCTAACGACAATACCCAAAAGGATTTTATTCCGACCAATCTCCGCCTCGGTCCATCACTGTTGGTTAATCTGGATGAATATAACAGCCTGACTTTTATGCTCGATTTTAATAAATTGCTGGTACCCACACCTCCTATCTATAAAACCGACACTAGCGGAGAACCTGTTTACGACCAGAATGGTAATCAAATCATTCTGAAAGGTAAAAACCCTAATGTATCCGTTGTCAGCGGTATGTTACAATCGTTTTATGACGCTCCCGACGGATTTAGCGAAGAATTACACGAAATTAGCTACGCCCTTGGTGTGGAATACTGGTACGACAAACAGTTTGCCATCCGTGGCGGTTATTTCTATGAAGATAAAACCAAAGGGAACCGCAAATATTTCACCTTGGGAGCCGGATTAAAATACAATGTCTTCGGACTGGATTTTTCCTATCTGATTCCCACTGATCAGAAAAACCCGTTGGAAAACACTCTTCGTTTCACTTTGCTGTTTGATTTTGATGCCTTTAAAGCTCAGAAAAGAGCGAAATAATTAAAAAGGCTAAAGTGAAAATCGGTTTTGGATATGATGTACATAAGTTAACCGAAGGCAGAAGCTTGTGGCTTGGAGGGATAAAAGTACCTCATACCAAAGGAGCTTTAGGACATTCTGATGCCGATGTACTGATTCACGCCATCATTGACTCGCTGTTAGGAGCTGCCGGACTGGGCGATATTGGTTCGCATTTTCCCGACACCTCTTCCGAATTTAAAGACGTTGATAGTAAAATACTGTTAACGCGGACAATGGAACTTATTTCTGACAAAGGATACCGCATAGGTAATCTTGATACCACCATCGTTCTGCAAGCGCCAAAACTTCAGCCTTTTATTCCGGAAATGAAGAAAGTCCTTGCTCCTATTCTCGGCATCAGCGAACAAGACCTATCTATCAAGGCAAAAACTTCTGAGAAATTAGGATTTGTTGGTAATGAAGAAGGTATAGAAGCATTTGCTTCAGTATTGTTGATTGACGATTAGAACGGGTATCCGATACCGAAATTCCACATCACATCCTTAATGGTGGTATGCGAAAAGTTTACCCAGCGATGATTTTGAGGTAGTGAAGGCGTTTTTACAGGAAGCGCACCGTCAATTCTGAAAACAAAATACGAAAAATCTAATCGCAAACCCAGACCGGCATCAATAGCTATCTGGTTTAAAAATTTTATGGAATTAAACTGACCGCCCGGGAAGTTTTTATTATCACGCAACATCCAGATATTCCCGGCATCCACAAAAAAAGCTCCCTTAAAAAAACGGTAAAGTGGATACCTATATTCCACATTGCCTTCCAGAACAATGTCGCCCATCTTATCAAAATTAGCATTGGTAGTATCAATAAACGAGCCAGGACCCAGGGAACGGATTTCCCAACCTCGCATACCATTGGCTCCACCGGAATAAAATCCCTTTTCAAAAGGCAGAGATCTGGAGTTGCCATAGGGCACACCCAATCCGCCCGAAAGCCTGAATACGATGGTATTCCATTTATTAATAATGTCATAATACCGAAAATCGGCATCTCCCCTAAGATACTGAGCATAATGAATATTTAACAAGGTGTAATAACCGGCAGCATCTCTTTTACCCTTAAAAACATCGTTATATAAATTCAACACATTGCCCGACGATTCAAAGTTAAACCGAAAATAACAGAAATTACGGTTGCTTGTTAAAGTCTGATTATTAAAGATAAAACTGTATTTCAACGCCATGATCAGGTGGTCGGTATACTGGTAAATATATCGCGTATCCTTGAGCGAGTTAAGATAATTTGTAAAGGTATCGGCAGGAAAAATCCTTACCGAATTTATTTCCAAAGGAGATAATAAATGCCCTATGGTTTCGGATTGTTTCCATTCATAACCTAAGGAAGCATTAGTAATATAGCGCTGATAATACGGACGAGTTTGATAATTAACCCCGGCAAGTAAAGTAGTTTTGGGACTGGCAAAACGAGAAAAGCGTTTCTGATTGGGTATAAATAATAATGTAGGAAACTCAAAACCAGTCTCCATGCCCAGTTCAAGCATATTAAAAAATAAAAATACATTGCGCGATGTGCTTCCGATGGTTTTTTGCATTTCGAGCGCCCCATTAATTCGCAGCCTAAAAATTTCTGCTCCCCGGAAGATATTTTTATTCATATAACCATAGTTACCGCCTATTCCAAAATAGCCTCCGGAATTGGTTCCTTCGGCACCAAACGAAAATTGCTGTATGAGATTTCGCGAAAGTTCAATGCGGCAATCGAGCAGATGGGAAGTATCATGCAAAGGGGGAATGAAACTAAAATTAACAAAACGATTGAGCGATAAGCTTGCCAGTCGGTTGTATGTGAGCGAAACATCATTCAGACGGTAAAGATCGTACTTTTTAAGAAAAATATTACGGGTGATGGACTGCGGTTTAATACGTAAATGATTTTTGTAGATAAAAAAGTAACGATTAGCAATATTCAGGGTGTCGGAAGTAGAATCGGGTTTGGAAATGTTGAATTCGGGATAGATATAGATATTGTTAATCCTGTATTTCTGATGTTTTATTTCCTCACTGCCACGTAAAACTGTATCGGCTGACGACTTGATGTTCAGTATATTTATATCAATATCCAACTGATGATTCTGAAATGAACTATCCACTTTAAAAAGAATGTATTCCTTGGAGAAGTAAAAATAGCCCTCATTTCTAAGAATGCTGGTCAGCCGGTCGCGTTCACTTTCCAGTTTATAAATATCAAAAATCGCGCCCGTCCTTAGCAGGGAAGCGGATTGTTGGGAAATAACCAAAGAATCAATCGCACTATCCTTTATCGAATAACTTATTTTGCGGACATAATAGGGAGTGTTCAGGTTTACCATGTATTTCACCCTTGCTCTTTTCTTTTTATAGCTTATTTGCCGTTGTGCTATGGCGTTAAAATAACCTTTGTTACCAAGATAGGTTTTTATTTGTTTCAGCGAATTGTCGGTTAAAGCAGTATCGAGCATAACCGGCACTTTTCCAAAGGAATTTTTAATCCATCGTTTCAATCGTGTATCTTTTCCCTGATTGGTATGCTCATAAACCCAAACATTAAAACGAAAGACGCCCAGGAGCCTTTTATTGGGTTTTTGCTGAATAAAACCGGATATTTCATCGTGAGTAATACCTGGCTTATCAATGTACAACGAATTTTTATCCAAAAGATAACCCTGGCGTAAAACTTTATGGGAGGAATTGCAGGAAAAAAGAAATGCTATTGCCAGCAAATACAATACATTGATGCAAAAAGAAGATTTAAAATGATATGTACCTGTTTTTATAATCAACGAACCTTGGATTAGGATAACAAAAGTAAAAAAATAACTTTCCCTATGGATAGTCCTGGATGAAAATAAAAAAACACCAAACAATAGTTAAACATAAAAAGCTAAAAAAATTTGATTATTTATCTATAAAACAGATTATCCTGCAAATTTCATTTTTAAAATCTTAGCTAATAAAAAATGAAATGCCCAAAAAATTTCAGGTAAGCTCTTGTTTTTTTAAAAATTTGAATTACTTTTGCAACCTCTTTGAAAAGGGAGTTCAGCTCAGTCGGTTTACCGAAAAATCGGGGCCATACAAGCAGAAACATCACTCGTTCTATAAAAAATATTGGGAGTTTAGCTCAGTTGGTTCAGAGCATCTGCCTTACAAGCAGAGGGTCACTGGTTCGAATCCAGTAACTCCCACCAATTAAAAAAGGCACTTACAATATTTTTTGTAAGTGCCTTTTTTAATGCCCGTGCATACAATTTGCATACAACCTGAGTCCAGGATAAAAATCTTAATTTTAAAAACAAAGATTGTTTGATTATCAGGCATATTTATTGCCGGATAAAAGAGGTAAGCTATTTGGGATCTATCCACATTTTCCTGTCCTTTCGTTGGACTAAAGCCCAAATTGTTTGTTCTTCTAATTCTGTTGACTAAAGTCAACTGCAATGAATATTATTTTTCAGTTGTTTGCATAAAACCTTATCCCGAGTACCGGTTATACTGTTATCGCATTTGAATAGCATGCCGAGTAAGCAACCCAAATTTAATTTAAAATGCCTTACTTCAGTGGTGAAGTAGCTCGAATTTAATTTGAAATGCATCACTTCAGTGGTGAAGTAGCTCGAATTTAATTTGAAATGCCTTACTTCAGTGGTGAAGTAGCTCAAATTTAATTTAAAATGCCTTACTTCAGTGGTGAAGTAGCTCGAATTTAAATTGAAATGCCTTACTTCAGTGGTGAAGTAGCTCGAATTTAATTTGAAATGCCTTACTTCAGTGGCAAAGTAGCTCGAATTTAATTTGAAATGCCTTACTTCAGAGGCTGTGTAAAAATTAAAATAAAAAAAAGTTCTTTAAAATATTGTACAAATGGAATAAATGAGTAATTTTATAGGGCATAAGAACGATATTATGAGCTATATACAACCAAATTCGAGAGTTCAGTTAATGATGCCGTCAGTAATTGACGACTACGTTTCATTAGATAACTGCGTGCGATTTATTGATGCCTTTGTGGATAAAATTGTCCAAATTCAGCCGGAATTGCATACAAGCAAAGGAAATGCGGAAGTTGGCCGGTCTGCTTATCAGTTTACCACTCTTCTTAAACTGTATATTTACGGTTACTTGAATTCAATAAGTTCTTCCCGCAAGTTAGAAAGAGAAACCTACCGGAATATGGAACTGATTTGGTTATTGGGCAACCTTCAACCTGATCATAAAACCATATCTGATTTTCGTAAAGATAACAAAGAATCTATTCGTCAAGTAACAATTTCTTTTCGAAAGTTTCTTGTTTCGGAAGGTTATATTTCCGGGAGTCAGGTTGTAACCGACGGTACAAAAGTAAAAGCCTATGCAAGCAAGAATACGGTTTCTTTGCCATTCATTACTCGTCGTATGGAACAACTGGAAACGCAGTTGGAAAAATACCTTACGCAATTGCAAGAAAATGACAAGGTCGAAACTGTTGAAGAACAATTGTCAGAACTGTCTGATGAATTAGGAGTAGAACCAGCTTTGCTTGAAAAAATAGCCAAATTGCAAGAACAGGTTCAAGAGTTGGAACAACAAAAACAACTGCTCGAAAAGTTAGGTCGTGAATCTATTGCACCCTCCGATCCTGAAGCTAAAATAATGAAAAGCAAAGAAGGCTTTTATCCGGCATACAACGTGCAATCTACTATTGATACAAAAAACCACATGATCGCCCAAATGGATGTTACAGATCAGCCCAATGATTATCACAGTTTGGAATCAAATATAAATGCACTCAAAGAACAACTTGATATTATACCTAAAACGACTCTTGCTGACAAAGGTTATGCCAACGAAGATCAAATTCAATCATTAGAAGAAAATGGAACACGATGTATTGTTCCTTTTCCTGAACAAGCTCCCGACCAAAAACAAATTGATGCAAGGATCACATTTGAGTATGACAAAAAGAACGATTGTTATCGTTGCTCGCAAGGGCAATTGTTAACTTTAAAACAAAAAAATGTAATCAACCGGAATAAGCTACATAACAAATATCAGGGCAAAAACTGTAATGCCTGTCCTTTGAAAACTTCTTGCACAAAATCCAAAATCGGCAGAATAATTTACAGACGATTAAATGATGAATGGCTAGTTAAGTACAAACAAAAACTTAAAACAAAAGAATTCAAAAAGTTGATTAAGCTACGGAAAAACTACGTTGAACATCCCTTCGGAACAATAAAATATTGGATGGGACAAATTCCATTACTACTTCGAGGTAAAGAAAAAGTACAAGTCGAAATGGATTTGTACGCCACCTGCTATAACCTTAAACGGCTCATAAACCTCGAATCTATAGACTTATTGCTATTAAAAGTACAGAATTGGGGGTAAAACTCCCCCTTTCTTATTCACTAACCAAAATATACTTATCAAAACATTAATAAATGTATATTTGTGATTTGAATTTCCATTTTAACAATATTTCAAAGAACCCTTTTTAAAAACAATTTTTACACAAGCTCTTAAGCCTGGAGTTAGTAAAACATAGTAGACATTGGGCTTTAGCTATTCAAGGAAATTTTTCATCTGTCAATAATAATTTTGCTATAGATACTCCCTTCGGTATTAATTGTGTAAATCTGTCATTGGTACCGAAGGGAGGAATCTCTAACAGGGTGCCTCGTTCTAAAAAACAGTATTGAACCAATTCTGTAAAGAGTCGGCTATTTTCTGTTTCTTTCAACCTGCTTCAGGATATGACTTTCCTTTATTGTGAGATAGTCAACTATTATTGTGAAACAGTTAACTGTCATTGTGAAGCAGTCAACTGTCATTGTGAGGCGATCAGCAGTCATTGTGAAATAATCAACTGTCATTGTGATACAGTCAACTATCATTGTGAATCAGTCAATGGCCATTGTGAGACCGTCAGCAGCTATTGTGAGACTGTCAGCAATCATTGTGAAATTGACAGCAGCCATTGTGAGCTTATGGAGTGCCATTGTGCATCTCCTATTGAAATCCCGGCTGAACGAAATTTCCGGTGTTTTAAAAACACACGGATCAGCTATTCCCGAATTCCATAAGGTAAGCCTTGATAAAATCGTTGAGTTCGCCGTCGAGCACTCCCTGAGCATTGGAGGTTTCGAAGCCGGTACGGACATCTTTCAC
>Ga0183098_10541_pt1 | contig 64886 bp, 68 predicted proteins | sample BioMet9_FD_128884 | JGI IMG/M metagenome (GOLD analysis project Ga0183098, IMG submission 128884) | Microbial communities from bioreactor (seeded with sewage sludge) at Lawrence Berkeley National Lab, California, USA - Biofuel... | ecosystem: Engineered > Bioreactor > Anaerobic > Unclassified ...
TCTGTACTCAAGCGGGCCGAAATTTGGTCGTGACGAAGCAGGTGTGCCGGTATCGCGCCGTGTCTGGATTTCCAGGTACTACCAGAAGGAGGCAGCAAAATAGGGACGGCGGCTTTGAACCGCTGGGAGGATGTGCGCCCCGCTTGCCTTTGGGTCGGCTATTGTCTCACATCCCATACTTTTTTCAAACTATCCATTGACAGTGGATACTCAAGTACGATACAATAATGATAACAATAAAATTATTACAGAGATAATTTTTTATAATTTCGGTTGATTCTTACAGAGAGGAGCTTTTTTATAATGGCTGTACAAAATGAAGTCACATTGCAGATGATTGAAGAAGCCAGGGAAAGACTGGCTGGAGTGGCCCAGAAGACAGGGCTGTCTTTTTCAAATTCTGTCAGTGAAAATGCGAATTGTAATGTCTGGTTAAAAATGGAAAATCTTCAGCGAACAGGTTCGTTCAAACTGCGCGGCGCGTATAATAAGGTGGCGGCGCTCACAGATGAGGAACGGGAACGGGGAATCATCGCGGCGTCTGCCGGCAATCATGCCCAGGGCGTGGCCCTGGCGGCCAGCGTGTTCGGTTGTCAGGCTACGATTTGCATGCCTAAGCATGCACCACTTTCCAAAGTCACAGCTACGCGAGGCTATGGTGCCGATATCGTACTCCATGGTGACTTTTATGATGAAACCTATGCCCGGGCCTGTGAATTGCAAGAGGAACGGGGATTTACCTTTGTCCATCCCTTCAATGATCCCTTGGTCATTGCCGGTCAGGGGACGATTGGCTTAGAAATTCTCGATGCATTGCCTGACGTAAAGGCTGTCGTCGTTCCTATCGGTGGTGGCGGCTTGATTTCCGGTATCGCTGTTGCCATAAAAAGCAAAAATCCCAAGGTCAAAGTCATTGGCGTACAGACGCAGAATATGCCATCTATGAAGGCGTCCATTGAAAACCATGTCGTGACAACGGTGAACGGTAAAGCAAGTCTGGCTGATGGCATTACTGTAAAGACGCCTGGTGATTTGACGTTTTCCATCGTCCAGGAATACGTCGATGATATCGTCACTGTCGATGAATCAGAAATTGCCAGTGCCATCCTATGGCTCCTGGAACGGGTCAAAACGGTGTCAGAAGGAGCTGGGGCTGTCCCCGTGGCAGCACTTATGAATGACAAGATTTCGGGATTGCGCGGCAAAAATGTAGCGGCCTTGATCAGCGGCGGTAATATCGATGTCAACCAGATGACGCGAATCATCAACGGTGGTCTCGTAAAATCGTGGCGGAAGGTATATTTCGATACGGTCGTACCGGATCAGCCTGGGACGCTCGTCAAGCTGCTGTCCATTATCAGCGAGTCTGGTGCCAATGTGCTGTCCGTGACGCATGAACGGAGTCAGCGCGGTGTGGAAATCGGCTACACGAATGTATCCTTTGAGCTGGAAACGGCCAATGAAAAACACGTGGAACGCCTCATCAGCGCGTTGAAAGAGCATCAATATCATGTCAATGTGAAATGATTGGCTCGAATCAGGAGATACCACTTGTGCTATGTGCACAGTGTCTCAAATATAATTATACGAAAAGGGAGTTGTTCTATCATGAGTATTAAAGTTATTGCTACAAATAAAGCACCCGGTGCCGTAGGTCCCTATTCCCAAGCTATCCAGGCAGGCGATTTCTTGTTCGCTTCCGGTCAGATTGCGCTCGATCCGGCTACTGGCGAAATTGTCAGCGGCGGCATTGAAGCACAGGCTGAACAGGCTATGAAAAATGCGGCAGCTATCTTGGAAGAAGCTGGCTTGTCTTTTGATAACGTCGTCAAAACGACGGTTTATTTGACGGATATGGGCTCCTTTGGCGTCGTCAATGGAATCTATGGCAAGTACTTCCAGAAGACCCTCCCAGCCAGATCCTGCGTGGAAATTTCCAAATTGCCGAAAGGCGCTCTCGTAGAAGTAGAAGTAACGGCGTATAAGGGATAATACATAAGACTGTACAACTAGAAAACGCGTAAGATTGGTATGATTACAAGTCTCCAATCTTACGCGATTTTTGTTTGGCAGTATTACTTTATAGCCGTGCACAAGCTGATTTATCTCAAATAGTGTTCGGCGATGGCGCCCAGGACGGCGACGCCTTTTGTAAGGACCGCTTCGTCCAGGTCAAAGAACGAATTATGATGTACGGCTGTCAAGTTCATACCCAGGCCCATGTAGCAGACCTTGCCGCCGTGGGAACGGACCCGGTCCATGAAGTATGAGCAGTCTTCACTGCCGCCGGAAGGGATTTCCATGTCGACGCGGTGGAATACCGGCAGCGCCGAAGCAATCTGGTAGATTTCTTCACTCAAGTCCTGGTCATTGACCATGGATAAGGCACCGCCGGCGCGGGTGATGGATACGGTGACGTCCTGCATGGCAGCAGCTCCTTTCAAGATGCGTTCAGCCCGGGCCAGCATGTCTTCATTGATGGCTGTCGTTTCGCCGCGCGTTTCCATTTTCATGAAGGCCGTGCCCGCTATGACATTGCGTCCGGTACCGCCTTGGAGGACGCCTACGTTGACTCGTGTCATGCCGGCGCTGGTGCGCGATATGGCGTGCAGGTTCAATAAGGCCGTACAAGCTGCCAGCAGCGCGTTTTTGCCAGCTTCCGGCTTGGAACCGGCGTGGCTGGGGACACCTTGGAAGGTGACATCTAGTTTTGTCGTAGCCAGAGAGCCGACACAGCGGCAGGCAAATGTACCGGTTTCGTTTTCAGCGCCGCCGACGTGCATGCCGAATAAATAATCTACGTCGTCTACGATACCTGATGCGGCCATGGCTCTGGCACCGCGGCAGCCTTCTTCTGCTGGCTGGAACAGGAGCTTCACCGTTCCCTTTAGTGAATCGCGGCAGCTGGCCAGGTAGCGGGCCAGGCCCAGGCCGATGGTCGTATGCCCGTCGTGGCCGCAAGCGTGCATGGCGTGTTCATTTTCTGAAGCAAAACCTTGGGCAAAGGGGATATGAGCATCACTTTGTGCTTCATCTACATCATTGCAATCCATATCGAAACGAAATGCCGTGACGGGACCGGCAAGGGAAAACTCCATGATGCCTACGACGCCGGTGAAGCCATGGGCTATTTTATTCAGCCATTTGGGATCAGCTCCCTGGGCGGCGGCCCGTTCCATGGCGGCTTCGTCCGCTTCCGGGGAGGGCAGGCCCATACGTTCGTCGGCGCATATGACATCGGGACCAGCTTTTACAGTAAATCCCAATTTTTCTAATGTAGCAGCGACCATAGCGGCGCTGCGGTATTCCGTCCAACCTGGTTCAGCATGCCGGTGCAGATCCCGGCGAGTCCGGATCAATTCCGGTTCAATTGATGCTGCAAATTCCATACTATTCATGACAAACGCCTCATTTCCAACATATTTTTTGCATGCCTCCATTATAAAGGCAATCCCTCATACCGACAAGGGTTGCCAGGACGTGAAAACTTAGACATTTTTCTCAAAATAAAATGACAAGGACATCATTTTTGTATATAATAAGGTAAATGCCGATAACGGGAGGTACCGTTCATGATATTGTCGGGAAAAGAAATAGTAAAACACTTAGGGAAAGAAATCATCATCGATCCCTTCGACCCCAAGCGGGTCAACCCCAATAGTTATAATTTATCGCTGTACCATGAGCTCATGGTATATGATCATCATGAGCTGGATATGGCCAAGCCCAACACAGCTTCATCCATTTTTTTGCCCAAGGATGGCTATGTATTGCAGCCCAACAAGTTATACCTGGGCCGCACGAATGAATATACAAAGACGGAGTGCTATATTCCCATGCTGGAAGGTCGGTCTTCTGTGGGCCGGCTGGGTGTGTTCATCCACGTCACGGCCGGGTTCGGCGATGTAGGGTTCGCCGGTTACTGGACATTGGAAATTTTCTGTGTACAGCCTATACGGATTTATCCTGATGTAGAAATATGCCAAATCTATTATCATGATATCGACGGCGAATACGATTCGTATCAACAAGGGAAGTATCAGAATAATACGGGCATCCAAACGAGCATGCTCTACAAGGATTTTCAAAAATAATGATGACATCAAGCATATCCTCGCTACCATATGAATGGCAGGATGTGCTTTTTCTATCGCAGGAGGAAAACATATGCAATCGATTTCTATTCGTGACTTGAAGGGATTTTTCGTAGGCAATGCCGAAGATAGTGTTGGTGGTACGGGCTGTACGGTCATCCTCTGCCCGGAAGGGGCGCCTTGCGGCGTCGATGTCCGTGGCGGTGGTCCCGCTGCCAGGGAAACAGAACTGTTGAAACCGACGGCGGCTGTAGATCGCGTTCATGCCGTAGCCTTGTGTGGCGGTAGTGCTTTTGGCCTGGATGCGGCTGCCGGTGTCATGAAGTATCTGGAAGAACGGGGCATCGGCTTTGATACGGGAGTCGCTCCGGTACCTATCGTGTGTGCTTCGTCTATATTCGATCTGGCCTGCGGTTCAGCCCAGGCCAGACCGAATGCCCGCATGGGCTATGAAGCCTGCGTCGCAGCAGCTGAACACCACGTCGCTGAAGGCAATCATGGCGCCGGGACCGGTGCCACTGTGGGAAAATTCCACGGTCCGGCTTATATGATGAAATCCGGCCTGGGCATATACGCCGTTCAAGAAGGGGACCTGCAGGTCGCAGCTATCGTGGCTGTGAATGCATTAGGTGATGTGTATGACTGGCGCCGCCGCCGCGGGATTATTGCCGGTATGCTCAATGAGCATCGTGATGGCTTCGCTGATACGGAACGGTGCATGCTCGTTGATTACAGCTGCACGTCCCCCTTGTTCGGCCGTCATGCTGTCACCAATACGACTATTGCTGCAGTTCTGACTAATGCTGCGTTTGATAAGACGGCTATGAATAAAATCGCGGCTATGGCAGGCAATGGCATGGTCAGGGCTATTTCTCCAGTCAATACCATGGCCGACGGCGATTCTGTATACGCCCTGTCAGCCGGTGCGGTGTCGGCCGATATCAACGTCGTCGGTACCTTGGCAGCAGTCGTATTGGAAGAAGCTATTGTCCGTGCTGTTGAGACAGCCACCGCGGCTTACGGCATTTCAGCCCGCTGCGATTTCCCGTGGATGGATGCTTCATTAAAGGGAGATTAAACTTACATTATAATTCGCTTATGGTCTGCTTATAATCTCATTAAAACGACCATATCCGGCAGGAAAAAGCCTCCTGTAGAGGTAAGATATAAAGTAACAAATACTACAGGAGGTCACTATGAAAAGCAAAACGATTCTACTAACGACAGTTCTATTGGCTCTTTGTTCCTGGCAGGTCTATGATTATGTCCGTCAGGCTCCTGCTGTATACTGTGATCCTGTGCAAGTGGAGGAACCTCTGCCCCGTAAGATCATGGTATATGTGACGGGAGCGGTGCGCAATCCAGGGCTATATCAATTCGATAAGCCCGTGCGCGTCGCCGAAGTACTGCAACTGACAGGCGATGCCTTGCCTTATGCCGACCTGACAGCAATCAACGGTGCTGACGTCGTACAAGATGGCATGCACATCCACCTGCCGTATTGTCTGGAGGGCACGCCTGCGCCGCCAGGCGGCGGGCAGGACCTCGTCAGCTTGAACAGCGCTGACTTGAAGCAGTTGGAAACCTTGCCCGGCATAGGACCGGCTACAGCAAAGCTGATCTTATCATATCGGGAGGAACACGGCCCATTTACCGTACCGGACGATTTGAAGAAGGTCAAGGGCATCGGTCAGGCTAAATGGGATAAGATAAAGGATAAAGTCACATTATGAGGACCTATGCCGGCCTCGTGGCGGCAGCGGCTTGTGCGGTGGGAATCCTGGCGGGCGAGACGTGGCAGCAGCCGGCAGTCCGATGGGCCATAGCCATGCTGTTTGCGGCCATATTGGCTGTCCTGACGGGGAAACTCAGCTATGAGCGCATCTCCATCTTATGCATCGTGGCCGTGGCTTTTTCCTGGGGCGGCTGGCGGCTCCAGTGTGCTGCCGATGACTATGAGGCGCTGCCATTGTACCTGGCCGGCCATACATTGCAGATGGAAGGGCGCATCGACGAGAAGAAGAATACCTACGACACGCCCGCTGGACCTATGACGCGCTATGTTTTTGAGTTGCAGCGGTTTACTTTTGCTGGCAGTCGGTCCTACCGTACGGGCCAGGGTAAACTGTATCTGACAATGCCCGCAGAGCCAGCTCTGGCAGAAACTTCACGGATTGTACTGCAGGGGACTGTGAGGGAACTTACCTATTATCGCAACGATGGCATGTACGATGCCGTCCATCGTGACAGGCGGCAGCATATCCTGGGCCGCGTCTTTCTCGATGTACCTGTGGGCAGACCGCATGGGCCGATGCTGCTGGCCGGGCCGCAAGGCTGGCAATCCTGGACCCGTTCAGTACGGGAAAAACTGACGGCTCAATATGCCGCCGTCATGGGCACCGCCCGGGCATATATGCTGAGCAGCCTCCTTTTCGGCGGCCATTACGAAGATTTGCCGGCTCGCGTATTGGAAAGCTTTTGTGCTACCGGCTTGATCCATATTTTATCGGTCTCAGGTTCTCATATGTCACTGCTGTTGTCTGTAGTCCAGATATGTGGGCGATATATGCACCTGCGGCCGCGTTATCTGTTTTTTTGGTCAGGCGTCTTAGTCCTCATGTATGGAGCCCTGGCAGATTTTCAAGGGCCTGTCGTCCGTTCCATCATCATGGGCCTGATCAGTGCTTACAGCCTGGTTGCCCGGCGCGATTACAGTGGTCATCACGCCTTGGCACTGGCAATTTTGGCCATGCTGTCTGTGAGTCCGTATTTAGCATTTGACATGAGCTTTCGCCTTTCTTGCGGAGCTTCGGCAGGTATCGTGCTCCTGCAGCCGTCTCTGCGCCGGCTCCTTTCCCGCTGGCCTGGCTTTTTGGCCGATAATCTAGCTGTATGTGCCAGTGCTCAGATATTGTTGGTGCCGTATATTTTTTATTGCTTCCATGCCTTTCCTTTGTACACATTTCTGGCGAATATGCTCGTCGGGCCGATTTTGGATTTAGTCATAATTTTGGGATTGGCTGCGTCTGTCTTGCTGGGGGTATTGCCGTTGGCCGGGCAGGGACTGCTCTGGATCATAGCGCCGCTGTTGACGCTGGCTGTCCATGGCAATTACGGCATCGCTGCTTTGCCGGGGAGCCGCTATTGGTCGGCGGCGCCGACGACTGTGATGGCACTGACCTATTATGCCGTACTATTTTTGCTGTTTGTACGGTCATTGTCGTGGCGTCAATTACTGGCTGTTGGTGGCATAGCTTTGTTGCTGCCGCTGGCTTGGAATGCATTCCATAAAGCGGATCTTACTATTTATGTTTATGAACTAGGCAGGGACCGAGCTGTTTGTGCTGTCTATCGTGATGGACGGGTCAGGTTGTGTTATAATAAGAGCCGATGGGCCAATCCCCTCATGATTCCAACGGTATTGCTGCCAGCACTGCATCATCGGGGGATATTCAGCATAACCGAAGCCTGTGTCAGCGGTGAACAGGCTCAACAGACAGCACAGCAATTGACGAGTGCCATGTCAGTGGAACATATTCGGGTCTTGACGCAGGAAATGTCTACGGCCGGCATTGTTTCGCTGTTTCGTACAGACGGCATTCCCTTTGCCGTGTATGGCCGTATCACCGCTACAAAGCAGTTGCCGGATCAAACCTGTCTGGACCTGTGGCAGCCAGACGTACATCCGGAGGCTGTGGAAATTCCTGCGGCAGTTCCTGCATTTATATTCCATCGGGATAAAGGACATGATGTCGTGTATCATGAATGGATAGAAATGGCGGAGCTGTTGGAGATACCTTGGTATTCTCCTGATGCCGGCGGAGAAATTATTGGCCGTTATGAAGCGGGTCATTGGAAATTTTCATATGTGGAGGGAGTTTCACGATGAAGCAAATCAAAGTAGTCTCAGGGACCGAAGATTACCTCATGAGCAGGGATTACCACAATTTTTTTGATTATTGGAAACGACAATTTGCCGAAGATGTAGAAATCGTCCGCTTTACCAAGGAGACACCCGTACCTGTCGTGGTGGAAGCGCTGGAGGATACATCTCTGTTTGGCTCGGCCAATTTATACGTGTGGACCGATTGTCCTTTTCTGCCTTTAAAAAAAGGTGGCAGGTCGCGATCCAAGCTCAGTAAAGAAGAGACCTGGTTTCTCGAAAAATTGGCCCAGATGCCGGAGCGGCAGGCGTTGCTGTTTTTTACGAAAGGCAATCTGGATACGGGCTGCGTGTTTTATAAGAAATTGGCAGGCCTGGCCGATACGGTGAAACGTGCCGAAGTTTCTGACAAGGATATCATGCCTTATGTGACGGAATATCTGCGTCAGAAGGGACAAACGCTGTCGCCTGCGGCGGAACGGTTCCTCCATGGTCTGTTCCAGACCTGGGAAAGCATTCCTTTGTTGTACGTATTTTCAGAACTGGATAAGCTTTGCATTAATCTAGGCGACCATAAGCCGAAAATCGAGACTAAAGATCTTAAAGGGTTGTTTTCGGGTACGATGGAGAAAAATCTGTTTACGTTTATGGATTTCTTTTTGCGTCGTGATGGTGCTCGGGCTATCCCTTTCCTTAACGGATTATTTTCGCGGCAGGATTTGTTCTTGAAAAACACGGGCTATATGATGTCCCAGCTCCGCAGCCTGCGGGCCTATAAGGAATTGCTGCGCAATCATGTCGGTCCCGCCCAATGCGCCAGTATCATGGCAGGGACGCAAAAGGGCAGGAATGTAAAATATTTGTTATACCGCTTGCAAAAAGTGGAGACATATTGGAAAATAGAAGAGTTAGATAGGCTTATCTGTCAGATTTTTACATTGCAATTAAATATACGCAGGGGGATGGCGTCTGCCGCTGATATGGGGCCGCTCATCTGCCTGTATGTAAGTGATCAGAGGTAGAGTGGATATTGAGTGATATTGAACAAAAAGCACAAAAGGAACGAATGAAAGAATACCGGAGACGCTATGAAGAACGGCACGGTATCGTACATCGGAAATACCATTGGCGGCGCTGGGTAGCAGCTGCTGTACTGGTCTGCCTGGCCGGGACTGGCGGATTTTTCTTCGCCCAGACAAAAACAGTGCAGGCGGTCCTCCTTGATGGACAGCCTGTGGAAGGCATGACCGCTGACAACATCGAAGCGTATCTGGATAAAAATGAAAGTACCATGCAGAAACAGGCATTACTCCTGCAAGGTGATGATATAAACGAAGAGCTTGTTTTAAATAAAATAGACTGTACGTATGACCGGGACCGCATAAATGATGAAATCTATCTGATTGGTCGGACTGGTACACCGTGGCAGCGCGTGGCTGATGTCTATACGACGCTGCGCTACGGCAAGAATGTGGCGCTGGCCATAAAAGCTGACCCGGATAAATTGACTGATTATGTCGAAAAACTCCGTAAGGATAACGACGTATCAGAGGAAAATGCCTATGCTGAACCCAATGGTTCGTCTGTTATTCTCCATAAGGAAATCAATCATATCGTCATCGATGCCGATTCCTTGCGGGGACATATCGAGGATACGTTGGCTTCAGGTACACTGGATCCTGTCGCTGTGCCCATAACAGATCGCCGCGACGCCCAAATCAAACGGTCGGATCTGGCGGGTATCGACACGGTGCTGTCATCGTATACGACTCATTTTGATTCGACGAATCCTGACCGCAATAAAAATATCGATATCTGCCAGGGAATTTTGACCCATTCCTTCGTCAAGGCAGGAGAAACCTTTTCTTTCAACGATTCGGTAGGCACGCGTACGCGTGATAAGGGCTATAAGGATGCGCCAGTCTATTTTGATAATAAAGTGGTCCTCGATGCCGGCGGCGGCGTGTGCCAGGTCAGTACGACGCTGTTTAATGCCGTACTGCGGGCCGGACTGATGATTAGCGGCCGGTCGCCTCATTTTGCACCAGCCGGCTATGTACCCGTAGGGATGGATGCTACCGTAGCGGATAATTCCCTGGATTTTTCTTTTACGAATCCCTTTAAGCATCCTGTATATATTTATACGAAATATAATAGCAACAGCGTGACTGTCTACGTTTTAGGGAATAAAGCAGATACGTGTACCGTACAATTCGAAACGTTATCTCAAAAAACACTGCCTCACAAAATCGTCCGCAAGCATGATGATTCTGTAGCGGAAGATGTGCGTGACCAGGAAGGGTATGATGGGCACGATATCAAGATCCGGCGCAAAGTGAAATACACAGACGGCGATTCTTATACGGATACCATCGTATCGCATTACGATCCCAATACAGAAATCATCAAGACAGCCGGCCCTTCCAGTGAAGAGACGGTACAGACATCGAATTTGGAAGGCGAATTTTCACAAGATTATATGATAAATGAATTACACGATCCGACAAAGGCCGTAGCACCGGATGAACCGGTTTTGGTAGGGACTGCAGGGGAACAGCGATGAGAGTATATCATATCATTCCAAAACATCAGCCAGCTATACAGTGTGGCTTACAGAAGGTGACAATTGAAAAAATATGTACGGCCCAGGCCGGGCAGCCTTGGCAAATCTACACGGGTGCCACTGGGCCAGTGGCGGATATGGCCGCATTGGAACAAGCGCTGAAGAGCCGCTACGGCCTGGTGAATCCTTTTACCGTGTGCCATCGCGTTGCCGAGCAGGCAGCGATTACTGAGTCTAGTGGCGACAGTAAACAGGCGGACCAGGGGACAGCATCAGCAATATTGCCGGCGCAGGATGTCCCTGTGGGCGATATCGGTTCATTCCGACAGCTGGATTTGCCGCCCGAAGAAGGGGCTGCCGATGAACCTGGTCAGAATCTGGAAGAATATGGCATCCCTTGTGAAGATATATATGAAGACCCTGATGATTTGTACGATGAAGCGTATTTGAAGGCCTGCAAGGCCTTGGAAAATGCTTCAACAAAATCTTCCGGAGTCAACAGCAGCGCTTCAGCCGGTAATGGTGCTAATTCCAATGTATGGCTGGGAAAATCCTTTTCTGGCGAAGCCATACCCATCAATGACGTATTGGGTGAAGAACGGAATGGTGTCATCTTTAAGGCGAAAGTCGTCAAGGTGGAATTCCGTGAGCTCAAGACGAAGCGCATCCTCCTCACGTTTCAGATCGCCGATAATTCCAATGGCATATCCGCCAAGAAATTTATCGACGTAGCTGGCAAGACTGAATCGTCGTCCAATGGCGATTCAGGCGGACGGTATCGCAAAAAAAGCGCCATGCCGGCCGATGCGTACGAATTGTTGACGAAGCGCCTTACGCCAGGGACGTTTATCCGCGTCCATGGCGATGTGAAATATGATAATTATCAAAACGATTACGTTTTGAATGCCTATGATATCATGGCGGCAGAAAATAACGCCGTCGAACGGGAAGATACGAATCCTACGCCGCGGGTAGAGCTGCATCTGCATACGGTCATGAGCGATATGGATGCCCTCATTACGGTCAAGCAGCTCATCAAGACGGTCAAGAAATGGAATCATCCCGCTGTGGCCGTGACGGACCACGGTGTCGTCCAGTCGTTCCCGCTACTGCAGGAAATCGCTACGAATCCCGTGAACAACGTCAAAATCATATACGGTGTAGAAGGTTATCTATTCGATGAACAGATCGACCAGTCTTACCATATCATCATATTGGCTAAGAATATGGTAGGGCTCCGTAATTTGTACAAGCTCATCAGTATTTCTCATCTGCAGTACATTTACCGCAGTCGTCCCCGTATTCCCCGCAAGGTCCTGACAGAATACCGCGAAGGCCTCATATTAGGTTCGGCCTGTGAAGCAGGTGAACTGGTCCGGTCCATGGTCCAGAAGCATTTACCTTACGAAAAATTGTTGGAAGTAGCGTCGTTTTATGATTATCTGGAAATCCAGCCGCTGACGAATAATGAATTCCTCGTCCGTGAAGGCTTGGTCAAGGATGAAGAAGGGTTGCGCGATATCAACAGGACCATCTTGAAAATCGGTGACGAATTAGGGAAATTGACCGTCGCAACGTGTGATGCCCATTTCCTAAATCCGGAAGATAAGATTTATAGGGAAATCCTCATGACCGGTAAGGGGTTCAAGGATGCCCAGTTCCAACCCGATTTATATTTGCGTACGACCGATGAAATGCTGGCAGAATTTTCTTACTTAGGTGAAGAACGGGCCAGGGAAGTCGTCATCACGAATCCCAATAAAATCAACGACATGATCGACAAGGTGAACCCCGTACCGAAGGAAACATTGTATTTCCCGAAAATCGAAGGTTCTTCAGAAGCGCTGAAACAGATGTGTTATGAGAAAGCCCATGCGGTGTACGGCGATCCGCTGCCAAAAATCGTAGAAGATCGTTTGACCGAAGAATTTACGTCCATTTTGGGACATGGGTTCGGCGTATTGTATTATATCGCCCATAAGTTGGTTAAACACTCCAATGATGATGGCTATCTCGTAGGTTCCCGTGGCTCCGTAGGGTCGTCCTTCGTGGCGACCATGTCCGATATTACGGAAGTCAATCCCTTGCCGCCACATTACGTGTGTCCTCATTGTCAGTATAGTGAATTCTTTACGGATGGCTCCGTCGGCGGCGGTTTCGACTTGCCCGATAAGGTATGCCCGAAATGTGGTACGCCCCTGCACAAGGACGGCCACGATATCCCCTTTGCTATATTCCTTGGATTCGACGGTGACAAGGTGCCGGATATCGATTTGAATTTCTCCGGCGAATATCATCCCCGGGCCCATAAGTATACAGAAGAATTGTTCGGTAAGGACAACGTATTCCGAGCGGGCACGATCGGTGCCGTCAAGGATAAGACCGCCTATGGCTACGTCATGAAATATGCTGAAGCCAAGGGTATCAATGTAAATGATGCTTATATCAACAGCTTGGTCAGCGGCTGTACGGGCATCAAGAATACGACGGGCCAGCATCCCGGCGGCGTCATGGTTATCCCTCGCGATATGGATGTCCATCACTTTACGCCGGTCCAGTATCCGGCCAATAAAAAAGAATCAGGCATCATTACGACCCATTTTGATTATCACTCCATCGAAGGCCGTCTGGTCAAGCTGGATATACTGGGTCATGATGATCCTACGGTCATCCGTATGCTCGAGGATTTAACTCATATAGATGCTAAGACTATTCCCTTTGATGATGCTGCTACAATGAGTTTGTTCAGCTCGACGAAGGCCTTGCAACTGGACCCGCAGGAGCTGGGCAGTGAAGTAGGTAGTCTGGGTATCCCTGAATTTGGTACGACTTTTGTACGGCAGATGCTCGTCGATACGAAACCGAAGACGTTCAGTGAATTGGTACGTATATCCGGATTTTCCCATGGTACCGATGTATGGCTGAATAACGCCAAAGATTTGATTACGTCGCAAACGGTCAAATTGAAAGAAGCTATCTCGACGCGTGACGATATCATGAACTATTTGATTCATCACGGTGTCAAACCCAAGACGAGTTTTAAGGTCATGGAAAATGTCCGTAAGGGCAAAGGCGTCGATAAGCTGAATAAACTGGGGCAGAAGACGACTGATTATGAAGGGGAAATGAAAGAAAACCACGTCCCTCAATGGTTCATCGACTCGTGCCTGAAGATTGGCTACCTGTTCCCGCGGGCACACGCCGTGGCTTATGTCATGATGGCATTCCGCATTGCCTGGTATAAAATCAATTATCCCTTGGCTTATTATGCGGCATATTTTACGATCCGCGCGAAAGCGTTCAAACTGCCTTGTATGATTCATGGATTAGATGGGCAGCGTCAGGCCATGAAGGAAATTGCTGCCTTAGGCAAAGGTGCTTCGGCGAAAGAACAGGATTTATATTCTGCTTTGGAAATAGCGGCGGAAATGAGTCTGCGCGGTTATCACTTCCTGAATGTCGATATCAGCCGCTCAGCGGCGACGAAATTTACTATTGCCGGTGAGGATTGTTTGCTGCCGCCATTGACGGCTGTAGAAGGTTTGGGAGAAAACGTGGCCTTGCAGATTGTGGAAGCCCGCAATAACGAACCATTTACCTCTAAGGCAGATTTGAAGATGCGCGGTAAGGTTTCGCAATCACTGATTGAACTCATGGCAGAAGAAGGCTGTCTGGGCGATTTACCGGAAGATGAACAGATCGATTTATTCGAACTAGCCTGATATATGCCGTTCCTGGAGAAATCTGGGAGCGGTTTTTGGGTCAATGTGCCAATACTTGTATGATTATACCTATCGACATTCTTGCTTTTGTGCTTTATAATATAAAAGGATTTCATTTGATAAAGAAGAAAAGAATCGGGGGGTGTCGCCATGGGTGCGAACGCGAAGCTGAAGGACCATCTTCATGACCAATTGTTTCATGCTATATTGGAGTTGCAGACGACAGAAGAATGCTATGAATTTTTTGAAGATATATGCACTATCCAGGAAATGAAGGCTATCTCCTCACGGCTGGAAGTAGCTCGTATGCTCAAAGCCGGCGATATTTATGAGGACATAGTAAAAAAGACTGGCGCCAGCACGGCGACGATCAGCCGTATCAAGCGGTGTCTCATGTATGGTACAGGTGGCTATGTCAAGATTCTGGATCGGATGGCTGAAAAGGATCCGGCCATCAATCTGGCTGTAGAGAAGAAAAACAAATAGAGATATAAAAAAGCTGTTGCATACAACGTGCAACAGCTTTTGTGATGGGGTCAATATGGGGTCAATATGGGGTCAGTATGATAACATTCCCAATGGAATATGATATGCTTAAGATTATAAAAGCTATCGGTACACAGACAGATAGCAAAAAATTGGGGGCATATCGTAATATGCCCCCTCCAAAACGAATAAATCGTTTTCAATGTACTTATAGTTTACAAGAGAAGGCTTTATTTGTCAATGTGGTAAAAAAAATGTTCAATCAATTTTGTGCAAAAGATATATGAATTAGTAATATATTCGTTTTTAAAAAAGTACTCTTTGTGTTTTTTCATGCGGACAAAAAATAATTTGTATAAATCATGCCTGCGTTTTTTTACTAATCCTTCACTACGCACATAATTGGAATACAAATAAAGTAATACCGCAATGTCATGTATCGGTTGGATTTTTAGATATGTTATGCGGCTACTTTCTGTTATTGTAGGAATCCGGGAAATAATGTTGCTAATATCTGCATTAACATTAGCATTTTTTAAAGGCAATTTATAAATTAGACAATTGCTATGTGCAGAGGCATTTCTTAGATTTCGTATGGAATATAAATAACTGTACTTCGGTAGATGTTTTCTATCCTTATACAGTCTTATATATTTTTCGTATAAATGGCAGAACGTGCCAAAATCAATTAACTCACAAAATGCCCAAATTGGATAGTCGCTGATAGCGTATTTCTCAATAAGATTCTTTGCATAACTTGTTTTTGCTTGATTCATGAACTTATGTTGCCTTGATTTATTTGGGTCAAATAATCGAACGATATTGTAGCCATCCTCATCAGGATTATTTTCAATGTCGTGGATCAGCAATACTTTTAATTGATGTTCTATGTCAAGGCACATTTGTAAAATCAGGTAACGAAGATGCATATCAATCGTAGATAACTCTTTTAGATATGCAAAATCCAAATTTATATATTTTCCAGATAATTGCCCGCACGGATATTTTGCATAATTAGCACGATATGCTGCAAGTTTGAAATAGTAGTTATGTTCACTTAGAAAATGTATGGCTGATTCCTTAGAAATAATATCAAATTTAATTCCTCGTCTTTCCATATCATTCACTAATTCCGTCGAACTTAATAAATTTTTAGGAAATAAGAAGGCTTTAAGCGCAATTTGTTTATTATCAGGCAGTGTATTGAATGCGTTCCATAAATCGTCTTTAAGCATTTTCATCCTTCCTTCTCTGTCACAACTTTCTTCTAAGTTCAATTACTTTTCCAAGAATCTGTACCGGCGATTCTTCGATTTCTTTATTGCTATAAAAATGTGGTTCATAAACAGCGACATTATAGCCAATTAGGATAATGCCATCTTTTCTTATTTTCACTTGTTTTACTGTAGCACTATCGCCATTGACCATGACGACAGCAGTCTCTCCGGATTCTACGGAAGACTGCCGTTTGACAATGATAATATCGCCTTCATATATTTTGGGTTCCATGGAAGCACCATGAACCTGCAGTGCAAAGAATTCTCCTGTTTTGGCTAAGTCTGGTCCTATTTCTTCATAATCAATGATATCTGCAATTGCTTCTGATGGGATGCCTGCTATGACTTTACCCAGGACTGGGATGCGTACGCTTTTGTGGGAAAATGTTTGTTTATTTTCTGTCTCAAGTAAAATTTCTTGATTTTCATCAAGTATTTTTATTAATGTATCAAACGATATACACATAGCATTTGCTACATTTTTTAAGGTAGTAACAGAAGGGACAATTGGTTTTCCATTCTTTGGGTTTTTGTCTTTTTCCAGCATTGATACATATGGTTTGCTTATATGCGATAATTTAGCGAAATCGGCCATTGATATATTATTTTCATCACGATATTTTTTAATTATATTTCCTAGGGTCATAACACTACGCCTCTTTGCTTGTTAAGCTTATTATACAAGTTGGGACATTGAAAGTAAAGTAGACTTAACCAACGCAAAAATACTGCAAGGAAAATGTCGTGTATAATAAGATTATGTATTACGCATATCGTCGGTGTACTTCGTGGCATGCAGGATATTTTGCAATTGGGTAGACAATTGGGTAGACAATCCAAAATAATATGCAAAACAAAAAACAACCACACCGCATAAACAGCATGGTTGTTACATTCTTGATGGTGGACCACCAGGGGCTCGAACCCTGGACACCCTGATTAAGAGTCAGGTGCTCTACCAGCTGAGCTAGTGGTCCATGTGATTTTCTTGAGCACATGAAATATATTACACTATTTCCCAGTAAATTGCAAGCCTTTTTTCTTATTAAAAAAAATTCCTGCTGGAGTCGGCTCAAGGACTTTATTTTCCGCTTAGGAAAAATGTATAATAGACATATATCAGTGAAGTTGTTGTGGAGGGATTATGATGTTAACTTATAATGGTACTGCCCGGATGGATGCGGTCGTCCTGGGAATCGATAACTCGATGCATTCGCTATCCCAGGTTCCAGACGGAGATCGTAAACTATTGAAGGCGTATATCGAGGCTAAGCCAGATATTTTACGATATGATTCGATTGAAGTATTCCATTGTGTTTCTCAGGGCCGGCCTGTTACGTACATCTTAGTAGGCATCGATTATAAACCGATTTTATATACGACCTTCGAGGATTTTTTGGTGGCCCAGCATATCATAGCGACTGCCATGGATTTGGAAGCAAAAGAAATTTCCATCATGCTCGATACGCTCGATGTGGATCTCACGTCATTCCTGGATGGTCTTCTGTATCGTAATTATGAATTTATTTCTTATAAGAGTTCGCAGGATCCGCGAGTCCTCAAGAATATCAATTTTGTGACCCATGTGCCGGAAAAGGAATTCAATACGCTGTGTTATGTGTATTCGGCAATCTATAACGGCATTTACATGGCCCGCGATTTGATTAATATGCCGCCGAATGATTTGACGCCTCGGAAATTTTATGATTTTGCCGTGTCGTTATGCAAGACCAATGGTATCGTCATCGATGGCATGAATAAATGGAATCTCGAAAAGCGGAATATGGGCGGTATCCTGGCCGTTGGCAAGGGCAGCATGAATAATCCCCAATTGTTCACCATCGAATATAACGGTAATCCGGACAGCAAAGAAAAACTGGCCATCGTCGGCAAAGGCGTCATGTATGACAGCGGCGGCCTTTCGTTGAAAACGAGAGAAAATCAGGAATTCATGAAATCGGATATGGCCGGTGCGGCTACGGCACTAGGCGTCATCAAAGCGCTGACATTGCTGAAATACCCCGTCAACGTCCTCATCGTGGCACCGTGTGTAGAAAACATTCCGTCGGCTACGTCTTATCATGTCGATGATATCATCCGTTCATATAGCGGCAAGACCATTGAAGTCAAGAACACCGATGCTGAAGGCCGGCTGATCCTGGCGGATGCCGTAGCTTATGCGCAGGACTTGGGAGCGACCAAAATCATTGATTTGGCGACCCTTACTGGTGCTTGTGTCACGGCTTTGGGGACTGTCCGTTCAGGCATGATCGGCAATGACCAGGGATGGATCAACCGCGTCTTTGATACGGGGGAACTAGTACATGAAAAAATGTGGCAGCTTCCTTCGGACAAGGAATATGAAGCGTTGTTGAAAAGCGAAGTGGCTGATCTTAAGAATACTGGCGGTCGTGACGGTGGTGCCATTACAGCCGGACTGTTCATAAAACAGTTCGTAAAGTCGACGATTCCCTGGGTCCACCTAGATATTGCCGGTACGGCTTTTTGTGAGAAAAAGACAGATACGGGATTCTTTGGCGCGACTGGTGTGGGCATCAAGACTATCTTAGAAATTCTTAAGGGAGGGCAGCCATGAATGTAGATTTGCATATGCATACCCATTGTTCTGACGGGGTGTATGAGCCGGAGCAACTAGCCCAGATGGCTGTCGATGCGGGACTGGCGGTTATTTCTATTACGGATCACGATACGATAGCTGCCTATGATGGCAGTCATCATTTTCCGGCATCTTTGCGAATCATACCAGGCATCGAATTGAGTTCGGATTATGGCGGGGAAGATATCCATGTCCTCGGCTATTATATCGACCCGCACCATGAAGCAATCCAGTCCTATAGTAGGCAGTTCCGTCAGCGGCGGCTCAAACGGGCCATGCAAATGGTAGATAAATGTATTTCTTTGGGATATGTTGTAGACAAGAATCAGATTGAAGCATTACTGCAAAAAGGCGGTACTGTAGGGCGGCCGCACCTGGCCAAGATGATGGTTGAACGCGGTTATTATCCCGATATCAAGACCGTTTTCGATAAACTGCTGTACCGAGGAGGTCCGGCGTATATACCGTACCATCGCTATACTGTTGATCAGTGCATCGATTTGATCCATCAAGCTGGCGGTATCGCCTTGCTGGCGCATCCAGGGATGATTAAGCAAAAGCTGGACCCCATCCTGCAATTTCAGTTTGACGGGATAGAAGTATATCATCCGGAGAACAGGGGACATTTCGATGAGTATTCCCGCCTGGCAGTGCAAAAGCATTGGCTCGTCAGCGGCGGTTCCGATTACCACGGTGTACCGAGGCGGTATCCCGAACAGGTAGGCGTGTTTTGTGTGGATGCGGATAACGTACGGGAGCTATTGCAATATAGAGATTAATTACAGTATTTAGAGAACAGGAGGCTGCCATGAAGGTTACAGCATTTGTCGGTGCCAGTGGGACGGGGAAAAGCCATCACGCCCTGGTCGTCGCTCATGATCACCATATCGACTGCATCATCGATGACGGCATCCTGATTTATCACAACCGCATTGTGGCCGGTCAGTCAGCCAAGCAGGAGACGAATCAGTTGAAAGCGGTCCGCCGGGCTATTTTCCAAGATGCCAAACAAGCCGACGATGTCAAAAAAGCATTGGAACGGATTAAACCGGAACGACTGCTCATATTGGGGACATCGGAACGGATGGCAAAAAAAATAACCCAGGTATTGGGTCTGCCGGTGCCGTCGGATGTGGTGTATATTGAGGATGTGTCGTCCCTGGAAGAAATCCAGAAGGCACACCGCATGCGTATCAAGGAAGGCAAACATGTCATACCCGTGCCGACGATGGAGCTGCGGCCTCATTACAAAGGGTATTTCTTCTACCCGATCCGGTCATTTTTTAGTCGGGCTGGCGGCAAAAAACGGATACCTACAGATGAACGGTCCGTCGTCCGGCCCATATTCAGTTACTATGGGAAATTGACATTTACAGATGAAGCTTTGACAGCACTGGTACAGCATGGTTTGAAAATGGTTAGCGGCATTACCGATGTCGACAGGATTCGGATCCGGACGAACAACAGCGATGTGGCGAATGGATTGAAAATCACATTATCCGTAAAAATCCTCTATGGAGAAAATATCAAGAAAGTCATGAATTCTGCCAGGAAACAGATACAGCATGAAATAGAGTATACAACAGGCATGTCCGTAGATCGCCTGGAGGTATCCATCAGCGGTGTCAGTACGCGCAGGTGATATGATTTGTAAAAAAGGAGTAAGGCTATTGGCAGCGAAAGAATTGATTATGCTGGGCACCGGCTCAGCCATGGTGACCCATTGTTTTAATACGTGTTTTGTAATACGGCTGGAATCAGGAGAGTGTTTTATGACCGATGCCGGCGGCGGCAACGGTATCCTGCGTCAGCTCGAATTGGCTCATATCGATTACGGCAGGCTCCATCACTTGTTCCTGACCCATACCCATACGGACCATGTCCTGGGTGTCATCTGGATCATCCGTAAGATTGCCACGCTGATGAATCAAGGCAGCTATGATGGGGAGTTCCATATCTATTGCCATGCAGAAGCCGTACAGGTGCTGCAGAGCATGACCGCCATGATGCTGAAGAAAAAGGATAGGGAACGGCTGGGCAGCGGCATTTATATCCATGAAATCCATGACCAGGATGTCCTGTCTATACTGGATATGGAACTGACCGTATTTGATATCCATTCGACGAAGGCCCTGCAGTTCGGCTACACAATCCGTTTTGCCGATGGCTTGAAGCTGACCTGTCTGGGCGATGAACCCTATGATGAGCATTGCCGTGATTTGGCGAAGGACAGTGATTGGCTTTTGTCAGAGGCGTTTTGTCTGTATGGTGACCGCGACCGTTTCAAACCTTACGAAAAAAACCACAGCACGGTTAAAGAAGCCTGTGAGACGGCTGCAGCGCTGCAGGCGAAGCATCTTGTGCTCTATCATACGGAGGATAAGAATATGGCAGGACGTAAGAACAATTATACAGATGAAGGACAGTCATACTTTTCCAATCCCATATATGTACCTGACGATCTGGAAACGATTATGTTGCAGTAAGACATGCATTGACAATGTTTCTGCCAGCACGGTATAATTTACGTATGTAGTCATGTAACTGACGGAAGTGGAGTAACCACGTGGAGCATGACGAGACAAGCCGACCGTCTGGGCGAAAGCGCCAGAAGTGTCGGCATTTTTTTTAGGAGGGAATCGACATGAAGGAATTGCAATTAAAATATGGGTGCAACCCCAATCAGGCAGCAGCTAGAGTGTACATGAAAAACGGCGGGGATTTGCCTTTGGAAGTCATGAACGGCAAGCCGGGATATATTAATTTATTGGATGCTTTCAACAGTTATCAGCTGGTGAAGGAACTCAAGGAAGCGACGGGCCTGCCGGCGGCAGCATCGTTCAAGCACGTCAGCCCAGCCGGCGCAGCTGTAGCTACCGATATGAGCGACACGCTGAAGAAAATATATTATGTCGATGATTTGAAATTGACACCGTTAGCCAGTGCCTATGCTTGCGCCCGCGGAGCGGACCGCATGAGTTCTTATGGCGATTTCGTAGCTCTTTCTGACGTCTGCGATGCCGAAACGGCTACGTTGTTGAAGCGGGAAGTATCGGATGGCGTCATCGCTCCGGGATATACGGATGAAGCGTTGGCCATTTTGAAGACGAAACGCAAAGGCAGTTATTGCGTATTGAAGATTGATGCGGCTTACGTGCCTGCTGAAATCGAAAGCAAAGAAGTATACGGCGTCACATTCGAACAAAATCGCAACAATGCCCGCATTACGGCTGAATTGCTGCAAAAGCGTCCGACGAAAAATAAAACGATACCGGCAGCGGCTGAACGGGATTTGTTGATTGCCTTGATTACCTTGAAATACACCCAGTCGAATTCCGTCTGCTACGTCAAAGACGGCATGACCATCGGCGTCGGCGCAGGTCAGCAGTCTCGTGTCCATTGTACGCGCCTGGCTGGCAATAAAGCCGACATCTGGTGGCTGCGTCAACATCCCAGAGTGCTGGCTCTGCCGTTCAAGGATGACATCCGCCGTCCTGACCGGGATAACACGATCGACGTGTACATTTCTGATGATTATGAAGACGTATTGGCCGATGGCATTTGGCAGCAGTTCTTTACGATCAAACCGGAACCGTTGACCCGCGTAGATAAGAAGGCCTGGATTTCCAGACTTCATGGCGTGGCCCTGGGCAGCGATGCGTTCTTTCCCTTTGGCGATAACATCGAACGGGCCCATCGCAGCGGCGTTGATTTTATTGCTCAGGCAGGCGGTTCCATCCGTGATGACAACGTCATTGAAACGTGTGACAAATATGGCATCGCCATGGCCATGACGGGATTGCGCTTGTTCCATCATTGATACGTTGCTGCTGTTTCATTGAATAAAACCGACATAAAACGCTCCATTGCAGAATCTGACAGATTTTTGCAATGGAGCGTTTGTTGTTTATGCTTGATAAATTATTTTTTGCAGTTCATTTGTAAAAATGGCTAGGGACGAATTATCGTTGTCCTTGTCCCAAGCGGCGACGATATCGGCTGTCACACTTACGCCTTCGATGGGGACGGCTTTCAGGTGATATTCCTTCACCGTGGACAGCGTGTATATCGGCAAAAACGTCACGCCGAAGCCCGCAGAAATCATGAGCAAAATCGTTTCGATGTCGTTGGCATAATGGATTTGGTCGTAATCGATGCAATCGGTCAGGTATTTGCGGATAGCCTGTTGGCGTTCGCCAATTTCACCATCGCCTTGACGGACCAGAATGAATGGTTCACCTCGCAGGTCTTCCCGGGTCAGGCGTTCTTTGTCGGCTAGGGGATGGTTGGGCGGCAATATGGCAAGGACGGGGAATTCCTGTATGTGGATATATGTTATATTCTTGTAGCGGTCCGCGTCGAAGCGGATATTGAAGACCAGGTCGAGCTCCCTCTTTTGCAGCATATCGTAGAGGTTGATGGCATTATCCCGATGGAACTGCATGGAAATTTCTGGGAACTCGTCATGGAATTTTCGGATCCAATCGGGCAGCGCTGTCTGTTCGAAGCCATTGATCCAGCCGATCCGCAGCAATCCCAGCACACCGTGCGATATGAGGCGCGCCTGTTCGATAGCATCATGGAGACGGTGCAGTATGGCTTTTGATTCTGAGAGGAAATACGTCCCCGATGGCGTCAGTTCGACCTTGTGCTTCGTGCGGGTAAAGAGTTCTACGCCTAGCTGTTCCTCCAACGCTTTGATCTGCTGTGTAACGGCAGTCTGAGAAATATAGAATTGCTGGGCGGCTCTCGTAAAGCTTTTGTTTTCTGCTACTGCGATAAAATATTGCAATTGATTTGTATTCATCAGGCATACCTCACTTTATAAAAGTTTCCATTGCTTTTTTTAGGTCTTCTACGGCTGACATGTCATTATTGTGGACGGCATCGACGATACAGTGGTCGATGTGATCCTTCAATATGACGCGGCTTACGCTCATGACGGCAGAATCGACAGCGGCGAGTTGAATCAGTATTTCGCTGCAGTCCCGTTCCTGTTCGACCATGCGCTTGACGGCCTCGATGTGGCCGGTGATCCGCGAAAGGCGATTCAGGATGGATTTTGTTTGCGTGTGATGATGCCCCTGCTCGTGTTCCGGTCCGTGCGGATGGACATGAGGTGGGACCACTCCGGATTTTGCGTGACCTGTAGCTCCGGGACAGATATTTTTGTGATCCATCATGTTGAGGCGTTCTCCCTTCCTGGGAATAACTATATTAAGTGGTCTGTAATTAATAAGACTAACTTATTGCCATTATATCGTATAATAGACGATTTGACTAGAATTCTAAATAAAAATAATGAATGGATTTAAAAAAAGAACAGAGGGGGTATTCTACCGATGTGACAAGTATTTATACTTGACAGATAGGCGCCCATCTTGTATACTATCAAAGTACGAGTTACGGTTGAGCTTAGAAATGTGGCAATGGTTTGATAAATGCGAAAAGGCGGTGTGAAGATGCTGGAAGATGTAGTCCGCAAGGGCCGGCTTATCGATATTTATGGACCGTTGTTGACAGACCGGCAGCGGCAGTGCATGGAACTATATTTTCTCATGGACTGGTCCTTGGCAGAAATTGCCGATGAACTGCATATCACTCGTCAGGGCGTGTACGATATGCTCAATCGTGCTTCGAAATCATTGGAAAGTTATGAACAACGCCTGCATCTCCTGGATCGCCACGATGCTGTCCAGGCTGGTTTAGATAAGGCAGCCGGGCTATTGACACAAGGAACGGCAGAGGCCATCGACCAAGCCAGGTGTATTTTAAATAATTTGGAAGTATAAAGAGGATTCCTATGGCATTTGAAAATTTATCAGAAAAAATTCAATCGGCTTTTAAGAAACTCCGTGGTAAAGGTAAAATTTCTGAGAAGGATGTCAGCGAAGCCCTGAAGGAAGTACGACGGGGTCTTCTCGAAGCGGATGTTAATTTCATGGTGGTCAAGGACTTCATCAAGAAAGTGCAAGCCAAGGCCATTGGTGAAGACGTATTCGGCAGCTTGAATCCCGGTCAGACCGTCGTCAAGATCGTACGCGATGAATTGACGGAGCTCCTCGGCGGGACGCAGAGCCGGATCATCATTTCACCTAAACCGCCGACTATCGTCATGCTCGTAGGCCTTCAAGGCGCCGGCAAGACGACAACAGCCGCTAAGTTGGCCCGTCTCCTGCACAAGCAGGGCAAATCGCCTCTGCTGGCAGCTTGCGACGTGTACCGGCCGGCAGCTATATCCCAGCTGCAAGTCTTGGGACAGCAGTTGGAGCTTCCTGTCTATGCCGAACCGGATTCCAAGGATCCCGTCGCCATAGCTCAGCATGCTATACCTTATGCAGTCAGCCATTTGTGCGACATCGTCATCATCGATACGGCAGGCCGGCTTCATGTCAATGAGATGCTTATGGACGAACTGGTCAATATCAAAAAGACCGTACGTCCTCACGAAATATTGTTGGTCGTCGATGCCATGACCGGACAGGATGCAGTCACGGCGGCACAGGCCTTTGATGATGCCCTGGGCGTAGACGGCTTCATCATGACCAAGCTCGATGGCGACGCCCGCGGCGGCGCAGCCCTTTCCATCAAGGCTGTCACCGGCAAACCCATCAAATATACAGGCATAAGCGAAAAGCTCAATGGCCTGGAAGAATTCCATCCGGACCGCTATGCATCGCGTATTTTGAACCTGGGCGATTTGGAAACGCTCATCGAACGGGTACAGGGCGAAGTCGATGAAGCAGCTATGATGAAGCTGAATGAGTCGATTAAGCGCAATACATTCACGTTTGACATGTTTCTTGAACAGTTGCAGCAGATCAAGAAATTGGGAAACCTGGGAGATTTTGCCAAATACATTCCGGGGCTGCCGGCAGGCGCTCTCGATAATGTAGATTTAAATGGCAAGGAATTCAAACATATGGAAGCCATCATCCAGTCCATGACTAAAAAGGAACGTTCCAATCCTAAGCTGATCAATGGCCACCGCCGTCAGCGCATAGCCAACGGCAGCGGCACACGCGTCCAGGATGTCAACAAGCTGCTCAAGCAGTTTGGCGAAATGCAAAAGATGATGAAGACCATGAAAAAAAATAAAAATAAGAAACGCGGCTTCGGCTTGCCGAAGTTTCCGTTCCGCTGATACCAATTAAAGGAGGTGAGTACCAATGCTTAAAATTCGTTTAGCCCGTTTAGGTGCCAAAAAGAGCCCGATTTACCGCGTAGTCGTTGCTGATTCCCGCAATGCCCGCAATAACGGCCGCCCTGTAGCTACGCTGGGACAGTATGACCCGGCCAAAGTCGAAAACAATTTGACAATCGATACAGAAGCTGCTGTAGAATGGCTCTCCAAAGGCGCACAACCAACCGATACGATTCGTTCCCTTTTCAAAAAGGCCGGTGTCCTGGCCCAGGTTGAAGAGTCTAAAAAGTAAGTGAGGCTGAGCAACATGAAAGAGTTGATTGAGTATATTGCAAAATCGCTGGTAAAACGTCCCGAAGCAGTAACGGTTACCTTGATTGAAAAGAAAGGCCTCGAGGTATATGAACTTCATGTGGCAGCTGAAGATATGGGCAAAGTCATTGGCAAGCAAGGCAAGATTGCCAAGGCTATCCGCCTCGTCGTAAAAGCTGCTGCTGTGAAGGAAAACAAAAAAGTTTCAGTAGATATCGTATAAGGGAGGAACTATGGATCAAATCACGTTGCGTTGCCCCATTACAATCAAAGCGAAGGTTACGGAAGCGTTAAAAAGCAAAATCCTGAAAAACGCTGAACAGAATTTAACTGATGTGGACCGGGAAATGCAGAATTTGGAATTCCAGGCCAAACGGATGATGACTGAACAGGCAAAATTGGATGCTCAGGGATTGATTTCCCTGCGTGCCCGCGTGGAAGAAGAAAAACAGCGTATCATGTCTACGAAAGCACAAGCACAGCATGCATACGAAGAAGCGCAGAAGCTGGAAATCGGTTCAGAAATCAGACAAGGTCAGCTGGAACAGACTGTCGTCGTCAAAATCGGTGATGATTTGGATCAGTTGGTCGGCGCAGAAATCCTGTTGGAAGATGGCAAAATCATTGCCTTCCGTCAATAACATACGATGGCTGAGTTAATTACAGTTGGTCAGATAGTTGCCCCGCACGGTGTGCGGGGTGACGTTCGTATATATCCGATTACGGATTTCCCGGAACGATTTCTCCATATGAAATCCGGCTATATCGATGGCAAGAAATATGCCATTAGCCATGCCCGTTTCCATAAGCATGTCATCTTGCTCAAGTTTTTAGGTATTGATGATCGGGATGCGGCAGAGGCCCTTAAAGGCAAGGACATACAGGTATCAAGAGATGAATTAGTCTCCTTGAAGGCCGGACAGCACTATATATTCGATATTATCGGCATATCTGTCTATGATTTGCAGGATCATCTGTTGGGAACGGTCACTGAGGTGCTGAAGACCGGCAGCAATGATGTCTATGTCGTAAAGGCAGCAGATGGCAGCGAAATCCTGCTGGCAGCGATTCATGATGTCATCCGCTCCGTCGATATCGAACAAAAGAAAATGGTGGTCGATCCACCAGAATGGGTAGACGAATGAGAATAGATATTATTTCGTTATTTCCTGAATTTATCGAAGCATTCTATCAGCACAGCATCATCAAGCGGGCCCGGGAGACGGGGCTGCTTGATTTGGATGTCACCAATCCCCGCAGCTTTACATATGACCGGCATCATATGGTGGACGATACGTTGTATGGCGGCGGCAGCGGTATGCTGATGAAGGTAGAGCCTCTGTACCGGGCCGTCGAAGTCGTACGCCGTACGGTGCCGCGTCGGCGGATTATCCTCATGGGACCGGCAGGACAGACATTTTCTCAGAAAAAGGCCAAAGAACTGGCGAAGTACGATCAGCTCATCCTCATCTGCGGTCATTACGAGGGTGTAGATTTTCGTGTAGAGCAGCATCTGGCTGATGAGGTGATTTCCGTTGGCGATTACGTCCTCACTGGCGGCGAGATACCGGCTATGGCTGTGACCGATGCTATCGCCCGTATGATACCGGGAGTCCTGGGGGCATCCGATAGCGCTGCCTGTGATTCTTTCTATGCTTCGCTGCTGGAATATCCACAATACACGAAGCCCGCATCTTTCCGTGGAATCGACGTTCCCGATGTACTGAGAAACGGTCATCACGGGCACATCGATGCCTGGCGCAAGGAACAGTCGCTGCGCCGCACGTTGGCCTGCCGGCCTGATTTGCTGAATCACTGCCATTTGACGCCGGCTGAGCAAACCTTATTGGCGCAAATCCGTTCCGAACAGACTGAAAAATAACTTTTTCCACGGATTATTGTCGGATAATTTTCGGCTGCCTTTATGGCAGCTTTTTCTATGACCGGGCCTGGTTGTAAAAAAAATATGATAAACTTAAGGAATTAGGCAAATATGACTGGAAAATGACTGGTGAATCTGCTAAAATAATAAGGTCAAACTTGCGGATATACTTTTGTGGTGTGAACAATTCATTTTTTGGAAAACCAGTTTTTATCGAGGAGGTGAATCCATGAAAGCACCTCTATATGTGGGGTTGGTACATTACCCGATTTATGATAAGAATTTCGATATCATCACGACGGCAATTACCAATTATGATCTCCACGATATATCGCGATCTTCCAAGACCTACGGTGTCAAAAAGTATTTTATTATCCATCATATTAAGAGCCAGCTCGACATGGTGAATAAGATTACAGCATATTGGCACAGCGATGTCGGACGGACGTATAATCCGTATCGCACGGAAGCCTTTGATATCGTCGATATCAGGCCGTCTATTGAAGCTGCTATTGCAGCGGTGACGGAGGCTGAAGGGAAACGGCCATGGACCGTTACGACGGATGCCCGGACGTATGCCAATACGATTTCATATTCGGCACTGCGCCATAAGAGAGAAACGGAAGACACACCTATACTACTATTGTTTGGCACAGGGTATGGGATGACAAAAGAAACGATGGAACAATTTGATTTTATATTGGAACCGGTGTATGGAGCCGGCGAATACAATCATCTGTCAGTTCGTTCTGCCGCGGCCATCATATTGGACCGGTTGGCAGGCGAAGACTGGTGGAATCACTAAGGGGGCATTCGAATGTCAGGACATTCAAAATGGGCCAATATTAAACGTAAAAAAGGAAAAAATGACGCTCTTCGCGCCAACATTACGACGAAAATCAGCCGTGAAATCACGATAGCTGCCCGCATGGGCGGTGCTGACCCGACAGGGAATATGCGGTTGAAGCTGGCTTTGCAAAAGGCAAAAGAAAACAACGTGCCGAAGGATAATATCCAGCGGGCCATCCAGAAAGGCATTGGTGCATTAGAAGGACAAAGCTATGAAGAAATCACGTATGAAGGCTATGGTCCGGCTGGTGTAGCTCTGACTATCGATGTATTGACGGATAACCGCAACCGGGCGGCTGCCGAAATTCGCCACGTATTCACCAAACACGGCGGTAATATGGGTGAAACAGGCTGTGTAGCCTGGATGTTTAAAAATAAGGGCATATTTGTCGTTTCCAAAGAAGAAGCTGATGAAGAAGAACTGATGATGCTCGTCTTGGATGCCGGCGCTGATGATATGCAGACCGGTGATGAAGAATATGAAATTACGACACCGCCGGAAGCTTTCGATGCCGTAGAAAAGACACTGGAAGAAAACAATATTCCCGTCCTGGTGGCGAAAATCACTATGGTGCCGGATAATACCATTGCGCTCAGCTCATCCGACGCACAGAAGCTGGAAAACATACTGGATGCGCTGGATGAATTGGATGATGTCCAGGATGTATATCATAACGGCGAACTCCCGGAAGAGGATGAAGATTAACAGATACATAAAAACAGCCGTGAGGCTGTTTTTTTGTTTAGAGCTGTATCTATACCAATTATTTTGAATTCATGATATAATTAATACCTATGTAGTCATCAGTAATATTCATGGAGGTACATTATGGCAACAGTTCAAGAAAAAATTGATCTTCTCCATCAAAAATTAAATAAAATAGAGATGGGCGGAGGCCAACGCAGCATTGATAAACAACATGAAAAAGGAAAGCTGACTGCCCGCGAACGGCTGGAACTTTTGTTCGATGATGGCAGTTTTACTGAAATCAGCCAATTCATCCGTCATCGCTGCACGAATTTTGATATGCAGACGAAAGAACTTCCCGGTGACGGCGTCGTCGTAGGCTATGGTACGGTCCACGGCCGTCTCGTCTATGCTTATGCCGAAGATTTTACTGTCGAAGGGGGATCTCTCGGTGAAATGCATGCCCACAAGATTGCCCAGGTCCAGGAAATGGCCTTGAAGATGGGGGCACCGATTATCGGTATCAATGATTCCGGCGGAGCACGTATCCAGGAAGGCGTCGATGCTTTGTCCGGCTTTGGCCGTATTTTCATGGCCAACACTATGGCATCAGGTGTCGTACCCCAGATTTCTGTCATCATGGGGCCATGTGCCGGCGGTGCTGTATACAGCCCGGCTCTGACGGATTTCATCTTCATGGTCAAGAATACGAGCCAGATGTTCATTACCGGCCCGGCGGTCATCAAGTCCGTAACCGGCGAAGAAGTGACGGCTAATGCCTTGGGCGGTGCTATGACCCATAATTCTGTTTCAGGTGTTGCACATTTCGTAGCCGAAAATGAAGAAGATTGTGTGCGTCAGATCCAATATTTACTGGATTTCCTGCCTTCAAATAATATGGATGAAGCCCCTATCGTCGATACGGGTGATGACCCGCAGCGCCAGGATGAAGGCCTGAACAGCATTGTACCGGATAGCAGCAGCCTTCCGTATGATATGCTGGATATCATCAAATCTTGTGTCGATAATGGTGAAGTATATCAATCCTTGGCTAATTACGCCTTGAATATGATTACCTGTTTTGCCCGCATGGATGGACAGACTGTAGGTATCATCGCCAATCAGCCGAAGTTCCTGGCTGGCTGCCTCGATATCGATGCTTCTGATAAAGCAGCTCGTTTCATCCGTTTCTGTGATGCCTTCAATATTCCTATCGTCACGTTTGTCGATGTACCGGGCTTCCTGCCGGGGACGACGCAGGAATACGGTGGTATCATCCGTCATGGTGCTAAGATGCTGTATGCGTATTGTGAAGCTACGGTGCCAAAAGTCACGGTTGTCGTGCGCAAAGCTTATGGTGGTGCCTATATCGCTATGTGCTGCCGGCAATTGGGGGCAGATATGGTATTTGCCTGGCCCACGGCGGAAATCGCTGTCATGGGGCCCGATGGAGCTGCCAATATCATTTTCAAGAAAGACCCGGATAAAGAAAAGAAAACTGCCGAATATATCGAAGAATTCTCTACGCCCTATAAAGCTGCGGAACACGGCTATGTCGATTGCGTCATAGAACCGAAAGAAACGCGGTCGCGTATTATTAATGCTCTTGCTATGCTGGCCAGCAAACGGGAAGACAGGCCGTCTAAAAAACATGGCAATATGCCGTTATAAGGAGGTATAGTGTTATGGATGCGATGACTCTGAATACGGCCTCGACGTTGATGTTTGTCATATTCATACTGATGGTGCTGGTCATACGTATCGTCATGCGCCGCGTAGGCCGCTTGGCCGAAACGGTCGAAGAATTGCAGAAAAGCAATACAGACCTGCAGGCCAAGCTAGAACAACTGCAGCAGGCTAAGAATGATGATGCGGTACAAGCTCTGGATGCGCTGAAAGAGCGGCTGGCAGCGACTGAACAATCCCTGGCGTCTGTAGAACAGCGCAGTGCTAGAGCAGAGCAGCAGGCCACACTGGCTCTGGAGGCTAAAACGGAACAGGCAGTACCTGCTCCTGTCGTAGAAGAACAAAAAACGCCTCCTGCAGCCCTGGAACCTGCAGAAGATACGATCCGGCCGGAAGTGATGGCTGCTATTATGGCAGCTGTGACTGCCTATGGATATCCATTAGAATCAATCCGTTCTATTAAACCGGTCCGCCGCAATCATACAGCCTGGGTCATGGCCGGACGATTACAAAATATGGGAATCAAGTGATCTTGTATTCAGGAGGATAGAGAATGAAAAAGTTTAAAGTAACAGTCAATGGACAAGTTTTTGAAGTCGAAGTAGAAGAAATGAATGGCGGTCCGGTCAGTCGGCCGGCAGCACCAGTAGCAGCACCGGCACCGGCACCAGTAGCAGCCGCGCCGGTAGCAGCTCCAGTCGTACCAGTCGCAGCAGCACCGGCAGCCGAAGCACCGGCAACACAGGCTAAGCAGCCTATTCCGGAAGATGCTGTCCGCGTCAAGGCACCGATGCCCGGTAAAATCGTATTGCTGAAAGCCAAGGCAGGTCAGGTAGTAAAGCGGGGCGATGTCCTGCTGGTACTGGAAGCGATGAAGATGCAGAACGATATCATGTCTCCTGCTGAGGGGACGGTATTGGAAGTATGCGTTTCTGAAGGGGATAATGTCAAGACCGGCGAAGAAATGGTGATCTTAGCCTGATTATAACTGGATATAAGCAAATAAAACGGCACAGATTAGGTGATCTGTGCCGTTTTATTTTATTTGCTGAATGCGGCTTTTTTGGCATCCGCTTTTTTCAGGAATGGTGCAGTTTCAATGATGAACCGTTCATGGACGCCTTCGCCGACTTGGCCGGCTTCATCCCAGGCTTCGACTTTGAACGTCAATTTCTTACGGTCCTGTTCCAATAATGTGGCCTTGGCCGTTACGGTCATGCCGATAGGGGTAGCCGACATATGTTTGACATTCATAGAAATGCCGACACTGCCGAACCCTTCCGGAAGCTGTGAACCGATAGCAGTCACGGCCGAGTTTTCCATGAGTCCGACCATGGCCGGTGTGGCATATACCGGAGCAGTGCCGCTGGCAAATTTGATTGCCGTGTTGTCTTCAGTGACGAGTTCCTTGCATTCTCCTACTGAATTGGGTTTTAATGTAAAATCCATTTATGTATCCCTCCTAAATTTTGGATATAAATATATTCTCCATTGGGTGATGGAATTCCCTTCTATTCTATCATATTTTAGGGTATGCCGGGCAGTGCTGGATAGAACATATATCTAACATTTTATTTGCGCCGACTTCAAAGGTGCTGTATACTATTTATTGTATATGTTAGGGAGTGGTGAGATTGAATTTAAAAAAAATAGCAGCAATTTTCATGATATGTTGTGTTTGTATCCCCTGTGCCATGGCGGCAGAAACGGGTACGAAAGCGGTGCTGCCTAAATGGGGTGTCGTCGTGATTCCTGAGGATATCCACATCGAAGAGGGAGCACAAAGCACATTGCTGGCATCAGGCCAAAAGTATGATGTGTCGCGGTTGTTCGAAAATATTTATCCATTGCCGCCGAAATCGTACCAGCTTATCAAAGCTGATGGTGCTTCTTTCCAATATGGGATCATGCTGCGGTATTCTTTGAGCCTGCGGGAAGCCCGAGACGTCTTGGGGAATGCTGCTGGCGATGCATCCTACGGCTTTAATATTAAGAGTAAGATCAATATTGAGACACTGGCCAGTCAGACCAATGATTTATTGCGCAATTCCCCACCACAGGGCTATCGTCTCATCCAGCCCATCAATAAGATCAAATATAAGTCCAATGTGTTTTATGAAGGCACTGTGGCAAAATACATGGAAGTAAACAAGCATTCTTTTGAGGAGTTGGTCCGGGTCATAGGTTGGCAGCACGGAAATTTCATCGAGCTGGCCATCGTCATGACCAATGCTGACGATGAAGACGGCCTCATGAATGATATATCGAATATGGTGGAAATGGCGAAAATATGATACCGGTATTGATTAGTGCTTGTCTTCTCGGCCAATGTTGCCGTTATGACGGCCAAACTAAAGAATATCCATCCATAGCACCGCTTATAGTTGCAGAAGGCATCCAGCTCATCCCCGTCTGCCCAGAACAGATGGGCGGTCTGGCGACGCCGCGTGAGCCGGCGGAACAGAGCGACGGCCGTGTCGTCACGGCGACTGGCACAGATGTGACGAGGCAATATAACAGCGGTGCCGGGCAAGTATTGCGCTTGGCGAAACTGTTCCATTGCCGTTGGGCCGTACTGAAAGAAAAAAGCCCGTCCTGCGGCTGCGGCCGTATTTACGATGGTACGTTCAGCCGTCATCTCGTAGCAGGCGACGGTGTGACGGCTCATCTACTGCAGCAGTCTGGTTTGCACATCGTAGGCGAAACGGATGAAGCGGGGCTGCAGCGGTTATTGGAATTGGATCAGTAAATATTCGTCTTTCGGTATGACTGCTAGATCATTGATTTTATGTGCCGTGTTTGCTAAAATATAGTGTACGGCAAGGAGGACACTTTAAATTGAATACATTTTTACATGAAGTATATGAATGGATTTATTCCATCATCATAGCACTGGCCATCGCGATGGTCATCCATATCTTTTTCTTCCAGCCAACGCGCGTATCCGGTGAATCTATGGTGCCGACGCTCCATAACGGCGAATACCTCATGGTTTCCAAATGGGGCCATGTTATGGGCAATGTGCCGGCTTATGGCGATATCGTCATCATCGATAGCCGTGTAGCTTACCCGCGGACTTGGAAAGATGATGTAGCTGAACCGATGAACAATTATGTGGCATTTTTCAATTCCAAATATCAGACGAAGAATGTCTGGGTCAAGCGGATCATCGGCAAAGCCGGCGACAAATTGGAATTCCATGACGGTCATGTGTACCGCAACGGTGAAGCATTGCAGGAGCCGTATATCAATGGCACGATGGAATATTCCCAGAAGAATACCATTACCGTCCCCGAGGGCTATGTCTTCGTCATGGGCGACAATCGTAATCACAGCAGCGACAGCCGCTTTATCGGTCCCGTACCGGTGGATCACGTGTTGGGCAAAGTCGTGTGGTAGCATGATGGAATACTTGCTCATTTAAGTGTTCCATGATATAATCAATAGGCTGAAATTTCACAGGTAATAGACAGTTCGCAATCCATCCTGTCGGTAAACAAAACTAGGAAGGCTGTACAACGTACAGACGGGCGATTGCATTTTGCCCGTCTTTTTTTATTGGAGAAGGAGGTGTATGCCAATGTATAATTTTTTAGCTGATACAAAGAAAATGACGATTTCCGCAATGGTCATCGCTTTATATGTCGTCTTGCTTTACATGACACAGAGTATTTCTTTCGGGGCCTATCAGGTCCGCATTGCTACTGCATTATATGCCTTGGCTTATATATATCCCTTCCTGGTCATTCCCTTGGGTATTGCGAACTTGTTATCTAATTTCTTCTTCGGCGGACTGGGCATCCTCGACATGGTCGGCGGCTGTGCTGTCGGCATGATGACGACGTGGCTCATCGTACAGGTAGAACGCCATGATTGGAATATATGGTTTATCGCTCTGCCTATCTGGTTCGTGCCGTCATTCTGCGTGAGCCTGTGGCTATCGTATTTGCTGCATATCCCATACATGGCACTAGTCAGCAGTCTCCTCGTCGGGCAGTTCCCGCCGGCTTTGGTAGGTGTGTTCCTCGTACATGCCCTGTACCGCGTATATGTGGCGAAAGGAGCCACCTTATGAGCCGTTCGACAGAAGAATTGACGGGAGTCACCGCATTGGGGGCTGCTCAAACACGCTACGACAGCAGTTATGACCCAGGTTTGTTGGAAACATTCATCAACAAACATCCTGACCGTGATTATTTCGTCAAGTTCAATTGTCCCGAATTTACAAGTCTGTGTCCCAAGACGGGGCAGCCGGATTTTGCGACCATCTACATTTCTTACGTGCCATCACTGCGCATGGTAGAAAGCAAGTCGTTGAAATTGTATCTGTTTGGTTTTCGCAACCACGGCGATTTCCATGAAGACTGTGTCAACATTATCATGGATGACCTCATCTGTCTCATGGATCCTAAATACATCGAAGTATGGGGAAAATTTACGCCTCGCGGTGGTATCTCTATCGACCCGTACTGCAATTACGGCAAGAAGGGGACACCTTGGGAAGACGTGGCTTGGCAGCGGTTGAGCCGTCATGACTTATATCCGGAAAAGGTAGATAATCGATAACACGATAGAAACTTCTAGGAGAAAACTAAAAAGACGTTTTGGACTCTGCCACGTGACAAAGTTCAAAACGTCTTTTGTATTATTTACTGTAAGTCTTATCTTCTAGCGTTTTTGGCTTCTACTTTGGCCAACACGGCTTGTGCCATAGCAGCCCGTTCCTGGATTGCTTTATTGCCAGTCTTGATGGATTCAGGATAGAAATTAGACGTGTATTTCAATTTTTTGGATACGGTCGTCATTTCTTGTAATTGGATGGTCTGGTCATCGACATTGTACACATATGTGCAGTAAGAAGTCGTCGTGTCGATTTTTTCCGTCGTATCGAATGTAAGAATCTTCATGCCTTTATCGTGTTTGACTTTGGCTGTACTCATATCGATAGTCGTGTAGGAATTATACTGCCATAAATTAGCTGCCCAGGCCGGAGCCGTCATCAACATGGCGAGACCCAGCGTAAGTAATAATTTTTTCATTGGTGATACACCGCCTTCATTTAGTTTATTTGTTACAATTATACCATGGTTCACAGCGAAAAAACAGTGTTGCTACAATTTTCTTCAAGGTCCGGTTATTTTCCCTTCAGGCAGATGGCAAGCCATTTTGGCAGCGGTATATGGCTGATCAGGGATGAAAAGGCGGCAGCCAGGGCCGCTACGATGAAATACATAAGCAGGATATAGGCGGCGCGCAGGTAAATATGGTAATGTGCTGCCAAAAACGTGATAGCCGATAAAAATAACGGGTGAGCCAGATAGATGGGGTACGAATAATCGCCCAGCATGGAGAACAGCTTGTGGATATAGGATGGTACAGGACGGCATTCCCACCAATACAGGAAAAACAGCATCGTGCTGAACGTGTACAGCATGCCCGTTGGGCTGAGCTGATGGATCGTGTTGACAGCAGACAAGGCATCGTAATCCAAGATGCGCATGATGCCGTAATACGCTACCAGCATGGAAACTGTCGTGACGATTTGGAATACGTTGATGAGCGTCCCATGCCGGCCGATCCAGTCCTTGACGGTATCAAAATGTTCTGCCGTATAGGCGCCGAACATGAAAATAAACAGATAGTGTAGTACAATATAGTTCAGGCGGAAATTAAAGGCGTCCTGCAGCAGCGGAATGTCTGAATGGAACTGCCAGATGTAGCTGGAATAGAAATTGAATACGACGTTGCCCATGAACAATACCGTAAACCATAAGAGCGGACTGCGGTCGAACAAGCGCAGGAGGCTGCGCCACAAAGGCATGAGAAAATAAAACCACAACAAGATGACGAGAAAATAGATGTGGTACATGGCCAGACCGAACAACAGCGTGCGGCCCAGCTCAGCAGGTTGCAGCTGAGCGTAATTATGGCTGTGCAGGCAGGCGTAGAACAGATAAAAGAGCGACCAAAAGATATAGGGCACGAGGACCGTCTTCAAACGGCGCTTCATATATGACTTGTAGGAAAACGGAGCATGGAGCGGCTGACTGTAAAACATGCCGAAGGCCGAAAGAAAAAAGAAAGCCGGCACGGAGAAGCGGGACAGTATTTCAAACAATGCGACCAGCGCCAAATTCGGATGGGCGCTTACCAGTGCCGTAGAGCCGACGTGGATGCCGATGACGCCGAGCATGCAGATGCCGCGCATGTAATTGATAGATTGTACAAATGGTTTTGACATAACGCACCTCAATAGATACAATAGTAATGACCTATTTATTATAGCAAATTTTCAAGATTTATGTAGGGGGAAATATATTGGACAGTCGAACCCGTATCATCGCCAGGACTGGATTGCTCCTGGCAACCACATTAATATTGCAGGGATTGCGGCTCATACTGCCCATGCCGCCGCAGGCCAGCATGATCTTGATCGGTTCGCTGGTCAATGCCTGCTTTTTGCTGGCAGTACTGCTCATCGGTTTGAAACCAGCCGTACTGCTGGCCTTGGTGACGCCTGTCGCTGCTTATTTCCAAGGTATGCTGCCATTTCTCCCTTTTGTAGGACCTGTAGCCCTAGGCAACAGCTTGTTTGTCATCGTGTTCTATATGCAGCGTCGACATGCTGTACGGGCTTTGGTGACGGCAGCGCTAGCTAAGACGGCGTCATTGTATGGCGGCTTTTGTTTTTTGTTTTCCCTTGTAGCATTTCCAGAAAAAATCACGCACATGATATTATTCATCATGAGCTGGCCCCAAATCGTAACGGCCGTGCTGGGGGGCATCCTGGCCTTCGTCATTGCGAAAAGGCTGGCCGTTATTTCACAGCGATAAATTTTAGGAGGTTTCAATATGGATATCGTTCATTTAGTCCCTGCCGCTATTGGCATCTTATTCATCGTAGTCGGAGGTTTCCATGGATATAAGCTCAGGAAGCTGACCCGCCGCTGTACCGAAGCCGCTACGGGGACGGTCATAGGCTTTAAAAAGAAGAAGCTCAAGAGCGGTGAGTTGCTCTATCCCATGATTTCTTATACAGTAGGCCGTAATACCTATATGGGGCAATATAGTATCGGCGATGCAAAATGGAATATGGTCAAGGGCGATACTATCGATATCCGCTACAATCCGGCCGATCCCAAGCAAATCTATTTGTACAAACAGCAATCACGCATGCAGGAATACGCTTCTCCGTTTTTTATCATCATTGGCGGCCTGTTATTTGTCATTGCGTATTATAAGAGTATGTAATTGTCCCAGAGACAATATTTGGATACTTAGGAGGAGATGTCTTGCAGCGAGAAATAAGGCAATACAATTGGAAGGACGGCAAGACTTTGACAGTCGGCAAGCGAACGCTGGTCATGGGCATACTGAATATTACGCCTGATTCGTTTTCCGATGGCGGCCAATGGAACGGCAGCGACCAGGCCCTGGCCCATGCAGAGCAATTGGTGAAAGACGGGGCTGATATCATCGATATCGGAGCAGAGTCGACTCGACCTGGTTTCACCCCGTTGTCAGCAGAAGAAGAAATTTCACGGTTGGAACACATCTTGCCAGTTTTATTGGCCAGAGTCAGCGTTCCCGTATCGATAGATACGTATAAAGCAGCTACAGCCGCCTATGCCTTGGAACAGGGCGTGCATATGCTCAATGATATCTGGGGTCTGCAGTATGGACCGGAACCAGGGCAAATGGCAGCTGTGGCAGCACGCTGCGATGTACCTGTCGTCGTCATGCACAATCAGTGCGGCAACCAATACAAGGATATCATAAGCGATATGAAGGCTTTTTTCGAGAAGTCTGCTGCTATCGCTGCTGCTGCTGGTATTAAGGCCGATAACATTATATTGGATCCCGGCATAGGCTTTGGCAAAACGGCGGAGCAGAATATATATGTCCTGCGTCATTTACAGGAACTAACGACGCTGCCTTATCCCATGCTGCTGGGGACGAGCCGCAAGGGGTTCATTGGCAAGATCCTCGATTTGCCCGTGACGGAGCGCATGGAGGGGACAGGGGCCACTTGTGTGGCTGGTGTCTTGGCCGGTTGTTCCATCGTCCGCGTCCACGATGTCATATCGATTTCACGAATGTGTAAAATGACTGACGCATTACTGTAATAATTCATTGTTAAACTAGGGAGGAATACTGTGGATAAGATAACACTCAAAGGAATGGAATTTTTTGGATATCATGGCGTTGGGAAAATCGAACGACAGAGAGGACAGATTTTTATCATCGATGTGGTGATGCATGTTGATTTGAGCCAGGCCTGCCTTACGGACCAACTGGATAAAACCGTCGATTATAGCTTTGTTTTAAAAGAAATAGAACGTATCGTCGAAGGCAAGCCCTATTATTTGATTGAAAAGGTGGCTGCCGTCGTCTCTGATAACCTGCTGGAAAAGTTCCCATTGATAGAAAGTGTAGAAGTGGTCATCCATAAACCAGATGCACCGATGGATGGCATATTTGATGATGTGTCCATTTCCATCGAACGGTCCCGACATGACTGATATATATATCGGTCTGGGATCGAATCTGGGAGATCGGGGACAACTTCTACAGCAGGCAGTGCAGCTCCTGCAGGAGGCTGATGGCGTGGCTGTGACGGCCATTTCTCCAGTATATGAGACACCGCCCTGGGGCAAGACTGACCAGCCACCATTTCTCAATGCCGTTGCGGCCGTAGAGACGGCTCTGACGCCGGCAGCGCTGCTCCAGGTATGCCAGCATATCGAACAAGTGCTGGGGCGGGTACGCCATGAGAAATGGGGCTCCCGTACGATAGATTTGGATTTGCTGTATTGTGAAGGTATCACTATCCAGACGCCGCAGCTCCAGCTGCCGCATCCTTATTTGACACAGCGGGCTTTTGTCCTCGTACCGCTTCAGGACATTGCTCCGTCCCTGCAGATTGATGGAAAAGACTTGCCTGTTCTGATTCGGGCCGTGTCCCGAGAAGCGGTGCAGATGCGCAAGGTGGGATATATAGAAAAAATGGAGGAGACTCGCCATGGAAAAAATCCTGATTGCTGATGACGAAGAATTGATGCGGCAGCTCGTTGCCGATTTTTTGAAACCCGAAGGCTATGAAGTCATTCAGGCGGAAGATGGTAAAAAAGCGTTAGAATTATATTTTGATAAGCATCCGGATTTGGTGCTGCTCGATGTCATGATGCCTGGCTATGATGGCTGGACTGTATGTCGTGAAATCCGACGGGAATCTAGTGTCCCCATCATCATGATTACGGCTAAGGGAGAAGAAATCGACCAGTTGTTTGCTTATGACTTAGGCGTCGATGAATATATCACCAAGCCATTTAGTCCCAAGATTTTGGTGGCCAAGATCAAGGCTGTCCTGCGCCGGGGCCAACAAGAAAACGATGGCCAGTCCACCATTGGTGCAGAAGGCGTCTCTATTGACAGGGAAGCCCATCAAGTCGTCCTGGATGGGCAGTGTTTGAAACTCAGCCCTACCGAATACGAACTGCTGAATTATTTGATGATCAATGCCGGCAAAGCTTTGAGCCGCCGTCAGATTCTCAATAAAGTGTGGAATTATGACTATTACGGTGATTTGCGCACTGTCGATACCCATATCAACCGGCTGCGGATAAAGCTTGGCGAAAAGGGAAAGCTCATACAGACTGTCCGGGGTTATGGCTATCGTTACGAAAAGTTGTGATATGATGAAATTGTCCATACGCGGCAAGGTATGTCTGGGCCTGACGGGATTTTCTCTGTTTTGTGCCATTTCCCTGGGCCTGATTACGACGAGTGCTTTTTCAAAATTTTATTACCAATTCAAAAAAGACAGCATGATTTCAGTCAGTCAGGAAATCAGCAAAGTTTATGAAGAGCAGGGAACAAACAGCTATGATGATTTCGATCAAATCAGCCAGAGTTTTGGTGCCGATATCTATATCATCGAAAATGGCGAACTAGTCTATTCATCCCGGCCTGACCGGAAAGTGATGATGCCGCCGCCGGAACCACCCATGGTTAATGCCAATGGTAATGAAGCAGCAGGGCCTAAACATGGTAAAACAGATGAAAAATCCATGATGAAAATGCAGCCGCCTCGTCATGTCAGTGAAATGATGGAACTTTTGTCCGGCCATGAACCCGATAGCAAAGAGATGGGGAAGGTCCGCTTCAATATGATCGGCAACCGTTTTCGGGTGCTCGATTTGGTCCAGCGTATCCAAAGCCACACGTATCTTATTATCAGCCAGCCAGTGGCACCTATCGAAGAAAGCGTGCAGATCGTCAAACAATTTGCCTGGATCTGTGGTATCCTTTGGTTCGTCGTGGCTGTAGTGGGGGCCCTTATTTGGTCTAATCGCTTGACACGGCCGCTGCTGCGCCTTAAAGATCAAGCCGTCCACATGACAGCTCTCGATTTTTCGAAAAAATGGCAGGGTGGCAGGGAAGATGAAATCGGCCAGCTTGGCAACAGCTTAAACCGCCTGTCGGAGCAGCTCGACACGGCCATGACCGAATTAAAGGCCTCGAACCAGCAATTGCACTATCAGCTCGATAAAGCCAATGAAGTGGAGCACATGCGCAAGCAGTTCATTTCTTCTGTTTCTCATGAATTAAAGACGCCGTTGGCGATTATCCAAGGCTATGCCGAAGGACTCGATACGATTGCGCCGGACGAAGAAACGCGGCAGCGCTATTGCCGAATCATCCGCAATGAAACGGAAAAGATGGATCATCTGGTCAGGGATTTACTGAATTTATCGCGCCTGGAAACGGGCTCGTTCCGCATCGAATGTACGGATTTTGATTTTACAGCTCTGGCAGATGAGACGAAAGAACGGTTTGCCCAATCTGTGACGGAAAAACAAATCCAAGTCGAATGGAATTTGCCTTCTGAAATGCCAGTCAACGGTGATCCTGAACGAATCGATCAGATTCTGGGTAATTTCTTGTCCAATGCCATCGATTATACGGAAGCAGGCAAGAAAATACGTATTTTTGCTAAAGAAGAAGCAGAGTGTTATACCATTTCCGTATATAATCAGGGCATCCAGATTGCACCGGAGAACCAGGAACGCTTGTGGACGGCTTTCTTTAAAGTGGATACGGCCAGGACCCGCAAATTCGGCGGTCATGGGCTGGGTCTGTCCATTGTAGCGGCCCTGGTAACACTGCACCATCAAAAATATGGCATGTATAATGCCCCAGACGGCGTTGTATTCTGGTTTACTATAGCTAAGGCCAAACCGGACGATGAAGACGCGTAAAACGCCATATATGCAAAAAAATCTGTTGCACTTGTCAGGCTAAGGCCTGGTGCAACAGATTTTTTTAAAAAGCTCGCTTGCCCAGTATAGGGTGGCTGACGGGTTTTAATGTCAGATGGTCGATGAGGTGGCTTGCTTCGTCCAGCGTCACGTCGGTGCGGCTGCCATCCTTTTCATAGACGCATAATGGATGGTCCGTACCAACTTCACCGCCGGGGAGGTAAAGAAATTCTTTGTTTTCCGCATCGCCGTAAATAATGCCGGCGAGCAAGTGTTTTTTTCCGATTTGGGTCATTCTGATTCTCCTAGATTATCGAAATTTATTTCCAGCAACCGGCAGGCCCGGTAATCGGCCGATACGAGATGGAGCAGCGTACCGTTGTAATAACGTGGAAACATCGTATGGGGCTGCATGCCGTGGAGATGGCCGAATATGCAAAGGGGCACTTCAAATTTTTCCAGCAGTTCCGTAAAACCACTGGGCCGGCATAAATCGAAAACGGGTGGGTAATGCAATAACAGAATCTTGCGTCCGATACCTAGATCAGCTGCTTTCTGCAGGGCCCGTTCAGCCCTCAGCAACTCCCGGCGGTATGGCTTTGCGTCTTCTTCCGTAAAATGGATATCGCCTGGACAAATCCAGCCCCGGGTGCCGCAGATAGCGATGGACCCGTCGGCGATGGGGATGCAGTCGTCTTGGATGAATGTGACGGATTCATCACCGGCGATGCGGGTCAGCTTAGATACGCTTTCCCACCAGTAATCGTGGTTGCCGCGGATGATGATTTTTTTTCCGGGCAATTCCTTTATTTCGTTCAAATCTATCAGGGCATCTTCCAAATGCATGGCCCAACTGATATCTCCGGCCAATAATACCGTATCTTCAGCGGTGACCCGGGATTTCCAATCGAGTCGGATGCGGTCCCAGTGGTCGGTCCACGCCGGCCCGAATACATCCATGGGCTTTTTGGCAGGATGGCCTGACAAATGCAAATCGCCAATAGCAAATAAACGCATGATCAATCCTTTCCTGATAAGAGTGTTCTACGCAGACTGTTCATGACTTTTTCCATATGACCAGCGTTGGAAATTTGTGATACCATGTAGCCGACGTACAAGGGATTCGTCAGGAAACGGGGAATCATCTTGACATACAACGTATCGTCACCAGGGAAATCATAGTGGAATATATTGTAGCTGTCGGTGTAGCGGGAAAAAATATGCACGAGGAAATAAGCGGTGCGCTGCATATAATGTACAAATTCCGGTAGTTTTTCAGGGTCGTGTAATATCAGGTTGAATTCAAAAAAACCGATGATTGGGTTCGTTGATACGTTGACTTCTATACCTGATTCGGTCAATATGGGACGGCCGCTCAAATGGTCCGGTGTGATATCGTCATGATAGTCGTAATTTTTGAATCCCACGATCTGGCTGTGGGGATGCCGAATCGTACCGCCCGACATGATGCCGTGATTGCGGTAATAAACGACCGATTTGAATTCATGGGTCGATTTGAGCTGGTTCCACTTTTCTAAACCAAATTGAACTAGCATAAGTGCTTGTTCTGGACTATAATTAGAAAAGTCATCGTCACACTTGTCTGTTTCGATGATGATGGTTTGCCAGCAATTTTTAAGTACAGGATATTTGTTTTCCAGCCAAATCATTTTGCCGCGTCGTTCCAGTACATTCTTTAGATGTTCCGTGTCGCAGAAGGGACAGTAATTTTCTTTGCGATGTACGTTATCCGGCTTTGTTTGGCCCAGGTCTATATTATATTCAATGATGTGTTCCATAATATTCTCCATAACTAATCTCCCTGTGATATTCTCCTCGTCCTACTTATTGTAGCATAGACCTCGATTTTTTCAAACATAATAGTTCTTTATTTGCTGTCAAATGGGAACATCCCATTGGCATGGAAGCTTAAAAAGAAAGTAGAGATTTAGTACGATGACATCATCTGATACGATACACAACGACAAATGGTCGCCAGCTCTATTGGAATGGTTTGCCAGCCATGGACGTGACCTTCCATGGCGCCAGGACCGGGATCCATACAAGGTATGGGTCTCTGAAATCATGCTCCAACAGACGAAGGTTGAAGCAGTCAAGCCATATTATGACAGTTGGATGGATCATTTCCCGACGATACAGTCTCTGGCCCAGGCCTCACAGGATGACGTGCTGCGTCAATGGCAGGGATTGGGATACTATTCGCGGGCAAAGAATCTCCATGCTGCCGTTTGTGAAGTGCAGACGGCCTATGGCGGTAAGGTTCCTTCTGACCGGGCAGCCATGCTGTCATTGAAAGGCGTCGGCGATTATACAGCCGGTGCTATACTCAGCCTCGCCTACGGTAAACCGGAAGCGGCTGTCGACGGCAATGTCCTGCGCGTGTTTGCCCGCATATACAATATTACGGACAATATCCTGACGTCTGCCGTAAAGAAGACCGTCACCGACCTGGTATTGCAGCAAATGCCGTCAGATCAACCGGGGCGATTTAATGAAGCCCTCATGGATTTTGGTGCCCTTGTCTGTATCCCCAAGCACCCGCGCTGTCACGAATGTCCGCTTACGTCATGGTGCCAGGCCAAGCTTCACGGCGTAGAGAATGACCTGCCTGTACGCATTGTGAAGAAACATACGCCGACCGATGAGATTACCGTGGCCGTCGTAGAACAGCGTCATGCCTGGCTCATCCATCGCCGTCCCGAAAAGGGACTGTTGTCATCTATGTGGGAATTTCCCAATGCTTTGGGCAAAGGCGAAGAAGGCCGCTTAAGTGTGCAAGACCTGCTCGCCGAGGAAGGGCTGACGGTACGCCTGGAAGAAGAACCTATAGGCGAGATCAAACACGTGTTTTCTCACCGCAAATGGCAAATGGTAGTATATAATTGTATTGTACTGAAGAACTCATTTCAGGCAAAGGAGGATTGGCAGTGGCTGGACCGGACCCGCTATACAGAAGTGCCGTGGGCCGGACCGCATGGAAAAATCACTGCCTGGTTATAAATGAAGGGACATTTTCTGATAGTCTTTATGGTACTGATGTCGACCATTGCCATGCTGGCTATGATGCTCTGGCAGTGTATGCACCGTCGCGGCCGCAAGCTGCTCATGTTTTGCAGCGGTATAGCTGTCACCGTGGCGGCGACGGGTATATTGGGCTTATATGGGCAAAATTTTTCGTATCTGGCAGGCGGTATTTTGAAAGGGACCCTGTTCTATGGTTCCCTGGCGTCGCTCATATGGATGTTCATGTTTCTGCTGGCCTTGCCGTTTTTGCTGGTAGGGGCAATCGCCAGCCTGGGCGAACTCATTGCAGAGCGGTTCATGTCTGCACCGGTGGAAGCGAATCATGCCGTCATAAGCCGACGGAAATTTCTGCGCCGGACTGCAACAGTAATCCCAGCTGCGGCCTTGGCCGCCTCATCTGTCGGCATCATCGGCGGAGAACGTTCCCTAGATACGACATACCATTCACTGCAGTATTCAAACTTGCCGGAATACTTGGAGGGCTATCGCATCGGCCAGCTTTCCGATTTGCATATGGGGTTGTTCTTTAGTCCTGAGAGGCTGGAAGAATCCATAGATGCTTTGGTGGTGGCAAAGGCCGACCGGCTGGTCATTACGGGCGATTTGATCGATGAGCTTTCTCTGCTGCCCCAATGTGAACAGATATTGCAGGCTGCAGCAGAAAAATTTCCTGACGGCATCGACTTTATTTATGGCAACCATGAGTATTACCGCGGCCTTGCTCAAATTACGGCCATGCTCGAGCGTACGCCCGTGCGGATCCTGCGCAACAGTAACTACGAAGCTGGAGCGGGGACGCAGCCATTTTATATGGCCGGAGTGGATTACTCCTTTGCCAGGGACGATGCGCTCTTCGATGAACAGCGGGAAGCCTATACACAGCAAGCCTTGGCGGGGATTCCTGATGGCGCATTTGTCGTTCTGCTGGCCCATCACTCTCAATTCATCGATGAAGGCCTGCGTCATGCCATCCCGCTGACACTGACGGGACATACCCATGGCGGTCAGTTTTGGCTATTTGGTCAGCTCCATGAATTTGGCTTTAAGTATTGGCGGGGAATGTTCTCCCAAGGCGAAGCCCGCGGCTATGTCCATCGCGGCACCGGCCACTGGCTGCCGTTCCGCTTGGGGTGCAGCAGAGAAGCAGCGGTGTTCGAATTGCACAAGGGATAATTTATAAGTTGTATATAGCTAAAGGGCTGTTTGTCTTTAGCATGTAAATAAAAAATAGTTTATGTCAGTTCAAGTAGTCATGGCTTGATTATTTTGCTATAATTGGTGAAGAATCTTTTTAGATATCAAAAAATGACAATCTTTTTATGATGAGGGTAGGTATATGAGTTTTAAAGCTCCTTGTTTTTTTTGTTTGCCATGTATTTCATTTTTGGAAAAAATAGTATTGTTTGTATTTGTCTTTAGTATGGCCAACGCCGTTTCCAATGCTATGTATAATATAGCGTTTGGTTTGCTCGTTGCATTTCTTTTGTATGCGCATATGGTAAAAAAATCCAAACCTCTTGTTCTTCCGGAGCGAGGTATTCAAGTCCCATATTGGATTTTTTTCCTCTCCATATTTCTAGCTTCAGTTTTATTGGGGGACATGCCTTCTATTCAAAAATCTGTTACATATTTTCAGTATTCATTGGCGTTCTGGCTTTTGTATCTGTTATGTACGTATGACTTTTCAAAGCTTACTATTCATTTGGCCATGGCATCGTCCATGCTGTTCGTATGTAGTTATGCCTTATATTTACGATATGGCTTGCAGGTTGGGACACGTCTTACGGGTTTTGCCCCTCATCCCAATCAGTTTGCCATGTACTTGATACTTACGCTCCCTTTCCTTATCCTGTTTCTATTGCATGAACGAAAAGGTGATGATTCATTAGCGGGGCGCATCTTGAAAGGTTTTACGGGAATGGTAGTTGTATTGATACTTGTCGATTTAGTATTGACCCTATCTCGTGGAGCTATGTTGGGGCTGAGTATAGGTGCTGTTTTTGTCTTTTTATTACAGTATTTTTGGGTAGAACGTCGCAAATGTGGGGAGTTATGGAAAAAAATAAGTATCCTCCTCATCTCTATTGGCATTCTTTTTGGAGGTATATCTGCTACACAGGAAGGCCTTTTAAGAAATGATGGTGGAGATCGCCTTTTGTTGTTCCAATCTAGCTATGCTATGTGGATGGATAATAAATGGATTGGTGTAGGACTGAAAAATTGGCAGCAATCATATCAGACACAGTACATTTTACCGGAAGCTATAGAAAAAGATTTGAATATGCCTCATAACACGACGATTTATTTTTTTTCGACGACGGGTTTAGTCGGGGGGATAGGATTCATCGTGTTCAACGTGGGAATTTTTATTTTCCTGTGCAAGAAAATGAAACAGCAGCCTGAAAATTTTTATCTCCAGGCAATGATGTGGTCCTTTGTCGCCATTAATATCCACGGTCTGGTAGATTCGGCATTGTTAGTCAGGTCAGTACTGCAACTCTATTGTGGTCTCTTGGGAATTGCGTCAGCTTCATGTATGAACTATAATTTAATGAAGACTACGAATCAATTAGATAAATAAGCCTATTATCCATTTACGATATAAAGTTACAGATGTTTTGACCTGGTGGGAGTCAAAAGAATATGAATACTTGTAAAGATAGCTCTGCTTCTATTTCTATAAAAAATAAATATACGACGATTTTATTACCGCTTATTTTAATGGTAGTAGATTATTGCGCAATAGTAGCTGCAGAAAATGTGGCTTTTCAAGTGCGCAATTTTCTTGTTCCTAATGGAGGCATATTACATATATCTTGGCTGAGTTTTCATGTCATTTGTCCTGTAGTATATATGATTTTTATTCAAATTTATGGGTTGTATACGAGGCGGATGCAATTTTGGAAAATCATATCAAGACTATTTACAGCTAATATCTATGGTACGGTTACCATTGTACTATTGATGTATTTGTCCCATATAGCAGGAAATACTTCGCGATTGTTTTTACTTTTTTTGTGGATTCTTTCATTTCTTTTTGTCGTCCTGTTTCGTTTTATTGTAAAACGGATACTCGATAAAATAGGAATATTACGGATACCAGTTTTAGTCATGGGTGCCGGTAAAACGGCAGAAATTGTGTTGCAGCATTTTGTAGAGGATACAGGCTTGGGGTATGAATTTATAGGTTATCTGGAAGATAACAAGCCTAATCCGGTAGTGGCGAAGCTCATGCCTCATTTAGGAACATTTGACGATGCTAAAGAAATCATAAAAACCACAAAAATTAAAAACGTATTAGTTGTAGCCCCAGGTCTTGATAATGAGGGCATACAAAAAATCGTCTATCGATTACAACCTTTAGTAAAAAATATATCTTTCATTCCCGATATGGGGACACTGCCATTAGCCACGCTCGATGTAGAAAGCCTGATTGACGGGCATATATTGGCATTCCGGGTACGAAATAATCTGGCTGTTTGGTATAATCGCTTTGTGAAATACGTATTTGACTGGTTATGTACGATTATTGGAATTATATGCTTGATGCCGGTATTTATCCTGATTTCACTATGGATTTACAAAGATTCACCAGGGCCGGTCATTTTCAAGCACATGCGCGTCGGGAAAAATGGTAAAGAGTTTCCCTGCTATAAGTTTCGCAGCATGTGTGTCGATGCTGACCAGAAATTGAAGGAATTGTTGGAAAAGGACCCAGCAGCGCGGGAAGAATGGGAAAAGGATTTCAAATTGAAAAATGATCCCCGCATTACTCATAGTGGTGCATTTCTTCGTAAAACCAGCCTGGATGAACTGCCGCAGCTATTCAATGTCCTAAAGGGTGAGATGAGCCTCGTCGGTCCCCGTCCTATTATCCAAAAAGAAGTGCCTCGATATGGGAAATTTATAGAGGATTACTATATGGTGCGTCCTGGTATAACCGGTATGTGGCAGACAAGTGGACGCAGTGACATCGATTACGATGAACGGGTCCAGATGGATACATGGTACGTCCGCAACTGGAATGTGTGGTTTGATGTGGTATTGATTTGGAGAACATTTAGTGTTGTATTGGGTAAGAAAGGTGCGTATTGATTACCAATGATGTTATTATCGGTATTACTTGGTTCGGAATTAAAGGGAGAATAACCATTTATGAAAGAACGAAACAATAAATTAATGAAAAAATTAGATCGATATATAGGATGCCCCCTCCTATTTATTTTGGGATTATTCCGAAATAAGAATACATTTTCTGAGTTAGGAAAATCACCTCGTATTATGTTGCTGAAAACTGCGGCTATTGGTGATACCATTTTGATGGATGCTGTGATCAAAGAAATTAGAGAACAATATCCAAATGGCACTATTACTTTTGTTTGTTCAAAAAATAATAAGGCAATGGCCGAAATGCTTGAGAACATCGATGAAATAGTTCCTTTTGAAATGGGACATCCTATGACATCTTTGCGCACAATAGGTATGCTCGGTTATTTTGATTTGTTGTTAGATTTTGGCCCTTGGCCGCGTATTAACGGGATTATTGCATGGCGGGCACATGCTGGATTTAAAATTGGTTTTAAAAGGAAGCAGATGTATCGACATTATGCGTATGATATTGCCGTAGAACATCGGGATGATATTCATGAAATAGATAATTATCGAAACATTCTTAGGGCGGGGCATATCAAGATTAATGGATTTATTCCTAGATTGAAAGTTAATATGGAAATTCAATCCATTAAACTACCTTATGTGGTTTTTCATATGTTTCCTGGCGGATCCAGCATTTCTTTGAGAAGTTGGGCCGATACGAATTGGATTGAAATAGGTAAGAGAATTTATAATCAATATGGGTATCAAATCATATTTTCAGGAGGATTGGAAGACCGAGAAGAAGCAGAAAAAATAGTTAGTACATTGCGGTCAGAGCATGTTGATGCAAAATCAATAGCAGCTAAATATCCACTTAAGCATATGCCTTCTATTCTTGCCAATTCTCGATTAGTTATTTCGGTTAATACAGGAATTATGCATATGAGTGCAGCTGTACAAGTGCCTTTAATTGCTTTGCATGGGGCTACTTCTGACTTACGTTGGGGTCCTTTAAGTGATAAAGCGGTGGTGGTTAAAAGTGGCGAAAAATGTCAGCCTTGTATTAGTTTGGGATTTGAATCGCAATGTCAGAATCCTCTTTGTATGCAGCATATTACAGTTGGAGTGGTATGGAACAAAGTTATAGGAATTCTTGGTAATGTACGCAATAATGGCAGATAAATTTTTTAAGTTTAATTCGTATGGGGAAATGATGCATGAAAATTTTGATTATAAAATTGTCAGCTATAGGTGATGTCATCATGGCAACGACAATGTTGTCGGCCATTAAACAAAAATACGGAGAATGTGAAATTACATGGATATGTGGTAATAGCGTATATCCGATTTTACGCTTTTATCCTATTCAGCATTTGATTCCAATTGATGAATCAAAATTGCTTATGGGTAGTCATGTTGAAAAGGTAATGACCGTTTTATCGTTATGGAAAAAGCTTTTCGGTAAATCTTTTGACTTAGTCATAACGGCACATAGTGATAAAAGGTATGCTGCATTGACTTTACCAGTGAAAGCTAAAAGAAAAAAATTTTTTAATCAGTGGCATGGTCGGAAAATACCTATACCAGGGAGATATCATGGGGATGAATATGCAAGGCTGGTCATGGATTATGACAATCATAGAATGGCACATTGGTATCCTATGGCTTTGCCTAATATAGAATTATCTCCTATTAAAGAATTTTGCCAAATAAATAAAAAAATCATTGTCTTGGCTCCTGGAGGAGCAAAGAATATCATGCGCGATGATTTTTGCCGCAGATGGCCTATTGAACAATATGTTGATCTTGCGAGACAATTAATTTCAGTGGGTTTTATGGTGGCTATTACGGGGGCTATATCCGATAAATGGGTTGAACCCTATTTTTCCAATGTACCAATTGTTGATTTTATAGGGAAGACAAGTCTAATTGATACATTAAATATTTTTAGTCAAGCAAATCTTGTTGTGACACATGATTCAGGACCTCTTCACTTAGCGATTCTTGTAAAAGCAACTGTTCTTGGCATTTTTGGTCCAACTATGCCCTGTGAAAAAGTACCTCATTCTTCTAATATTCATATTTTATGGAATATAAATAAATTGCCATGCTGTCCTTGTTATGATGGGAAAATTTATGCTGAGTGTGAATACAATCAATGTTTGCATGAAATTTCAGTAGCTAATGTTTTAGATAGAATTATGAAAATAGAATCACTTTATGAAAAATAAGGAGTATTATTAATGGATGTTTTGGATGAACATGACTGATAGATTTCGATTGATGTTTGTGGATTTAAATGTAATCTTTTTTATTAGTTATGAACTATGAATTTGACTTTTATAAAGGAGCATAATGATTTTGACATATTGGGATAATTATCATGATTGGCTAAAATGGGCTGATGATGAAACTAAGATTGAACTACTATCTTTGACAGATTCAAAGGATATAGAAGATCGATTTTATAAGAATTTAGAGTTTGGCACAGGTGGTATGAGAGGAATTATGGGTGCTGGCTCAAATCGCATGAATAAATATGTAGTTAGAAAGGCTACGAAGGGGTTAGCAGATTATTTGCATAATAAATATTCCGAGGCGATTTCAAGAGGTATTGTGATTGCTTATGACTCCCGAAATCATTCGAAAGAATTTGCATTAGAAACAGCATGTGTCCTCTGTTCAGCAGGCATTCCTGTAAAATTGTTCGAGGAACTTGAACCCACTCCATTATTGTCGTTTGCGGTAAAATATTTACATGCTATTGCGGGTATCGTAATAACAGCAAGTCATAATCCTAAAGAATATAATGGATATAAGGTTTACGATGAATATGGAGATCAGATAGTACCTAATATAGCCAATGAATTGAGTACGTATATAAATGCTGTAAATGATTTATCAAGCATTGATGTTTCAGGAAATGTTGCTTTATTAGAAAAAATAGGAGAATCAGTCGTTGAAGCATTTCTTAATGCAGTTTATGAACAATCAATATTTCAGGGAAAAGTATATCCGCTGAAAATCGTATATACTCCTCTGCATGGGGCTGGTAATAAGCCTGTTCGCAGGATACTTGATAAGGCTGGTTTTAAAGATATTAATATTGTTGTGGAGCAAGAATCACCGGATGGAAATTTCAGTACTGTTAAATCACCTAATCCTGAAGAGAAGAGTGCTCTGACGTTAGGTTTGGTATTAGGTAAGAGGCTTCATGCTGACATTGTCATCGGTACGGATCCTGATAGTGATCGTATTGGTGTAGGCATATATGATGGACATGATTTTATTTTATTATCGGGTAATCAAATCGGGGCTCTGTTAGTGGATTTTATTTTTACTATGCGCAGAAATACTATATCTCCTTTTGCAACACTAGTAAAAACTGTTGTTACAGGTGAATTAGGAGCAGATATTGCTCGAAAGAAAGGAATTCAAGTTGTTGAGACCTTAACCGGTTTTAAATATATTGGTGAAAAAATTACAAAATATAGAAATGATACTAAGCATGATTTTATCATGGGGTATGAAGAAAGTTATGGCTATCTTGTAGGAACCCATTCTCAGGATAAGGATGCTGTTGTAGCGGCATTGCTTATTTGTGAAATGGCTTCCTATTATAAACAGCAAGGTAAAACATTGGTAGATGTATTAAAACAACTATATGCAGAATATGGATATTATTATGATGCACTTGATTCTTATACATTAAAAGGAAAAGATGGATTGAAACGAATAGGAGATATAATGGATAGCCTGCGTCAAAATGATATTGCCGCTGTTTTGCCGGATATTCATACAATTTTCGATTATAATGAAGGTATTAATGGTCTACCAAAAGAAAACTTGTTGAAATTTATTATGACTGATGGTTCCTGGTTTGCAATTAGACCATCTGGTACAGAACCAAAAATTAAAATTTACTATTCGATTAAAGCAAAAAATGAGGAACAAGCATTAACTAAGTTAAAAAAGATTAAAATTGCTTTAAAGAATATAATAGGAGTATAATCATTTGATACTCAACAGGAAAGGGAGAATGTGATTATGAAGGTCGTTATATTGGCAGGAGGTGGAGGAACAAGACTGTTTCCTCTTTCCCGGTCTTGCTATCCCAAACAATTTTTAAACATTGCTGGTGGTCCGTCATTATTAGTTCAAACAGTTGTACGTTTTTTAGATATAGTTGAAGAAAATGATATTATTATAGTTACCAATAAAAATTATATTTTTCATGTACAAGCTGAATTAAAAACTATTAATGCATCTCACATACACATCATTACCGAGCCGATTGGTCGTAATACGGCTCCTGCTATTGCATTTGCGATAGCTTATTGCAAAGATAAACTTAATTGTACAGAAGACGAAATAATATTTGTTGGCCCTTCTGATCATGTTATCAAACCTAAGGGTACTTTTAAAGAAGTAGTAATGAATAATATTCAAGAAGCTCAAGGAGGATATATTGTTACGTTTGGGATAACGCCAACGAAGCCAGAAACTGGGTATGGCTATATTGAAGCAACGACTCAACAACTTGGTGCTGCTTTTAAGGTCAAAAGTTTTACAGAAAAGCCTGATGCGATAAAAGCCCAACTATATATTCAGAAGGGAAACTATTATTGGAATGGCGGTATGTTTATGTTCACTATTAGGACTATGGAACATGAACTTTTACGATTTGCCCCAGAAATTACGGATATAATGAAAGAAGGGTACGATGAAGTGATTAAAATGTTTGGTGATATGCCGGACATTTCGATTGACTATGCTATAGCTGAACAGTCTGATAACATTGCTGTTGCCCCTTTGACAAATATTTATTGGAATGATATTGGCAGTTATGATGCTATTGCCGACATGCTTGGTGACAAAGATGGCAATGTATTTGATGGTGACATCCTGGCTAATGATTGCCATAACACGCTGATACTAGGGAGCAAGCGGCTGATTGCTGGAATTGATTTACAGGATTTGATGGTTGTAGATACTCCAGATGTGCTTTTAGTGGCAAAACGTGGAGAATCACAAAAAGTTAAGCAGATAGTGAATAAATTAAAAGAGGAAAACAGAAAAGAAGCTGTTGAAAATGTTACGATGTACCGGCCATGGGGAAGTTATTCTGTATTATCAGAAGGTGATGGATATAAAGTAAAGAAAATAATTATTGATCCTGGCCAAAAATTAAGTTTACAAATGCATTATCATCGGAGTGAACATTGGACGGTCATTAGTGGAACGGGTAAGTTGACTGTTGATGATAAAATACTTATATTTCGTGAAAATGAAAGTACGTATATTCCAGTGGGGACTAAGCATCGACTGGAAAATCCCGGCAAGATTCCATTGGCAATCATAGAAGTTCAGAATGGTAAATACTTGGGAGAAGATGATATTGTCCGTTATGATGATATATATAGAAGGTAAATATCATGAAAGGCGCTATCATTTGCGACTGGTTAGTGACATATGTTGGAGCAGAACGTGTATTGGACAATTATTGAATGTATTTCCGAAAGCTGATATATTTTCTGTGGGTGATTTTCTTCCTGACAATCACTTGGAAAAATTAATATTTAAGATAATTAGCAAACTTATTATTCTATAGGAATTAATAACAGTAGCTATTATGGGCCGTAGTTATGCCAATATATCTGTAATAATTTATTATGTGAGATTCAATCTAAACACTTAGCAAAAAAATAAGTTTTAGATTGGCGGATGATTTTCAGAATTATTCAATATATTCTTGTTTTATAGTGTTTTGTTATATTTGTTTTGCTCTGGTTTACAACGGAAAAATAGTTGGTAATTTGAATAGTTTACAAAATTTAGATATTAATTAATGAGTGTAATGACAAGGAGTTTGTAATGAAAATATCAATACATACTAGAGCAATACAAAAATCTGGCATTGGAAATTATACTAATATTTTATTAAAACTTTTGCCACATAACGGCAGAGAAGTTGAGATCTTACCATTTAAAGATGATATGCAAGTAGATGGAAAACATTTTTGGAGTAAGATGGCGACAAAGTTTAAACGACTAAACTATAATATGCTTTATTTACCTCGCTGGCTGAAAAAAAATAATGTCGATGTTTATCATAATCCGAGTAACACGAGAGTACCTTTGTGGTCCCCTTGTAAGGTAGTTAGCACAATACATGATATCATACCCCATATTTATTCAGGGGTTTATTTACGTTCTTTTTTGCCACGGATTTATTATGAAATGATGATAAGGCTAACTATTTTTCACAGTGATATTATTATAACTATATCAGAATTTTCTAAATATGAACTAATGCGAGCGTATGGTGTATCATCAAATAAAATCAGGGTTATACCCCAGGCTTGTAGTAGTGCTTTCAGGGTATTACCAGAATGCGATGTACAAATAATTCAACAAAAATATAAATTATCTCGTCCATATATTATGACGATGGGTGGGAGTGAGTATCGTAAAAATGTAAAAACGGTACTAGATGCATATATAAAAAAATATATGGATGAGTATGACCTTGTTGTCATAGGCGGCGCTTGGAGAGGTGTAGATTTACATGAAATATATCGCAATTATTCAGGCATACATTTTTTTCAGGAAGTATCTGATGAGGATTTAATTGGTCTTTATAATGGGGCGAGTGTATTTGTTTTTGCTTCATTTTATGAAGGTTTTGGATTACCTCTTTTAGAAGCAATGAATTGTGGTATTCCGGTTATTTCAGCTCGCGCAAGTTGTTTGCCAGAAGTTGCAGGTGATGCTGCTGAATATTTTGAGCCATTGGACGTTGAATCTTTATGTAATTTATTGGACAAAGTGTTAAGTGATAAATGTTTGCAGAATAACATGATAAACAAAGGATTTATTCGAAGTAAATTATTTAATTGGGAAAAGACGGTTGCGATGACTTACGAAGTTTATCAGGAGGCAACTCGTTCACTCGATAATACTTAAAGGGAAAATAGAATTTATCGTGGTCTCGGTGGCGATTAACCAATTGCAGTTAATTGGTTGTTATGGGAACATATTCTAATCAGTTCTCGAAAAGGTGGAACATATATTGGATAAATGCGTGAGTGTTATAGTACCTGTTTATAATGTTGAAAAGTATGTTGTCAAATGTGTAAAATCTTTGCTTCAACAAACATATCAAAACTTGGAAATTATATTAGTTGATGATGGGAGTACAGATTCTAGCTATAAAGAATGTGTGGAACTAGCGCATTGTGATAATAGAATAAAACTATTCCACCAAGATAATTTTGGCGTGGCATCTGCCAGGAACAAAGGATTGGAATTAGCCACGGGAGAGTATGTCACTTTTGTAGATGCTGATGATACAGTCAAAGAAAAATACATTGAGAAATTATATTGTGCTATTTGTGATGGAAATTATGATATTGTATTTTGTGGTTATGAACATATTAATGTTGCATTAAATATTACAACTAAAATATGCTTAAGCAATTTGGCGCAAGGCGATTTAATGATTGATTTTTCGCGGCTGTTTTTTTCTCGGTGTGAAAATGTTCTTTCTTTTTCTGCCGCAAAATTATTTCGAATGAGTATCATTAGAAGGCATGGGATAAAATTTGATTGCCAATATAGATGGGGCGAAGATCAAATATTTAACCTGATGTATTTTTCTTATGTAAAAAAATACTGTTTTTTACCTGAGTCACTGTACCAATATTATATTCATGGCAGAGGGAGTGCTGTGGAAACATTTTCAAAATTGAGAGTGGATAATGAATCTGATATGGTAATATTTTGGAGCCAATGGTTGTGGGAAAAGAATATAACTAATAAAGATCAGATATTAAATTGGAAATTAGCGGTATTACTAAGAAATGCAATAACCGGCTATATACGTAATGATAGAAGTAAGAATATTTTAAAAAAATATATTTATTATATAAAATTTTTGAGTAATTTACGACAGACTTTTGCCTTGATACATAGAACGATTAATTTTAAACAGTTACTTGTTATCAAGTGTATTAATAATGAAATACATTTTCCTGTCTTCGTATATTATTTTCTGTTTAAGAAATAATCATCGAATAGGGGGCTTTTAGGTGCATGTGTTTGAGGAACAATATATAATTGTAAAAAGAATTCTGTTCTTTTGTGTTTTATTACTTATTTTTAATAATATTCCACAGGTTTTACGTTTGAATTTTATTGCTGGTAGTAATGCAAGCAAATTATCTTTTTATCCATTGTTTTTTTTATTGTTTTATACTATATGAAGTTATGTAAATAAGACAATTGAGTTGTCAAAAATTTCTTTTTTTAGTAGATATATTGGCATATATTTAGCCATTGTCTTGATTACTACGATTTGGGGGCTTGTTCAATATCCTTATTACCAGGTTATTTTAAATGCGCCAATCAATCAGATTGAGAAATTACCAATAATTTTAGCTTTTTTGCGTAGTCATGGTATTTTTATGGAAGAAGACTTGATAGCCTCATTATGGATGATAGCGAGAATTGTAAAAGGAAGTCTTCTGGAAATCCTATATACTTTTGTGTTTTCCTATGTACTTTATTATTGGTTTTCACGGGATATTGTAAAAAACTTGGAAAGCATTCACAAAGCAATATATGGTTCATTGGTAATTATTTTTCTGTATTCTTCATTTGAAATTATTTATTTGGCAGGGAATGAAACAGCACAACAAATTTTAACTGATATCACACCATTTATTCATAGTGTAAAAGATAATCAAACTTGGTGGCCGCCTTTACTTTGGAAGGGACAACTACGTTCGATATTTTCAGAACCAAGTTATTTTGGAATGTATGCATCTTTCGCCATGCCTTTCTTATGGTATGATATTTTAAAGTCAAATAGATGGAAGTCAGTAGCAGTAATCACTACTATTTTTACATTTCTTCTGTTTTTAACTAAGGCAAGAACTGCTTTTGCGTTGTTTTTAGCTGAAAGCGTTTTGCTTTTATTATTTTGGCTCTTTTTACATAAGAGTTTTTGTTGGAAAAAAGTCGTTTGTATATTTTTGTGTGGTTTGATAGCTTTTGTTGGGGCCAATCTTTTTATTAATAAGTATATGCTGTCGGAACAAGAAGGCAGACGGCAAGTTCAAAAACAGGAAATTACGCTGGGTAAAACGATGACGTCATATGTAGATGACAATGCAAAAACAATTGCAAATCCACAGAAACGAAGTAATGGAGCAAGATTTAGTGTTATTTTAGCAAACATAAGTATAGGAAAAGCTCATCCCTTTTTAGGGGTGGGAAGTGGATTAAAAGATGCTTATATTACAGATTATCTGCCAGATATGGCAGCAGATAATCAAGAAGTACAGATGTGGAAACGAAATCAAAAGGAAAAAGGTATATTAAAGTCTGGATATCCTAATCTATGTGAATACGCCACACGATTTTCTGAAACAGGAATCATAGGTCTAGTTGCTTTTCTTTTCCCGATGTTTTTTCTCATATATTGTTTAGTAAAAAAAATAAGGAATACTTTGCCTGAGAATAGGTTGACGTATATTATGTTTTTAATTTCATTTTTAGGTATTTGTGCTACCGGACTTGGCGATTCCATAAGTACGACTTATTGTTATTGGATTTTGTTGGGATTGGGATATGCCTTGTGTTTTGAAAATGAGGCTCATGTAGTGAAATGATTGTGAGGAATTCAATAAATTTAGTTTGTATTATGTTGAGGGTTGTGTGGAGTAACAATGCGTCTTGATAGTGCTCTAAAAAATGTAAAATCTACAATGATTGTTTATGTGATAAAGACCATTCTTCAATTTGCTGTGCGGATGGTCTTTGTTAGGGTATTGCCAATCGAATATCTTGGTATCAATGGGCTTTTTTCTAATATTTTAGCCGTGCTGGCACTGGCCGAATTAGGTATTGGCCCAGCTATTATATTTAGCTTGTACAAACCACTGGCAGTTGGTGATTTGGAGACTGTAAAATCATTGATGCGTCTTTTCAAGAAGACGTATATATCCATTGGGATAGTAATTCTTGTTTTAGGAGCCGTGCTTACGCCTTGGTTGGACTTTTTTATTCAGGGTAGGCCTAATATTGATTACTTAGAATGGATTTATTTGCTTTTTGTTTTGGATACAGGAATCAGTTATTTTTATTCATATAAACGTAATCTGTTATTAGCTGATCAGAAACAGTTTGTGGCTAATTTTTATCAAGGTGTATTCCAAGTAACTTTGGCAATTTTGCAGATGATATTTTTGGTGGTGACGCAGAGTTTTTGGCCATTTATTATCTTAAAAGTTATAGCTACATTTTTGGAAAATGTCATGGTAGCAAGAAAAGCGGATACGTTTTATCCAATCTTGAATAGTTCTAACATCAAACCTTTAGCTAGTGATATTAAGCGAACTATAGTACGTAATGTGGAAGCCATGATTTTTCATAAAGTTGGCGGTATTGCCGTGTTTTCTACTAGTAATATCATTATTTCAAAATTCGTAGGTCTGACGGCTGTCGGATTATATTCTAATTATTACTTGATTATCAATTCCATTCAAAGCATTAGTTGGCAAATATTTGGCTCCTTGACTGCAAGTGTGGGAAATTTGGTAGCTGTTGAAGGTCAAGAGAAAAAGATAGCTAATTTTAAGGTTTTGCAATTCATGACGGCTTGGATTGCTTTTTACACTTCTATCGGGCTGTATGTTATGTTCAATCCTTTGATTGAGATGTGGTTAGGAAAAGAATATCTATTTGCAGATTCTATCGTTTTTGTCATGGTACTGAATTATTATTTGACGTATATGCGCAGAGGTGTGCAAACATTTAAAGATGCTATGGGATTGTTTTGGAATAACCGCTATATGCCAATTGCTGAAACTATTATTAATCTGACAGCGGGTATTTTACTAGTACAGAAATTTGATATTATTGGGGCACTATTAGCCATGACATTTAGTACGATTTTCACCTGCTTTTGGATTGAACCGTATGTAGTCATGCGTAATGGTTTAGACTATCCGTTAAAAGAATATTTTTGCTGGTATGGTATTTTTTCACTATTGACAGTGGTAGTCGGATATGGCTTGCATTTATCATATTGGCGGTTATGGCCTTCTACAACCTTATTTTCTTTGATTGGTGGGATTATACTTTGTACATTAATCGCTAATAGTATTTGGATATTGATTTTCTATCGAACGAAAGAATTTCGATATGTATGGCAGTTAATAAAAAATAGATTCTAGGTCTGGAATATAATGTTATTTGAGTTGTGTGGGCCATTTTAAATGATGAAGGGTTGAATATATGATGAAATCAATAGGTAAACTTTATTTGGTAGTTCCCTGTTACAATGAAGCAGAAATGTTGCCGACAACTAGCAGTTATCTAATGGATAAGATGCAGCACCTGATACATCAAGGCAAAATTTCACCGGGTAGTAGGATTTGTTTTGTCAATGATGGAAGCACGGATGATACGTGGAAGATAATATCAGATTTACATGATAAAAATTCTATATTTTCCGGTATATCTTTGTCGAGAAACCGTGGGCATCAAAACGCATTATTAGCTGGTTTAATGACAGTTAAAGGACTTTGTGATTTCACCATAAGTCTGGATGCTGATCTGCAGGATGATATAAATTGTATGGATGAGATGGTTGAAAAGTATTATGAAGGATATGATATCGTATACGGTGTGCGTAAAAAAAGAAAAACAGATAGCTGGTTCAAAAGGTTTTCTGCTGAAGGTTTCTACAAGTTGATTCATTTTATGGGTGCACAGATTGTTTATAACCATGCTGATTATCGAATGATGAGTAAAAGAACATTAGATGTATTATCAGAATTTCATGAGGTCAATCTTTTTTTGCGTGGTATGGTTCCTATGATAGGCTTTAAAAGTACATGTGTATTCTATGATCGGTTAAAACGTATGGCAGGGGAAAGCAAGTACCCTCTAAGGAAGATGTTATTTTTTGCATTCCAGGGAATTACTTCGCTAACTGTAGAACCCATACGTTTCATTACAAAATTAGGGATAGCCGTGTTTTTTATTAGTGTAATTATATTATTCTGGTCATTATATCGGCATGTAGCCGGCGAAACTATTTTGGGATGGACCAGTATCATGGTATCCGTATGGGCAGTCGGTTATAATGGTATCATAAATTCAGACATTTTCTGAGCACGTTTTTAATGAACCTGCTATACTGTATTTATCATACGAAAGAAGGTTCAAATCATGTCCAGAAAACGCAGGAATTTTACCGCTAAATTTAAATCTGACCTTGTGCTTGAATTACTGAAGGGGGAAATCGATCTCAATACGCTTGCCACCCAGAATAGCATTCAGCCTAACTTGCTGCGCAATTGGAAGAAGGAATTTCTTGAAAAGGCTTCCATCGTATTTGACGATTCTCGGGAAGAAAACATTAAAGAAAAATTAGAAGCGGAACGCAAAGAAAAAGCCGCCTATGCCAAGAAGGTTGGCCAGCTCACCATGCAGGTGGACTGGCTGAAAAAAAAATCTACAGAAATACTTGGACCTGACTACGAAAGTAAATTTAGTCCGAAACCTTTTGACGACTAAGGAACTTCCTGCCCGTACAGGTGCCTATTTACTGCATATAAACCGCACCAGCATCTATTATACGGGCACCCCTGTATCTCAGGAAGAACTGGAATGTAAAGCCATTATAGACCGTCTGCATACGGATAACCCCGCCTGGGGGGCCCGACAAATGGCGACGCAATTGAAACGCCGCGGATATGCTGTAGGCCGCCGCAAAGCCCGTCATTACATGACAGAAATGGGAATTGATCCAATCTATCCCAAAATGAATCTTTCTAAACGGATGCAGCAAGCCAAAGTTTGTCCCTATTTGTTACGAAATGCTGTCATTACCCGGCCGAACCAAGCGTGGTCTATCGATATTACCTATATTCCCATCAAGCACGGATTTCTCTATCTTACAGCTGTGATTGACTGGTACAGTCGCTGTATTGTTGGCTGGGAAGTCGATGACACTTTGGATACGCGAATGGTGATTGCTGCGTTGCGTAAGGCATTCAAAGTAGCCAAACCACTCATCCTGAATTCTGACCAGGGATGCCAATTTACTAGTGTAGAATATATGGAATATTTACGTGTCAACGGAGTGCGTCAAAGTATGGATGGAAAGAGCCGTTGGGCCGATAATATAATGATAGAACGTTGGTTCCGCAGCTTCAAGTATGAAGAAGCGTATCTGACCCAATATGCTAATATCAAAGAGGCACGTCAGGCTATTAAGCACTATATCCACACTTACAATTTTGAACGAACCCATTCTTCCATCCACCATCATACGCCGGCTGAGATGTATTATCCAGCCTTGTTGATTGATTATGTAGCAGCATAAAGTTCATTAAAAAATAGCGGATTTTTTGTCTTGACAAGTGAACCACTTTAACCTGACATTTTAGTAAGTACAATTCAGGTCACTGGTGGTGGCTCATTTGATTCCAAAGCTTTTATAATCAAAAATGGGAAGCTATGTGAATTGCGATTTATGAATAAAAAAATATCATGAATAATAGTCACAACACTAGCAGAAAACATATACATTACTTATCAGATGGTACCATTGCCCTACCTTGGTGGACAAACTCAAAAGATTATATCGAACAAACAGGATTAAACACCAATATATTCACCACTGTTTACATGTTGGATACTAAAAACTTAATTTTAATCGAAAGCTACATAATCGCTGGAAATTGATGGATATTTAATCTCGATATATTTTGAGGGGGTGTATAATAAACTGTGTAAATAAGAAATTATCAGTTTAGATTATGCTCCCCAGCTTGGGGATGTCAAACCTATGCGGAGGTAATGAAGTTATGACAAAGAAACAACCCACACGTGGCCAATCCCTAGCTAAGGCTATCATCAGTGAATATAAACCCAAGACTGTTGAAGATATGCAGAACGCCCTTAAAGATGTCTTTGGCCCCATGTTTGAAGCTATGCTGAATGGCGAGATGGAAAATCATCTGGGTTATGAGGCGAACGAACGTGGTGAAAAGGAAACGGCCAATCGTCGCAACGGTTATACGCACAAAACGCTTAAGACGTCAGCAGGAGAAGTCCCTGTCGATGTCCCACGGGATCGTGACGGCTCCTTTGAACCTCAGATCGTACAAAAACGGCAGAAGGATGTCTCTTCTATTGAGAGCAAAGTACTTGCCATGTATGCCCGGGGTATGAGCCAGCGGGATATCTCATCCACCATTGACGACATCTACGGATTCAAGCTGTCTGCCGGACAGATTTCTAATATCACGGATTGCGTTTTGGATGAACTGACGGAATGGCAGAATCGCCCGCTGAAGGCATTCTATCCCTTTGTGTTCGTGGATTGTATCTACGTTTCTATGCGTACGGAACAGGGCGTTTCTGACCAGGCGGTGTACGTTATCTTGGGATATGATTTAAAGGGAGAAAAAGATATCCTTGGCATGTGGATAGGCGATACAGAAAGCAAGCATCGCTGGATGCAGGTGTTTGATGAAATCAGATCCCGTGGAGTTCAGGACATCGGCTTCATCTCGATGGACGGCGTAAGTGGACTGGAAGAGGGAGCTAAGTCCATCTTCAAGAATGTTGTTGTGCAACGCTGCATCGTGCACCTAATCCGTAACTCACTGAAATACGTACCCAGCAAGGATTACAAAGCCTTTACCGCGCAACTCAGGAAAATCTATGGAGCCATCAACCTGAAAGCAGCTCAGGCTGAGTTTGAGCGGTTTTGTAATACCTGGAGCCAGTACCCGGGAGCCATTCGTGTGTGGAAGGACAACTTTCGGCACGTGGAGCAGTTGTTCAACTATGGCAGCGATGTGCGTCGTGTCATGTATACGACTAATGCGATAGAGAGCGTCAACTCAAGCTTCCGCAAAGTTACCAAGAAGGGCTCTTTCAGCAACGAAACCGCGGTGTTCAAGGTATTCTATCTGCGGATTAAGGAACTGTACCAGAAATGGCAAGGTCACTCGATTCGTAACTGGGCCATGGTGATGAACCAGCTGATTATTGACGAACGGGTCGGTGCTATGGTACAGAAATATCAAGCATCCGTTTAAATTAATTTACACACTTTACTTGACAATCCCGCCGCTTTATATGTTTCATGGAATTCTACAGGTGTCATTAAGTGCAGACCTCTCTGTATCCGCTCATTGTTGTAATATCTGATGTACTCTGTAATAGCGGTAACCAGAACTTCACGAGATCTAAATC
>Ga0183098_10542_pt1 | contig 64722 bp, 62 predicted proteins | sample BioMet9_FD_128884 | JGI IMG/M metagenome (GOLD analysis project Ga0183098, IMG submission 128884) | Microbial communities from bioreactor (seeded with sewage sludge) at Lawrence Berkeley National Lab, California, USA - Biofuel... | ecosystem: Engineered > Bioreactor > Anaerobic > Unclassified ...
CCGGAGGCTCCTTTCGCATACGAGGTTTTCCACAAAACCGGTCTTTAGCTGCTTGCCAGCTCATGTCTCCTCCTTCGCTACCTGTAAAAAAGCGCGTTGCAAAACATTTCCGTTTTGCAACGCGCCCTTGAAATATAACCGTTTTTTACTTCGCGAAAGAACCAAGTATTGAAGAAAAGACCGTTTTTATATTCTGTCCGTACTGAACAACGGAGCAGGAGGCAGCGCTGGTATCGGCTGCGGGCAGCGCGCTGATTATCTGATTTGCCATATAAACGTGGCCGTCGGCTGTGGGGTGAACGTTTTTCAGAAGCTGATTGCTGAATTCATTCTTATCAAGTGAACTAAATGTATAGACCTGTGTATCCGGCACTGATACGAAAGTATAGTACTTGGAATATACAGAACTGCTCATATACAGGTTCATCATGTTGACGACCTGATCGGCCAGCTTGCCGATGCTAACGGCGGATTTTTCAGTAAGCTTAAGATCACGGAATGGATTGTACATACCCACCACAACTATTTTGGCAGTGGGATTGAGCTTATGGATAGTTCTGATGATGATGTTCCAGTTCACATTGAACTGGGCAGTACCCTGGATAGCTCCCGAGGAAAGCGCGGCCAGAGCGCCGCTGGTGCTGCCGACCTTTTCGGCTAAATCCATCATCTGACTGAAGGCCTCGCCAATGGTGCTGAAGTCTGCCATCTTGACTTTTGCTTCCTTCAGCTGAGTGTAAAGCGTGCTGCTATTCTTTATGGCAGAAACAGTACCCAGATAGACATACATGGCGATAATTCCGGTCAACAGCACATCATCTGATCCGATATTAATAGTGATGAGATTTGCATTCTTTACTGCTGACGTAGTATTTTTCACAAGTCCGGCCCAGTCATCGTCCGATATATACGCGGCATCGATGACATAACTTGTGTACTGGTCTCCCTTATATGTGGAGTCCAGCATTCTGCGCACTTCCACAGAACGCAGCCCAGGGCGGCCAGCATCGTAAACAGATGCAGCACCGACGGCTTTTGCCACAATTGCCGGATAACTGCCGGGGCAAAAGACACCACTTGAAGCCTGTTCATTCATAGTGACCATGTCTTTATCTGTTGCATGGGTAGCAGATGCGCCGTACGTATCAAGGCCAAAGCCTGTGCATATGCTGTCGCCGAAGACAACGCAGTTATTGTACTGCTTTACATTGTTGTTTGTGGCTGCGAAGGCGTTGACATACATGACGCCGGTGAGCATAACGGCCACCAGGCAAAGGGAAATAACGCGTTTCAAAGTCTTTTTCATTTCAGTTTCTCCAGGCCGGGGGATTATATTTGAGAGACAAATTTCCCGGCTCTGTCCATATAATTACTAGGCCGCCCGTTTTATTGCAAACGGGCGGCCAAAATTTTAACAATATCGTCAGATCAGTCAATATCCGTTCCTGTGGACGGCGGGTCGGTCTCCACCGGCTTGGGCGCCACCACCGGCGTGGGTGTGGCAGCCGGCTTGGGCGTCGCCGCGGGCTTCGGGGTGGCAGCCGGTTTGGCGGTTGTTGTGGGCTTTGCAGTCGTCACAGGCTTGTCGGCGGACGGCTTTGAGGTGTTGCTGCTGTCCGGAGTTTTGCCGTCGTCGGTCTTGCCGGCATTCGAATCGTCCTTCAGGGCACTGGCAGTGCTCTTGATAAGTTTGCCGGTATCCGCATCCACAATGCTGGTATACAGCGTATTCGAATCCTTGGACGTGATTATATACTCCAGTCCGTCGACGCCCGCACTGACTCTGTACGCCATATCGGAAACCGTTTTCTTATCCGTCTTGAGCGCGGTGCTCACCTTGTCCGCCGCTGCGGAAACGGAAACATACCCGTTCCTTGACACTGTTCCGAAATCAGTGTAGGAATTTCCGCTGATGTCGTATTCATCAGCCAGGACGTTAAGATCGCGTATCGAAAGCTTTGAAAGCGTGGCGGCGTCATATTCTGGAATGAGACCTTCAAAGTTTTTGATAAGCGCGGCCTTGCCGTAGGATACTCCCAGGCTCTTTGCCAGCGCCGTAAGCTCGTCGCTGACGGTAAAGTGCTGGGTCATGACCGAGGCGTCGATTCCGTTATCATTGGCAGCGCTCCTCACGGATGCGGCCGCCTTATTGGCCAGTTTTTTTGCCCTGCTGTCGCTGTCGCTGATGACGGACAGGAGAACTGCGTTTTTATCATCCGTGACGTATCCGGCGTCAACCAGAGCGTTTGTGAGCTTTCCCACGGCCTGCGCCGCGGACTGTCCGCTGAGTTTGTACTCCCCTACTATCGGGTCGGCGTCCGTGTTGGCCGCCTGGCACTCCAGCACCTTGCCGTATCTGTTCAGCGTAAGCTCAATGCTGGGGTTTACGTCCATCTGGATTATATCCGCCGGCAGCTTTGTGGTCTGGTAAAACGCACCTGCGCCGATAAGCAGCACGAACATGGCCGCCGCGGCCAGAAATCCGGCTCTGCTGCTGCCGCGGCGCTTGTTTTCATGCCTGCGGGCGGCGGAAAAACTTTTTTCCTCCCAGCCGGAGGTTCTGCACTTTTCAAGTATCTTATCGAAATCGTCGGGAACGGCGGCATCGAATTCGCTCTTTATCAGTTGTTCCAAATACTCATCCGTCACTGCCGTCACCCCCCAGTACTTTTTTCATCTTTTCCAGAGCCCGCTTGTACTTTGTCAGTACCGTGGACAGCGGAAGCCCTGTGATATCCGCGATCTCCCTGTGCTTGAGACCGGATACAGCGTGAAGCGTCACTATCTGCCGCTCCTCCTTGGTCAGAACGTTCATGGCCATCTTCAGCATTATCTTTCTGTCGCTGGCCGAATATTCGTCCTGTCCGGAATCCGTCTCCGTATAATCCTCCAGAGAGAGGTTTTTGTTTTCGCTTTTCTGCAGCTTCATGTACGCAGTATTGCGGGTTATCGTCATTATCCAGGCCATTGGCTTGCCCTGGGACGAATACGCCGCAGCATTCTGCGCTATACTGACGAAGGTGTCCTGCATAACATCTTCCGCCGATGAGGAATTCTTCAGAATTGACAGAGCATAGGCATATACGGCCGATGATGTCTGCCGGTAAAGGGTCTCCAGCGCCGCTCTTCCCCCCTGAGCGATGCGGAATATCAGGACGTCGATCTCGTTGTCCTGCGTTTCACCTTCTCTGAAAGCTCCCTCTCTGTCTAAAACAGAGTGGTTTTCGATAGGAAACATCTCCCTCACTGATAATATAACGGATAACTTAAGTATTTTATTGCATTGATTTTTACAAATTTTAAAAAGTTTTGTATCCAACCCCAATATTTCGCTCATAATTCTAGCACAAAGGTATATGTCGTGTCACGAAAAAACTTCTTGTTTATACATATATTTGAAAAATATGGATAAAATACGCCGCCCGCGCCGTTAAGCGCGGGCGGTGCCTTCAGCTTTTCGCTATTGCGGCTGCGAACGCCGCCGCGGGCTGCTCCTGACAATCAGGAAGGCCAGCACGGCAAGGAAGTTTAAAAACGCTCCCAATATGGTCCACAAAGCCGTGTTCATCCCGGCCTCGCCTGATTTTTTGTTAAGCCACTGAGCCACCGTGACCCAGTACCACCCCAGCACTATAAGCCAAAATGCGCCCAGTACACCGATCACAACGTAATTCCCCGGGTTCAGCGGAGTGATCTGTCCGCTCCAGGTGCCCTCGTGTGAATCCTCATAATCATCCCAGTCAACGCCCTTGACCTGGGGGTCTCCGGCCTGCAGCAGCTGTTCGTACTGTCGGCGTAGCTGCTCCCTGATGACGCTCTTTTCACTTATCTGCGTGCGCAGGGTCAGCGGTATTGCCGCGCCCGTCACCGCGCCCAGCACCAGCGCTACAACCAGCAGTGTTATAAATATCTTTTTATAGTTCTTCGTCATAGCTTTTTCTTTCATATTGATCCCCTTTTTACCGTGTTGCGGCCTTTTGCTTCGATCTTACAGCGCCATGATATCAGGGCCGTTTAAACGGACGATAAAGCGATGTTAAACTAATGTTAAATTTATATCACGGCTTGAAGCGGTAGCCCGCTCCCCACACCGTCTGTATGTGCTCCGGCGTGGAGGGATCCTCCTCGATTTTTTCACGCAGGCGGTTAACATGCACGGCCACCGTCACGTTGTCGCCCATGGATTCGAGCCCCCATATGAGCTCGTAAAGATCCTCCCGGCTGAACACCTGATTGGGGTGCCGCATGAGGAAAAGCAGAAGCTCGTATTCCTTGTTCTTCAGCTGCAGCTCATCGCTGCCCCTGAACACCCTTCTGGCGTCGGTATCTATGCGCAGGCCGCCGCCGGCAAGCTCTTTGTTTCCCTCCGGCGTTTCGCCCTTAAGCCGCCTGTACTGGGCCAGATTTGCCTTCACCCGCGCCACCAGCACGCTGGGTGAAAAAGGTTTTTCGATATAATCGTCCGCTCCATAGCCCAGACCGCGTATCTTGTCCACGTCCTCGCGCCGTGCGGTCACCAGCAGGATGGGAATATCGCTTTTCTCCCGGATCTTGCGGCAGACGGAAAAGCCGTCCAGACCGGGCAGCATCAGATCCAGCAGCACCAGATCATAGCCGCCCTCCAGCGCCATGGCAAGCCCGTCGGTCCCGGTCTCGGCAATGTCCGCTTCGAAATCGCTTAGCTCCAGATAGTCCCGCTCCACAGCGGAGATGTCCGGGTCGTCCTCAACAATAAGTATCCTGCTCATGGGTTGTCCTCCTTTTGTCCAGCCGCCGGGAGCGTCAGCACCACGGCGAGACCGCCCAGTCTGCTTTTCTCCGCTCTCACCGTGCCGTGCATCTGCATGGCGGAGCGGCGTACAATGGCAAGGCCAAGGCCGCTGCCTCCCGAAGGATTCTTGCGCGCCGGATCCGCCCTGAAAAACGGCTCGAACAGTTTTGGCAGCAGCTCCTCCGACACGCCGGGGCCGTCGTCCTCAAATCGCAACTCCACGCCGTCGGCCGTCCTTAGAGAGCTTATATCCACATGGGCCGTGGGGCCCACCCTGTATTTGCGGCTGTTTTCCAGCACGTTCAGCACTATTCTTTCCAGCAGGGCTCTGTCTGCCGTCACCGTCTCAGGCCTCACTCCTGAGGTATCCGCAGACAGGTGGTCTATTCCGGCCTTCTGTGTGATCTGTTCTATCTCCGTTTTGACGTTCAGATTTTCCGTATGGACCGGGTAATCGCTGAGCTCCAGCTTGGAAAACGAAAACAGCTGCTCCGTCATCTCCTCTATTTCCGCCTCCTTGGCGCGGATTATGCCCAGATATTTCATCTGCGCCTCCGGCGTTCTGGCCGCGCCGTCGATAAGCGCCTCGGTATAGGCCCTGATGGAGGTCAGCGGGCTGCGCAGATCGTGGGACATGCCGGCCAGCATCTCCTTGCGGCGCTGCTGCTCCTCCTGGGATTTTTCCATGGACTCCTTCAGCCGCGCCGCCATAAGATCCACCGCATCGCAGGCAGGGCGGAATTCGTCGTCCTCCCTATAGCGTATCGGACTTTCCAGATCTCCGCCGCGGATGCGGTCCACGCCGCGGACAAGTTCGTCAAGCGGTTCTGTTATGTGCTGTGAAATATATCTGGTAAGGTATATGTTGGCAAGGATGATGGTGACGATGACGACCCCGATTATCACGCCCATATATATGTATAGGCGCAATTCAAAAGTGTCGAAAACCGTCTGATACTGATCCATGACAAAATTCAGATCGCTGAGAGTCAGTCCCAGTTTTGGCAGATAAACTGTCTCAACCTTATAAATGAACACTCCCGCTCCGCCGATCATCAAAACGAAGGTCACAATCACCGGTGTCAGTATCATTATAACGTTGGAGTGTTTAAGGCGCTTTTTTACGGTCATACGGTCAGCTCCCTTCTGCTTTGATTATGCCATAAATGCCGTATAAAGGTTAAACAAAAATTAAAATGACATTTTAAGCTTTGTTTTCATTCGATTTATTTGGGGTTTAACCCGACCCGGTATATTGGCATCGTAAGGAAGAACACCAAACACAAACAAACAACAAATATTGGAGGATAATAAAATGATAAACATTCTTTATAACGCCGCACGCTGGGACAGCGAAGCAAGACTTGCACGCAACGCAAAGGAAAAGGAAGCCGCCATCATCGCCGCCGTGGATTACGCGGGCTTCGACCTTGAGGCCGTGGTTGTAGACAGAGTCGAGATCACCGGTACCGGCGACGACCGCCTGGGCCGCGTGGATTTCCGTTACTTCAGATTTGAGGCCGCCGATTACAGACGCTGCGGCATGAGCTGGTGCTGCTATGTGGACATGAACACTCTTGAAGTAGTGGGCTTCGCCGGCAGCACGGAAAGAGCCTTTCTTGACATGGAAGAACCGGCGTAAGCCGTTTTTCATCCCCATCCCTCTCTATATGAGTCTCTCACAACAGCAAGAACCGCCGCATGTCCTTCCGGGCATGCGGCGGTTCTCATTGACTTTGTGTTATTTAAGGTTGGTCTGGAAATATGTGCCGGTAGCGGTTATCGCGTTCATCAGGCTGTGGAGATCGGTCTCGGAGAATACGTTGAAGGTGTGATCCATACCGTCGATGAAGTGGGTGGCGCTGGCGGCATTTGAGGAGGCCGCCACGATCTTTGTGGACCAGGTGGGATCCACGGTGGTGTCGTTCTTGCCGGCGATGGCCAGCACGGGTCCCTTGTAGCCGTCCTTGAACACCTTCAGCACGTCGGTGTTCTTTACGTCATTGCACCACTGGAGGCTGACCTTCAGATCGGTGCGCCAGTCGAACTTCATCACGAAGTAGCCGTCCTTCTTGGCGGCTGCGTAATCCGCATCGGAGAGCATGTCGCTCAGATCCGGGGCGCCTGCCCAGGTGACGACGCACTTGAATATTTCAGGATGCTGACCGGCAGCCAGCAGAGCGTCCGTACCGCCCTGGCTCCAGCCCATGACACCGATCTTGGAGGCGTTGACGCTGTCCAGTCCGCCCAGATACTTGGCGGCGGCGACGGCGTCCTCAACGGCGGTCTTGAAGGTGTAGTCCATGTACTCAGCTTTGGAATCGCCGTTGCCGCGGAAGTCGATGCGGATGGTGGCGATGCCGTACTGCGCGGCCAGAATGGGAGCGGCCGTCTTGTAGCCGCCGCCGGCCTCGTCCCGGTTGGAGCCGGTGCCGTGGAGCATCACCACGCCGGCGCAGCCGCCGGTGGGCACGTTCACGGGGACAGCAACGGTGGCGGGGACTGCGGTGCCGTCGGCGGAGGTGACGGTGACCACGGACTCATTGTACTTGGTGGAGTTTCCGGTCAGGAAACGATAGAGGATGACGGCGACCTGCGCACGGGTGGCGCCGCTCTCGGGGGCCAGCGTGGTGGAGGTCTTGCCGTTCATGATGCCGTTGCCCACGGCCCACTTCATGGAATCCGCGGCGTAGGCGGCAACCTTGGCATTGTCGGTGTAAGCGGTGTAGGCCTCGGAGCGGCCCATGCCCAGCTTCTGCAGCTTGGCATACTTGTACAGGAAGGTGACCAGCTGCTGGCGGGAGACGGCGGCGGTCATGTTGGTGCCGTCGGAGATAGCGTTGTCCATGGCCCACTTCTGAGCGGCGCCGTACCAGACGGAGGCGTCGGCGCCGGTGACGGCGGGAGAGCCGGCCTGACGGTACAGGACGGAGACCACCATGGCGCGGTTCATGGCGCCGTTGGGATTGAACGCGGTGTCCGAGGTGCCCTTGAACAGGCCGTTTTCGTACGCATACGCCACGGCGTCGTAGCACCAGCTGCCGGAGGCCACGTCGGTAAAGGGCAGAGATTTGGCGGCGGTGGTCGTTGCGGCCGTATCATCTGCGGCGAAGGCTGCGGGCACCAGTGCGACAGTCATGCACAGGGCCATCAGCAGAGACAGGATTTTTTTCTTCATACGGTTTCCTCCTATAAAATCAAATGGCGGTCCGTACGGCGAAAACGCCCGGAACCACCTGTCTCCATCATAGGAGCCTTGTCCCCCGGTGTCAAGGCCGGAGACTGCATTTTCAGGAAAAAACACGGAAAGCCCCGCGTGAGGGCAACAAAAAAGGACATCCTGACGGATGTCCTTTCCGGTTTCCCAATCAGCCGATCTTGTTCAGCTTCAGGGTCATGGCGCTCTTTCTGTGAGCGGCCGTGTTCTTGTGCAGAACGCCCTTGACAACAGCCTGATCGACTCTCTTCACTGCGACCTTGTATGCGCCATCGGCCTCGGTGCGATTGCCTTCTGCGGCAGCGGCCTCGAATCTCTTGATGGCGGTCTTCAGCTCGGACTTCTCAGCCTTGTTGCGCGCATTTCTCGCTTCGGCGATCAGGACACGCTTTTTGGCAGATTTGATATTCGGCAAACCAAACACCTCCTTAGGCATATCTCGCGCGGCGGGAGTGAAATACCACCGTGCAGAATGATATTTTATCAGTTCATTCACAAAAAAGCAAGGGTTTTTTTGCAATTTTACAGATTTTTTGTATATTGTGGCGCAAAGCGCAAAAGATAAGAGAAAGCCACAAGATTTTGTGTTCGAAAGGCGGGACCATATGTTCACGAAACGGACGGACCTGGCGCTGGAGGCCCGCGAGCTCTGGCAGGAGTCGGCGGAAAAGACCACAAAGCTGGCGGGGGTGCGGGCCATCAAGACCAAGCGGGAGGACTATCCCGTCACCGAGGTGCAGATTCTGGACAGCCGCGGCGCAGAGGCGCTGGGCAAACCCGTGGGCCGGTATCTGACCATCGACTACACCACCTTCTGGCAGCGGAAAACGGACTACTTCCCCCGCGCCGTGCGGGTGCTGGGAGCGGAGCTGAAGGCCCTGCTCCCCCGGGAGGGTTCCGCGCTGGTGGTGGGGTTGGGCAACCGGGCCATGACCCCCGACGCCGTGGGGCCGGAGACGCTGGCCTCCCTGCTGGTCACGCGGCACCTGCTCTCCGCCATGCCCCGGCAGTTCGCGGGTCTCCGGCCCGTGTCGGCCTTTGAAACGGGGGTGCTGGGCACCACCGGAGTGGAGGCGGCGGAGGCCGTCCGGGGACTTTGCCGGGAGGTTCAGCCGGATTTTGTGGTGGCGGTGGACGCGCTGGCCTCCCGCCGGATGGGGCGGGTGTGCGCCACCGTTCAGCTCAGCGACAGCGGCATCGTCCCCGGCTCCGGCGTAGGCAGCCAGCGGACGGCGCTGAACCGCAGGACGCTGGGCGTGCCGGTGTTCTCCGTGGGCATTCCCACCGTGGTGGACGCGGTGACGCTGTGCGCCGATCTGCTGGAGGAGGCCGGCGCGGAGGCCGACGAAAAAAAGCTGCGCGCCAGAAACAGGGCCACCTTTGTCACCACGCGGGACGTGGACGCGCAGGTGCGGGAGCTGTCCAAGGTGGTGGGCTACGGGCTGAACTGGGCGCTGCAGGATCTGGAGATCGAGGAGATCAACGCCCTGCTGGCCTGAGGCTCAGCCCTCCAGCTCCAGCATCACCGGGCAGTGATCGCTGCCCTGCACCTCCGCCCAGATGTCGGCGTTTTTCACCTGGGGCATCAGGCGGTTGGAGACGATAAAATAGTCGATGCGCCAGCCGGCGTTGTTCTCCCGCGCGTGAAAGCGGTAGCTCCACCACGAATAGGCCCCCGCGGCGTCGGGATGCAGGGTGCGGAAGGTGTCGGAGAAGCCGGCGGCCAGCAACTCCGTCATCTTGGCCCGCTCCTCGTCGGAAAAGCCGGGATTGCCGCGGTTGGACTTCGGATTTTTGATGTCGATCTCCTCGTGGGCCACGTTGAGGTCGCCGCACAGGATCACGGGCTTGGTCCGGTCCAGCTCCAGCAGATAGGCGCGGATGTCGTCCTCCCACGCCATGCGGTAGGAAAGGCGCTTCAGCCCGTCCTGAGAGTTGGGCGTGTAGCAGCAGACCAGATAAAAGGCGTCGAACTCGGCGGTGATGACCCGGCCCTCGTGGCCGTGCTCGTCGCCGCCGAAGTCATAGCGCACGGACAGCGGTTCCCGGCGGGTAAAGACGGCGGTGCCGGAGTAGCCGGCCTTGTCCGCGCTGTTCCAGTAGCGGGTGTAGCCCGGCAAGTCGAAATCCGCCTGCTCCGGGCGCATCTTCGTCTCCTGCAGGCAGATCACGTCCGCGTCCGCGAAGGCGCAGAAATCCAGAAAGCCCTTGTTCAGGCAGGCCCGCAGGCCGTTCACGTTCCACGATACCAGCTTCATGTTTGCTCCCCTTTTTGAAAAAAGTCCACAGGTTTTTCCACAATGGCCGCGCAAGGCGTTGGCCTCCGGGAAAGTTTCCGAAGGGGGCCGTGTGGAAAACCACGGCCCCGCCGGCATCATTGTACCGGATTTTTCCGCAAAAAACAACCTTGCCCCCGGCACGGGAAGGGAGTAAAGTGGAGATATCCTGAGGAGAGGGCGGATTTCATGGAAAAAACCCACGGCGGCCTGCGGAATATGACGGTGGGAAGTCCGGCGGGCCACCTGTTTTTCTTTACGCTGCCTCTGCTGCTGGGCAGTTTTTTACAGCAGCTGTACAATATGGTGGACTCGTGGGTGGTGGGCAACTACGTGGGCGACGCGGCGCTGGCCGCCGTGGGCGTGGGCTTTCCCGTGATCTTCCTGTTCTCCTCCCTGTTCATGGGGCTGGCCAACGGCGGCACCGTGGTCATCGCCCAGTTTTACGGCGCCGGCCAGATGGATCGCGTCCGGGATGCGGTGGACACCATATACACCACCTTCGTCCGGGCCATTCTGCCGGTGACGCTGGCCGCCGTGGCGCTGGTCAGGCCGATCCTGTTTCTCCTGCGGGTAAAGCAGAACTGCTATCACGAGGCGTGGGTCTACCTGATCGTGGTGTGCGCGGGCATCGCGGGCACCATCGGCTACAATCTCAACGCCGGCATTCTCAACGGACTGGGCAACAGCCGCACCACCCTGCTGTTTCTGGCGGTGGCCTCGGTGCTGAACATCTTTCTGGATCTGACGCTGGTGCTCTGGGTGGGCTGGGGCGTGCTGGGCGTCGCCGTGGGCACCATCGTCTCGCAGGCCTTTTCGTGGCTGTTCGGCGTCTTTTACATCAACCGGCGCTACCCGGAGATCGGCATTCACCCCTTCAGCCGGCGCTTCGACCGGGAGCTGTTCCGCTCCATCATGGGCATCGGCCTGCCCGCCGGCATCCAGATGTCGCTGGTGGCGCTGGGCTCCATGGTGGTGATGAGCAAGGTGAACACCTTCGGCAAGGAGTTCACCGCCGGCTTCACCGCCGGCAGCAAGCTGGACACGCTGGCCTTTCTGCCCACGCAGAGCCTTGCCGCCGCCGTCACCGCCTACGTGGGACAGAACGTGGGCGCGGGAGAGGCGCTGCGGGTCCGCAGGGGCATCCGCATCACCGTGGGCGCCGCCGTGGTCTGGACGGGAGTGATGACCGTGGTGCTCATGCGCTGCAGCGACGTGCTGATGAGCCTGTTCTCCCCCGAGGCGGCGGTCATCGCCGCCGGCAGCACCTATCTGCGGTGCATCATGCCCTTCTACGTGCTCTTTGCCGTCATGTTCGTCCTCAACGCCGCCATGCGCGGCGCCGGAGACAGCCTGTTTCCCATGATCAACGTGGTGCTGTCCCTGATCCTGCTGCGGGTGCCCTCGGTCTACTGGCTGGCCAACCACTACGGGCCCTCCGCCATGTTTTACGGCTTCGGCATCGGCTGGATTCTGGGCTTCGCCCTGTCCGTGGGATACTATTTCAGCGGGCGCTGGAAGCGCCACAGCTGTCTGGGCGGCAAGCCCCCCGCTCAAAAGAGGGAATAAGTTGTAATTTTGTTCGGATGGTGTTACAATAAAAGTCCATGTGAACAACAACGGGTATTCTTCCATTTGGAATACCGGAAAAGGAGATTCATCACCATGGCAAAAACATTTTATCTCACCACACCCATCTACTACCCCTCGGACAAGCTGCACATCGGCCACACCTACTGCACGGTGGCGTCCGACGCGATGGCCCGCTACAAGCGCCTGCAGGGGTATGATGTCATGTTCGTCACCGGAACCGACGAGCACGGCCAGAAGATCGAGAACAAGGCCAGAGAAGCCGGGATCACGCCCCAGCAGTTTGTGGACAACATCGTGACGGGGCCCAAGGGCGTTCTGGACCTGTGGAAGCTGATGAATATCTCCAACGACCGCTTCATCCGTACCACGGACAGCTATCACGTCCAGACCATCCAGACCATCTTCAAGAAGATGTACGACAAGGGCGACATCTACAAGGGCACCTACAAGGGCAAATACTGCACCCCCTGCGAGTCCTTCTGGACGGAGAGCCAGCTGGTCAACGGCTGCTGCCCCGACTGCGGCCGCCCTGTGGTGGACGCCGAGGAGGAGGCCTACTTCTTCCGGCTGAGCAAGTACGCCGACCGGGTTCGGGATCTGCTGGTGAACACGGACTTCCTCCAGCCCCGCTCCCGCGTCAACGAGATGGTGCACAACTTCATCGATCCCGGTCTGGAGGATCTGTGCGTCTCCCGGACCAGCTTTACGTGGGGCATTCCCGTGACCTTCGACCCCAAGCACGTGGTCTACGTCTGGGTGGATGCGCTGGCCAACTACCTGTCCGTCCTGGGGTACGAGAACGACACCTACCATGATTATGAGAAATACTGGCCCGCCGACGTCCACTTCGTGGGCAAGGAGATCGTGCGGTTCCACTCCATCATCTGGCCCGCCATGCTGATGAGTCTGGGCCTGCCCATGCCCAAGCATGTGTTCGGCCACGGCTGGCTGCTGCTGGACGGCGGCAAGATGTCCAAGTCCAAGGGCAACGTGGTGGACCCCTATGTGCTGGCGGAACGCTACAGCGCCGACGCGCTGCGGTATTTCCTGCTGCGGGACTTCCCCTTCGGCACCGACGGAAACTTCTCCAACGAGCTGCTCATCAACCGCATCAACGTGGATCTGGCCAACGATCTGGGCAACCTGCTCTCCCGCACCACCGCCATGGCGGACAAGTATTTCGGCGGCACCCTGCCGGAGACCCAGGCCGAGGGGCCGGAGGACGCGGAGCTGATCGCCATGGCCTCCGCCCTGCGGGACAGCTACGAGACCCAGATGGAGAAATTTGCCTTCCAGTCCGCGCTGGCGGAGGTGTTCGCCGTCATCGCCCGGGCCAACAAGTATATCGACGAGACGGCGCCGTGGGTGCTGGCCAAGAGCGAGGAGACGACGCCCCGGCTGGCCCGCGTGCTGTACAATCTGGCGGAGGTGCTGCGGATCTGCGGCACGCTGCTGCTGCCCTTCACCCCCGACACCTGCGGAAAGATCTTCGCGCAGATCGGCGCGCCCGAGGCGCTTCAGACATGGGAGCAGGCCGCCGTGTTCGGCGCGCTGCCCCATACCGTGACGCTGCACAAGGGTGAAAATATCTTCCCCCGCATCGACGCCGCCAAGGAGCTGGCCGAGCTGGAGGCGCTGGAGGCTGCCCAGAAGGCGGCTGCCGCCGCCGCTGCCGCGCCCGCGCTGGAGCTGGAGCCGCAGCTGACCGAGTCCGTGGACTTCGACACCTTCTGCAGGAGCGATCTCCGCGTCGTCAAGGTCAAGGCCTGCGACGCCGTGCCCAAGTCCGCCAAGCTGCTGCGCTTCACGCTGGACGACGGCACCGGCACGGACCGGCAGATCCTCTCCGGCATCCACAAGTGGTATGAGCCGGAGCAGCTGGTGGGCAAGACCCTTCTGGCCATCGTGAATCTGCCGCCCCGGAAGATGATGGGGCTGGAATCCAACGGAATGCTGCTCTCCGCCGTCCACACCGAGCACGGCGAGGAGAAGCTGAATCTCGTCATGGCGGACGATCACATTCCCGCAGGCGCAAAGCTCTGCTGAAGCCGGGCTGATCCCGGATGCAAAAGCACGCCGACGGGCGTGCTTTTGCCGCTGTAAGAGCCGCCTGCCGCAAGGAGGACGTATGCTGTCTGACACCCACGCCCACTACGACGATCACGCCTTTGACGCCGATCGGGAGGAGCTGCTCCCCGCCCTGCACAGGGCCGGCGTGGCGCTGATCGTAAACCCCGGCTGCACGGTGGAGAGCTCCCGTGCCGCCGCCGCTCTGGCGGAGCGGTATCCCTTTGTCTACGCCGCCGCCGGCATCCACCCGGAGGACTGCGCCGGCGCCGGAGACGCCGAGTTCGAGGCGATCCGCGCCCTGTGCCTCCGGGAGCGGGTGGTGGCCGTGGGCGAGATCGGGCTGGATTACTACTGGGAACAGAACCCGCCCCGTGACTTTCAGAAACAGGTGTTCCGCCGCCAGCTGGAGCTGGCCCGCGAACTGGATCTGCCCGTGATCGTCCATGATCGGGACGCCCACGGGGACGCGCTGGCCATCGTCCGGGAGTACCCGGAGGTGCGGGGCGTGTTCCACTGCTACTCCGGCAGCCCGGAGATGGCGGAGGAGCTGCTGAAGCTGGGCTGGTATCTGGGCTTCGACGGCCCGGTGACCTACAAAAATGCCCGGCGGGCGCCGGAGGTGGCGGCGGTGACGCCGCTGGACCGGCTTCTGCTGGAGACGGATTCCCCCTATTTGTCCCCCGTGCCCTGCCGGGGCGCCCGGAACGACAGCGGCAACCTCCGCTACATCGCGGACAGGCTGGCCGAGTGGAAGGGCGTTTCCCCGGAGGAACTGGAGGAACGCGCGCTGGACAACGCGCGGAGATTTTTCCGCATTCCCGCGGACGCGTAGCGCCTGCGCAAACTGCAACAGGAAAGGAGCCTGCACCATGGAAAAGGGCTTTACCATCACTTACGAGTACGAGGGCAACCTGTACGTCAACACCACCAACCGCTGCGATTTCAACTGCGAGTTCTGCCTGCGGCACAACACCGCCAGCAGCGGCAGCATCTATACCCACAACCTCTGGCTGAAGCGGGAGCCCACGCGGGAGGAGATTCTGGATTCCATCGAGAGCCGGGATCTGACCCAATACCGCCAGCTGGTGTTCTGCGGCTTCGGGGAGCCCAGCTACCGCATCGCGGACATCTGCTGGGTCATCGACCAGCTGAAGGCCCACGGAAAGAAGATCTTTACCCGCATGGACACCAACGGCACCGGCAGCCTGATCCACGGCAGGGACATTGCGCCCGACTTTGCCGGGCGGTTCGACATGGTGTCCATCTCCCTGAACACCGACACGGCGGAGAAGTACGACGCCCTGTGCCATCCGGCGCTGGAGGGCTCCTATCAGGCCATGAAGGACTTCGCCAGGGAGGTGCGCAGGTATGTGCCGCAGGTGATGATGACCGTGGTGGACACCATTCCGGCGGAGGAGATCGAAAATTGCCGCCGCATCTGCGAGGATGAGGTCGGCGCAGTTTACCGGGTGCGGGAGTACATCAAGGACTGACGGGAGAATAGGACGGCGCCGGGAAGCAAACGCTCCCCGGCGCTCAGCTTGTCAAAGAAGTCCAGGGACTTCTTTGACAAGGGGGATGCGCCCTGCGCCTCGGTTGTCCGCCAAAGGGCGGACAATTCGACGCTCGCTCCGCGAGAAGTGTTTTCGCCCGCGTACACGCCGCGGGCGAAAACAGATTTTACTTTTTTCGCGCCTGCCAGCGCGAACTCTGCGAGGCTTTTTTGACAGTTTGGGCGCCGGGAAGCAAACGCTCCCCGGCGCTGTTTCATTTGCTCCGGCCCTCCAGCACGTCGATCATCCGCTGGGCGAACAGCCGGCCCGCCAGCGCCGCCTCGTCCGGCGAGTTGCCGGCGGCCCCCACCTCCACCAGCAGAGAGCCGGCGGAGACGTGCTGATTGTACCGGGAGTTGCGCAGCAGAATGGGCCGCATCAGCGTGGGATAGGAGGTCAGGGCGTCCTCCTGCAGCGCCACCGCCAGCTTCAGATTTTCCATCCAGTTGGGATGGGCCTTGCCGCTGCCGTCGCTGCCCACCACAATGGTGACCTGCGCCGCGGTGCCCGCGCCGTCGATGGCGGAGACCACCTTGTATTCGTTGCCCTTCGCGTCCTCGATGGCGTCCCGGTGAACGTCCAGAATGAAGCGGATGGTGGGATACTCCGCGAGATAGCTCCGGATGGCCGCCAGAGAGCGGTCATAGGCGCCGTTGTAGCTGGGGTAGTCGTACAGCGTCCGGTCGTGGATGACGGAGATGCCCGCGTCCCCGAAAACCCGCGCCATCTCGTCCCCCACGTGTACGACGCTGTAGCGGGCGTCCGTGGTGCGGTGGCTGCCCGAATAGGTCACGTCCGTCCCCTTGGGCGGGGTGTAGGCCTCGCTGCCGTGGGTGTGGAGGATCAGGAGCTGAGGCCCGTCGCCGCCCAGCTCCGCAGAGAAGGTCTCCTGCAGCGCGGAGGGCGAGAGGGTATGCTTTGTGCTGTTGCTGATGCAGACCTTCCCCACCTGCGTGTAGCCGTCCCCGCCGGAGGGCACCAGCGTCCGGGCGGGAATGCCGTTGTCGGTCTGGGTGGGCGCCGCGGCCAGCGGCGTCTCCGTCACCGGAGTGGTGGTGACGGCGGGAGACGGCTCCGCGCTCCCGGAGGCCGCCGGGGCGGAGGCGTCTGCTGTCTCCTGCGACCACAGCTTCGCCACCTCCTGCCGGGCGGAGAGCAGCAGGGGCGATTCTCCGATGGTCAGGGCCGCGGCCGCCGAGAGACTGTCGTTTTCCCACAGATCCCCCAGCTCCCAGCGCAGCACCGTCAGCGGTGAGGAGGCCTCCCTCCGCAGCGCCGCGGCCGCGGAGGACACCGTGTCGCTCCGGGCGGTGACCAGCGCCGCCCAAAGGGTGGCTGCCGCGGCCGCCAGCGCCAGCAGCCGTCTGGAAAGGTCTCCCCTGTTTCCGGCGGGGATGTTCATGGGCCATCCCTCCTCTCTGGGACAAACCTATGCGGCGGAACGCCGGCTCATGCCAAAAAATCTCCCGGAGCCGCAGGCTCCGGGAGACGGGCGGGATTCAGTTTTTTCGCAGGGGCAGGGTCAGGATAAAGCGGGTGGAGGCCGCGTCGCTCTCCGCCTTCAGCGTGCCCTTGTGCTCGGCGACGATGGAGGCGGCGATGGGCAGGCCCAGCCCGAAGCCGGACTGCTCCCCGCGGGAGTCGTCCGCGCGGTAGAACCGCTCGAACAGGCGGGGAAGCTGCTCCGTCGGGATGGGGCCGTTCTGATTCTCATTGGCCACCTGCAGCCGGGCGGCGCGCTCGGTCCGCTGCAGCGTCATGCGGATGGTTCCGCCGGTCCGCCCGTATTTGATGGCGTTGTCCAGCAGGACGGAGATCACCTGCCGGAGCTGATCGGCGCTGCCGGTGACGGAGATGTTCTCCGGCAGCTCGTATTCCAGCGGCTTGCCGGCCTCGAAGGCCACCGGCTCAAAGAGCAGGGCGCAGTCCGTGGCCACCTCGGAGAGATTCACCTGACCGAAAACGGCGGTGCGCACCATGTTGTCCGCCCGGGCCAGCGTCAGCATCTCCTCCACCAGCGTCTTCATGCGGATGGCCTCGGAGTGGATGTTGTCGGTCCAGCGGGCCTGTTTTTCCGGCAGGGGGCCGGCCTCCATCAGTTCCGCGTTGGACAGGATCACCGTCAGCGGCGTTTTCAGCTCGTGGGAGGCGTCGGACAGGAACTGGCGCTGCTGCTTCCACGCCTTTTCCACGGGCTTCGTCACCCAGTAGGCCAGCAGCACCGACACGCCCAGCAGCAGGAGCAGGGCCGCCGCGCCGATCTGGAAATTGGAGGCCATCATGGATTTCAGCGTGGCCTTCTCCATGGACATATCCACGAAGGCGATACGGGTGAAAAAGGCGTTCCGCTGGCGCAGATACCGCAGGTCGTACTGGGCGACGGTTCCCTCCGAACTGTTTTGCTGGAGGCAGTCGTTGACGATGGAGGTCAGCGTATCCGTGTTTTCCAGATTGTCGTAGGTGCCGCCGGTGACATAGGCGGTGCCGTCGCTCCAGACCTCCACCGTGAAGTAGGGCAGCTGAACCTTGCCGGAGCCGATGTCCAGCCCCGCGTCCGGCGCGCCGCCGGTGCTGGGGACGACGGAATCCTGCGTGATGACCCGCTGGAGAAGCTGGGTGGCGTTGTGCTCCAGAATCCGCTTCGCGGAGTTGAGGCCGGAGAGAAACACCACGGCCAGAATGGCCGTGACCAGCAGCATGCAGATCGCCACGAATTTCAGTCGCAGTTTTTTGATCACGGGCCTCGGCCCCCTCTCTCCCGCGGGCGCGGGTTAATCGCTCTCCGTCTCCAGACAGTAGCCCAGCATACGGATGGTCTTGATCCTGACGGAGGAGCGCAGATGCTCCAGCTTTTTGCGGAGGAAGGAGATGTAGACCTCCACGTTGTTGTCCTCCGCGTCGGACTCATAGCCCCAGATTTTCAGCAGCAGCTTTTCCTTGGTGATGACCATGTTCTGATTGAGCATCAGCAGCTCCATCATGTCGAATTCCTTGCGGGAGAGGCGCACCGAGCGGTCCCCGCACAGCAGGGTGTAGGTGCCCTTCTCCAGCCGCAGATCCCCGAAGGACAGGGCGTCCGTGTCCCGCAGCTCCGGCTGGCGCCGGGTCAGGGCCCGGATGCAGGCCAGCAGTTCCTTGGGCTCAAAGGGCTTGGTCAGATAGTAGTCCGCGCCGCTGTCCAGCCCCGTGACCTTGTCCGTAGTCTCGGACCGGGCGGTGAGCATCAGCACCGGCGTGGAATTTTCCTCCGCCCGGAGGCGGCGGAGCACCGTGAAGCCGTCCAGCTTGGGCAGCATCACGTCCAGCAGAATGACATCGTATATGGCGGAGAGCGCGTTGTCCAGCCCGGCCTCTCCGTCGTGGCAAACGTCCACGGTGTATCCGTTCAGTTCCAGAAGGTCCTGCAGCGTCGCCGCCAGCCGGACCTCGTCCTCTACCACCAGAACCCGCATGAAAAGTACCTCGATTCGTCAGTCTGTCCGTCAAAGGGGCGGATATGGAAGGACAGGGAGACCGGACATCCTCCGGTCTCCCCCATCCTATCAGGCTTCTCTGGAAATTTCAACTCCCGTCAGGAGGCGATGCCGCTTTTTGCGACGCTCAGCAGGGCGCCGAGGCTGTCGCTGCCCATGGAATAGATGGTGGTATCGCCGCTGACCCGGACGTACTCCCCGCTGCCGTCCGCCGTGGCGCCGCCGACGGTGAGCGTCAGCGTCTGCTCTTCGCCGCTGTCGTCGGTATAGGTCACGGTGAGCACGGCCGTGGGCTTGTCGAAGCCGCAGAGCGTCACCGCCTTGGCGCTGGGCTTGTAGTCCTGGCAGGCGGTCACGGTCAGCGCGCTCAGCTCCGAGATCAGGGAGGTGACGGACTCGCTGCCGGTGACGTCCTTCCCCCCGCTGGTCCATGTGACGGAGGAGGCCGTGCCGGCGCTGGAAGCCGCGCTGGAATCGGCGGCAGCCGTGACCTTGGAGGTCAGCGTGGTCTCCGCCGTGCCCTTCACGGAGACGGAGACGATCTGATCCTCGGCGAGAATGGGAAGCTGGGGCAGCTTCATCATGTCGTAGATGCCCTTGGAAAGCTCGTCGTGCAGCGTGCTTTCAATGACGTAGATGGCGGAGTCGTCGCCGTTCATCATCATGTAGTAGCTGCCGGAGCCTCCGGCCACCTCGCTGCCCAGCGCGAATACCGTCTGGGTGCCGGCGGAGTCCGTGGCGGTCAGCGTGGCGGAGGGGCTGTCCAGTCCGTAGGCCGCCAGCGTGTCGCCCTTGGTGATGGTCTGCTGGGGAACCAGCGAGGTGATGGTGTTCACCAGCTTGGTGAGATAGTCGTTGTCCAGCGGGAAGTCCGGATCGTCGGTCCAGCGCCACGTGCCGTCCTTGTCCGCGTCGAAGGACAGCGTGGCCGTGCCGTTGCTGTAGGTCAGGGCGGTGTACTGGGCGGAGGCGTCGGTCACGGCGCTCTGGGCCGCCGTGGCGGAGGAGGCCGCGTCTGCCGCGGCGCTGCGGCGGTTCACCGCCTTGACGATCAGCAGCACCGCCACCAGAGCGGCCAGCAGCGCCAGCAGGACGAGCAGCGTCCGTTTTTGCTTTTGGTTCATGAGCGGGTCCTCCCTTTTACAGCTTGCGCCGGCGCATCCAGCGGACGAAGCCGAAAATCAGCAGGCCCACGGGCAGCACGAAGATGAACAGCGCCGCCCAGATGCCGCCGGTGGAGATGGTGTTGGTGGGGTCCTCCAGACTGACGGGGTCCACACTGATGGAGGAGATGTCCTTGAAGCCCGCCGTGACGGAGGACATGAACAGGTCGGAGTTGGCGATGTTGGTATAGCGGCTCAGAATGTCCTGATTCACCAGAGAGTCGGAGCCGTACACCGTCAGCCGGGCGGTGATGTTGTCGTCGATCTTCTCGGTGGCCACGGCGGCCACGTCGTAGGTGCCCTTGGTCTGCGTGTTCTCATCCACCACGCTGTAGCTGTTGGCGGAGGTGGTCAGGAAGGGCGTCACGGTGATGGTGCTGCGGGTGGGCTGGGAGATGCTGAAGCCGCGGGAGGCGTACATCATCAGCGTGGCGTCGCTGTCCACGCCGGAGGCGGCGTCCACGGAGGTGTCCACCTGCGGGAAGAACAGATAGGGGTTGTTCTGATAGCAGCGCTGGGTGTCGGCGATCATGCCGTCGGCGATCCGCAGGCCGTAGTCGGAGCAGAGCGTCTCAAAATTGGTCAGCTTCAGGGGCTGGCCCGCCATGCAGTAGATCACCTGACCGCCGCCGGCCAGATATTTCAGCAGGGCGGACAGCTCGTCGTCCGCCAGATCCTTGGTGGGATCGTTGATGACCAGCAGATCGCAGTCGGAGGGGATGCCGCCGTCCGTCAGCAGGTTCACGGAGGAGACGGACATATGCACCTTATCCAGCAGGGAGTCGATGGAGGAGGGCAGCGCCGTCTCGCCGTGGCCGGTGGTCTCGTACACCTTGCGGGTGGAATCCGTCAGCACGCCGTCGATGGCGGAGAGCAGCCGCCCCTCGGCATCGAAGCTGGTCTCCTTGTTGGTGCCGTACATATAGTAGGACATCTCGTCATAGCCGATGATGTCGCTGATGCTGACGGTCTCCTGCCGGCCGGTATCGGCGCAGGTGACGACGATGGTGTTGGCCTCGCAGTTGTACTTGGTCAGCACGGAGGGATACACGGTGGGGTCCACGTATTCCAGAGACAGGTGATCCGACGTGGACACGTATTTGTCGAGGAACCGCACGATGCGGGAATCCACGCTCTTTTTGTCCGCCAGCACGTGAATCGCCACGTCGCTGGTCATCTTCGACAGATAGTCCTCGGAGGTCTGGGAGATGTTGTAGATCTGGCTGTCGGTCATATCGAACTGCGTGGCCGTCTGGGGCAGCTGTCCGATGATGAGATTGAACACGATCACGGCCACCACCGCCAGCGCGGTGATGCCGGCGGAGAAGGCTCCCCTGCGGGAGGAGTGCCTGCGCAGCAGCTCGGTGCCGGGGCGTTTGGCCGTCTCCGCCGTTCCGACGGAGGACTTTTTGAAAAATGACATATCCGGCACCTCCTCAGTTCCACCGCCGCTTCTGGATGACCTGTACCGTCAGGAAAACCAGCAGCGCGATCAGGGAAAGATAGAGCAGCAGCCCGCTCAGGTCAAAGACGTGATCGGACGCGAAGGAATCAAAGGCGTTCAGCAGGGAGAACTTCCCCAGCGCGTCGGGCAGCAGGCTCTTGAACTTGGAGGAGTCGTGCCAGTAAAAGCCCAGCAGCACCGCGGTACCCGCGACCGCCGTGCCGACGGTGATCTTCCAGTTGTCCGACAGGGAGTTCAGCAGGAAGCAGACGATGGCCAGCACGATGAACAGGCCGCCCAGCGAGCCGCCCGCGGAGGTGGGCAGGTAACTGGTCAGGCCGTCCCAGAGGTACAGCACCAGCAGGATGCAGAAGGTGCCCACGGCGGCGATGATCTGGCTCTCCGTCAGGGCGGAGATCAGCAGGCCCACGGCGATCTCCACGGCGCCCAGCAGGAAGAACGCCAGAATGGTGGCGTAGTCCGCCCGGAGGAACGCGGTGCCGTTGAGCTTGATGATCAGCGGGCACAGGCAGGAAATCAGCACCGGCACCGCCAGTACCGACAGCAGGGCGAAATACTTGCCCAGCACCACGGAGGTCACGGAGGCCGGCGAGGTCAGCAGCAGCTGATCCGTCTTGCTGTGGCGTTCCTCCGCCATGGAGCGCATGGTGAGGATGGGGATGAGCACCATAAACACGAACAGCGTTCCCGACAGGGCCGAGGAGAAATAGGGCTGTCCGGCGAACAGGTTGTAGGCCATGAAGTAGATGCCCACGAACAGGGTCATCACCGCCACGAACAGCCAGCCCGTCATGGAGTTGAAATAGGAGTGAAACTCCCGCTTATAGATCGCTTTCATTGCCGGTTCCCTCCTTTTCCTCGGCTTCCTCCCCCTCCGGGGCGGCGGCTTCCTCCGGAACGGAGGAGCCGGTCAGCAGGGCGGCAGCCTTGGCGGCCACCGCGTCGTCGTCATCGGTGAGATCCAGGAACACATCCTCCAGAGAGGCCATGCGGACGCCCAGCTCCACCAGCGGGCATTTGGCCTCGGCAAAGGCGTAAAACAGCTGCTCCCGGGGATCGCCCTCCACCGTCAGCTCCGCGTGAACGGTGCCGTCGCTGTTTTCGGTGAGAACGTGGCTGCGCACCTGCGCCTGTCCGGCCAGAATTGATTCCACCGCGGAGCGGGAGCCCCGCGCCGTCAGCGCCAGCTGATCGGTGGAGGACAGCAGCTCCTCCAGATGCTCCGGCGTGTCGCAGGCCACGAACCGGCCCTTGCGGATAATCAGCACGTGATCGCACACCGCCCGGATCTCCGAGAGGATGTGAGAGCTGATGATCACCGTATGCTCGCGGGCCAGTTGGCGGATCAGGTCGCGGATCTCCACCACCTGCTTGGGGTCCAGACCCACGGTGGGCTCGTCCAGAATGATGATCTTCGGGAAGCCCAGCATCGCTTGGGCCAGTCCCACCCGCTGCCGGTAGCCCTTGGACAGGTTCCGGATGAGCCGGTTGGACATCTCCTCCAGATGGGTCAGGGCGACGCAGCGGCCGATCTGGTTTTCCCGTTCGGTCTTGGGAATCCGCTTCAGCTCGGCCACGAACCGCAGGTACTCCAGCACGGTCATGTCGGGGTAGAGCGGCGGCAGCTCCGGCAGGTAGCCGATGCACCGCTTGGCCGCCTCCGGCTCCTCCAGCACGTTGTGCCCCTCAATGACCACGTCTCCCTCCGTCGCGGCCAGATAGCCGGTCATGATGTTCATGGTCGTGGTCTTTCCGGCGCCGTTGGGCCCCAGAAAACCGAAAATCTGGCCGTCCTCCACCGTAAAGCTCAGGTGGTCCACCGCGTTGCGGCCGCCGTAGCACTTTACCAGGTTTTTGACTTCAACCACACAAAAAACCTCCTTCGCGGACAGGACGGGCCGCAAGGCCCGTCCGTTGTCACATAGCGATTATTATAATAAGACGCGGAACTGAAAGCAATCTTAAAAAGGCGGCGGAGCGTCCGGCGGAGAAATTTTCACCGAAATTTAAAAAATTTCTGTGGTTTTTCAAGATTCATTTCAGAATGGTCTGATAAAAATGAAACTGTCCTCCGGAGAAGCAGGCCGGCGGACAGCGGCCCGCCGCAGGAAGCGGACCGCGGGACCTTTCGTTTTCTTCTTTTTCTCTCTCTCCAAGTCAAAGGGGCCGCGCAGACGCGCGGCCCCTTTGACGTTCTTCTTTCCCGGGGGAGACGGAAAATTTTCCCTGCGCCTTGCAAATGAGCGGGCGGGCGAATATAATGATCGCAAGTGAAGGATTTAACAAAACGCTCAAAAAGGTCTCCGCTTGCCGGTGATCGCAGCTTTTTACGGAGGTATGCAAATGAGAGGCGTACACAGCGCGGTGGACGACATCCGCCGCAACGTTTTTACGGAGGTTGCCCGGCTGGCCTATGAGGGCGGGGACTATTCCCGCATCGATCTGATCCCCTACAAGATCGTGCCCGGCGAGGTGGCCCGGCACCGCCACGACGTTTTTCTGGAGCGGGCCATCGTGCAGGAACGGCTGCGTCTGGCCTGCGGCCTGCCCCTGCAGCCGGTGGACGTCATGGCCCCGGCCAGCAGCGGCATCGACGCCGCCGCTGCCGCGGACGACAAGTTTTTCACCGAGCCGCTGGTCAACATCATCACCTTCGCCTGCAACGCCTGCCCGCCCAAGCAGGTGTGGGTCACCAACGCCTGTCAGGGCTGCATCTCCCACCCCTGCATGAACGTGTGTCCCAAGGACGCCGTCACGGTGGACAAGGACAAGCACTCCGTCATCGACCAGAGCAAGTGCATCAAGTGCGGCAAGTGCGTCAGCCAGTGCCCGTATCACGCCATCACCAAGATCGAGCGGCCCTGCGCCGCGGCCTGCGGCATGGACGCCATCGAGTCCGACGAGCACGGCCACGCCAAGATCAACTACGACAAGTGCGTCTCTTGCGGCATGTGTCTGGTGAACTGCCCCTTCGCCGCCATCGCCGACAAGAGCCAGATCTTCCAGATCATCAACGCCATCAAGCGGGGCTCTCAGGTGATCGCCTGCGTGGCTCCGGCCTTCGTCAGCCAGTTCGGCGAGAAGGCCACCCCCGCCCGCCTGAAGGCGGCCATGCGCCGGCTGGGCTTTGAGGACGTGGTGGAGGTGGCCGTGGGCGCCGACCTCTGCACCATTGAGGAGGCCGAGGACTTTCTGGAGAAGGTGCCCGCTCAGCAGCCCTTTATGGGCACCTCCTGCTGCCCTGCGTGGTCCGTCATGGCGAAAAAGCTGTTCCCGGAGTTCAGGGATTACATCTCCATGGCGCTGACGCCCATGGTCATCACCGCCCGCATGGTCAAAAAGGAGCATCCCGACGCCCGCATCTGCTTCATCGGGCCCTGCGCCGCGAAAAAGCTGGAGGCCAACCGCAGATCCGTGCGCTCGGACGTGGATTACGTGCTGACCTTCGAGGAGCTGCAGGGAATGTTTGACGCCAAGGGCGTGGACTTCTCCCAGATGGAGGAGCGGCCGGAGGACGATTTCACCGAGGGTACCGCCGCGGGCCGCGGCTTCGCCGTGGGCGGAGGCGTGGCAAAGGCCGTGGCGGAGGCCATCCGGGAGCTTGAGCCGGAGCGCCAGGTTCTCATCGACTACGGCGACGGCCTGCGGGAGTGCCGCAAAATGCTGCTGATGGCCAAGGCCGGCAAGCGCAACGGCTATCTGCTGGAGGGCATGGGCTGCCCCGGCGGCTGCGTGGCCGGCGCCGGCACCATCACGCCCGTGAAGGAGAGCGCCCAGAAGGTGGAGACCTACAAGCAGGCCGCCCCCAGGCAGAGCGTGATGGAGAGCCGCTTCAAGGAGAAGCTGGGCGAAGTGGAAAAGGAGTGATCCTCCGCGGATGGCCTGCTCCCCTTTGCGGCGGAGCGAAAATCCGCGGCTGCCCGCAAAAAATTTGAAAACGCTGCCCGCAAAAAAGTGCGCGAACCTTTGACGGTTCGCGCACTTTTGCTATGCAGCGCCGCGGGGGTCAGGCCGTCACGCTCTCGAACTGGCTGTTGTACAGGTCGGCGTAGAAGCCGCCCCGGGCCAGCAGCTGGTCGTGGGTGCCCTGCTCCACGATGTCGCCGTCCCGCATGACCAGAATCAGGTCCGCGTCCCGGATGGTGGACAGGCGGTGGGCAATGACGAAGCTGGTGCGGCCCCGCATCAGGTTGTCCATGGCCTTCTGGATGCGCTGCTCCGTCCGGGTGTCCACCGAACTGGTGGCCTCGTCCAGAATCAGAATGCGGTCGTCGGCCAGAATGGCCCGGGCGATGGTCAGCAGCTGCTTCTGTCCCTGAGAGACGTTGCTGGCGTCCTCGTTCAGCTCCATCTGGTAGCCGCCGGGCAGCGTGCGGATGAAGTGATCGGCGTGCGCGGCCTTTGCCGCCGCGATCACCTCGTCGTCGGTGGCGTCCAGACGGCCGTAGCGGATGTTCTCCATGATGGTGCCCTTGAACAGCCACGTGTCCTGCAGCACCATGCCGAAGCCCCGGCGCAGGTCGCTGCGGTTGAACTCCCGGACGTCGTGGCCGTTGAGGGTGATGCTGCCGCCGCTGACGTCGTAGAACCGCATCAGCAGCTTGACCATGGTGGTCTTGCCTGCGCCGGTGGGGCCCACGATGGCCACCTTCTGCCCCGGCTGCACGTCGCTGTTGAAATCGTGGATGATGATTTTGTCCGGCTGATAGCCGAAGCGGACGTGGCGGAAGCTGACCTGCCCGTCGATGTCGGCGGGGTCGGCGGGATGCTCCACGGTCTGCTCTTCCTCCGGCTCGGCCAGAAACTCAAAGACGCGCTCGGCGGCGGCGGCCATGCTCTGCAGCATATTGGACACCTGCGCCAGCTGCTGGATGGGCTGGGTGAAGTTCCGCACGTACTGGATGAACGCCTGAATGTCGCCGATGGTGATGAGGCCCTGCGCGGCGAAGATGCTGCCCGCCACGGCCACGCCCACGTAGCCCAGATTGCCCACGAAGGTCATCACCGGCATCATCAGTCCGGAGAGGAACTGGCTCTTCCACGCCGAGTCGAACAGGCTGCCGTTGGCGATGTCGAAGGTCTGCAGAACGGACTCCTCGCGGTTGAAGGCCCGAATGACCCCGTGGCCGGCGTAGACCTCCTCCACCTGCCCGTTGACGGTGCCGAGAAAGTTCTGCTGGGCCTTGAAATACTTCTGGCTGAAGCGCACCACCAGCATCACGAGAACCGTGGAGACCGGCAGGATCAGCAGGACGATCAGGGTCATGCGGGGACTGATGGACAGCATCATCACCAGTACGCCCAGCATGGTGGTCACGCTGGTGATGAGCTGGGTGATGCTCTGGTTCAGGCTCTGGCCCAGCGTATCCACGTCGTTGGTGATGCGGCTGAGCACCTCGCCCACCGTCCGCCCCTCGAAATAGGACAGGGGCAGGCGGTTGATCTTTTCGGAGATCTGACGGCGGAAGTCGTAGCAGACCTTCTGGGACATCCCCGTCATGATCCAGCCCTGCACAAAGGAGAACAGGGCGGAGAGCAGGTACAGCCCCAGCAGGAACAGCAGGATTTTCCCGATATAGCCGAAGTCGATGGAGCCGGTGCCGGTGAGCCGGGCCACCCAGCCGGTGGCCAGCGCGGTGGTGGCTCTGGCCAGAATCTTCGGCCCCACGATGTTGAACAGCGTGGACAGCACGGCAAACACAAAGACCATCAGAAAGCTGAGCTTGTAGCGGCCCATGGCGGCGATGAGCTTGCGGGCGGTGCCCTTGAAATCCTTGGGCTTTTCCACGGCGCCGGGCCCGTGGCCCATGGGGCCGCGGGGGCGGAAGGTATTGTTGGGTTTCTCTGCCATTACTGTGCGCCTCCCTTCCCGTCCAGCTCGCTCTGGCTGAGCTGGCTGCGGGCGATTTCCTGATATTCCGGGCACCCGGCCATCAGCTGGGCGTGGGTGCCCCGGCCCACGATGCGGCCCTCGTCCAGCACCAGAATCTGATCCGCCCGGAGGACGGTGGAGATCCGCTGCGCCACGATGATGACGGCGGCGTTCCGGGTCTTGCCGGCCAACGCCCGCCGCAGGGTCACGTCCGTTTTGTAATCCAGCGCGGAAAAGCTGTCGTCGAACAAATAGACCTTGGGATCGCAGGCGATGGCGCGGGCGATGGACAGCCGCTGCTTCTGCCCGCCGGAGACGTTGGAGCCGCCCTGCGCGATGGGGCTCTCATACCGGGAGGGCTTGGCGTCGATGAACTCCGACGCCTGCGCGATGGCGGCGGCCTCCTCCATCTGCCCGTCGGTGATCTGATCGCCGCCGAACTTCAGGTTGGACTCGATGGTGCCGGAGAACAGCGTCCCCTTCTGGGGCACATAGCCCAGCAGACTGTGCAGCCGGTGCTGGGTGATCTGCCGCACGTCCACGCCGTCCACGGTGACGCTGCCGCCGGTGACGTCGTAGAACCGGGGAATAAGGTTCAGCAGCGTGCTTTTGCCGCAGCCCGTGGAGCCGATGATGGCCGTGGTCTCGCCGGGGCGGGCGGTGAAGGTGATGTGCTCCAGCACGTCCGCGTCCGCGCCGGGATAGCGGAAGGAGACGTCTTGGAAGGACACCTCGCCGGCCCAGTCGGACTTTTCCACAGCCTGATCCGCGGGGGGATCAAGGATGGTGGGCGCGGTCTGCAGCACCTCGCAGATGCGGTTGGCCGCCACGCCCGCACGGGGCAGCATGATGGAGATGGTGGTCAGCAGCAGGAAGGACATGACGATCTGCATGGTGTAGGAGATGAAGGCGATGAGCTGGCCCACCTGCATATTGCCGGTGTCCATGGACTTGCCGCCGAACCATACGATGGCCAGCGTGACGCAGTTGAGAATCAGCATCATGATGGGCAGCATGAAGGTCATGACCCGGTTGGTGAAGAGCTGGGTCTTCATGAGATCGGTGCTGGCCTCGTCAAACCGCTTCTCCTCGTACTTCTCCCGGGAGAAGGCCCGGATGGGCATGATGCCCGTGAGAATTTCACGGGAGACCAGATTCAGCCGGTCCATCAGGGTCTGCATGATGCGGAACTTGGGCAGGGCGAAGCGCATCAGCACCAGCACCAGCACGATGAGCACAGCCACGGCGGCGGCGATGATCCACGACAGGCCCACGTGCATCTGCAGCACCCGGATGATGCCGCCGATGCCCAGAATGGGGGCGTAGGCCACCATCCGCAAGATCATCACGCAGGTCATCTGAACCTGCTGGACGTCGTTGGTGGTGCGGGTGATGAGAGACGCGGCGGAGAAGGAGTCCATCTCCGCGTTGGAGAAGCGGACGACCCGGCTGAACACGCCCCGGCGCAGATCCCGCCCGATGGCGGCGCTGACCCGCGCGGCCAGCAGGCCCACGCCCACGGCGGCGACCACCATCAGCAGGCTGAAGCCCAGCATCTGCCGGCCCATATGCCAGAGATAGGCCATCTGCACGCTGTGGGCGGTGCCCTGCGCCTGATAGTCCAGCTGCACCAGCAGCACCGCCTGCTTGGCAAGGGTGTCCTGCGTGCTCTGATCCACGGAGGCGAGCATCTGCTTCAGCGTCGCCTGCAGCTGCGCCCGGCCGGAGGCACCCATGGCGGCGAACGCCGTGTTCACCGTGTCCAGATCGGAAGCCTCGGGGACGGCGCTCTCCTCGCCCAGCCGCTTGGCGGCGGACTGGGAGGCGGCCATATACAGCGCCACGTCCGGCGTGGTGAGGGCCTGCTCCACCGCGGAGCGGTCCGCTCCGGCGGAGAGCTGCCGGACGCCGTCGGCGTCGGCGGGGCCGTAGGCGGCGTCCACCATGGCGGCGTCGTCCTCGCTCATCAGCAGCTCCAGACTGGCGAGGGTCGCGGAGCGCACCGTGTTCGGCGCGGCGCTCTCCACGCCGCCCTGCTGGATGCCCACGTCCACGATGTCGGAGGTGTACCCCGGCAGAGCCAGATCGCAGTAGGCCTGCACCATCAGCAGCGCCACAATCAGCACACAGGCCTGCCAGTGCTTGCCCAGCTGTCTGAATACGTTCAGCATTCCGTGTCCTCCCTTTCCGGACAGGCGTGTCCGCCGCGGGCGGCGGTTTCCTCGTCCATGATCCGCTGAGCCATGGTCAGATCGGCCATGATGCGGCGCACGTTCTCCGCCCCCATGCGGTTCAGCACGCCCTGCAGGTAGACGTTTACCGCCTCCTCGCACCGGCGGCGGGCCCGGTCCCCCTCCGGGGTCAGCCGCACCAGCGTTTTGCGCCGGTCGGCCGGGTCCGCCTCCCGCCGGATCAGCCCCTCCCGCTCCAGCGTTTTGAGATCGCGGGAGACGGCGGGCGGCGCGGCGTGATAGCAGCGGGACAGCTCCGAGACGTAAACCGCCCCCTCCTGCCCGTAGGTCTGAATGGTGAAGTGCAGCCGCTGCAGCATGGGGAAGTGGCATTTGGGGCAGTCCGACACAGCCGCGCCGAAGCCCCGGTGAATGGCCCGCTTCAGCCCGCCCATCAGATGCAGCACCTCCAGATAGGATACCTGTTCTTCCATGGGTCGCTCCTCTCATTTGTTGGCAAATGCAAATAATTAACATGAGTTAAATAACGCACTGCTTATTATACCCCGCTGTCCGCTGGAGACAAGGGAAGAAAAAGAAAAATCAGCCGGATTTTCCGGCTGATTTTTGGCGAATATCGACAAAAAACGAAAATCACTGCAGCCTGCGGGTCTGGAGCGCCCGCGTGGCGTTGAGAATGGCGATGAAGGCCACGCCCACGTCGGCAAAGACGGCCTCCCACATATTGGCCATGCCGAGGGCGCCTAGGATCAGCACCAGCAGCTTCACGCCCAGCGCGAAGCCGATGTTCTCCTGCACGATGCGCAGGGTCTTGCGGGCAATGCGCATGGCCAGCGCGATGCGGGAGGGCTTGTCGTCCATCAGCACGATGTCCGCGGCCTCGATGGCGGCGTCGGACCCCATGGCGCCCATGGCGATGCCCACATCCGCCCGGGTCAGCACCGGCGCGTCGTTGATGCCGTCGCCCACAAAGGCCAGTCTGGACTTGGGGGCCTTGGAGGACAGCAGCTCCTCCACCCGGTCAACCTTGTCGGAGGGCAGCAGCTCCGCGTGGAACTCGTCCACCCCCAGCTCCTGCGCCACGGCGGCGGCCACCTCTTTGGTGTCGCCGGTGAGCATGACGATCCGCTTTACGCCGCTGGCCTTCAGGGCTGCGATGGCCGCCGCGGCGTCCTCCTTGGGCTGGTCGGAGATGACGATGTGTCCGGCGTAAAAGCCGCCGATGGTCACATGGACAATGGTGCCCGCCAGCTCGCAGGGCAGCCACTTCACGCTCTCCCGCTCCATCAGGCGGCTGTTGCCCACGCACACGGGCTTCCCGTCGATCTTCGCCCGGACGCCGTGTCCGGCGATCTCCTCCACGTCGGAGAGGCGGGCCGTGTCCGGCGCGGTTCTGCAGGCCGCCCGGAGAGACTGGGAGATGGGGTGATCGGAGTAGCTCTCCGCCAGCGCGGCGTATTCCAGCAGCTCGTCGGCGGAAAAATGCTCCTCGGGGTGGACGGCGGTGACGGTGAAGGTGCCCCGGGTCAGGGTGCCGGTCTTGTCGAACACCACGGTGTCCGTCCGGGCCAGCGCCTCCAGATAGTTGCTGCCCTTCACCAGAATGCCGCACTTGGACGCGCCGCCGATGCCCGCGAAAAAGCTCAGCGGCACCGAGATCACCAGCGCGCAGGGGCAGGAGATCACGAGGAAGATCAGCGCGCGGTGGAACCAGTCGGAGAAGCTGCCCACGAAAATGGGCGGCACAAAGGCCAGCGCCGCGGCGGCAAGGACCACGCAGGGCGTGTACACCTTGGCGAAGCGGGTGATGAAGTTCTCGCTGGCGGCCTTTTTCTCGCTGGCGTTCTCCACCAGATCCAGAATCTTGGCCACCGTGGACTCCCCGTAGGGGCGGGAGACCCGGATGCGCAGCAGGCCGCTCTGGTTGACGCAGCCGCTGATGATGTCGTCTCCGGCCCGGACGTCCCTGGGCGCGGATTCGCCGGTGAGGGCGGCGGTGTCCAGCGTGGAGGCGCCTTCGATCACGGCGCCGTCCAGCGGCACCCGCTCGCCGGGCTTCACCACGATCACGTCGCCCACGGCCACGGATTCGGGAGACACCTTTTCCAGCGCGCCGTTCCGCTCCACGTTGGCGTAGTCCGGGCGAATGTCCATCAGCGCGGAGATGGACTGGCGGGATTTGTCCACCGCCATGTCCTCAAACAGCTCGCCTACCTGATAGAACAGCAGCACGAACACCGCCTCGGCGTACTCCGCCGTGGCGAAGGCGCCCACCGTGGCCAGCGCCATCAGAAAGTTTTCGTCAAACACCTTGCCGTGCAGGATGTTGCGGGCAGCGCGCCACAGCACGTCCCAGCCCACGATGAGATAGGGAATCAGATAGAGGGGCCACAGGGACAGGGTCCAGGACGCGGCGGCGCCCGTCCCGCGGCTGACGCTCAGCAGGGGCACGGGCCCCGGCAGGCCGATGGGGGGCAGCAGCTTCACCGCGATGAGCAGCGCGCCGGCAATGAGGATGCGGGCCAGCATGACCTTTCGGGAGCCCTCCTCGCCGTGTCCGTCCTCGCTGTGCCCGTCCTCCCCGGCGCAGCAGGCGCAGCCGCCGCCGGAGCAGCTCTTTTTGCCCTCGTCGGCGCAGCAGTCGTCCGAATGTTTTTTACGCATGGTGATCGCCCTCCTCCGTCACGTGCTCGAGACCCTGATCGATGATCGTGCGCACATGGCCGTCCGCCAGCGCGTAGAACACCGTCTTGCCGTCCCGGCGGGATTTGACCAGCCGCGCGGTTTTCAGCGCCCGCAGCTGGTGGGAAATGGCCGACTGGGTCATGCCCAGCAGAGCCGCGATGTCGCACACGCACATCTCCGACTCAAAGAGAACGTACAGAATGCGCACCCGCGTGGAGTCGCCGAAGATGCGGAACAGCTCCGTCAGGTCGTAGAGCGTGTCCTCGTCGGGAATGGTCTTCTGCACGCGCTCCACGATGTCCTTGTGGGTGCAGAAAAAATCGCAGCACTCGGCGCTGCGGCAGTCCTCCATAGAAATGCCTCCCAACATATGAATGATTGTTCATGTGTTCATTATACACATCCTGACGTCTCTGTCAATGCCTGTTTGAAAAAAGTGGAAACCATGGGGATTTGGTGATACACTAACTCTGTATTCTCAACAGGAAAGGACATTTTTTATGAGTGAACTGAAGGAATACGCCCGCGAGCGTATTCGGAGCAACGCGTATATGCACTACAACCACATCGAGCTGGTGGAGATCGCCCCGGATCGGGCCGAATTCCGCATGACGATTTTTTCGGAGAGCAAGAACACCTACGGCATGATCCACGGCGGCGCCATCTATACGCTGGCGGACAACGCCACCGGCACGGCGGCCTTCACCGACGGGCGGAGCTACGTCACCCAGACCAGCGCCCTCCACTTTCTGCGGAACGTGTCGGAGGGGACGATTCGGGCCTCCGCCGTCGTCCGGCACCGGGGCCACTCCACCTGCCTTGTGGCGGTGGACATCACCGCGGAGGACGGCAGGCTGCTGGCCACGGGAGAGTTCACCTTCTTCTGCGTGGACCGGGAGATCATGAAGCGGCGGGCCTCCGGCAAGGCATAAAAAGCGCCGGGGCCAAAAGGCCCCGGCGCTGCCGCACGGGTCTGAGCTGCCTGCCGGCGCTCAGACGGTGCGAAAAAAATCCTGATAGGAGCGGATGTACTCGTCCGCCAGACGCTGAATCTCCGGCTGATCGGCCTCGGAAGCGGAATCCCAGACGGCGGCCACCCGGAATCCGGCGGATTTGGCGGTGCGGATGGCGGGAAGCGAATCCTCGAACACGACGCACTGATCCCGGCTGCACTGCAGGCGGGTCAGGCACTTTTCATAGAGAAGGGGCGTATCCTTGCCGCAGCCGGCCTCCGTGCAGGTCAGCATCCCCCGGAAATACTCCAGCAGGCCCGTGCGGCGCAGGGCCGCCTCCGCCAGAGCCCGGTCCATGGCCGTGGCCAGGTACATCCACACGCCCTGCATTTTCAGCAGAGAGAGAAAACGGGCGGCGCCGGGCTTGGCCGGAGCCTCCTCCCGGTAAAAGCGGCTTACCCGGCTTTGAACCAGCTCAATAAGCTCGTCCTCGCTTTGCTCCAGAGCGTACCGCTTCCGGCAATAGGCCGCGCCGAAGCGCAGCCCCATCTGCTGCACCTTCCTGTCCAGACCGGGTTCGGGGTCCCGGCCCAGCTCCCGCATCAAATCGGAGCAGAGCGTCTTCCAGATTCCCATGGAATCCAGCAGGGTGCCGTCCATATCAAAGATCGCGCCTTCCAGCCGCATGGAACCCCTCCTTCAGACAGCGTATTGAATTGTATTATATCACTTTGCCGGGAGAAAAAACAAGAAAAATAGCGAAAGAAGGTGCCGCGATGCGGCTTTTTGTAGCTCTTCTGGTTTCCCAGGAGATGAAAAGCGCCCTGCTGCGGACACAGGCGGCTCTGCGCCGTCAGGGCGCGGAGGGAAATTTCTCGCGGGAGGAAAACTTTCACCTGACGCTGGCGTTTCTGGGAGAGACGGAGGACCCCGCCGGAGCCGAGGCCGCCATGGAGCAGGCCTGCCGCGGCAGCGGGCCCTTCCGGCTGACGCTGCGGGGCGGCGGCAGCTTCGGAGACAGCTGGTGGGCGGGGGTGGATGCGCCGCCCGCGCTGGGAGAGCTGGCCGGCCGTCTGGCCGGGGCGCTCCGGGACCGGGGCTTCGCCGTCCCGCGCCGGGAGTTTCTGCCCCACATCACGCTGATCCGGCAGGTGCGCTCGCCCCTCCCCCTCCGGCCGGAGACGGAGGCGGCCTCCATGACCGTCCGCCGGGTGTCTCTGATGCGCTCGGAGCGGATCGGCGGCCGTCTGATCTATACGGAAATTGCAGGCAGGGAGCTGTGACGCGGCGTCACAGCTCCCTGTTTTTCCGCCCGGCAGGGCGGCGGTTTCATTTTGCGCACTCAGCGACAGAGGCCATCAGCTCGCCGAACAGGGGCAGGCTGCGGCGGATGGTGTCTTCGGAGACGCAGGTGCAGACCCGGAAATACTCCGGGCAGCCGAAATCATCGCCGGGCACCACCAGCACGTTCTTTTCCCTGGCCCGGTCGGAGAAGGCTCTGGAGCTGCCGCCGGGGGCCTCCACAAAGATATAGAAGGCGCCGCGGGCGTCGGCGCAGCGGTAGCCGAGGGCGGTCAGGCCGTCCCGGAGCAGTCTGCGATTGCGGTCGTACGCCTCCAGATCGGGGCGGACCCCGGCGCACCGGGCGATGACCCGCTGGGCCAGCGAGGGCGGGCAGACGTGGCCCAGCGCCCGCGAGGCTCCCGCCACCGCCGCGAACAGGTCGGCGCTGTCCGCCGCCTGATCCGGGACGCAGACATAGCCAATGCGCTCGCCGGGCAGGGACAGCGACTTGGACCACGAATAGCACACCACGGTGTTTTCATAAAAGTGCGGGACCCACGAGACCTCGGCCCCGTCGTAGGCCAGCTCGCGGTACGGCTCGTCCGCGATCAGGTAGATGGGGTGCCCCACCTCCTGCCCCTTGCGCCGCAGCAGTTCGCCCAGCGCCCGGAGGGTGTCGGCGGTATAGACCGCGCCGGAGGGGTTGTTAGGCGAATTGATCAGCACCGCCTGCGTGTGGGCGCCGATGCGCTTTTCCAGCTCGTCCAGCCGGATCTGAAACCGCTCCATGTCCGGGGGAACCGCGAGAAAGCGGACGCCGTTGGCCTCCGCAAAGGGGCGGTACTCGGGGAAATAGGGCGCGATGCCCAACAGCTCCGCGCCGGGGACGCCCAGCGCCCGGATGACGGCCACCAGCGCCGGGGCGGCGCCGCAGGTGAAGAACAGATTCTCCGGCCTTACGCCCGCATGGAACCGGGCGTTGAGATCGTCGGCCACGGCCCTCCGCACGCCGGCGTAGCCCGTGGCGGGGGTGTAGCCGTGGACATCCAGACTGCTCTCGTGTTCCACAATGTCCAGAATCGCCTCGTTCACCTCCGGCGGCGAGGGGATGGAGGGATTGCCCAGCGAGAAGTCGAACACGTTCTCCTTCCCCACGACGGCGGCCTGACGCAGGCCGTACTCAAACAGTTCCCGGATGCAGGAGCGGGAGGCTCCCAGTGCCAGCATTTCCTTTGCGATCATGGCGGTTCCTTTCCCGCTCCCCTTTCGGCGGAGCGCAGGCGCGCCGCGGCCCGGCCGGATGCCGTCTCCGGGACACGGCCTGAAATCGGGCGGCGCACTGTCACATTTGCGGCTATTATAGCACACTCCCGCAAAAGACGTAAAGTCCCCGCCCCTTGGGAAAACATCAAAAAAAGAGAGGGAAAAACCCCTCTCTTTGACTTTATATTACCACAAAACAGGGCAAAAATCAAGACTTGAACCGCGGGCTGACGGGGTGTAAGAAAGAGAGTGAGGTGATGCGTTGTGGAAAAGCTCTCTCTGCAGGAGGTGACGGCGCCGGTGCCGGTCTCCGGCGCGGCGCTGGCGCGCTGCATCGGCCTGTCCGACCGGTACGGGCTGCGGCTGACGGAGGCGCAGCTGGCCGCCCTGTGGGCCCGGCGGCAGGATTCGCTGCGGGCGGCGGGCCGCGTGGAGCTGGGCGAGGGCATCACGGAGCCGCTGCTGCGGGCCTTTGCGTCCTCGCCGTTTCTGTTCGCCGATGGGTGCGAGACCACGCTGGCGGAGCTGCAGGAGCTGTTCTACCAATTCAAAAACGCCGCGGAGCAGCCCGACGACGAGCTTCTCACCGGGATGCGCGTCCTGTTCGACACGTGGGCCGGAGGCTCTGCGGAGCGGCTGGCGGACGCCTCTCCCCGGCGGCTGGCCAGAGCGGCGAGAGGACTGACGGACGAGGAGGCGGAGGATGACGGGAAATGAGCTGGCCGACGCCCCGCTGACGGAGGAGGAGCGGCAGCGGTTCCTGCTGCGGCTCCGGGCGCTGCTGGCCCGGCGGGCGGCCTGCTTTACCATGTGCGAGAGCACCTCCCTGCCCGCCGAGACGGCGCGGGAGCTGCTGGAATCCCTCTGCTTCACCCTGCGGGCGGACAGTCCCGCCCGCATCCGCCGGCTGCTGGACCGGGATCTGGAGGAGGAGTACGTCCGGGGCACCGCCCTGCTCCGGGAGAAGATCCGCCGCTGCCGCCGGCTGTGGGAGACGGCCTGCCTGATGGAGCCGGAGCTGGGCAGCGTTTCCCTGCGGGAGACGCTGCGGAGTATCGGCGGCTTTTTCCGCCGGTACGACGTGCGGTACTTTGCCCACCAGCTGCCCGCCGGGATCGACTATCCCCTCTGCGCGCCGGTGCCGGAGACGCTGGCCGGGGTGGATTACCTGACGGAGTATCTGCGGAGGCTTCTGGCGGAAACGGCGCTGCTCCGGGCCTTCGATCCCCTGCGGGAGCGGCAGGCGCTGGCTGCCGGCTGTCCGTGGTACCGGGCCGCGCCCGTCAATCTCTGCCGCCCGGTGGGCGAGGCCGCCGCCGCTCTGCGGCTGATCGGCGCCGACCCCGCCCCGCTGGCGCTCACCGCGGACAGCCGCCGCACCCTGGCGGAGCGGCTGGCGCCGCTGGACGATCCGGAGGCGGAGGCCCTGCTGCGGCGGGCCGCCGGAGACCTCTGCCGGGAGCGGAACGCGGAGGCCGCCGCGCCCCTGCTGGAGCGGATCGCCGCGGAGCTGCTGCCCCGGCTGCGGGCGGCGATGGCTGCCGGAGACCTGTCGGAGGTGTTCCCGGAGGTTTCGCGGGAACAGACAAAATCAGGAGATTTGCGGGACATGGACACAAATTCGTGTTATGATCGGGGCAGAACAACAGAGAGGTGACAGATATGGAGAACCTGAAATACGCCAGCACGGAATTCTTTGTGCCGCTGCCCGAGGATCAGATCGCGGAGGAGGTACAGGCCAACCCTCTGCCCGGCCCCGCCATGACGCAGGAGGAGCGGCTCCGCCAGGCGCTGGATCACCCCGTCGGCAGCCCCCCGCTGGAGGAGATCGTCCACCCCGGCGAGACGGTGTGCGTGGTGCTGTCCGACGTGACCCGCCGCTGGCAGCACACGGAGGTGTACCTGCCGCTGCTGATTCAGCGGCTGAATCGGGCCGGAATCCCCGACCGGGACATCTGCCTCATCAGCGCCACGGGCACCCACCGCGCCCAGACGGAGGAGGAGCACCGCGCCCTGCTGGGGGAGGAGCTGTCCCGCCGCTTCACGCTGCTGGACCATGACTGCGACGACAGGGCGAACCTGAAATACATGGGCGCCACCCGGCGGGGCACGCCGGTGTGGCTCAACGCCCGCGCCATGGCCTGCGACCGGCTGATTCTCACCGGCGGCGTGGTCTATCATTTTCTGGCGGGCTTCGGCGGCGGCAGAAAGAGCGTCATTCCCGGCATTGCGGGCCGGGAGACCATCAACACCAACCACGCCAACGCCATGAACGAGGGCGAGGGCACCGGCCGCAGCCCGCTGGTGGGCTCCGGCAGGTTGGAGGGCAACCCCTTCCACGAGGATCTGATGGAGGCCGCGGCCATGGCCCGCCCCGACTTCCTGCTGAACGTGGTGGCGGACGACGACCAGCAGATCGTGGGCGCCTTTGCCGGCGACTGGGTGAAGGCCCATGAGAGCGCCGTGGAGTTCGTCAGGGAGCTGTTCGGCGTCCGTGTGTCCCGGCGGGTGCCTCTGGTGCTGGCCAGCGCCGGCGGCGCGCCCAAGGACATCAACCTATACCAGTCCTCCAAAACGCTGGTGAACGCGCTGGAGATGGTGGCCCCCGGCGGCACCATCGTCATGCTCTCCCAGTGCCCCGAGGGCGTCGGCTCCGCCGACTGCGAGGAGCTGCTGTGCGGATACGATTCGCTGGCGGAGCGGGAGACGGCCCTGCGGAAGCACTTTACCATCGGCGGCTACATGGGCTATCTGTACGAGGAGAGCGCCCAGCGGTACAACCTTGTGGTGGTGTCGGAGCTGGACCCGGCCCGCTTCTCCCGGACCAGCCTGCACATCGTTCCCACGCTGGAGGACGCGCTGGAGCTGGCCTCCGACTGGTTCGGCGGCAGTCTGGACGGCGTGGACACCGCCCTGATGCCCCACGGCGCCAGCACCTTCCCCATTCAGCCCGCCGACCCCTATCCCGGCCGGTGCGCCAACCACTACCGGGCCTGAGGGCGGAAATTTTCCCAAAACCCATTCACAGCGGCGGGCGGCCTTCAGGCTGCCCGCCGCTGATCTCCTCTCCGGAGCCCGCCTGCGCAAAAGACGCTTTTCAAAGGAGGCGCCGCGTGGTATACTGCAGGCATCATTCATGCGGGAGGCGGACAGAATGCAGTACAGGACAGCGCGGGACGGCAGGCAGCTCTCGGTTTTGGGATACGGGTGCATGCGCTTCACCCGGAAGGGCGGCGGCATCGATCTGGACAAGGCGGAGCGGGAGGTCATGGCCGCCGTGGAGGCCGGCGTCAACTATCTGGACACGGCCTATATCTATCCCGGCAGCGAGGCCGCGGTGGGCGAGATTCTCCGCCGGAACGGCTGCCGCGACCGGGTGAACATCGCCACCAAGCTGCCCCAGTATCTGGTGCGCTCCCGCAAGGGCATCGACAAGTATTTCGACGAGGAGCTGCGCCGGCTGGGCACCGATCACGCGGACTTTTACCTGATGCACATGCTCTCGGACATACATTCGTGGCAGAAGCTGCGGGAGCTGGGCATCGAGGAGTGGATCGCGGAGAAAAAGCGGACGGGGCAGGTGCGGAACATCGGCTTCTCCTTCCACGGGGACACCGGCGCCTTTCTGGAGGTGCTGGACGCCTACGACTGGGACTTCTGCCAGATTCAGTACAACTACATGGACGAGACCAGTCAGGCCGGACGCCGGGGGCTGGAGACCGCCGCCGCACGGGGCATCCCCGTCATCATCATGGAGCCTCTCCGGGGCGGGCGGCTGGCCGTCCATCTGCCCCATGAGGCGGAGCAGATTCTCGCCGGGGACGGCCGGGGCCGCTCCGCCGCCGAGTGGGGGCTGCGCTGGCTGTGGGATCAGCCCGGCGTCACCTGCGTCCTGTCGGGCATGAATTCGCTGGATATGGTGCGGGAGAATTGCCGCATCGCCGATCTGGCCCGGGTCGGCGAATTCACCGAGGCCGACAGGGCCCTCATCGCCCGGCTGCGGACCGCCGTGGCGGGCGCCGTCCGGGTGGGCTGCACCGGCTGCGGCTACTGCCAGCCCTGCCCGCAGGGGGTCAACATCCCCGGCGTGTTCCGCTGCTTCAACGAGGTCCCGGTGGACGGGCTGAAGCGCGCCCGCCACGAGTACGTGCAGACCACCGCCATGCGGCGGCCCGCCGCCGGAGCCTCCCGCTGCGTGGGCTGCGGCAAGTGCGAGCAGCACTGCCCCCAGCATCTGGCCATCCGGGAGGAGCTGAAGCGCGCGGAAAAGGAGCTGGAAACGCCCCTTTACCGGGTGGTGGAGCAGGCCTATCGGATTTTCAAGCTGTAAATCGGCCGCCGGGCGCTCCGGCGGTCTGCGCGCCCGCTGCGGAATCTCCGCGGCGGGCGCTTTCCGTTTCGGAGGGTTGACAGAGGCGCGCCGTCTGCTATAATAGTTCTTAAAAATAACTGTTCTTTAAAAGAACTACAGGAGGGGCCATGGAGATCAGCAATACGGAAATTCTGGAGGGCTTCGGCTGCGTTCTGCGGCTGCAGGCCCGCATCCGCCGGGAGATCTGCCTGCGGCGGGATCTGTCCCGGACGGAGCTGGACGTGATGGCGTTTCTGCTCAACAACCCCGGACGGGACACCGCCAGCGACATCGTGGAGCTGCGGATGCTGCCCAAGGGCAATGTGTCTCAAGCGGTGGACGCCCTGATCCGCCGGGGCTGGCTGGAGGGCCGGCGGGACGGCGGGGATCGCCGGCGGGTCCACCTCTCCCCCACCGCGGCGGGAAGAATTCTGCTCCCCGATCTGGCGGAGGAACGGGCCCGGCTGGAGGAGGCCCTCTTTGCAGGCTTTTCGGAGGAAGAGCGGGAGCTGTTCGGCGCCATGACCGGCCGCATCTCCCGCAGCGTCCGGGCGGCTCTGGAGAGCCGGAGAGGGGTGCGGGATGCAGGAGAACAGTGAGTTCCTGGGGACGGAGCCGGTGGGAGCGCTGATGCGCCGTCTGGCCGTCCCCGCGGTGACGGCGCAGCTCATCAATATGCTCTACAACATCGTGGACCGCATCTACATCGGCCACATCGCCGCGGACGGAGATCTGGCCCTGACGGGGGTGGGCGTGTGCATGCCGGTCATCATGATCGTCTCCGCCTTTGCGGCGCTGGCCGGCATGGGCGGCGCGCCCCGGGCCTCCATCGCGCTGGGCCGGGGAGACCGCTCCGGCGCGGAGGAGGTGCTGGGCGGCTGCTTCGCGCTGCAGCTGGCGGTCTCCGCGATTCTGACGGCGGTGCTGCTGGTGTGGAACCGGCCCTTCCTGATGGCCTTCGGCGCCAGCGTCCACACCATCGACTACGCCGCGGCCTACATGAACATATACGCGCTGGGCACGCTGTTCGTCCAGCTGACGCTGGGCATGAACGCCTTTGTCACGGCGCAGGGCTTCACCCGAACCAGCATGTGCTCCGTGCTCGTCGGCGCGGTGTGCAACATCGTGCTGGACCCTGTTTTCATCTTCGCGCTGGATATGGGCGTGCGGGGCGCGGCGCTGGCCACCGTCATCTCTCAGGCGGTGTCCTGTGTCTGGGTGCTGCGGTTTCTGACCGGCAGGCACACCGTGCTGCGCCTGCGGAGGGAGCTGCTCCGGCTCAGGGGCGCCGTGCTGCTGCCCTGTCTGGCGCTGGGGCTGGCCCCCTTCATCATGCAGGCCAGCGAGAGCGTCATCGCCGTCTGCTTCAACGCCTCTCTCCAGCGGTACGGCAGCGACATCGCCGTGGGGGCCATGACCATCCTCACCAGCGTCATGCAGCTTGCCATGCTGCCCCTGCAGGGACTGGGACAGGGGGCGCAGCCCATCATCAGCTACAACTACGGGGCCAGAAACGCCGGGAGGGTGCGGAGCGCCTACCGCCTGCTGCTGCGGGTGAGCCTGCTGTACTCCGCCGGACTGTGGCTGCTGGTGATGCTGTTCCCCGGCGCCTTCGCCTCCGTTTTTACGCCGAAGCGGGAGCTGGTGCGCTACACCGTCCGGGCGCTGCGCATCTATGCGGCGTCCATGGGACTGTTCGGCATCCAGATGGCCTGCCAGATGACCTTTACCGCGCTGGGCCGCGCCAGGGAGTCCATCGCCGTGGCGGTGGTGCGGAAGTTCGTTCTGCTGCTGCCGCTGATCTATCTGCTGCCCCGGGTTCTGCCCGTCGATCCCGCGCTGGCCGTCTACGCCGCGGAGCCGGCGGCGGACGCGCTGGCCGTCACCTTCACTGTCGTGCTGTTCACAATCCGCTTCCGGGACGCCATGCGCCGGCTGGAGTGACTGCGCCGGCTGAAAAAAGAGGGGAGCCGCCGGTCGGTCAATACGCCCGACTGACGGGGAGAAAAAACGCGCGCGGGAACCCCCTCTCAGGTTTCCCGCGCCGTTCAAAAATCCTGCCCGTCTGTCAAAAGGCTTTTTCGGCAGACAAAGGGGAGGGCCGTCTCCGGACGGGCCCTCCCCTTTGTTTCAGCTGACCCGTGAGACGGGAAACTCCCCGTCGTCCAGATAGAGCTCCTCCGCGCGCCGCTGTGCTTCCATCAGCTGGGCCCGCAGACGCAGCAAGGTATCTTCAACGTCTGTGAGCGTATTGAACAGCAACAGATATTCCCGTGAAATTTCCTGCATTTTGTGTTCCTGCCTTTCCGTTAGTCAATATGTAGTTTCTGGAACGAACCCTATCATACACGGGCGGGAGGCGGAAAAGCGTCGGAAACCGTCGAAGAAAAAAGTTTTTGCGCCGGAGCGGTCTGATTTGGGCGAAGGCCCGGAGCCGCTCCGCTCCATAAAAAATGGCCGCGGAGACGCCCCTGCGGGCGCATCCGCGGTCTGCGCGGGATCAGAGCGACTCCAGCTCCCGGCGCAGGTCCTCCTCCGAGCCCAGCTCCCGGCGGGTGCAGTCCCGCACCAGCCTTCCCCGCGAGAGGAACAGGAACCGTTCGCACAGGTCCATGGCGAAGGGCAGGTCGTGGGTGGTGATCAGCATTCCCTGCTCCAGCGAGGCGAGGCAGGTCTGCAGCCGCCGGGAGGCGGCGGGGTCCAGAAAGGAGGTGGGCTCGTCCAGCAGCAGCACGGAGGGGTGCATGGCCAGCACGCCGGCCAGCGCCGTCAGCCGCTTTTCGCCGCCGGAGAGCTTGTGGATCATCCGGTCGCGGAGGTGAGAGATGCCCAGAGACGCCAGCGCGCCGTCCACGGCCTGCGCCGTCTCCGCCTCCCCCATGCCGTAGTTCCGGGGGCCGAAGGCCACGTCCTGAAAGACGGTGGGCATGAACAGCTGATCGTCCGGGTTTTGAAAGACCAGCCCCAGACGCTGGCGCAGCTGCGCCAGCGTGGTCTTGTCCAGCGTCACGCCGTCCGCCCGGACGGAGCCGCTGAGGGCGGGCAGGATTCCCACCAGCGCCAGCAGCAGCGTGGATTTCCCCGCACCGTTGGGGCCCAGCAGGGCCGTCCGCTCATGATCGCCCAGCGTGAAGGAGACGTCCTCCAGTGCGCAGCGGGCGTCCGACGGGGCATATTTGACAGTCAGGTGTTCAGCGGTGAGCATGGCGTCCTCCTAAAAAAGCCTGCCCAGCAGCAGGCTGAGATTGACGAGCCGGAGCAGCAAAATCGCCCCGCACAGCGATGCCGCGGCCGCGGCGTCCCGCACCGTCAGGCGGGGAAGCGTGCCGGCGCGGTAGGTGCCGTCGTAGCCCCGGCACTTCATGGCGCAGTAGACCCGGTCCGCCCGGTCGTAGCTGCGCAGCAGCAGCTGGCCGAGGAAGGGGCCCATGTCCCGCATCCGGATGCCCCGCCCGCCGCCGGAGCGCAGCTGATAGGCGGTGTACATCTGCTCCGCCTCCGTCAGCAGGACGGAGATGTAGCGGTAGGTCAGCATCAGCTGCAGGCACAGCACGCGGGGAACCCGGAGCCGCAAGAGCTGGCTGGTCAGGTCGGCCAGCGGAGTGGTGGCGATGAGCAGCAGCACGGCGGAAACCGTGAGAAACGCCTTGATGAATACGGACAGGCAGGACAGCAGCCCGCCCGTCACCGGCAGCGCGCCCAGATAAAACCACACCTGCCGGTCCAGCAGCAGGTTGCTCAGCCCCGTCATCGCCACAAAGGGCACGGTCAGTGCCAGCCGGCGCAGCAGGGGCTGCCACGGCGTCTCCGACAGGGCCATGCCCAGCAGCGGATAGGCGGCCATGGGCGCCAGCGCGCTGAGGGAGTGGATGGGAAAGGAGATCACCGCGGCCGCGTAGGCCAGCGTGATCGCCAGCTTTGCCAGCGGGTGCAGCCGGTGCAGGGCCGTGCGGCCCTCCGCCAGCTGCTCCAGCGTGCAGAAATTTTTCATGGTTGCGGAGAGATTCGCCATGGCCCCGATTCCCCCCTGTCAGTTTTTGTCCCCGGAGTGCTTTTTCTTCCGCACGGCGCGGATGGCCCAGCCGGCGCCGCCGGCGGCGGCCAGCGTCAGGGCGCTGCCGATCAGTCCGGCGGCCGGCGTGCCGTCGCTTTCGCCGGTGTGATCCGGCGGAGCGGCCGTGTCCTCGCTGCTGTCCGCCTTCTCTTGGGCGGCGTCACCGCGTTTCAGCTCGGTGGAGCCGGTGAGGGTCTGGATCGACCACTCCAGCCCGTCGGGATGGGTGGAGGCGTATCGCGACACCCCGCAGCCCAGCACCACGGCCAGCACCGCAAAGGCGATCAGCACTTTTTTCAGGGAAACTCCGGCGTCCAGCCGCCGGGCATCCAGCGAGGCGGACAGCAGCTCCGGCCGGGTGTCCTGCAAAAAGCAGAGGACGGCGGCGGTGACCAGCCCCTCCACCAGCCCGATGGCCAGATGGATGGGCTGCATCAGCGCGGCGAAGGCGCCGAAGGGCAGCTCCGTCACGCCGGAGGCCAGCGTCTCCAGCACCACGCAGAAAGCCCCCAGCTGCAGCCCCAGCACCACGGAGAGCACCGAGGCCGCCGTGATGCGCCGGCGGGAGACGCCCCGCCGGAGGATGGGTCGGAACAGCAGCGGCCAGGCGATGAGACAGGAGCACACGCCCATGTTGAAGATGTTGCAGCCCAGCGCCAGCAGGCCGCCGTCGGCGAAAAAGAGGCACTGGATGATCAGCACGGCGCTCAGCGTCAGCAGCGCCGGGAAGGGGCCCAGCACCGCGGCCAGCAGAATGCCGCCGCCGATGTGCCCGGAGGACCCGGTGCCGGGAATGGTGAAGTTGATCATCTGCCCGGCAAAGACAAAGGCGCCCATCACGCCCATCATGGGGATCTTTTTCTCGTCGAAGTCCCTGCCGCCCAGCTTTTTGACGGACAGGCCGACGGCGGCCGCGCTGACCGCGGCCATGACCCCTCCCACGGCGGGAGAGAGCAGAGCGTCTGCCATATGCATGGTGGTATCCCTCCTGAAAACAGTCAGCGGGAGGAGCCCCGCAGCTCCGCCGCAATTTCCTCCCAGACCTGCTGGAAGGGGCGTCCGGCGGCGTTGGCCGCGGCGGCCACGTCGTCGTATTCCGGCTTCTCCCGGTGGATGCCCTCCCCGTCCGCGCACTTGACGCGGATGGGGCCGAAGGCCGTCTCCGCCGTGCGGACGGAGGGAGTCAGAATGTATTTTTTGCACAGCCGCGCCCGGACGCCGTTGGTGGTGGTCTCCCGCAGGACGGCCTGCGCCATGCGGTCCTGATCGGCGGACCGGCACAGCACGGTGAGCAGCGCCCCCGCCCGGCCCTTCTTCATGGTCAGCGGGGAGACGGAGACGTCCAGCGCCCCCTCCTCCATGAGCCGCCGGGCGGCAAAGCTCAGGGCCTCGGCGGTCATGTCATCGATGTTGCTGACCAGCTCCGCGATGTCGGCCTGGGCCGGATCGCCCTGCTCGCCCCAGAAGGCCCGGACGCAGTTGGCGGCGGGAAATTCCTTTTTGCCAAGGCCGTAGCCCGTTTTTTCCAGCCGCAGGACGGGCATGGGCCCGAAGGCTCCGCCGAAGTGGGCCAGCAGGGCCGCGCCGGTGGGGGTACACAGCTCGCCGGGGATGTCTCCGCCGTAGCAGGGCAGCCCCTCCAGCAGACGGGCCGTGGCCGGGGCCGGCACCGGCATGACGCCGTGGGCGCACCGGACCTGCCCGGTGCCCAGCCGGATGGACGACACCTGCACGGAATCCGGGCGCAGCAGGTGCATGGCGAGACACACCCCCGTCACGTCCGCCACCGCATCCAGCGCGCCCACCTCGTGAAAGTGGATCTCCGTCACCGGAACGCCGTGAGCCATGGATTCCGCGTCCGCGATGCGGGCGTAGACCGCCCTGGCGTCGGAGCGGACCTGCTCGGGCACCGGAAGGCTGTCCAGCAGGGCGCGGATGTCCTCCGGCGAGGCATGGCGATGCTCAGCGTGATCGCCGCCGTGATCGTGCGCATGGGAGTGTCCGTGATCGTGGGAATGGCCCGGGACGGCGGGCGCTTCGCCCGCCCCGCAGGGCAGGTCGCGGCTCTCCTCCTCCCGGCCGCGCACCAGAACCTCCATACGGGTTCCGGCGACGCCGCAGGTCGTCGTCCGCAGGGGGCGGACGGTGACGCCGGGAATCAGGCGGTTCATGGTGTCCAGGAACCCGGCCTGATCGGGCAGCAGCTCGTAGAGCGCGGCCATCAGCATATCGCCGGCGGCGCCCATGCTGCACTCGAGATACAGGGTTTTCATTCCGGGATCCCTCCCATCTGATTGATGCGGTTGGCCAGAAAGCCGGCGCCGAAGCCGTTGTCGATGTTCACGACGCTGACGCCGCTGGCGCAGGAGTTCAGCATGGACAGCAGAGCGGACAGCCCGCCCAGAGACGCGCCGTAGCCCACGCTGGTGGGCACGGCGATCACGGGGCAGTCCACAAGGCCGCCCACCACGCTGGCCAGCGCCCCCTCCATGCCGGCGGCCACCACCACCACGCGGGCGGACATCAGCGGCTCCAGATTGCTCAGCAGGCGGTGCAGTCCCGCCACGCCCACATCGTAGAGCCGGGTGACTCTGCTGCCCAGCGTCTCGGCGGTGACGGCGGCCTCCTCGGCCACGCCCATGTCGCTGGTTCCGCCGGTGGCCACCACCACGGAGCCGCGGCCCTCCACCGGGGCGGGCAGGGCCACTGCCAGACGGGACAGGGGATCATACCGCAGGGGAAAGGTTTCGGAGAGGCCGTCGGCCACCTCCTGAGAAATGCGGGTGACGAGGATGTTGACGCAGCCTTGACGCTGCATGGAGCCGAGGATGCCCGCGATCTGCTCCGGCGTCTTGGACTGGCCGTAGATGACCTCCGGCACGCCCTGACGCACCGCCCGGTGATAGTCCACCTTGGCGTAGCCCAGATCCTCGAAGGGCGCCAGCTTCATCCGCAGCAGGGCGTCCTCCGGAGAGAGGGCGCCGGCCTGCACTTCCTGCAGAACGGAGAGAATGTCGTGCTTTGCGCTCATAAAAATGATGCCTCCTGTTTAATTTCGGGATTTCAGATCCAGCGCAACGAGGGGAAAAAGGGGCGAGAGCTCCCGCAGCAGGGCCGCTCTGTCCGCCAGCGCCCGCATCTGCTGCTCCTGCGGCAGCTGAAGCACGGCGGTGCCGCCGCGGAGCCGGATGCGGAAATCCCGGTAGCCCATGGCGAACAGAAGGTTCTCCCCCGCCTCGATGCGCCGCAGGGCGTCGTCCGTGATGGCGGTGCCGGAGGGGATGCGGGTGGCCAGACAGGCGTAGGAGGGCTTGTCCCACGTGAAAAGGCCGGCGTCCCGGCTCAGGGAGCGCACGTTCTGCTTGGTCAGGCGGCACTCCCGCAGGGGCGAGCGAACGCACAGCTCCCGCAGGGCCCGCATGCCGGGGCGGTCCCCCGCGTCGTCGGAGGCGTTGGTGCCGTCGATGAGCAGCGAATAGCCGTCCGCCGCCGCCCGCTCCAGAATCAGGGAGAATACCGCGCGCTTGCAGTGGTAGCAGCGGTCGGGGGGATTGGCCGCCACCTCCGGACGGCTCAGCACGTCCGCCTCCAGCACGGTGAGGGGCAGGCCGCACCGGGCGGCGATTTTTTTTGCGTCCTCCAGCTCAAAGGCGGGCTGGAAGGCGGAGTGAACATAGTAGGCGTGCCAGTCCTTTCCCCACCGGGCCGCGGCCCAGACCAGAAGGGACGAATCCGTGCCGCCGGAGAAGGCCAGCGCGCCGCTGGGGTTTTCAGTGAAAAATGCGTTCAGATCCATGAAGGGTCCTCCGATTGATCGGGGCCGCGCCGGGCAAAAAAAACGACACGCCCCGCGAAAGGGTGTGCCTTCTGGCCGCCCTCCCCGCTGATGGCGGAGAGCGCGCGATCTTGCTGCCTGTGCTGCGCCGGAATAGGTCGCTCTGCTGAGCGCACGGGCGGCTTCCTGCCGCTCGATAGACTTTCAGTATACCCGATTTTTCCCCGCCCGTCAAGAAAAAGACGGCGGCGGAGGGGCTTGACGAACGGCGATCCGCCTCTTATGATAGAGAAAATACGCGGTTCTCCGGGATGCGGAGGGCCGGAGCCGGGAGGGACGGGAACCATGAAACCTGAGGAAATCCGCATCGCCGTCGTGGACGGGCAGGGCGGCGGCGTGGGCCGCGCGCTGGTGGAGCAGATCAAGCGCGCCCATCCGGAGCTGCGGGTGCGGGCGCTGGGCACCAATTCGGCGGCCACGGCCGCCATGCTCAAGGCCGGAGCGGACGACGGCGCCACCGGGGAAAACGCCGTGGTGTTCAACGCGCCCCGGATGCACGTGATTCTGGGGCCCATCGGGATTCTGGCGGCCAACGGGCTGCTGGGCGAGGTGACGCCCGCCATGGCCGCCGCCGTGGGCGGCAGCGAGGCGGAGAAGATCCTGCTGCCCTCCCAGCGGTGCAGCATCCGGCTGGCCGTGGGCGGGACCCCCTCCATGCAGGTCTGCCTGAGCGACAGCCTGCGCCTTCTGGACGAGCAGCTGGACAGGCTGCTGAACTGATCCGCGCCCCGTCCGCGGGGTGCGGCGGACCCGACGAACAGCGTGAGCCCCGGCCGGCGGCCGGGGCTCACGTTTTTGTTCTATTTGCACTGAATGGTGACGACGTCGGACTCCTTGCTGCCGCTCCACGTGTCGGAGTTGAAAACGGCGAACTTCAGCTCCACCGCCGAGACCGAGGTGATGCTGTTTTTCGCCAGCGCGTCCTGCGAGAGCAGGATGGCGTCGTTGGCCTTTTTGCCGGCGGCCACGTCGCAGGAGAAGATGCTGTCCGTCATGTACCCGTTGACGGACAGGTTCCGGGCCTGCACGGTGAAATTGGACGAGGTGGGATTCTCAATCCGGAGATTGACCTCCCAGCCGCCCAGATAGGACGACGCGGCGGTGAGGCCGGTATAGTAGATTTTTACGCCGTTGACCTCGGCCAGCAGCTTGTCCGCCGCCGTGGCGGAGGCGGAGGCCGGCGTCGTCAGCACCACCGTCTGGGTGGTTCCGTCCCACGCGACAGAGAGGCCCAGCGCCTCGGACAGAGCCCGCACGGGCAGGTAGTTGGTGCCGTCGAAGCGGAAGGGCTCCACGGAGTTCCCCTTTACGTCCCGCAGATCCAGCTTCTTCCCGTCCAGCGTGACGGAGATGTCCTGATAGGTCAGCTCCTTCTGAACCTTGCCCGTGAAGGCCCCGGCGCTGCCCACCAGCGACATCAGCACCAGCGCGGTGAGCATTCCGGCCAGAAAGCTCCTTCGGTTTCCGCTTTTCATGTTCGGTTCCTCCTTTTCAGCGCCCCGCGGCGCCAGCCGCGCCGGACGGCAGCAGCAGCCCGCCCACCAGAATCAGGTAGCTGGGAACCACGCCGTCCCTGATCCACAGCAGGGGCTTGTGCAGCCACCGCTCGGAGGTTTTCACCACGTCTCCTCCCAGCGATTCGATGGAATACCGCAGCCGGTCGGGGTGGCGGCAGGGCTTGCCCTCGGCACGGGCGCAGACGCCGCACTCCAGACAGGAGCCGGCGGACAGCGCCAGACTGCCGGGGACCGCGGCCTCCCGCCGGAGGATGCGGGTGAGATAGGCCAGCCGCTCCACCCGCAGGGCCCGCATGGCCGCCGGGACGTCCTGTCCCGGATAGTCCGGCAGCAGCATCCACGCATAGAGGTGCAGCGTTTCGTAACGGTTCCAGATCTCCATGGGATCGAAGTCGTAGGGTGCGCAGGACCAGACCTGCCCGTAGTTGGGACAGGCCTGACAGCAGGGCAGGAATTTGGGCACGTCCACGCACTCCCGGCGGTATTCATCCATGGGAATGACCGCCTCCAGTTCCTGAATGGAATAGGCAAATCGGGCTTCTTTCATGTGCGTCTCCCCTCCCGCCGCGCGGAGCGCGGCGCCGTTGGTTCTTTCCTCTATCATAATGCGGAGCGGGTCCGTTCGCAAGTGCAAAAGAGAGGTTTTCTCACCGGGGGCGGCGCGCGGGTTGACGGAAAACAGCGGGGAGAGTATGATGGACGGGCTGCTGAAAAAAAGAGAAAAAGAGGGATTCTGAGATGAAACAACTTTCGCGGAGAGAACAGCTGCTGATCGGCGTCACCCTGTTCTCCATGTTCTTCGGCGCCGGAAATCTGATCTTCCCCCCGTATCTGGGCTATCTGGCGGGCCGGGCGGCGCTGCCCGCCTTTCTGGGCTTTGCCGTCAGCGCCATCGGCCTGCCGATTCTGGGCGTGGCCGCCGTCGCCCGCACCGACGGTTTGGAGCAGCTGGCGGGCCGCGTCGGGAAACGGTTCTCGGCGGTTTACACCATGCTGATCTACCTCTCCATCGGGCCGTGTCTGGCCATTCCCCGGACGGCCAGCACCTCCTTCGAGATGGCCGTGACGCCGTTCCTGCCCCATCCGGCGCCGTGGCTGCTGATGATCTATTCCGCGGCATTCTTCGCCGCGGCGCTGGCGCTGGCCCTTCACCCCACCCGGCTGGTGGATCTGCTGGGCAAGCGTCTGGCCCCCGCGCTGCTGATCCTCATCGCGGTGCTGGCGGTGAGCGGAGCGATCCGGGGCCTGTCCGGAGCCAGCGCCCCCGCGGCGGCCTATACCTCCGCCCCTGCGGTGCAGGGCTTTCTGGACGGCTATCAGACCATGGACGCCATCGCCGCGCTGGTATTCGGCGTGGTGCTGGCCATGAACATCCGCAGCCGGGGCGTCACGGAGCGTCCGGCAGTGGTGGGCGTCACCATCCGGGCAGGCTGGGTGGCCGCGGCGGTCTTTGCCGCCGTGTACGGCGCGCTGACGTGGCTGGGCGCCTCCGGCGCCGCCGCCAGCGGAGCGGAGAACGGCGCGCAGGCGCTGACCTTCGTGGCCAGAGGCCTGCTGGGCCGGACGGGACAGGTGATTCTGGCGGCCATCTTCGTCATTGCCTGCCTCAACACCTGCGTCAGCCTGATCTGCTGCTGCGCCGAGTATTTCCACGGCCTGCTGCCCCGGCTGTCCTATGCCGCGTGGGCCGTGATCTTCGCCGCCTGTTCGGCAGTGCTGTCCAACGCGGGCCTCAACGCCATTCTGAAGTTCTCCGTTCCCGTTCTGGGCTGCCTCTACCCCATCGCCATCGTCCTGATCGCGCTGGCCTTCCTGCCGGAGAATTTCCACGTGACCCACCCCCTGCTCTATCCGCTGACGGCGGCGCTGACGGGCGTCGTCAGCGTGACGGCGGCCCTGAAGGACGCCGGGATCGCCCTGCCGGGTCTGGCCGCGCTGGCCGCCCGGCTGCCCCTGTACGGCCGGGGTCTGGGCTGGCTGCTGCCCGCCGTGGTGGGCGCGGCCCTCGGCCTTCTTCACGGCGCGCTGACCGTCCGGCGCCGCCGGTGACCTCTGGCTGCGGCCGCCGCGGCAGTCCCCGCGGCGGCCCCTGGTCCGGGAGAAGCTTCTCCCGGACTTTTTTTGCGCCTCCGGCCCCGCCGGGGAGAAACCGCGCTGCCCGTCTGTGCAGCTCTCCTCAAAAGGCCTCTCGCCGAAAGCGGTGCATTTTTGCAAAAAAGCGGTACACATATGGACTATTTTGTTATATATTGGAACTGACACCGATGAGCATATTGTATTGGGACGCGTTTTCCCGTATACTGATTCTGTATAGATACCGGAGACGGCGGGAAGGCCGTTTCCGCCTGAGGCGGGTGCGCCGGTCCCCCCTGAAACAGCCGGCAGGTATGCCGCATTTTTCATTGATCCGTCTTCTGCGGGGACGGGAAGGAGGCAACGGCATGGAAATTTCTCTGTTCTGGAGACTGCTGAACTGCGGCCGGGCATACGGAGAGCAGGAATGCAAGAAGATCGGGTTTGACAGCAACTCCACCAACGCGAAAATCTGCCTGTACCTGCTGGCGCACCCCGGCGTCAGCCAGTACGACATCGCCTTCGCCTATCACATGGAGGCGTCCACCGTGGCCAAGGCCCTGTCCAGACTGGAGCGGGAGGGGCTTGTCAGCCGCACCGTGAACCAGCGGGACAAGCGGGAGCGGATCGTGTCCCTGACGGAGGCGGGCAGGGAGACCTACTCCATCATACTGGCCATTCAGAACCGCTGGGCGCAGGGGATTTCGGACTGCCTCACGGCGGAGGAGAACGCGGAGTTCGACCGGCTGTGCAGGAAGGCGCTGGTGGGCGCGCGGAAGCTCCTGCTGCCCGGCAAGGAATAGGCTGCCGGCCTCCGCGGCCGGAGACCCGGCGGGCCGGAAAAGCTGTACGAAACGATTCGATCCGCGCTGGCGGGACGCCCGTCGGCGGAAAAAAGGGGGAGCGAGCATGGGAAAACCGGGAGATGACCGGAACCGCGGCGGGGATCTGATGAATTTCCCCGATGGGTTCCGCACGGCGGAGGTATTCGTCCGCGAGGACGCGAAACTGCACACGGTTCCCGTCACCGGCAGTTCCAGACCCGGCGTTCCCGCCGACCTGCGGGGGCGGTGGCAGCGGTCCTTGAACCTGCTGACGGAAACGCTGGGCGTTTCCGCCGGACTGGTCATGCGGGTGGCTGAAGGCGGCATAAAGGTCTTCCTCCGCAGCGGCGAACCCGGAGAGGCCTATGCCGCCGGGGCGCTCTTCCCCTTCGGAATGGACTCCTACTGTGAAAACGTTATCGGCGTGAACCGCTTTGTGGTGATGGACCTGAAGGGGCGCGGCGGGATGCGGAGCTACTGCGGACTGCCCATCCGGTGGGAGGACGGCTCCTTCTTCGGGACGCTGTGCCTGCTGGACCGGAACGATGTGCCGGAGGAGAACGCGGTGCGCCCGCTTCTCACGGAGATCCGGGATTCCATGGAGAAGGATCTGGAGCTGCTGTGCCTGCGCCGGAGCCGCCCGGACCGGAACGAGAAGTATGCCCGCGCCATGGAGGCTCTGCTGCAGTATTCGCCGGGGGGCATCTTCGCCTATTCCGCGGAGGAGGACGAGCAGTTCTCCTTCGTCAGCGAGAATATGCTGGCGTTTCTGGGCTACACCAAGGAGGCCTTCGCCCGGAAATTCCAGAATCGCTTTTCCCTGATGGTGTACGCCGAGGACCGGGAGCGTGTTCTGCGGGAGATCGACGAGCAGATCCGCTGCGGCCCCTTTGACCGCTGCGAGTACCGCATCGAAAAGCAGGACGGCTCACTGGCGTGGGTTCATGACGAGGGCCACATCGTGGCCGACGCCGCCGGAAAACGGTGGTTTTACGTCGTCATCGTGGACATCACCGACTCCGTTCTCAGCCAGCAGCGGGAGCGGGAGAAATTCCGCAGCTCCATCCAGTCGTTTCTGGCCGCGAACCCCGACGCTGTGGGCACCATCCAGTTCAATCTGAGCAAAAACCTCTGCGGTGAGAGGCACGGGGTATCGCAGATCACCCGGCGCATGATCGGCGCCAAAACAGCGGACGAGTTCTTCGCGGGCGTGGCGGACCAGATCCCCCTGCCGGAGCAGCGGGCCCTGTTTCTGTCCGTCTTTGACCGCGCCGCGCTGCTGGAGGACTTCGCGCAGGGGCAGACCAGCCGGAGCATGGAATATCTCCGGAGCGAGGGCGGCAGCGCGCCCATCTGGGTGCGGACCTATCTCAACCTGCTGAAAAATCCCGACACCGACGACGTGGAGGGCGTGGCCTACTCCATGGACATCTCCAGGGAAAAGCGGCGGGATGAGATTCTGCGCATCATCACCAGCCAGGAGTACGACATGATCGCCCTGCTGCATCTGGACAGCGGCACGGTGGAGGCCTATTTTCTCGGTGAGACGCTGCCGGCGCCCATCCGGGAGCTGCTGCCCGCTGCCGGGGCCACCTGCGGACTGGACGATTTCCGGGCCCACGCCGCGGAGCACTGGCTTCATCCCGAGGACCGGGAGAGGTACCGCCAGTGCAGCGATCCCGCGTATTACCGCCCGCTGATGGATCAGAACGGGCACTTCGAGTTCGTCCTGCGGGAGTGCTTCGCGGGGCCGGATCAGCCGCCCATGTACCGCAAGTTCCAGCATTACTATCTGGGCGGCAGGGCCGACACCGTTCTCGTCATCGAGTCTGACGTCACCACGCTCTACCTCCGCCAGCAGCAGGAGCTGGACAAGGCCAAGGCCGAGGCCCAGCGCGTCACGGACATCATGGATTCCATCACCAGCGGCATCAGCGTGCTGCATATGTCCGACCCGGATCACGTGTCCATCGCCTACGTAAACCGCCAGATGCTGCGCCTGCTGGGCTTCTGTCCGCGGGACGGGGAGCGGGAGGACGCCGCCCGGCGGCTCATCCGGGCTTACAGCGCCGACGCCTTCACCGGCATCCATCCCGACGATCTGGAGCGGGTCCGCCGGACCTTCCGGGAGCATTTCACGTCGGATTCCTTCGTCATCGACAATTACCGGACGCTGGACTCCGGAGGAAAATACCGCTGGATCAAGGAGGAGGTGCGCCTGCGGGAGATCACGCCGGAGCACAGGGTATTCTACGCCACCTACCACGACGTCAGCGAGGAAGTGCGCCTGACCGCCCAGCTGACTGCCCAGCTGGAGTCCGAGAAGCGGCTGCGCATGGAGGCCAGCGCCGCCAACGCGGCCAAAAGCGACTTCCTCTCCCGCATGAGCCACGACATCCGCACCCCGCTCAACGGCATCATCGGCATGACCTATCTTGCCCGGCAGCAGGAGAATCCCCCCCGCACCGAGGACTGCCTCGCCAAGATCGACACCTCGTCTCAGTTTCTGCTGGGACTCATCAACGACGTGCTGGATATGTCCCGGGCCGAGAGCAGCCGCATCGAGCTGCACCCCGAGCCCTATTCCGTCAAAGATTTCAACGCCTATCTGGAGGCCGTGATCCGTCCGCTGTGCGCCGAGAAAAACCAGAGCTTCCTGCTGGATGAGACGGCGGCCGCCCCCGGCCGCGTGGCGATGGCGGACAAGCTGCGGCTCAACCAGATCGTATTCAACCTGCTGTCCAACGCCGTGAAATACACGCCGCCCGGCGGCACCATCACCTACCGCATCCGAAGCCGGACGACCGACGGCGGCAGGATCGCCGTGGATCATGAGATCGCGGACAGCGGCATCGGCATGAGCGCGGAATTTCAAAAGGTCATGTTCGAGCCCTTCACGCAGGAGGGCCGGGAGGACAGCTGGGAGCGCCGCGGCACCGGTCTGGGGCTTTCCATCGTCAAAAAGCTGGTGGAGCTGATGGGCGGCTCCATCTCCGTGAAGAGCCGCATCGGGCAGGGCACCACCTTTTTCCTGCATCTGGAATTTGACGCCGCGCCGGCGGAGGCGATCCGCCCCGCTCCGCGGGAAACCGCCGCCTCTCCGCGGGGAGACGGCGCGTTCCGGGGCCGGCGGGTGCTGCTGTGCGAGGATCAGCCGCTGAATCAGGAGATCACCAAAACCCTGCTGGAGCAGGAGGGCGCGGCTGTGGAGATCGCGGAAAACGGCCGGGAGGGCCTGCGGCGGTTCACCGCCTCTCCCCCGCACTATTTCGACGCGGTGCTGATGGATATTCGCATGCCCGTGATGGACGGCTTCGAGGCCACCCGGGCCATCCGGGCTCTGGACCGCCCCGACGCCGGCACTGTTCCCATTCTGGCCATGACCGCGGACGCCTTTGCCGACGACGTGCAGCGGTGCATCGAAGCCGGCATGAACGCGCATCTGTCCAAGCCCGTGGACCCGGCACTCCTGACCCGGACGCTGTCGGAGCACATGGCTCACACAAAGGAGGAACCCGCAAATGGATGAACAAAATACCCACCGGGCCAGCGCGTCCATGATCGACGCCATCAACAAGCTGCCCACCATTTCCGTCACCTTCCGCGCCGAGACGGGCGGTACGCTGCGGGCGGTCAACTTCTCCGACGGATTTTGCCAGATGACCCGCTGCACCAAACAGGAGGCGTGGGATTTCTACACCTCCGGCAGCGCCTTCCGGGACGCGTTTTTCCGGGACAATCAGGAGCTGCTCGCCTATTACCGGACGCATCGGAACGACACGGAGCCCGCCGCCTTCACCTATCAGATATCCCTCCCTCACGGCGGGAACCTGTGGGTCACGGTCCGGTTTTACAGCTTCAACGCCGAGGATGGGCGGTATGTCTACGTGGTGTTCTCCGATGTGGACGAGCTGAAGCGCCACGAGCTGGAGCTGCAGGAGCAGTACCGCTCGGCGCAGTCGTTCATGGACTCCGTGGCCGGCACCTATATGGTGGTGCGGCGGTGCAACCTCACCCGGAACCGGGTGGAGGCCATCAGCGGACTGGAGCCCCTCAGCGCCGTGAGCCGGGAGACCGGCTACGATGATTCCATCCGGGTGCTGCTCACCTATATTCCGGAGGAGCAGGACCGCCGGGAGTGCGCCGTCTACTACGACCGTCAGGCGCTGACGGCGGCCTTCGAGTCCGGCACCACCGCCGTGACCAGGGATTATCAGCTCTGCAGCGAGGACGGCTCCGCCAAATGGGTGCGCAGCACCATTCACCTCACCCGCCGCCCCGGCAGCGGCGATCTCATCGCCTTCAGCACCGTCCGGGACGTGGACGGAGAAGTCATCAGGGAAAAACTGGCCAACCGCATCGTGGACTTCAATTACGACACCGTGGCCTACTGCGACCTGCGCTCCCGGAGAATGTTCCTCCGCACGGCCAAAAGCCAGCCGGAGGACAATTCCGGGTGGCTGCCGTATCAGGAGGCCGTGGATTGCGCCGCGGCCCATGTGGAGCCGGCGCAGGAGCAGGAGTTCCGCCGCGGGATCGAGCTTTCCCACATTCTGGAGGCGCTGAAGGAAAGCCCCGTCTGCACGCTGTACTACACCCGGCGGGAAACCCGGGACGACCTGCCCGGCTGCCCCCGGCGGCAGATGAAAAGCGATGTCTTTTATCTGGACGAGCGGCACAGCACGCTGGTGTTCCTGCGCTCCGACGTGACGGAAATCTTCGAGCACGACCGGGAGACGCGGGAGCAGATGGCCGGAGCGCTGGTGGCCGCCAAGCAGGCCAGCGCAGCCAAGTCCAACTTCCTCTCCCGCATGAGTCATGAGATCCGCACGCCGCTCAACGCCATCATCGGCATGGACGCCATCGCCGCCCAGTCCGTTTCCGACCCGGAGAAGACCGCCGACTGCATCGCCAAGATCGGCCTGTCGGCCCGGTATCTGCTGAGCCTCATCAACGACATTCTGGATATGTCCCGCATCGAAAGCGGCAAGATGCTGCTGAAAAACGAGCCCTTCCTGTTTTCCGAGTTCATCGCAGGGGTCAACAACATCATCTACCCCCAGGTTCGGGCCAAGGGCATCGACTACGAGTGCACGGTGTCCAACGAGGTGGAGGACTCCTACGTGGGAGACGAGATGAAGCTGCAGCAGATTCTGGTCAACGTGCTGGGCAACGCCGTGAAATTCACGGCCAGGGGGAAAATTTCGCTGGACGTCAGCGTTTACGCACGGGAGGGCAATCAGGAAAAGCTGCGCTTCATCGTCAACGACACCGGCTGCGGCATCGCGGAGGAAAACCTCGGCCGGATTTTCGACGCGTTTGAGCAGGTGGAAACCTCCACCACCTCCGTGTTCGGCGGGACGGGGCTGGGCCTCGCCATCACCAAAAATCTGGCTGTGCTCATGGGCGGCAGCATCTCCGTGCGGAGCATCCTGGGCGTGGGCAGCGAGTTCACCATCGACATTCCCCTGACCGCGGACGAAACCGTGGCCAAGCCCTGCGCGCCCCTGCCCAGCCTGCAGAATCTGCACACCCTGATCGTGGACGACGACCTGCTGATCTGCGAGCAGACCCAGACCATCCTGCGGGAGATCGGCATGGTGGGCGAATGGGTCACCAGCGGACTGGAAGCCGTCAGCCGCGTGCGCAGCCGCTTTGACCGCGGCGGGCACTACGATTTCATCCTCATCGACTGGAAGATGCCGGACATGAACGGCATCGAGACCACCCAGCGGATCCGCCGGATCGCAGGGCCCGACGTGACCATCATCATCATATCTGCCTACGACTGGCAGTCCATCGAGGCCGAGGCGCGGGCCGCCGGAGCCAACCTGATGGTCTCCAAGCCGCTGCTGAAATCCACGCTGGTGTCCGCCTTTGAACGGGCGCTGGGCGCGGAGCGGGAGGCAAAGGCGGAGCGGCCGGAGTTCGATTTCACAGGCCGGCGCGTTCTGGTGGCGGAGGACAACGAGCTCAACGCCGAGATCGCCAGAACGCTGCTGGAGAACAAGCACTTCACCGTGGAGACGGCGTCCAACGGCCTCAGGGCCATGGAGAAATTCGTGCAGAATCCGGAGGGCTACTACGACGCCATCCTGATGGACGTGCGAATGCCCATGATGGACGGGCTGCAGGCCACGGTCAATATCCGGCACTGGAACCGGGACGACGCCAGAACCATTCCCATCGTGGCCATGACGGCCAACGCCTTCGACGAGGACGTGGAAAAGAGCCGGGCCGCCGGCATGAACGCCCATCTCTCCAAGCCCATCGACCCGGAGCTCCTGTTCGGCACCCTGTTCCGGCTGCTGGAAAAGGAGACGTAACCCGGTCGCCCGGCGCCGGGGCGGCACCTCTCCGCCCCGTTTTCCTGCCCTGCGGGCGCGCCTCCGGAGGGAGGCGCTGCACCGTGAGGGACGGCTCTCCCGGAGGCGCCGGGATTATGCAAAACGCCCTGTTCCCGTGAGCATCGCGGGAGGAGAAAACCCGCCGGCCGGTGCCGGCATCCGGCGGTTTCATCACCGTATGGACGCCCTTTCACCGCCCCTCCCCGCGCCGGCGCGAAAACCGCGCCCGCCATGACCGCGGACGCGGCGGAGGCGACCGTCCCCCGGCGGAGGCCGGCGTGAACGGCTGCGCCGCCGCCCCTGCGGAGCCGGACGGCTGCACGGCACGCTGTCCGGACGTCCCCCCGGCGGCCCGGAGGCACCATAACGATTTTGGCAGGCCGCAGGGGCCGTGCCGCATACAGAGGCGAGAAGATGAACAGAAAGAAAAAACTGCGGATACGCGGCGGCAAGCGGGTGCATATCGCTCTGAACGTGGGTCTGGGACTGCTTCTGGCGGTTTCTCTCCTGCTGTTCGCCTCCGCGTACCGGCAACTGAAGGCGTCTATCCAGAGCGAGCGGGCCGACTCCGTCCGGCAGATCTCGGCGCTCATCGCGGATCGGGTTTCCCGGCTCCGCCAGACCTGACTCTCAGATGGCACTGTCCTTCCAGGCGACCATGGCGCAGGAGGAGTCGCACATCCGAAGCCGCAGCATGGAGACCTCGCTTCGTATGCGGCTCGACGGCGGACTTCCATTGACGCCGAAGCTTCTGGGGTATTCCCATGATGCAAATGGAAAATTGGTCATTAACCCAGATGAGCAGTCAACGGTAAAGCTCAGCTCCTTGATGTTGGCTTCCTGCGGCATATTGCCCGACAGCGCCTGATTGAGTGCCTCGTCCGGCGTGTCGAAGGACACCTCCGCCGTGCCATAGGCGAGAAAATACGGTGCGGGCCTTTTTAGATATTCCTCCGCGCGCAGCGGCAGGGACAACTCCTGCGTGTCGCCGTTGCGGATGGTTAAGGTTATATGACTCATCTGTAGTGACCTCTCTTTCCGAGCGTTGCCCAAAGCATTACTGTAATGGATCAAAATTCCCTTAAAAAGGGCTTGTAGTATAAAAACACATTGGTATACTGGAATCAACGGTACCGTAAAAAATCTGATTGCAAGGAGGATTCTTTATGGATCACAATTTCAAAGTAAAACAAATCGGCTCAATCCGCGCTGATGAAGAAGGGTTTCGTATAGAACTATTGCCCGAATATAAAGAGGCGCTCATCGGGTTGGGCGGCTTTTCTTATGTGAACGTCCTTTGGTGGTTTGACCGCTGTGACAACGAGACCGACAGAGCTGTTTTGTCGGAAGCGAAGCCCTATACGCATGGGCCGGGCAGGATGGGTACGTTTGCCACGCGCTCCCCCCAGCGCCCCAATCCCATTGCACTATCCTGTGCTTATGCCACCTTCATAGATGCAGAAAATGGCATCATCGGACTTGCCTATACGGACGCTGCCGACCAAAGCCCAGTGTTGGACATTAAGCCCTACACGCCAAGCCTCGACCGCGTGGAAGAGCCGCAGGTTCCGGAATGGTGTAGCCATTGGCCCAAAAATGTAGAGGGCAGCGGCGACTTTGATTGGGACAGCGAATTTAACTTCTAAAAAAGGGAGAAGCACAGGGCCGCGGCGAGCTGCCCTGTGCTTCTTTTTGCTTTCTCATTCAAAATTGCCTTTCGGGAAGACGGTGGACAGCACACAGTTCCTTTTGTATAATGAGAATGTCATCAGCTTGATAATATGAAAACTAATGTGGAGATTAGCATTATGAATCTTGATCTAATGGAAATGTTGAAGGTCGTTTTCCTTGGTATCGTAGAGGGAATAACAGAATGGCCTCCCATCAGCAGTACCGGTCATATGCCCCTTATCTGTCCGATCCAAGTAACATCAATTTTGAAACACTGTAGCTGCTTTGCGGTTAGTCGGCCACATCTGCCTTTAGGACAATTGTGAACACCATCGCTGCAACAATCACAGATGGTTTGTAAAGCATCAAAACGCCGCACTGATTGCTGCTTCTTGTCAGCAGTCTGGGAGAGTACATCACATCCCAAGGATTGTCCAGTCAATGCTCGCATAAAGGCGGTGAGCGAATTTTAATTTTCATAAGGAAACACATCCTTTCATATTGACATTTTTTGATTTGGCGCATATACTATATCGCATCAAGATATTTTGATGTGAGGCGATGAGCGTTGGAACTTACTCCAGAGAAAAACGCCAAGGTATTTAAGGCGTTTTGTGATGAAAAGCGGCTGGCGATTTTGGAGCTGCTCCGCAGCGGCGAAAAGTGCGCCTGTGTGCTTTTGGATGATCTTGAAATCGGGCAATCCGGGCTGTCCTACCACATGAAGATATTGTGTGAATCCGGCATTGTAGAGAGCCGACAGGAAGGAAAATGGACACACTACAAAATCAGCGAACAAGGTAGTCAAGACGCTATCCAGTTACTGAAAGCAATTACGACCCCCTATGGCACAGCAGAGGATACAAGCTGCTGCAATAAATAAAAGCCATCTGATGAGAGATGGCTTTTACTTGACACAATGCATCAACTTTTTTTGATATGACTATGTGATTTAGGAAAGAGAGGTCAATTCCATTATGGAAATTCTGCAAACCATATGGCTGTTCTTTCAAGACCAAGTGCTTGGAATGAAATGGCTGAATGCCGTAATTGGCAACCTGCTCTCGCTGTTCGGTCTTGATGTGACCGGGCGAATTGGCGGCAGCATTCAATTTTTCATCTACGATGTGCTGAAAATCACCGTGCTGCTCTGCGTGCTCATTTTCATCATCTCGTACATTCAGAGCTACTTTCCACCGGAACGCAGCAAAAAAATCATGAGCCGTTTTCATGGCGTGTGGGCCAATATCATGGCGGCACTGCTGGGTACGGTGACTCCTTTTTGCTCCTGTTCGTCCATTCCGCTGTTTATCGGCTTCACCAGTGCGGGGCTGCCGCTGGGCGTGACCTTCTCCTTTTTGATTTCCTCGCCCATGGTTGATCTCGGTTCTCTCGTCCTGCTGATGAGTATCTTTGGCGCAAAGGTCGCCATCGTTTATGTGGTGGTGGGGCTGATTATCGCTGTTGTCGGCGGTACGCTGATTGAAGAGCTGCACATGGAAAATCAGGTGGAAGAATTCATCCGTAGCGCCAGCAGCGTGGACATCGAATCACCCGACCTTACGAAGAAAGAGCGAATCCTTTACGCCAAGGATCAGGTTGTATCCACTTTCAAAAAAGTGTTTCCGTATATTCTTGTGGGCGTTGGCATCGGCGCGCTCATTCACAACTGGATTCCCGAAAGCTGGATTGAGATGGTGCTGGGCAGCAACAATCCCTTTGGTGTGGTGCTGGCAACTCTACTGGGCGTTCCCATGTATGCCGACATTTTTGGTACGATTCCGGTTGCCGAGGCGCTGCTGTTCAAGGGCGCACAGCTTGGCACGGTGCTCTCCTTTATGATGGCAGTCACCACACTTTCGCTGCCCTCCATCATTATGCTGCGCAAGGCGGTAAAGCCAAAACTGTTGGGGCTGTTTGTAGCAATCTGTACCATCGGCATCATCATTGTTGGCTATCTATTTAATATTTTCCAGTATCTGCTGGTATAAAAAGGAGGGAGAGAAATGGCTAAAAGCTGGTATCCTGTGATTGATTACTGTTCTTGTATAGAGTGCGGCACCTGTGTGAGTTTTTGTCCTCATGGGGTTTATGATAAAGACAAAGCACCATCCCCTGTGGTGGTTTCTCCCGAACGCTGCATTGACCATTGCCACGGCTGTGGCAACAAGTGCCCTGTGGGAGCCATCAACTATGTGGGGGATGACACCGGCTGGATTCCTCCAAATGGAGAAAAAGGCGAAACTGAAAGCGTCCCTTGCTGCTGTGGTGAAGCCGGCGAAAACGATGCAAAAGTGGTTTTAATTCAATACCTCTATCTTGATCTTTCCACTTGCGACCGCTGCATCGGTGCGGATGCAGTGCTGGAGGAAGTGCTTCTTACCATTTCGCCTGCTCTTGAAACCGCCGGATACCATACCAAGCTGGAGAAAGTAGAAATCTCCAGCGAAGAATTGGCAAAGGAATACCGCTTCTTGGCCTCGCCCACAATCCGAGTAAATGGACAGGATATTTGTGAATCGGTGCAGGAAAATGCCTGTGGCTGTTGCAGTGAAATCAGCGGAACAGATGTGACCTGCCGCACCTTCGCCTACAAAGGGCAGACCTATGAAGTGCCGCCAAAAGCCATGCTTGCAGAACAGATTTTGAAAACTGCACTTGGCTGGGAATCGTCCGGCTGCGGCTGCGGTGACTATGCACTGCCGGAAAATCTCAAGAACTTTTTCGCTGGAAAAACAGCAAAGGACAGTTACTGTTGCGGAGGAAACTGCCGGTGAACAAACAAAAAATATTGAAAATTGTGGTTCCCGTTCTTATCGTCGCTGTGATAGCTGGAATATGGGCAGTAAAAAACAAGCCCGTCGAGCCGCTTGCACTGCATGCTCCAAGCGGTGGTGCCGCTGAGCTGGTTCAGCCTAACAACGACACGGATTTTCTGTTGGAAACAAACGCTGTGGATTTAGAAGCACTGACCGCTTATGGTCTGCCGCTCATTATTGATTTTGGTTCGGACTCCTGTATTCCCTGCAAAGAGATGGCTCCGGTGCTGCAAACGATGAATGCCCAAATGCAGGGCAAAGCCATCATCAAATTTGTGGATGTGTGGAAAAATACCGATGCGGCAAAGGATTTTCCTGTGCAGGTTATTCCGACGCAGGTCCTGATCGCCGCAGACGGAACGCCTTATGCTCCCAGCGAGAATGTAGCTTCACAAATTGAGCTGACCCAGTACACTTACAAGGACACCGGTGAGCTTGCCTTCACGGTGCATCAAGGTGGACTGACGGAGGAGCAAATGCGGCTGATTCTGTCCGACATGGGGGTAGTGGAATGACCGCCCTGTTGGAAAGCATTTCAAAGCTGATGTTGGAAAACCTCTGGGTTGCGCCGCTGTTGGCTCTGCTTGCGGGTGTGCTGACCTCCTTTACTCCATGTTCTCTCAGCAGCATTCCGCTGGTAATCGGCTATGTGGGCGGCACCGGCGCACGAGATACCAAAAAGGCACTGCGTTTGTCGCTCACCTTTGCCCTTGGCTCAGCAGTAACCTTTACCGTGCTGGGCGTGATTGCCGCCACAGCAGGCAGTTTGATGGGTACCTCCGCAAGTTGGTGGTACATTGCCCTTGGTGTTCTTATGGTTTTGATGGCACTGCAAACATGGGGGATTTTTGAAATCATTCCCTCCAGCTATCTGATTGCAAAGAATACGAAAAAGGGATTTGCCGGAGCATTCCTTGCCGGTATTTTGGGTGGTGTGTTTTCCTCGCCCTGCTCCACACCGGTTTTAATTGCGCTCCTCGCCATTGTCGCCGGAAAAGGCAGCCTTGCATGGGGCATTCTGCTGCTATTACTTTACTCCATTGGGCACGGCATTCTCGCAGTCATCGCAGGAACGTCCATTGGCTTTGTGCAAAAGCTTTCCCAAAGCGAGAAATATGGCAAAGCAAGCACCGTTTTGAAAATCGTCATGGGCAGTTTGATCCTGCTCATCGGTTTCTACTTGTTCTATTTAGGCTTTTAACAACAAATTTTAGGAGGATATGAATTATGGCATTGTTTGGTTTTGGTAAGAAGAAAAACACCGAGGAAGAATTTGTGTTCGTCAAGTAAAAATGTTAGCAAAAGGTCCCCAAAAAGGTTAGCACCTTGGAGCACCTAATAGATTGTTCGTTCAGCCAGCGTCAGAGACCCACTACTGCCCTTTTGGGGGCCAAACAGGTC
>Ga0183098_10551_pt1 | contig 63358 bp, 59 predicted proteins | sample BioMet9_FD_128884 | JGI IMG/M metagenome (GOLD analysis project Ga0183098, IMG submission 128884) | Microbial communities from bioreactor (seeded with sewage sludge) at Lawrence Berkeley National Lab, California, USA - Biofuel... | ecosystem: Engineered > Bioreactor > Anaerobic > Unclassified ...
CGGGGGAGCGGGGCCTCTTCCGCTACGCTCCAGAGTCCTGCTCCCCCGCAAATCCCCGTTCCATCGCTGACCCTACTGGCTCACTTTTACTCCGCCCTACTGGCCTACTTTTACTCCGCCCTTGACACCATCCTTTAGTCCTCCCGTCTTGAACAATATTCGAGATCAATTTGGTCGAGTTCAGATCAAATCGATGCACTCTCGCCCGCGAGTCCCGTTGGACCAGTAAACCACGCAGGGAGGACAGTTTCAGCGCCCTATCTGACGAAATATAGTTTTGTTCTGCCAACAATTTCTTCGTGAGTTCGATCGCCTCGCTGAGAGGAATTGAGGAAGATGAAGTTTCTGTTGACACTAACGCTTGCACACGTCTTGGAGACCCTCCATCCTTCGCTTCTCTCACCACAGCGCCTAGACCAGCGCACGTGACCGTCCGTGAGGCTCCACTCAGCTTCGTGGCAGCGTTCAAAAGGTGCCCGTCGTGCGACAGCACATGGAAAATAGCATCCGAGTACCCGTCAGCTGCTAGCGCGTCAATGCGCGCACTGATTTTCTGGTAAAGGTTGGTCTCAAACCCTACCTGGTGAAAGTGTGTCCCTTCCGTGCCTATCGCAGAAAACTGTGCGGGCTTTCCGAACCACTCAGTCACCGCAGGCTCAAATCTAGCTGAATAGGCCCGGACAGCATCAGCAACATGCAGCACCGGGCCTAAATGGCGGGTGACATCAATCAGAAACACATGTTTCAACACTAGTGGTCACCCAATTATTTGGGAGTGGCATTAATGTCATGCCTACCTCTCAAGAAGTCTAGAGACAAACTCTGCAATTACCATACTGTCGACTAATGCCCGGTATTCCTCAAGCTTCGGGCCGAACAGCAGGTACAGAGTTAATCCCGCAGCTAATGCGAGGACTTTCTCTTTAGAAACTAACATCCTGTTTCTTCTCGGTTCAATTGAGATGCTGAAGCAACTCAAGAACTGTCAGACAGAAGAAACTGAAACACCGTCACGACTAGCACATAGTGAAACCACGCACATACAACACGACTCAACGACGATAGACGAGACGACTCAAGGACACAATCTACTGGCACACACGGCTATGCGGCCGTCTCGGTTTTAGCATAGCGGGACTGATCGGCCTCTGTCAAGATGATCCGGCAAAGACCGTCCGAAAGCCGTGCACCAATGGCGTACCAAACAAGCGGTTTGACTGCGCTATCAGCGACAGGTGCTGGACGTATTTTCCGTAAGTTACAGATATTAAGCAGTCTCGCCTCCACCAACCTATCTTCATAACATTCTTCAGCCTTCCCGGAATCCTTGCATTGGACGAAATGTTTGCCGCTTCCACACCGAGCTTTCGGGGAGAAGCGATTTTATGGCCGCCAGGTCTGCTTCCCGCAAGAGATGCGGAACGAAAGTGGTCCTGAATTCATGAGCGACGCCGCTTTCGAGAATCAGTTCAATGCTGCGTTGAATCTCATGCGCGGGCACTCGTGTCCCTGACAATTCGTCGTACTTATCCCATGGAGCCTTGATGTCCATGGCGACATAATCAAGCACTCCAGAATTCAGAAGACTTTCCAGCATGCGCGGATTCGTTCCGTTGGTGTCGAGCTTTGTCAGATAGCCTAGCTCTCGGACCGCTGCGATGAACTCCGCCAGATTTGCCTGCAGAGTTGGCTCACCGCCGCTGACGACAACGGCATCAAGCCGTCCCCGGCGAGTCTGCAGAAAATTCAACACCTGTGCCTCGGACAGCGGCAAGCGATCTTTTCCGGCAGTTGGAATTAATTCCGCGTTATGGCAGAAAGGGCAGCGAAGGTTGCAGCCCTGGGTGAACACTACGGCCGCGAGCTTTCCGGGATAGTCGCAAAAACTGCATGGTTCAAGGCCGGCAATTCTCACCGCGCGGCCTCGATCTTAGAGCGGCTGCGCAGTTGGAACTCCGTCTGCTTGCCTTTGTTCCATTGACCGACCGGCCGCAAATAACCTACCACTCGCGAGTAAATCTCAGTCTGCTGTCCGCAATTCGGGCACTCGGCGACTTCGCCGCGAACATAGCCGTGCTGCGGGCAAATCGAAAACGATGGGGTCAAGGTGAAGTAAGGCAGCTTATAGTTGTTGCAGACTTTCTGCACGAAGTTCTTGACGGACGCAGGATCGGCGACGGCTTCGCCAAGGTAGACGTGATGCACGGTTCCACCTGTGTAGCGCATCTGCAGACCATCCTGAAGATCGAGAGCCTCAAAGACATCGGTCGAATAATTCACCGGCAGTTGCGTGGAGTTCGAATAGAAGGGCTCGGCGTCTTCGGCTGCCGCGGTGCGGATGCCTGGCAGCTTCTGACGATCGAGCTTAGCGAGGCGGTAGGTCGCGCCCTCGGCTGGCGTGGCTTCCAGATTGTAGAGATGGCCAGTCTCTTCGTGAAACTGAACGAGGCGTTCGCGCATGTGGTCGAGGACACGAGCAGCAAACTCGCGTCCGCGCTCGCTTCCAATGTTTTGCTGAAACAGGTTGAGGCAAGCCTCGTTCATGCCGATCAGACCGATGGTGGAGAAGTGGTTCTCCCAGTAGCTGCCGAAACGCTGTTTGACATCGCGCAGATAGAACTTGGTATAGGGATAGAGGTTCTGCTCATTGAACCGTTCGAGAACTTTGCGCTTGGTCTCAAGGCTGGTGCAGGCAATCTCCAGGAGCGTGTCGAGTCGCGCGAGAAAGTCCTGTTCGCTATCGGCAAGAAATCCGAGGCGAGACATATTGATGGTAACGACGCCGATGGAGCCGGTGAGCGGACTGGCGCCGAAAAGACCACCGCCGCGATGAGCGAGCGTGCGGGTGTCCAGACGCAGGCGGCAGCACATAGAGCGCGCGTCGTCGGGCGAAACATCGGAGTTCACATAATTGGTGAAGTACGGAATGCCGTACTTTGCCGTGACCCTCCACAGAGGCTCCAGTCCGGGTGCATTCCAGTCAAATTCCTTGGTGATGTTGTAAGTCGGAATTGGAAAAGTGAAGACACGGCCACGAGCATCGCCTTCGGCAAGGACCTCCAACAGCGCACGATTAAACATATCCATCTCATGTTGAAAGCCACCGTAGGTATCGGCCTGATATTCTCCGCCACAGATGACCGGCTGATTTCGTAAGTTCTGCGGAGGTTGCAAGTCGAGCGTCACGTTGGTGAACGGCGTCTGAAAGCCCACTCTTGTCGGCACATTCACGTTGAACACGAACTCCTGCAGGGCTTGCCGGACTTCGCGGTAATCGAGATTGTCATAGCGAATGAACGGCGCAAGCAGAGTATCGAAGTTGGAAAAAGCCTGCGCTCCAGCGGCTTCGCCTTGCAGGGTGTAGAAGAAGTTCACAATCTGCCCCAGAGCGGAGCGGAAGTGCTTTGCCGGGCGGCTTTCGGCCTTGCCGGGCACGCCGCGAAAACCGGAGAGCAGCAGGTCCTGCAGATCCCAGCCGACGCAATAGACAGAGAGCTGCCCGAGATCATGCAGATGCAGATCGCCCGAAAGGTGAGCTTCGCGAACTTCGGCAGAATAGATCTTGTTAAGCCAGTACACTTCGCTTACGTGGCTGGCAATGTAGTTGTTCAGTCCCTGTAGCGAATAGGCCATGTTGCTGTTCTCGTTCACCTTCCAGTCGAGGTGCTTTAGATACTGATCGATAAGGTCAAGATCGGCTTGTTCGACCATCTGACGAATGCGCGCGTGCTGGTCGCGATAGATCAAGTACGCCTTTGCTGTTTTCTTGAATGGCGAAGCGAGCAGCACCTCTTCCACCAGGTCCTGAATCTGCTCGACCGAGAGGGTCTCAACGTCGAGGGAGGACTGTGCCAGGGCGAGGACGCGAGTTGCGAGAAATTCGGCAGTTGTTTCGGAGAATTCGCCGGTAGCCTTGCCGGCTTTCAAGATCGCTTGGCTGATCTTGCGGGCATCAAAGGTAGCGATGCGGCCGTCGCGCTTACGAACATTTACGGCCAACGAAAAAGAATGAACCTGACAGACGTCGGGAGTTGCCACTTTGTTCCTCGCAATTCCCGCCGAGGAAAGAAAGACGATGCCAAGGTGAAGAGGAGAGACACTCCGGCACCACCAGTACGCTCCCGCGGCGACTCGTGATTGCGGCGCATGGAAGCGCCGTCTCTCGGCAGGTCTTCGGACTTGCAGGCTCTACCTACTGGCCGTCGCTTCCCAGTCCGGGGAGGACCAGTGCTTGAGGTGACGGCGTTCGTTCCTGCTTACCGCTGCGGGGCAGTCCCGGATTCTCACCGGGTTCCCTATTATTCTCGCTTGCGCGAAGAAACCGAAAGCAACCCCAATATATAGTCACATTGTCGTGTGGTCAACTACATATGCGGTTTCTTCTCTGGATGACGTTCACAAGATTTGTCGACGCGAGATTGTCTTGAGGATTACTGTGCCCCGGCCTTTCGGCGAGTGGGGCGGGGCTGACGAAGGTCGACGCTGCGCATACGAGTTACATTGTCGTGCTACTCATGTAACAATCCTCTTCGTGACGTAATACCGGTTTCCAGTTCCGCCGAATTCATCTTCCTTGGTTCGCAGGAGCTTCCAGATCAGCTTTTGAGTTCCGGTTACATTTTGCGTCCGCAGGAGGATGTTGCCGCAGATGAAATGGAAATATGCGCTGCTCTTTTTGCTCCTCGCGCCCAGTCTCTTGTTTGCCCAGGAAACCGCTCCGCTGTCAGGAACTGTTGTTGACACGTCTGGCGCGGTGATTGCCGGGGCGACCGTGCTGGTCCGGAGCGCGGATGGCACCGTGCAATCATCCACACACTCGGATAAGAACGGTTCATTTGTTGTTTCTGGGCTTTCGGCAGGCAATTTCCAGCTCGTGGTTTCGAATCCCGGCTTTGAAACCAGTGAGATTCCCGTTGTCCTGGAAAAAAATAAGGCACCGGCCGTGCTACGCATCACTTTAGCGGTGAGTACCGTGAGCACCACCATCGCCGTGCAGGGCCGGGAGGACGATCTGATCGGGATTGCCGATTCCGGCACTCAGGGAACGGTGGGCGCAAAGGAACTCCAGGCGCGTCCAATTCTGCGCTCGGGCGAAGTCCTGGAGACGGTTCCCGGCCTCATCATCACGCAGCATGCTGGCGGAGGCAAGGCGAACCAATACTACCTTCGCGGTTTCAATCTCGACCACGGCACGGACCTTGCCATTTTCATCGATGATATGCCGCTCAACCTGCCGTCGCACGCTCACGGTGAAGGCTACTCGGACATGAACACCGTCATCCCGGAGTTTGTGAAGCGAATAAATTTCGAGAAAGGTCCGTATTACGCAGACGTCGGCAACTACGGTTCAGCCGGATCGGTCCACGTGGAGTATTTCAAGACGCTGCCGCAGAACTTCATCCAGGCAGAGGGCGGCATGTATGGCTATGGGCGGGCGGTGTTCGGCGAATCGCACAGGCTCGGCAAGGGGGATTTGCTATTCGGCGGAGAGGCGTATCACGACGATGGCCCGTGGAAACATCCTGACAATTTTTACAAGTTCAATGGCCTTCTGACCTACAGTCAGGGCGGAGACGCCAGCGGTTTTAGCATGACAGCTCGCGGGTACCACGGAACATGGCATTCGAGCGATCAAATTGCCGCGAATGCCGTGCCCCTCGTCGGCTTCTTCGGCACACTTGACCCGACTACCGGCGGTAATTCTCAGCGTTATAGCCTGCAAGGGGAATGGCATCGCCAAGGTGCGAAATCCGCAACGAAAATTGCGGCCTACGGATTCTATTACGATCTGGATCTGTTCTCGAACTTCACCTACTTTCTCGCCGACCGCATTCGAGGCGATCAGTTCGAACAACAGGATCGGCGCTGGGTGGCTGGGGTGGACGCTCGCCACAGCATTTTCAGCCAGTGGTTCGGACGGAAAGTGGAGAACACTTTTGGCCTTCAGCTACGCAATGATTGGATTCACAATGGTCTGTATCAGACTGAACATCGCGTGCGTGTGAACAAGACGGATTCCGATACCGGCACCACTCTGCCCGCGACCACGCAGGCCGATCGCTTTACCGACACGCAATTGGGTCTCTATGCGGAAAACCGAATCCAGTGGGCGAGCAAAGTCCGTTCGGTTCTAGCTCTCCGCGGTGACCTGGGATATTTCAACGTCACAAGCCTTGTGACATCCGCCAATTCGGGTACCGCAAGCAAGTTTCTGCCTAGCCCTAAATTCAGCTTAATCTTCGGCCCGTGGTCAAATACCGAGTTCTATGTGCAAGGCGGATTCAGCTTCCACAGCAATGACGGGCGCGGTACGACGCAGACCGTGGAGCCGGTTTCAGCTGAAAATCCCTACCCGAATACGCCCGCGTCAAAAATTCCCGCGCTGATTCCAACCAAAGGCGCGGAGATCGGTCTCCGCACCGTGGCTCTGCCACATCTGCAAAGCACCCTTTCGTTCTGGTACCTCCACAGCGCGTCCGAACTGCAGCAGTCTGGAGACACCGGAGGCACGACTGCTTCACGACAGCCGAGCGACCGCTATGGTTTCGAATGGACGAATTTCTACACGCCCCTGGAACATGTGGCTTTTGATTTTGACCTGGCCGATTCCCGCGCTCTCTTTGCCCAGATCGACGAAGATGATGCCGCGCCGAACAGTCCCGGCGGCCGGCGCGTGCCCGAAGCGGTTGGTATGGTAATTTCCTCGGGCGCGACGCTGCACGATATCAAGGGCTTTACCGGAAGCCTGCGCCTGCGCTACTTTGGCCCGCGCGATTTGTCCTCCGACGGAATTTTTCGCTCCAACGCAACAGCGTTGCTCAATGCCGAAGTCGGTTATCGAATTAACAAGAGATGGCGCGTTTCGGCCGAATTCTTCAATCTGCTTGACCGCAGGGATCACGACATTGACTACGCCTATGAATCCCGAATCTCGCCAACCGCCAATTCGGCATTCACAGACGTGTTCCACCCCGTCGAGCCGTTTCAGGTACGATTCGGGTTACGTTACAACTTCGGGTTGAACAAATAGAGTAGTGTCGACGGATTCGCCGGGATTGTCGTAACTACCTTGGCAGAGCAGGCTGCCAGAAATCGTTCTGACAGCCCCCGGGTTGCGGTTTAGCCAATAGACACGTGTCGCTCGCGCAGGCTTCTATCCTGGATGCGTTGCTGAATGACAGGAGCGTGATCAAGCAGGAAATCGCTGAAATGGTCTGTTAAATTCTGACGTTTGAGTTCGCTTATCAGCGCCTGCGACATGGCCTCTATCCGTTGCACCTTGACTTGGTAATCATGCTCTTTGACCAGATCCGAAATGGTCTCATACATATAGGCACCCAGAATTGGTAGATCGCGAATAGCGCGATGAATCCACTTATAAAATGGCGCATACCGCCTGTTCAGAAGAAAGACCAGCGACATGGCATCGGCGTAGAACCTGGTCTCGGAATACTGTGCGGGAAACAACTCGCCGCGCTTTACACAACGGGGCAAGTTATATTGTCCCGATTGTCCGAGGCTCACGCAGCGGGCGGCGATCTTCTTCAGCCTGACATCTTCAGGGTAGAACTGAAGCAAGTCGCACCTTATCTGGCTGAACTTGCCCAGCGGGTCCTGGAAAACCTTGCCGTTAGTGGCTGCAGCCAGCGCATTCTCCGGAAGAGCCATCCATTCGTTGTAGTTGCTCGGGGGTTGATATTGTCCAATAAATTGACTGTAGAATGTGCTCGTTTCCAACGCGCCGACCCTACCGCCACCCTGCGGACTGGTCTGCCTGCGGCCATATCCTTTAAAAGTGCCGGGCAATGATGCGTAGATCTGTTGGACCCTGGGTCCGAAAGATGCGTAATCTTCGCCGGTCAGCCAGATGCAAAAACCCGGTCCCCAATCATGGTCTCGGGAGATCTCATCGTCGAAGCCATAGCAATCCGATCCATCGCCCACCAGGCCAAAGGCCATGCGGTCCAAGAGTTCCTTACATTCCCGCTCCAGAACAGGCAGGCCTTCTTCCCGAAAATAAGCTTCACAGAGCTCGAGGCCTTTCATAAAGATCCCTTTTTTAAAATCAGTTTTGATATCTCTCTTTTGAGAATCTGCACGTTCTGCTCGGAAAATTGCGACTTCTTTTCCTCTCCGAGTTCGTCATACAGGGCCTTTGCCTTTTCGAAGAATTGCAGGGCAGAGCCTAATCCGCCTTGCCGAAAATGTGCATATCCGATGTTGCTGTACTGGTCCGCAATTCCAAGCTTGTCATTACCCGCTTCGAAAATGGCCAGACTTTTAGAGTAGTACTCCAGAGCGGTGTTCCATTCTTCCAACTCTCTGTAGACCGAGCCAATGTTTTCGAGCTGCCAGGCAAGTGCGATCTGATTTCCTACCTTGTCGTATATCTCCACACCGTTCCTAAAGCAAGCCAAAGCATCGTCATACCTTTTGAGCCGGACCAGGATACGGCCCTTGTTGTTGTACAGCCTTGCTTTTGCATCGACCTGATTATCAGGCAGCAGCTCCAAAGCCTTGGAGAAGTTTACTAAAGCGCCTTCAAAGTCGCCTTTCTCCAGGCATTCCCTTCCGGCAAGGTTCATCTGGTTTGCACTTTCAAGCTCGTTCTGTGCCATGGCCGCTCCAATGGAATGGAAGTACATTTTCAGCACAATAATAGACATCACTATTGATTAAGTCATTAGGCAAAAAAACAATCGAGAGGAATGCCTGCCCTTGAATTGTCCAAAATGGAAGTCCACAGGTGGCTCGCAGGATTCAAAGGCTGAAGAGTTTCCGTATTGCTACCGATGAACTACAGCGAGGGTGTGCGACTGCATGTAGAGGATTGTGAGCATGAACGAAATGTTATCCAACGAGTTTGAACGGCAATCTCCGGCAGCGATGATCAACAATCAGGTTGTCTCCGCGCTGTCCCGTGCGATCTATGAGGCGTCGCCGGACGGCGTCCTGGTGGTAGACGATGCGGATCTGGTCGTCTCGCATAACAAGAAGTTCCTGGAGGTCTGGCAAATCTCCGTACCGCGCGACAGAGAAGGAAATGAAACGGACATGGTTGCAAGACCGGATAGCCTACTCCTGAAATCCGTTATCGATAGAGTGAAGCACCCTGACGCGTTCCTGAAACGGGTAAGAGAACTCTACGACGACACTGATGCCAATGACCATTCCGAAATTGAGTTGAAAGATGGCAGAACGCTCGAGCGATACTCCAAAGGATTGCGAACAGAAGACGGAGGCTACCTGGGTCGCGTGTGGTTCTTCAGAGACATCACCGCTCACAAACAGATGGAAATCAGTCTCCGGAACGCGCGTCGTGAGGCCGAGCAAGCCAGCCGCGCCAAAAGCGATTTCCTCGCCAACATGAGCCATGAAATCCGAACTCCGATGAATGGCATCTTGGGAATGACCGAATTGGCACTATCCACCGACCTGAATCCCGAACAACGAGAGTTTATTGCGATGGTCAAATCCTCAGCAGACTCGCTGCTGTTGATCATCAACGACATCCTGGATTACTCCAAGATCGAGGCCGGAAAGATCACGATTGATCCGCAGCCGTTCAATCTGGCGGAGTTATTCGGGAATGCAATGAACAGCCTGGCAATCGCGGCCCACGAAAAAGGACTGGAATTGGCCTTCAGCTTTGATGAGGAAGTTCCGCTGGAAGTGGTGGGCGACTCTCTTAGGCTCCGCCAGGTGTTGCTGAACCTGGTCGGCAACGCCGTCAAGTTTACCGAGACTGGAGAAGTTGTCATCAATGCGGGCCTGGCAAACGATGGCAAAAATGAAAAACTGCATGTTTCGATCCGCGACACCGGAATCGGAATTCCGCCAGAGAAGCAGGCAAAGCTATCCATGGCTTTCGAGCAGGGGGACAGCTCCATAACTCGCCAGTATGGCGGTACAGGACTGGGCCTGGCGATCTCCAAACGAATCGTGGAGTTGATGGGAGGCGACATCTGGCTGGAAAGCACTCCGGGCGTGGGCTCCGTATTTCACTTCACAATCAGACTCGTAAGGTCACAGTCGGCGGAAAACAACATAACGCCAGCATCGCTGGAGGATCTGCGCGGTTTGCCGGTACTGATTATCGACGACAACGCCACTAACCGGTGCATTCTCCGAAAGCTGACAGAGCGGTGGCACATGCGGCCTGAAGAAGCTGCTTCTGGATTCGCAGGACTGGAAAAACTGGAACAATCCTTCGCGTCCGGCCGGCCCTTCCGCCTGGTTCTGCTGGACGAGCAGATGCCGGGGATGGATGGTCTTGAAGTTATCCGGCGAGTGCGCGCTCAACCTACGCTGAAGGACGCGACCATCATGATGCTGACGTCCGTTAACCAGAGCTCGCTCGCCGCCAGTTGCCGGGAACTGGGAGTACCGACATACCTGGTGAAACCGATCAAACCTTCGGATCTATTGATGTCGATCCGGAAGGTCGTTGGAAGATTGCAAGTGGTCGAAAGTCCGCAATCCACGCCGGCACAGGAGCCGACACGTCAATCCCCACTGCATGTCCTGGTAGCCGAAGACAACCTCGTGAATCAGAAACTGGCGGTCGCGCTGTTAAAAAAAGCGGGGCATCGCGTAGCTCTGGCCGAAAATGGCGAACAAGCAATCGCAGAGTGGAGAAAGAACACGTTTGATTTGATCCTAATGGATGTGCAGATGCCCGAGTTGGATGGGTTCAGCGCCACGCAGCGGATACGTCTGGAGGAGAAGTCAAGAGGAACCCGTGTGCCTATCGTGGCCATGACCGCGCACGCGATGGCGGGAGATCGCGAACGCTGCTTGCAAGCTGGGATGGACGATTACCTGTCGAAACCGATCCGCCGTCTGCAATTGCTGGAGATGCTGGCTGAACTGGAAGCAAAGCGGACGCAGTATGCAAAGGAACAGAAGGATGCGGCGCACGCAAACAACGAGGTCCCGGATAAGGACGCAATTCTAAGCCAGTTGGGCGGGGACCACGAGCTTCTCAATGAACTTATCGAAATCTTTCTAAACGAATCGGGATCATTGTTGGAGCGAGTTCATAGAGCGGTGGCCAATAAGCATGCGAATGAATTGGAGCGCGCGGCCCACAAGTTGAAAGGCTCGCTGAGCGTCTTTGGCGGCCGCAAAGCGACAGAAGCGGCGTTAGCTCTGGAGATCATGGGACGGCACAGCGATATGAACGATGCCGCCGATGGATTTGCAACACTGAAGCACGAAATAGAACTGCTTAAAAAAGCTCTTTGTGAAATGCGGCGGTGGCCATGTCAAACATTCTGATCGCGGACGATGATCCGGTATCTTGCAAACTGCTCACTGCCTTGCTGACGAAGTGGGGATACGCTCCCAAGGTCGTACATGACGGTCTCTCGGCTCAAAGAGAACTGTGCAAACAGGATGCTCCCGAGCTGGCTATTCTGGACTGGCTGATGCCGGGTCTCGATGGCATTCAGGTCATCAAAGAACTTAGGGCAACTCACCCCGTCTCCTACACCTATGTATTGCTGCTGACGTCAAAAGGACAGAAAAAAGACATCCTAGAAGGGTTAGAGGCCGGAGCGGATGACTACTTACGAAAACCGTTTGACGCGCAGGAGTTGCACGCCCGGCTGCGCGTGGGCAGTCGAATTCTTGAACTGCAGAACCGGCTGATAAAAGCCCTGGAGACCACTGAATACCGAGCAACGCATGATTCTCTAACCGGACTCTACAATCGCGCTGCCATTATGGACCGATTCGAGCAGGAGGCTGCGCGCTGCATGCGCGCAGATCACCCGCTAGGCGTGATCATGGCGGACGTTGATCACTTTAAGGCAATCAACGATAACTATGGACACCTGGCAGGTGACGAGGTGTTAAAGCAACTCTCTGCCCATATGAAATCCGCTTTGCGGCCATACGACTCGCTGGGGCGATACGGAGGAGAAGAGTTCCTTATCCTGGCTCCGGAGTGTGGCCTGAACGAAGCATTGAGCATTGCAGAGCGAATCAGGAGCAGTGTAGCAAAGGACAAGTTGATCATCGACAACGTGGAAATAGCGGTCACAATCAGCGTCGGAGTCAGTAGCGCCCAGGGACTCGGCCTGACTGTCAACCAGCTATTGCGCTCAGCGGATGACGCGCTTTATTCAGCAAAAAGCAATGGACGAAACCGGGTCGAGTGCAGAGGCGCGCCGGAGGTGGAAAATCCGGATTACGTTCCTGAAGCTCAACACGTTGGATGGTTAGCTCCTGCGAAATTTACCCCATATCGAGCCGAAATATAAGAAGCCGGTTGGGCCAGTTTGCCAGTCCAACTTCGTCCTCAGTCCCGCGGAAATAAGCGTAAGTAGCCGATTCCATTACAATGGTAGTAGACATGACGACAAGTGACACTATCTCTATCGCCGCGGCAGTTCCAACGGCTGCCGAAGTTGTTGCGGCTAAAAACGATCCCGTTCGAGAATTACGCAGCTCGATGCTGCAGGCTTTGCGGCGCAACGGCATCTCCACGCTGAAGTATTTGGGCACGACCGAAGTGCATACGTATGCGTTCTCCGTGGCTGCAAACGCTATTCTTTCTTTCTTTCCTGCAGCGGTCCTGCTGCTGACAATCTGCCGCCGACTCTTTCATTCGCCTTCGATGGTGGGCGCGATCAAGCGGATGCTGGCTGCGTATCTGCCCAGCAATCAGGCCTACATCACCGCAACTGTGGACTCGATGTCTGCCACACACAAGATCCAGATGGTCTCCATCGTGATGCTGTTCATCAGCTGCACCGGGGTATTTGAACCGCTGGAAGTGGCCCTCAACTCGGTGTGGGGCTTCAAATCTCGCAACTACCTGATGAACCAGATCGTGTCATTGGGATTGGCTCTGGCCTGCGGCATTTTAGCGCTGTTGAGCGTTGCAGGGGCCGCGGGAGTATGGGCTCCGGCTGCCCAAGCCCAAAGCTGGCTCGGTCATCACATCGGCACGGGCATTGTGTATTCGCTGGTGGACAAGATCAATCTGACCGTGCAGTTCTTTGCACTGAAGGCGTTTGGAATGATCGCCAGCGTGCTCATCTTTTTCCTGATCTATTGGCTGCTGCCGAACGGGAAAGTGCCTTACCGCGCGGTGTTGCCAGCGGCAATCATTACGGGCGTGGCATGGGAAATCGCGAAGCTGATCTTCGTCGCCTGCCTGCCTCTGCTGGATTTTCACGAGGCATATGGACCCTTCTATGTTTCGGTAACCCTGATTTTCTGGGCGTTTTTCTCAGGCCTTTTGCTCCTTGGAGGCGCACATCTTTCGGCTCAGGACCTGAAGACATCACAGAAACAGTCACCGATGACGCCAGAGCCAGCCGAAGCCATCAATGAGACAGTCGTTTAGAAACGCGCCGTTGGCTTTTGGGTACACGGTTTGGAGCAGTTCGAGAGAATTAGCCCACACTACAGCAGAGGGCGGGTCTCGCCGCCGGAGAGCGGAATGTTCTAAATGTCCGACATCCTGGAGTTCTCCGAAGGCGAGACATCGATGGCAGCACAGTCTCTAGTAGCTATTCGATTCGTGCCACAAACTCCCTGATATTCGGAATCTGCTTATCGAGTTGGCTCTGATTCACCATCACTCTTTTTCCCGGTAAGTCATAAAGCCCAGCCGCTAGTCTCACAATCGGAATTCCCAGTGCTCCCGACACAACGGACGCCGTGTTGGCGTCGGGCACTTCAAACTGGAACATCTGACGAAATGAATTCCGGGCGGATGGGGCCGAGGAGCCAGTCGGATGAATATAGAATGCATTTGGGTTAGAACCCCACACTGAGAAAATTTCCTGACCTATTTCATTGACAACTATTCTAAAAGCACTTGCAGATGAATTGTTCATTTGGGTCAAGCGATTTCCCACGTAGCAGTAAATCTTCGGGATTGACATCCTGAATCTATTTGAATTTATGTGGAACAAAGAAAGTTGGGCACCTGGAAACCTAGACACACCGTAAAGCAGGGCAAGAACCGACCTAACTGCACGTTTAGAAGAACCGTCCGCAGAAAATGGGATGATTAGCCGGTCGGAAGCTGACATCGCCATTTCGGTATAAAGTGTAAAACTGGGATTGCAATCGATAAATACCGGAATATCTTGCTGATTCCAAGCTGTCTTCACGTCGACAATCAGTTCATTCACCCAACTGTGAATTATTTGCCACGAATTTTGTGGTCCTGATTGAGTTAGCCCCGAAACACGAGCCATCTGTACTTCAAGTTGCTCGTCACCAGCTACGAGGAACAAATTTCCAGGAATTACGCGATTGTACTGTCGAGGCTGGATCAAGAACCCCGCCCCCGAGCTCGGACTGACATAGGGGCTTGTAATCCGGGCCTCAACATATCCGCTAATAGTCTTTGGAGGAGTGCTCTGACTGAGCTCGTCTAGGGTATTGTTTCCACGTACCATTCCACCGAGCAACATGCTTGAGCAATTCGCTTGTGGACACATATCGATAAGCAACACGCGTCGATCTGGGTGCTGACTCGCATACTCACAAGCGACTTGGAAGGACAAGTAGCTCTTCCCAACACCACCTTTGTTGTTCCAGAAAGCATATGTAGCCATTCATTCTCCTTGATTAAGCAACAATAACCGACTCTCGGCTTTTATTGGTAAAACTGTCGAGATTAGTTCCTATGTCCGACGAATTGGGGAGAAGGGTGGTTTTACGCGAATGGCAAACGACCTGGAATGCAGTAGCGTGGGGACTGGGCGGGATCTTCCATTAACACCCTTTCGATCCACATTGCCGCATTGAACCGAGAGATATAACATCGCTGATATGAGTGGTAATTCATCGGAAGACCGAGAGCGACTGGTGGCGGGTGCGCCACTGGAGGGTGAAGAGGGATTTGAGCTGAAGTTGCGGCCTCAGCGGCTGCAGGAGTTTATTGGCCAGCCCAAGGTGAAAGAAAATCTGGCGGTGGCTATCGCGGCGGCGCGTGCGCGAGGCGAAGCGCTGGATCACATTCTGCTCTACGGCCCGCCGGGGCTCGGAAAGACTACGCTGGCCACGATTATCGCCAATGAGATGGACTCGGCGTTCCAGCAGACCTCGGGACCGACACTGCAGATCAAAGGCGACCTTACGGCGATCCTGACCAACGTTCAGCAGAAGCAGGTCCTGTTTGTGGACGAAGTTCACCGACTGCAACCGGCGCTGGAAGAGCTGCTTTATTCGGCGCTGGAAGACTGCAGGCTCGACATCATGATTGGGCAGGGGCCTTCAGCACGGACACACTCTTTCGAGATTCCGGCATTTACCTTCGTAGGGGCGACGACGCGAATTGGACTGCTATCGGCTCCGCTGCGCTCGCGGCTTGGACTGGTGCTGCGACTGGAGTTCTACTCGCACGAAGACCTGAAGATCATTCTGAATCGCTCGGCCCAGATATTGAACGTCGGAATCGACGATGACGCGGCGCTGGAAATTGCCAGGCGCTGCCGCGGGACACCGCGCGTCGCGAACAGGTTGCTGCGGCGGGTTCGCGATTATGCGCAGGTGCGCGGGACCGGGCACATTGACCGTGCCACGGCAGAGGCCGCACTGGAGATGCTGGAGGTGGATCAGTACGGCTTCGATGAGGTCGATCGGCGGCTGTTATTGACGATCATCGAGAAGTATCAGGGCGGCCCGGTGGGGGTGAACACGCTGGCGGCTGCGCTGGCCGAAGAACCCGACGCGATTGAAGAAATCTACGAACCATTCCTGATCCAGATCGGGTTTCTGGACCGGACACCGAGAGGACGGGTGGCCACGCAGTTGGCTTACAGGCACTTTGGAGTGGAGCTTCCGAGGAGGCAGAATATGCTGTTCTAGGGCAGGGTGTGAAATTCAAATACTGAGGGCAGCCTTCGCGGCTGCCCCTTTGATTGTATCCGCACCAAGATCTGCAAAACTGGTCACCCACTCAAGCCAACAAAAGGCTTGAATGGGCCACCCTTCACCTTAGCGTCTGACGCGAAGATGGGCACCCGGCCTTTCAGCGAAAAGGCAATCGTTCCCAGATGAAAACAGGGCAGCACTGAAGGCTGCCCTGAAGCGAAGGTAACAAGCTATTCCTCTTCTTCCTCTTCCGCACCGGCTCCGGCTGCTTTGGCGGCAGCGATGATCTTTTCCTGCTGGAGTGCGGGGACGAAGTCATAATGATCCATTTCCATGCTGAATGAGCCGCGGCCCTGCGTCATGGAGGTTAGGTCGGTTCCGTAGGTGAGCATCTCGGACATGGGACAGGTGGCGCGGATGATCGTGTTGCCGGCCTCGTTGTCCATGCCCTGAATGCGCCCGCGACGGGAGTTCATATCGCCCATGATGGCTCCGGCGAACTCGTCGGGAACGGTGATTTCCACCTGCATGATCGGCTCAAGCAAGGCAGGCTTGGCCACCTCCATGGCTTTCTTGAAGGCGATACGCCCGGCGGTCTTGAAGCTGAGTTCGTTGGAGTCGACGTCGTGATAGCTGCCGTCGTAGAGGTTGACCTTGAAGTCGACGACAGGGTATCCGGCGAGGAAACCACGCTCGGCAGCTTCCAGAATTCCCTTCTCCACGGCAGGAATGAAGTTCTTGGGGATGGCTCCGCCGAAGATGTCATTGACGAACTCGAAGTGTGCGCCGCGAGGAAGCGGCGACATCTTGATTTTGCAATCGCCGAACTGGCCGTGTCCGCCGGACTGCTTCTTGTGGCGGCCCTGGACATCGGCAGTACCGCGGATGGTTTCGCGGTAAGGGACCTTGGGTGCCTTTAGAACGACTTCGGTGTGGTAGCGGCGTTTCAGCTTGCTGACGACCACCTCGATGTGCTGCTGGCCGGTTCCGGCAATGAGGAAGTCTTTGGTCTGCTGATCGCGGTAGAAACGCAGCATCGCATCCTCTTCCATTAGCTTGTGGACGCCTACGCCGAGTTTGTCCTCATCGGCGCGGCTCTTAGGCTCAATGGCGAAAGTGATGGCCGGCTCGGGCAGAACAGTGGGCGGGTACTGTATAGGGGCAGCCTTATCGCCGAGGGTGTCTCCGGTGAGTGATTCCTTGAGCTTGGCTACGGCACCGACATCTCCAGCCGAGAGCTCAGTGACAGGGATGAGCTGCTTACCAGAAACGACGGAAATGTGAGAAAACTTCTCGGTAGCCCCGCGATTGTAGTTGACGAGCGAAGCGTCGTTCTTGAGCACGCCGCTGACAACCTTGAAGTAGGAGATGCGTCCGGCAAAAGGATCGCTGACGGTCTTAAAAATGAAGAGCGAGAGCGGCTCGGAGGCAGAGATTTTGCGCACCGGAGGCTCGCCGTCCGAGGTGGCGGGAACACCCGCCATAGTTTTGCGCTCGGTGGCCGATGGCATGTAATCGACTGCAAAGTCGAGGATTTGGTCGCTGCCGATATTGCCCAGACCTGAGGCGAAGAGGACGGGGAAAAGACGGCCGTCACGGACAGCGTTATGGATTCCGGCGGTAAGATGGTCAGCTGCGAGAGTCCCGGAATCGAAGAACTCGCTCATCAAATCGTCATCGCCTTCGGCAACAAACTCTATAAGAGCATCGCGGGCGGCTTGAGCCTGATCCGTCAGGTCGGCAGGAATGTCCTCAACACGGGCACGTCCGTTGCCGCCAACCTCGTAGTAGTACGCTTTCATTTTGATCAGGTCGACTACACCCTTGAAGTTCTTTTCGGCTCCGATGGGGAGCTGCACGGGTATGACGGCACGTCCGAAGGCAGATGTGAGCGACTCCATAACGCGCTCAAAGTCGGCCCGCTCGCGATCCATGCGCGTGCAGACGACGGCGCGTGGAAGACTCAATTTTTCAGCGAAGTTCCAAACCTTCTGGGTGATTACCTGAACGCCAGAGACCGAGTCAACGACGACGAGGGCGCTATCGACGGCGGGCATGGCCAACTCAGCTTCATGGATAAACATGCTGAAGCCTGGGGTGTCGACGAGATTGATCTTGGTCTTGCTCCACTCGACGGCGGCGAGTGAGGCAGAGATGGTCATCTGACGGGCAACTTCCTCTTCGTCATAATCCGTGATAGTGGTTCCGTCATCGACCCGGCCAAGCCGGGGAGTGCTGCCGGCAGTGAAGAGCAGGGCCGACACAAGAGAGGTTTTGCCTGAGTGGGAGTGGCCTATTACAGCCACATTGCGGACATTCTCGCCTTCGTAGGTCTTCACAAAATAACTCCCGAGAGCTTTGATTCGAAAGCCCTGCACAAAACTGCGCGGAGTTCCGTCGAAAGCGGCGGCGGCAACTACGCGAGAGCATTACAGAGCCATTCGCTTGCGGCGCCCGTCTTAAAGTAAAAAGACGAGCGTCTTGCTGCACCAACCAGCCATCCCGCTTGCCCGGAGACGCCCACATCGGATGCGTCCAGAGAATCCCCAAGAACCCGACCTGAGCGGAAGGCATCAAAACCTCCGAGGAGCGGGGCGGAAGGGCAAAACTACATGAACCTAACGGCACATGCGGAAGAACTATCTAAGGGCAGAATCCTAGCACATGGGCCGAGCAGGCTCAATTTCATAGAAAGAACATTAATAATTCTCTTCTTTAGGTTAGATACACGAGGACGGAAGATCGTGCCATAGTCATGCGTCACAGAACATTGTGATGGAAGTGGAGAGGACGGGCCGGGGCCCCCGGCTGCTTCCTCCTAAATACCTAGGAGTGAAGCACTAAGCGAAGGAAGCGGTCTCCGGATTCGATATGAACACGATTGAAGCAGTTCGCATCGCTCTACAGTCGTTGTGGACCAACAGGCTGCGAAGCGTACTGACCCTGCTCGGGGTCGTGATCGCCGTTGCAACGGTAATTGCCGTGGAAACTTTCGTCAATGGCATCAATGGGTATGTGGCAGAAAAGATCTTCAATCTGGGCGCGGACGTCTTCATTGTTTCCAAGGCCCCGAACGTGATCACGAACACGGACCAGTTTCTTGAAAGCGAGAAACGCAAGGACATTCGTTACGAGGACTTTGTGGCGGTGCAGGAGGCCTGCACGCTTTGCCGAGCGGTAGGCGCATCGGCGAAACAGGACAATGTGCGGGTGAAGTACAACGAGCAAAACAGCAACGACACCACGGCGCGCGGGTGGACACCTGGGATGGCGGCTATTTACGACCTGGAGCTGAAGGAGGGCCGCCCACTGACGGAAGCCGATGTGAACGCCGGGGCAAGCGTGGCGGTGATCGGCAGCGATATTGCCGAAAACTTAATGCCGGGCGTCGATCCGCTGAACAAGGAAATTCACATTAACGGACAGGTCTACAGGGTGATAGGTGTGGCACTGCCAAAAGGTAAAGCACTGGGGCAGAGCTTGGACAATTGGGTGGTGATTCCCCTGTCAGGTTGGTACAGGCAATTTGGATCACAGCGTACATCACTGAAAATCTGGGCTAAAGCCGACGGATTGGGTACATCGCTGGAAGCCGCAATCGACCAGGTGCGGGCCGTAATGCGCTCGCGACGGCATGACGTACCGGGCAAGCCGGACAGTTTTGTGGCAGAAACAAACCAGAGCTTCCTCTCCATCTGGGCAGAAATGAGCGGAACCTTCTTCCTGGTAGCGGTTGCACTGGCTTCAATTTCGCTGATTGTGGGCGGCGTCGTGATTATGAACATCATGCTGGTTTCGGTGACGGAGCGAACGCAGGAGATCGGGATACGAAAGGCTCTGGGAGCACGCTCGCGGGACGTGATGAGCCAGTTCCTGATTGAGTCCATGACCTTGTCGATGGTCGGTGGAGCGGTTGGCGTGGTTTTGGGGATTGTGGTGGCAAAGATCGTGACAATTCTGATCGGTATGCCTAGCGAGGTAAAACTTTGGACCGTGCTGGCGGGAGTTGTTCTGGCAGGCGGGGTGGGGGTGTTCTTCGGCGTGTATCCGGCACGTCAGGCAGCTAAGCTTGACCCTATTGCGGCGCTGCGCTTCGAACTCTAAACAACTGCTTGAAGGCTGAATCTAAAACGGAATTATGCAATGAAATCACATTGTGACTGTACGGAGGTTTTCTGGCTAGCGTTCCAGATGTTGGTGCGCAACAAATTGCGCTCCGGTCTAACGATTCTCGGAATCGTAATCGGCGTGTCGACGGTGATCACAATTTCATCGGTGGTACGAGGTCTGAACAGCAGCGTACAGGGCATGGTGCAGCAGATGGGGTCGAACATCATCTTTGCATTCCACATGGACCTGGTGAGCCTGGGCCGGCCGACGGCAGAGATGTTGAACCGTAAGGAACTGACCTATGAAGACGCGCAGGCAATCAGGAACCTTCCTCACGTGAAGGCCGTGACACCGTCGCTCCGGATCTTTCTTCCGCAATTCGGCACTGGCAGCTTTGTGGTGAAGTACGAAGGGCATGTGGCGAAGAATACGATTCTGGAAGGCGACACATTCGACAAGAAAGAAGTGTTCGATTATGGACTGGCTAAGGGACGCTGGTTCACGCAGACGGAAGACGAGCAGCGTCTACCCGTGATCGTCATCGGCAATGACACGGCACGGGAACTGTTCGCGGAAGCAGACCCGATCGGCAAGGAAATCAATATCGAGGGTGAACTGTTCACTGTGATCGGAGTCGCGGAAAAGAAGAAGGACGCGTTCAGCGGTGGAGCGAATCCGGAAGACAACATCGTGGTATTTCCCTATTTCACGTTCAAAAAGCTGCATCCCGAGCAGAAGCAAAACTGGATCTGCATCAAAGCTGCTTCACGAGCAGATATGGGGGAGGCGCAGAACGAGGTTCGCGATCTGCTGCGGCGACGCCGCAAACTGAGACCGAATCAGCCGGACAACTTTTCGGTGTTTACCCAGGAGTCGATTGTGCAGATATGGGATGAGGTGACGGGCGGTGTGTTCATCTTTTTATTAGCTGTGTCGAGCGTGGCGCTGATCGTCGGGGGGGTTGGGGTGATGAACATTATGCTGGTTTCCGTGACGGAACGCACACGCGAGATTGGAATGCGCAAGGCAGTAGGTGCCCGCAAACGCGACGTGCTGCTGCAGTTCACGCTGGAAGCTCTGGTGCTAGCGACGTTTGGCGGCATAGTTGGAATACTGCTGGGGGGAGCGATGACTTACCTGATCGCCACATTTGTGCCTGCATTGCCTGCAACAATGAGCGTGAAGTGGACGACGCTTGCGTTCGCATCTTCGGCATTTATTGGACTGGTTTTTGGAATTTATCCGGCATGGAAGGCCGCGAACCTAGACCCAATCGAGGCACTGCGCTACGAGTAATCTACAAAAGCCGAACTCCTCTGTCCGGAACTCAATGAAAACAGGTAATCAAGGCTGTAGTTCGAATTAGCCTTGTTCGCCACTCTTGCCGACGCACACCCACCGTTGCATTACAACATCCAGTCGCAATGCATCTTCTAAATCTGCTGGCCAACCGATCAAGAGTGGTCACATTTTCAAGAGCAGAAGGAGCTTGGTATGAGAGTACGGAGAATGGTTTTCACTGTCTCGGTTCTTATCGCCCTCGGAGCCCTTTCCGTTGCACAGAACAGCACACGACCGCAGGGGGATACAGGACAAAACATACAAAAACCGCCTGCGGGTATGAGCAACGATGCGAGCGCAACCAAGAACCCCGACCAGATGTTCATGATGAAGGCTGCTCAGGGCGGAATGGCTGAAGTGAAATTGGGAGATCTCGCAAAACAGAATGGTAAAGCCGATGCCGTCAAACAGTTCGGCAATCGCATGGTGACCGACCACACGAAAGCAAATGACGAGTTGCAGCAACTGGCCAGTCAGAAAGGAGTCGCTCTTCCTGCTGAGGAATCCAGCAAGGATAAGCGCACTTTCCAGATGCTCAAGTCAAAAAAAGGCTCGGAGTTCGACAAAACGTATATGCATGAAATGGTGAAAGACCATGAAACCGATGTCGAGGAGTTCCGTTGGGAAACCCAGGCCGGCAAAGATCCAGATGTGAGAGCGTGGGCGCAGAAAACACTCCCTGTTCTCGAACAACACTTGGCATCTGCCAAAGAAATAGCCGGCCAGATAGGCGCCCCCCAGAAATAGAACTTCGGAAGCAGTTCGCAACCTAGCTCGCCCGGGGGAAGCATCAACGCTTCCCCGTCCTCTTCCAAACCATAGATTTATCGGGGCTTATAACCAAAAACGAGAGAAGTCTTTGTCACGACCTGACGATTAGCCACCCTTGTTTTTCAGACCATCCGCGCAATGCTTTTCCCGCATCGTACTGGCATCCGAAAAAAGAAACCGTAGATAAGTTGTAAAAAATACCAGCGCGAATCGCTCTGGTGAGACTCAAGTTGGGGGAACTTGAAAATGACGAAAAACTCGCTGAAAGATCTGTATATCGATGAGCTCAGGGACATCTTCGATGCCGAGAACCAGATCACCAAAGCCCTGCCGAAAATGGTAAAAGCATCGTCCTCGGAGGAATTGCGTCAGGCTTTTGAACAACACCTGGAGCAAACTAAGGGTCAGATCGAACGCCTTGAGAAGATATTCAAGATGCTCGGACAAAAATCCACGGGCAAGAAATGTTTCGGAATGGAAGGATTGTTAAGAGAAGGCTCCGAAATTATGGGAGAAGATTTCGGCGAGGAACTCATGGATGCAGCGCTGATTTCTGCTGCGCAGCGAGTCGAGCATTATGAGATTGCAGCCTACGGAACAGTGTGTTCCTTCGCCAGTTTACTGGGTGAATCAGAGCACAAATCTCTGCTGGAAGAAACACTGAATGAAGAGAAACAAACCGACAAGAATCTGACCGAAATATCCAAACACATCAACCCGGAAACCGAACACGGCGAAATGAGCGAGGAGGAGCGCGAAAAACGCAAGTCCCGCCGGATCGCATAACGCGGCCCTGTATTGGAACAGCTCTCCTGCTCAGGAAGCTGGCAAAGGGCACGGTTCCAGCCGTGCCCCAGACTCTCAAAGAAATCAATCAATCTGCTTAGGCAAGCTTTTCCAACGCCTTTTCAATTGTTTCTTTAGGGACGAATCCCACGATTTGTTCCTGCACCTCGCCGCCCTTAAAGACAAGCAGGGTTGGAATGCCCCGCACACCATAACGCTGCGGAGTCGCGGTGTTGCTGTCGACGTCCATTTTGGCAACTTTGACTTTGCCGTGATAGGTCTTTGCAATCTCATCCACAACCGGGGCAAGAGCGCGGCAGGGACCGCACCAGGTGGCCCAGAAATCGATCAGAACCGGTTGCTCGCTTTGAAGCACCTCCTGATCGAAGTTTGCGTCGTTTACTACGATAATTGCATCGCTCGCCATTCTTCCTCCAGTTCCTCGCACCGAACTCTTGTGCCTACGCAACGCGGGACAGCTCGGCCAAAACTTCATCGTAACACTTCGGTTTGATGCTCCAACGTAATTTTGGACGCAGAAGCACTTCCAGCTCCCGACGATTTTACCGGAATGAGACAACGCGGACGAACTCCAGATCCTCCGGGCCATTCTGGAACCCTGCCCCAGGATCGCAGGGTGGCTCTCCGGGCCACGTCTGCTTACAATAGAAACGGAGGGTTTATGCGATACCTTGTCGCTCTTCTTGCTTTCGCCGGACTCGTGGTTTCCTGTTTTGCCCTGCGAGAGCACTACCGCACCGAGCCAGCCCCGTGCAGTATCGACGATCGCTGGGACTGCGGCGCGGTCAATCACAGCCCCTTTGCCAAAGCTGGCGGCGAAATTTCACTGATTAGTCCGGGCTTGTACGATTTCATGACGGCCCACAGCCAGTGCGCCAAAATTTTATCAATCCCGGTCGCCGCCATCGGAATAGCGGGCTATGCGGCCATCGCGGCCCTTGCCCTCGCGCGTCGCTGGTGGCTCGTGCTCCTGTTCACCACTGTGGCCGTCGGATTCTCGGCCTACCTGACCTACATAGAGGCGCGGATACTGGAAGCTTATTGCATCTGGTGCGTCACATCGGCGGGAATCATAGCTTTGACCGAAATTGCGGCAATCGTGGGACTGGTTCGAAGCCGACGTTAGATCTTTTGGGTTAGTGGCCCACATTTGCCTTTCATTTGGCAAATGTGGGAAGTGTCCCGGAGAACTTTAAAAGGCCCGCGAATCAGACCGCCTGCCCCGCGCTGAATCCCGAGGCCCAGGCCCACTGAAAATTGAAACCGCCAAGTTGCCCGGTCACGTCCACAACCTCTCCCACAAAATACAGACCCGGAATTTTTACCGACTCCATAGTCTTTGCTGAAAGTTCGTTGGTGTCGACTCCGCCCGCGGTGACCTCGGCTTTCGCAAATCCCTCCGTGCCTGCCGGCACGAATTTTAAACAGTGCAGCAGGCGCTCCGCCTCTTCAACTGCCGCATTCGTCCATTTGCTGAATGGATACAGTTCGAGCCAGCGCTTTGCCAGGCGCTGCGGCAGCGCTTCGCACAGCGCAGCACTGGCAGCGACAAAGTCTCTGCGCGCTCCAGAGGCCAACAGTTCCCGAAACACCTGCCGATCCGGCGCCAGATCCAGCGTGACCGCCTCTCCAGGTTGCCAGTAGGACGAAATCTGCAGAATCGCCGGACCGCTGAAGCCGTGATGGGTGATGAGCAGCTTTTCCCGGAACCTCCGTTTGCCTATGCTGGCCACCACTTCAGTGGAAACTCCCGTAAGGTCGCAGAAGCGTTTCGCATCAGCCGGATTCAGAGTGAAGGCAACAAGCGCGGGGCGAGGTTCCACGACATTCAGCCCAAACTGCTTGGCCAAATCGTAACCGAACGGCGTTGCCCCCATCTTCGGAATCGAAAGGCCTCCCGTTGCTACCACCAGCGAATCACTGGAGAACTCGTGCTCACCGGCAACTACCGTGAAGTTCCCTGCATGCCGAACTTCTCTAATCTGCATTGAGAGCTTCACGCGCACACCTACGCGTACGCACTCCTCTTCCAGCATTGTGAGAATGTCCTGCGCACTGCGGTCGCAAAACAGCTGTCCCAGTTTCTTCTCGTGCCAGCCAATGCGATGCCGCTCAGCCATCGCTACAAAGCTCTCCGGCTTGTAACGTGCCAGCGCCGATTTCACAAAGTGCGGATTTGCCGAGATGAAATTCTCCGGGCGCGCGCCCGTGTTGGTGAAGTTGCAGCGCCCTCCACCTGAGATCAAAATCTTTTGCCCTGCACGATTCGAGCTTTCCAGCACCGTTACCGAACGGCCGCGCTTCCCTGCCTCAATGGCGCACATAAGTCCAGCTGCACCCGCGCCCAGAATGAGAACATCGGAGTGGTACTTCATGCGCAAAACCTCACAGTATTCCTAATTGCTAATCTCATAATGCAACTGAATTGCAGCACCACTCTGACCAGTTCGAGCTTGGCCGTCTGCTTTCCTTCCTCTTCATCGAAACCGCTCACTCTTAAACATTACAGGACTCTCCTGAACAATGTCGTTGTTTGGCGTGCCGCTCACGATGGGCTGTATCTGTTTGCCCTGCTTGGCCCTGAAGTCTCTATTCCAAAAACTCAGGATGCTATAAGTTTTTCGAATGATTTTTGCGATTACTATTAGCTCATATTAGCTCAGCGAACTTCCAAGTGGATATTCGCCGAAATGGAGCTTGTAATTGACCACTCAAGCTACTCTGCAACGAACCACCAGCTACTCTTGCGGCGCCGATTATCCTCCGCTACTCAATCTGTGCATAGGCGATGTAATCGCTCAGAACGCCGCGCGTTTTCCTGAATCTCCCGCCCTCATCCTGCGCCATGAGGGTTTGCGCTTTAACTGGCGCGAGTTTCAAACCGAAGTCGAGCGCACTGCTCGCGGGCTTATGGCCCTGGGATTCGAACGGGGCGATCGTGTAGGGATTTGGGCCACCAATGTTTCCCAGTGGGTGCTCATGCAGTTCGCCACAGCCAAGATGGGCGCCATCCTGGTCAACATGAATCTCCGCTTCCGCTCTCACGAGCTGGAATACGTACTGAAGCAGTCCGGCTGCAAGGGCCTGGTCATGCAACAGGGCTTCCGCGACTGCGACTACGTTGAGACGCTTCGCCACCTTGCCCCTGAGCTTGACACCTGCGCGCCGGGCAACCTGCACTCCAAGCGGCTGCCGAATCTCCGCCACGCCATTTACATCGGTGAGTGCGCGCCGGCGGGCATGAGCACCTGGAACGACATGCTCACTCAGGGCGAGCGCATCACGCCCGAGGAATTGAATGCCCGTGCAGCGAGCCTCAATTACCGCGACACGGTCAACATCCAGTACACCAGCGGCACCACTGGCTTGCCCAAGGGCGTCGAGCTCAGCCACTACAACGTGGTCAACAACGGCCGCTTTATCGGCGACTCCATGAGGCTCACCGAGCGCGACAAGGTATGCATTCCTGTTCCGTTCTATCACTGCTTTGGAATGGTGCTGGGCAACATGGCCTGTATTACTCACGCCTCAGCCATGGTGATTCCCGCCGACTACTTCGATCCGCTGGCCACCATGCAGACGGTCCACGAGGAGCGCTGCACTGCTCTCTACGGTGTGCCGACCATGTTCATCGCCGAACTTTCGCATCCACGATTCAAGGAATTTGATTTCACTTCACTGCGAACTGGAATCATGGCCGGATCGCTTTGCCCGACCGATCTCATGCGACGCGTGATTCGGGAGATGCACTGCACCGAGCTGACAAACTGCTACGGCCTGACAGAGGCCTCACCGGTCATAACCCAAACCACTGCCGACGACACTTTCGAGCGCAAGACTACGACCGTGGGACGCGCCCTGCCCCATACCGAGGTGAAGATCGTCGATCCGAATACGGGCCTCGAAGTGCCCCTGGGCGAAAACGGCGAGCTACTCACTCGCGGCTACCTCGTGATGAACGCATACCACAACGATCCCGAGTCGACGAGAGCGGCTATCGAGCCTGATGGATGGCTCCACTCCGGCGACATTGCCACCATGGACGAGCACGGCTATGTAGTCATCACCGGACGCCTCAAGGACATGATCATTCGGGGCGGAGAAAACATCTACCCGCGCGAGATCGAAGAGTTCCTCTATACCTACCCTGGCATTAAGGACGTGCAGGTGATCGGCGTGCCAAGTGAAAAGTATGGCGAGGAAGTTATGGCGTGGATCATCCCGCATGAAGGCGTAACGCTGAAGCCCGAAACCATCCAAGCATTCTGCCGGGAACAAATTGCCGGCTTCAAGGTTCCCAAGTTCGTGAAATTTGTCGAACACTTCCCCACCACTGTCACCGGCAAGGTGCAGAAGTTTGTCATGCGCCAGATGGCAGCGGAAGAAATGGGACTCGCGTAACTTGTTCAAACTGCAGCAGCACACGAGGCGCTAAAGCGCCTCGTTTTTTGTATAGGGCAAGATAAAATCGCGGTGTAATTAAATTCTCACATCACCTCGCGGGGAGCTGGTGAATAGTTTTGGTTGATCAAAAGACAGAGACGTTCTGGAGTCGCGCACCATTGGCTGGCATGGTTGCCTCCGAGGTGGGCATCACGGTTTCCGTCGAATTGCTGGTCCGCCACGCTCACCTGTCGCTGGCCACAATTCTCGTCTACCGGTCTCTGCTGGCTCTCGCCCTGCTGGCGCTCATCGTACGGCCCGCGCGAAACCAGTGGCTCCCGCGGTCCCCGCGGCTCGCGCTGCTGCGCGTCGTTACTGGAGGGCTGACCTTCATCGGCTGGTTTGGAGCAATCGGATTGCTCAGTGGGCGCGTAACGCAGTCTGTTCTGCTGCTCGATTCTCTGATTCTGGCCTATGTGCGTGGCGACCACCGCAGCTACGAGCGGCGCACCCTCTTCGTCCTGACCACCGCGCTCATCCTCTTCGCCGCGCAAGCCGTGCGTGAACCCGGAACCATACTGAACGCGGGCCGCGGCATTGTGTTTCTCACCATTGCTCTCGCATCGCGCGCCGCAACCTACAAAGTCTGGGAGCGTGCCCAGAGAAAAGACGAACATCTCTTCTGGCTCATAGCTCCCGCCCTTCTAGGCGGAGCACTCGGCGGGGTCTTTCTAGGCGTCGCCAGTCAGAGTGGTATCCAGAGGCTCTCGCCTCTGATGTGGTGCGCCATGCTTCTGGTCGCCATGGTCGGCCTTACCGGATACTTCTACATGAACACAGTTATGTCACTGCTCGGAGCCTTCTACACGCGGGTTGTAGAACTGTGGCAGGTGCCAATGCTCTGGGCCATCCACCTGCTCACCGACTACGCAGGCATAGACTGGCTCCAGGGCGCGCTAGGCACACTGGTGGCCTGCGCCTCGGCCTACGCGTATCTGCAACATCGTCGGGGTCAAATCCCAAAGATTCAGCCACGCTGATGGAAGAACATAATGGCCTGCATTCGACTTCAGTGGGCCAATGTGACGAAACGGCCGCGTATCGGCAGCTTACTCCGCAAACGGACCCGGCATCGGCAGCGTCGTAACCTTTGGTCTGATGATGTCGCTCAAAATGTCAGCCTTGCTCATATCGCGCACGAGATGGGGGAACCGGGGGCCATCAAAGTAGTTGAGCGAGACGGTGCGATAGTACTCAGAATTTTCTATCAGCAGTTGCATGGGTTGGTGCGATTGCTGTGACTGGCGCATTGCTGCAAGCAGGAACTCCTTTGAGTACTTTCGGCCATTGACAGCAATGATCTTCATGCCAGGCGCAACTCCGCTCTTCGCCGCTACTCCGCCCTCGATTGCGTCATCCACCACACCATCCTTGCCGATAGTAAGCTCCAACGAGGCAGTCAAATCAAAAGCATTGCCCTGCTGTTCGCGTAGTTTTTCAATTGCGTTCGGCTGGTCGGTGTAAACCAGCATCCACCCGCTATCTGTAATACCTCCGAGCGGAGCCTGCCTGGCTACCTTCAGAATGCGGCCCGTAAGAAAGCCTCGCCAATCAAAGGGCTGCACCTGGTGGAGAGTCTTCACTACGTCTTCGAAAGTGTAGGTCTTCATTTCCGGCGGCGTGTTCTTGCCGCCAAAGAACAGACGGGCGAAGTCGTCCAGCGATTTCGTTCCGCCGCTCTTCTGGCGAATGATTGTGTCGACCTCCAGCCAAATCAGCGCGCCTTCGTCGTAGTAATCCAAGCAGCGGCGGTAATTGGTGAATGCTTCGCCAGTGCCGTAAAGAGTCTGTGCGGCCACGGCCGTGTCCTCCAGCGGACGCCAGTTGCGTCCGGGGCGATGCGAGAAATTCATCGCAATGTCTGCCATTTTTTCTCGCCAGTCCTCCGGCGTCTGCAAGCCGCTGCGTCCGCTCAGCACAAAGCCGAAATATTGAGTCATCCCCTCATAAACCCAGAGCAGATTCCCTTCCGTGGGAGCTTGGTAATCGGGCGTGGCGAGTCCCGCTGGACGACGGTACTTCCCATTCCATGAATGGGTGAATTCGTGCGGCAGCAGCGCCGCTTCCAGCGTCCACTGCGCGGAATCTGTGAGGTATCCCTCTCCGATACGGCTGTCGTTGGACTCGTGATGCTCCAGGCCGAACTGCGCAACATGGTCGCTCAGTGTAAGCAGAAAATGATAATCGCGGTAATGATGCGCTCCGAAAAGCGCGCTGGCTTCCGCCACCAGATTTTCGAAGGCTTTTGTCTGCTGCGCAGAGATTTCCAGAGCTGCCGCCGAATCCGCCGCAATATCGAGTTCGTGCGCGGGCCCCTGCCCTTTCTGCAAAGGGATCTTCTTCAAGTACTGCCCCATCTGCACAGGCGAATCAACCAGTGTCGTGAGGGAGGCCAGCTTGAATTCAATCGAGCCCGGGGCGTGAGCGGAATGCGGCAGTGCGGTTCCCCACTGCCAGTCGGGGGGCAGTTTGAGCGAAGCGCTCACGCCAATCTCATCCGTGCTATACCCCTTCGGATAAAAGACAAGCCAGTTCCACGAAAGTACCGCGAGTTTTTCAGTCGCCGAAGATCCTGCGCTAAAGTCACCCTGCGTTTCAACCGGGCTCAGGTAATCGAGCGCGACATCAATCGAGATGGCTCCTTTCGGCACGTCCACATGGAAAGCGTACAAATCCACCGGGTCGCGACGCCATTTGAGATCCTGTCCATTGGAACGGAAATAGATTCCAGCGGCATTCGCCAACGGGCCCAGGGGAGCATGTTCTCCCGGTATCCACTTGGGGTAAAAAAGCACGAAGTCGCCGGGCTTGGCGGGAATCGTCAACCGGGCATGAAAAACCTTTCGCGGCGCATCGGTAGCGTCCACCGCCAAGGTTTCCACCAGTGAGAAGCCGGAGGTCTTGATCGAGCTGCTCTGAACCGGACCACTCTGGGCAAACGCGGAGGCGATTCCGAAGGCCACAACCAGCCAAGCATAACGCCACTGTCGCATTACAGCTCCTAAAAACAAATTGGATGCCAAAGTGAAACTCTCGAAGACGCAAGCTGTTTGCAGGGCACGTAGAAAATACCCTCGGCTACAAGTTTTGGAGTTTAGCAGATCCAGAATTCGCAATTCGAAGAGAAGTGTCCCCGCTTTGTTATCATTCCCCTGTGCACCACCGATCAAAAGTTGGGCGGTTTATTACCTTCGAAGGGCTGGACGGCTGCGGCAAGAGTACGCACGTGGAACAGCTCGCTGTGGTATTGCGTGCCCAGGGACTGGAAGTGGTGACCACCCGAGAACCCGGCGGCACCCAGATCGGAGAGCGAATTCGCGGCATTCTGCTCGATTCGCGCACGCGTGGATTAGACCCCCTGTCAGAGTTAGCACTGATGTTTGCTTCGCGGGCGCAACTGATTTCGGAAGTAGTTCTCCCGGCACTTAATCGCGGCATATGGGTGTTGTGCGACCGCTATACGGATTCATCCGAGGCGTACCAGGGCGCGGGAAGGCAGCTTGGGGTGGACGCGGTTCTTAATCTGCATAGCGTGATCTGTCTCGGATTGCAACCGGACATCACGTTCCTTTTGGACAACGACGTTGCGACCTGCGTGGCAAGGGCGCGCAGACGAAACCTCGCCTTCGGAAGCGATGCTGATGAAAATCGCTTCGAACAGGAAAATCGGGAGTTTTACGAACGCGTACACCAACAATTCCGGGCAATTGCCCGCCGCGAAACCAGTCGCGTGGTGATGATCGACGCACGCCGGCCATTTGATGCCGTGCACAAATCAATTGTGGCAATCGTGCGTGAGCGCCTGCTGGATAATCAGAGCTGACTATGAGCTTCGAACAGTTTCACGGAAATTCCGAGACGGTCAGACGCCTGCGCGAGATGATCGCCCGCGACCACCTGCCCCACGGCATCATCTTGACCGGGACGCGCGGCGCGGGAAAGTTCACGCTGGCACAAATGGTCGCAAAAGCCGTGAACTGCCTGGAGCGCCCCGTTGCCGAGGACGGACTGCCCGACTTCTGTGGAGTCTGCCGCAACTGCGAACGAATTGCACAGGCCGACGCGCTGGACCAGCGCTTTGCGGAAGCCGTGGATGCCCGTGAAAATTTGCGCGAGAGCGACAAACGCGAAACGCGCATTTTCGTCCAGACCCATCCCGACGTTCTCGTAATTCCCCCCGATCCGCCGCAGATGCTGGTTAAAGTGGATCAGGTTCGATACGTGATCGGCGAAATCTATTACCGCCCGTCGGAAGGTCGGCAGAAGTTCTACATCTTCTCCGAATCGAACTTCGTGAAAGAAGCGGCGAACGCGCTGCTCAAGGTTCTGGAGGAGCCTCCCGAGTTCGCCACACTGTTTCTGTTGGCCGAAAATTCCAATGCGCTGCTGCCGACCACGCGCTCCCGTTGTATAACGTTGACCCTGGCTCCCTTAACGGCAGAGGAGATCGCGCAGGACCTGGCTCTGCGCACCGAATGGACAGCGCAGCAGAAAAAACTGGTGGCGAGGCTCTGCGGAGGCGCTGTGGGACGCGCCCGCAGCTTTGACCTGAACGGATATCTAACGGCGCGCCAGAACGCGCTGACGCTGCTTACCACTGCTCTGGGTGAAAGCGACCACTCGGCGCTGTTCCGCGCAACCGAATCCTACCGGGCCGGAGCCGAAGGAAAGGGAAAAACCGATCTGCTTGTTTCGACGCTCTATTCAATTCTTGAAGACTTACTGTTTCTCAAATCGGGGTCCGACGAGTTGCTACGCAACCAGGATTTAAAAGAGGATTTGATCCGAATCGCCGGGCAAGTAACTTTTGCTTGGATCGTGCGCGCTAGTGAAGGCCTAAGTGAGATACAAAGTGGTATGCGCCGCAATCTGCTGCGCTCGCTCTCGCTGGATGGGTTTTCCAGCTCGATTGAAATTTAAACTCCCGCTTTTTTTACCGCCGGACTGTGTCGCTTGGCATCCCGAAAGCAGCTTCTTTCGTCTTATCCTTGCGGTCACAATTATTTGTTTTAGCCTCGCGCCTGTGTTAGGTTTTAGGCACGAATCTAATTGCATCTTCTCTTCCGGGAATGAGTTTCGCGCCTTAATCGCGCCCATGCTCCCGTGTCCTGGGTAGAGTTTTCAGGTGTATCGCAAATCAATAGTTTTGATTTCATACTTCCGCTGGGGAGAGGCCAACATGAAAAGCGGACTTGATTCTACCGCCGTAGTTCGGGCACCCGAACCGGAGAGCTTTGCAAACCGAAAATTGATCCGGCCTTCGCTAAACCGCGAGCAGGCTCGAGCTTCGGAAGCGGCTGCAGAACGTCGCGAACGCTCTGCCGGACGAACCTCCGTGGTGTCGCAGGCAAAGAAAGCTGCACCCATGGAACAAACTCACGCGGAAAATTTCTATTATCAAAAACAGATGCAGAGCAAAACTCCGATGGTCGTTGTGACTCGCGATGGCGAGGAACTGCACGGAATAATCGAGTGGTATGACAAGAACTCGATCAAGCTCAATCGGAGCGGAGGGCAGTCCAACCTTCTGATTTACAAATCCAGCATTCGTTACATGTTCAAAGAAGCCGAAGACACAAAACAGGCTCTTTCGCGCTAACTATTTGGGACCCCGCCCGTTTGCGCGGTGCTCTTCTATTCAGCAGCCTTACGCAGGCGGTCCCGTATAGCCAGTCCTATCCCCTTAGGAGGCGGCACGGGGCAGATAATGACCTCGACTGCCTGGGCATCTAGTGCGCGCATCTGCAGATACAGATCGCGCGCAAGCGATTCTGGATTATCCCAACTTCCCCACCGCATCACAGTCACCCCTTCGCGCGGTATGCTCCACTCGCTCGGCAGCAACACTCCAACCCGAAACTCCTGCGCTTCGCGCTCAGCTACCCGCAGCAGTTCGCCCTCGCTTTCTACCAGAATCACCCGCGCTCGCGGGGCATAATGACGAATTCCGAGACCGGGAGATTCGAGCGACTCAGGCGGAACTTCATCGGCAATCACGCGCTCGGCCACAACCACATCGCCCAGCACCAGGCGAATCTGCTCGGGAGTAACTCCTCCTGGTCGATAAATGACAGCCGGAGCGGTTGTGGGGTCCAGCACGGTGGATTCGACGCCAACGGCACATGGTCCCCCGTCCAGAATGGCGTCAATTCGGCCTTCCAAGTCTGCGAGCACGTGTTCGGCGGTAGTGGGACTGGTATGTCCAAATCGGTTGGCGCTCGGCGCGGCGATCGGCACTCCAGCCGCGGCAATGAGTGCAAGCGCCACGGGATGGGAGGGCATGCGCAATCCGGCTTTTTCGCGTCCAGCTGTGCAAACATCAGGAATCTTCGCCGAGCGGGGCAGCAACATTGTGAGCGGGCCGGGCCAGAAGCTCCTGGCTAGCCGCTCGGCAGAATCCGGCCACTCCAGAGCCAATTCTTGCGCTGCCGCCACCTCCGCCACATGGACAATCACGGGGTCCCAGTGCGGACGCTGTTTGGCAGCGAAAATCTTCTCCACCGCCCGAGCATCCAAGGCATTCGCGCCCAAGCCGTAAACCGTCTCGGTAGGAAACGCAACCAACCCGCCGCCGCGAAGAATCCGGGCGGCCTCCAGCAACGCGGGGTCTTCCTCGAGCACGTCGGAGGAAAGGCGGAGGCGCAGGGTTTTCATCACAGCTTACAGCTTCGGCAACACGATGCCGGTCTGATTCTGGTACTTACCCGCCTTGTCCTTGTAGCTGGTCTCACAGGGCTCATCGCCTTGAAAAAACAGAATCTGGCAGAGGCCCTCGTTGGCATAAATCTTTGCGGGAAGCGGAGTTGTGTTGCTGATCTCCAGGGTAACAAAGCCTTCCCATTCAGGCTCGAACGGGGTGACGTTGACGATGATTCCGCATCGCGCATAGGTGGACTTGCCCACGCAAATGGTCAGCACATCGCGCGGGATCTTGAAATATTCGACCGAACGGGCCAAGGCGAAAGAGTTCGGCGGGACCATGATGCTGTCAGCGCGAACGGAGACGAAAGAACGTTCGTCAAACTTTTTGGGGTCGACGATGGCTGAGTTTACGTTAGTGAAAATCTTGAACTCGTCGGCCACACGCAGGTCATAACCGTAGGACGAAAGCCCATAGCTAATGACGCCGTTTCGCACCTGTTTCTCGCAGAAGGGACTGATCATCTCCTTCTTCAGCGCCATTTCCCGAATCCAACGGTCGTTCTTTATCGCCATTTTGCCCTAAATTCCTCGCTCGCTCTAAATAGCTCTTTTGCTGACACGCATACAAAGGCTTTGCCACCATTGCCCGGAACCAACCTTTTGTGCGTCGTAAGGTCATCTTACCATTTCAGTTGCTCTCGACAGCGACAGAGACGTCGCTGCTCCCAGCCACCTGAACACGCGCCAGCAGCAGGCGAGAGCGCCGGACGTTGACAAGGCGGCTTAAATTACCTAGCATCATGGGGGGTAAGCCCTTGATTTTCAATCTGAAACGCCGGAGCCGATGGCTTGATTAAACTTGACATCATCAATGAAGTGGTAAACCGCACCGGGGTCACTAAGACAAAAGCTGAGCGCGCGGTAGAAACCGTTTTCGAAGGCATGAAAAGAGCGCTAGCACAGGGCGATCGCATTGAGCTACGCGGTTTTGGCGTCTTTAACGTGCGCCCACGCAAGACTGGCATTGGCCGGAATCCGCGCACCGGAGCCGAGGTCAGCATACCTCCAGGAAAAGCAGTTCGCTTCAAACCTGGCAAAGAACTTCAGTCCATCGATTAGCTGCGCGGCACCGGGCAGCTGCTTGCTCTTCTGCCGCTTGCGTTAGCGAGCGTCCCTGATGTCTGAGTCCGTGCCTGATTCTTATTCTTTCTCTGAGGCGGATGAGGCGCATCCGCAAGAGCATGCTCAACGGGTGCGCTACGGCCTGCCGCTCGTCATGCTGCTCCTCACCTTCTGCACCACTGTGTTGGTGGGTGCCCGCCTCCAATACAACTTCAACCACCACTTGGACGCCTTTGCGACCGGCGATGAACTGCTGCCGCTGTTCCCCGTGCAATGGTTATGGAAAAGCCCGCGGGAGCTTCTTCTCGGGGTCCCATTCTCTCTGGCGATCATGGGAATTCTGCTCTCGCACGAACTGGGACATTACTTCTTTTGCCGCTTCTATCGCGTCAAATCTACTCTCCCCTTCTTCATTCCCGCCCCGACGCTGATTGGCACGCTTGGAGCTTTCATCCGCATTGGCGGCTTTGTCAGATCGCGTGCAGCTCTGTTTGATATCGGCTTTGCAGGACCAGTGGCCGGATTCGTGGTGGCCGTTCCCACAATGTTCGCCGGACTGAGGCTGTCTCACGCCGTAGCAGGAATTTCAGACCCCGATCTGCAGTTTGGTTTCCCGCTGATCTTTCAGCTGGGGCATGTTCTGCTGCACCCCGGCGGCCCCGCGCTGTCGCACTACTACCTCCATCCCATAGCGTTGGCAGGATGGGCCGGGATGCTGGCAACAGCTTTGAATCTGCTCCCCGGCGGACAGCTTGATGGGGGTCATCTGGTCTTCGCGATTTCGCCAAGTTTGCACAGGTTTGTTTCCCTGGCGGTCGTGGGAGCACTTGTCGTAATGGCGTGGTTTTTCTGGGCCGGCTGGATCATCTGGGCAATTCTGCTGGCACTGAGCGGATTGCGGCAACCAGGCGTGCCGCAATGGCCTGGAGTAGGCCGCCAACGCAAAATCATGGCGCTCATGGCATTGGTTATGCTGCTGCTCACCTTTACGCCAACCCCGGTAGCACACTCATCCTTGCCTGAAGTGGCGCACATGGTTAATCAAGGGAATCGCTGAAAAGGTACTGCCTCTCTGCAGCGGTGTTGGCTTTGCCGGCCAGGGCTTTATGACAGCGACATCGCATCCACATCCACAATGATGTTTGTGCGTGGAATCTTCTGCCGCTGCGCCGTGGCAAGCATGGCGCGCAGGACGTAATTCAGACGCTCGCGACTGCCTGCCTTGAGAACAAAATGAAAGCGATAGTCCTTCTTCAACCGAACGATTGGCGCGGGCGCAGGCCCCATTACGCGCACCCCTTCATGCCTGACGCTCTCGAACCATCGACCCAGCATCCCGGAGTAGCGCAAGGCCTCTTCCTGCTTGTCGCTGCGAACCACGATGTTCGCAAGCGAATCGAAGGGCGGATAATGCATCCACCCGCGGAACCGGAGCTCCTTCTCTGCAAAGCTGCCGTAGTCATGACGCGCGGCGAACTGCACCGCATAGTGGTCCGGGAAATGTGTCTGCAATACGACCTTGCCCGGCGTCTCCCCCCTTCCGGCGCGCCCGGCCACCTGCGTCAGCAGCTGAAAGGTGCGCTCGGCAGCGCGAAAATCCGGCAGTCCCAGCGCGGTATCCGCTCCCACGACTCCGACCAGCGTAACTCCATGCACGTCGTGTCCCTTGGCGATCATCTGGGTTCCCACCAGCAGGTCGATATCACCAGCTTGAAATTCGCTCAGCACGCGTTCGAAGTCGTCGTGCCCACGTACGGTGTCGCGATCCATGCGCCCGATGCGCGCCTTCGGAAAGATCGAGTGCAGCAAGTCCTCCAGTTTTTCCGAGCCGGTCCCGAGGAACTGCACGTACTCGCTGCCGCACTTGGGACAAGTCTTTGGCACCGCCTGCTGATAGCCGCAGTAATGGCACAGAAGCCGTTGCTGACGCTTGTGATAGGTCATGGCCACGGCGCAGTCGCGGCATTGCAGCGTATCTCCGCATGAGCGGCACATAACCCACGCCGAGTAACCACGACGGTTGAGCAGAATCATTGCCTGCTCACCACGCTCCAGCCGCTGGGTAGTCTCTTCGATCAGCTTGCGCGAGAGCACGCTCTCCTTGCCCGTTTGCTGAAACTCCTCTCGCATGTCGATCAGTTCCACTTCCGGCAAAGGGCGTTCCTTCACGCGATCGGGCAGTTCGATGAGCGCATACTTGCCGCGCGAGGCGTTCTGATAGCTTTCCAGCGAGGGCGTTGCCGATCCCAGCACAACAGTCGCGCCCAGGCCCTTGGCGCGCATCACCGCAACATCGCGGCCGTGATAGCGGGGCATCTCCTCCTGCTTGTAACTGTTGTCATGTTCCTCGTCGACGATGATGAGGGCGAGGTCAAGCACCGGGGCGAAAATTGCCGAGCGCGTGCCTACCGCGATGTGGGCTTCGCCACGACGGATGCGGTGCCACTGTTCGGCACGCTCGGTATCGCTGAGCGAGGAATGCAGGATGGCAATCTCTTCGCCGAATATGTTGTGAAGATCGGCGGCGACACCGGGAGTCAAACCAATCTCCGGCACCAGCAGAATCGAACCGCGGCCTGCCTCCAGCACCGACTGCATCGCCGCCAGATATACTGCTGTCTTTCCTGAGCCGGTAACGCCGTGCAGCAGCGCTACATGGAAGCTGCGATCTTGCACGCTGCCGCGAATCTCCTGCAGCGCTTCCTTCTGGCTGGGGGTAAAAAGAAAATTAAGCGTGCTGCGCGGCTTCATGCGTGGCGCAACCTGCTCGGCCGCCTCTTCCACAATCTCGACCAGGCCGTGCTTCACCAGCGTTTTCAAGGAACTGGGAGAGGTCCCGGCCTCGCGAAGCTCTTCCATGCGCATGCGCCCTTGCGCCTCGCGCAGCAGGTCGACAATGTGCTGCTGCGCCGCGTTGAGCTTAGATTCGGCGAGCTTAGACTCATCCGAAGTTTCGCGCAGGGTTACGACCTTCACCAGCCTGCGCGCGTCGCGGACACCGGAGAGGTCCTCGCGAAGAATCCATTTCTTCCGTTGCAGCGCGCGCAATGTCTCGCGGGTTGCGCCAGTCGCGCTGCGCAGTCGCTCTTCACGAACCAGTTCGCCTTCCGACAGCGCATCCAGCACCGCATATTCGCACTGATGCTCGGAAGCACTCTGCAAGCCTGAGATACAATCCGCTTCGTACAACGCCTCAGCACCCAATTCTGTGATGCGATAACCAAATGACTGGCGAAACTCGGCTTGCAGGGGAAGCATGGTGCGATAAACTTCGCCGATAGGAGCAAGGTAGTACCGCGCGATCCACTCTCCCAGCGCGAGCAGCTTCTCATCGAGCACAGGTACGCTATCGAGCACCTGAACTACCCGCTTCAGCTTTCTGTTTTCGGGTGGGTCGTGATGAACTCGTGTAACAACGCCGGAGAGTTTCTTCTCCGCACCCTTCCCAAAGGGCACAACCACGCGCCCGCCTACCACAGGCTCAACTTCTCCGACTTCATAGGTGAAGAGCGCGTCGATCGGCACCGGCAGGGCCACGTCGCAATACACGCCCTGGGGCTCGGGCAGTAACGCCCCCTGCAATGCGGCTGACTCGGCTGCCATCAAGCCTCTGGCCCGCGTTCGGATCTGCGTTCCGGATTGGATTCGGCTTCGCGCTTTGGCATTGGCATTCCCAGGTACTTCATCACAATCTGCAAATCCAGCCAAGCTTCCTTCTTCTGGCGAGGGTCGCGCAGCAAATAGGCCGGGTGATAGGTCACAACCAGCTTGGTCGTAAAGTCAGGATCGCGCTCTGGTGCGCCCTGCGGCAAATCCGGCCGGAAGTCGTAGATGTGCCCACGCAAATTTCCCAGCGAATCCGAGGCGCCGAGCAGAAACTTTGCTGCCGTAGCGCCCAGTGCCACTATCACCTCCGGACGCACAACGGAAATCTGTCGCATCAGGAAAGGCCCGCAGGTAGCGGATTCATCAGGCTCGGGAGCGCGGTTCTTCGGCGGGCGGCACTTCACTACATTCCCGATGTAAACGTCCTCGCGGCGAATGCCCATCGCCGTGATCATGTTGTTCAGCAACTGCCCGGCGCGGCCCACAAAAGGCTCCCCCTGCGCGTCTTCATCCGCGCCCGGCCCCTCGCCCACAAACATAATGCGAGCGTGCGCGTCGCCCACACCGAAAACGATGTTGGTACGTCCCTCGCACAGCTTGCACCGCGTGCAGTCGCCGATCTCTTCGCGAATCACCCGAAGAGCGGCCGGCTTGTCGTTGAGGATGTCCGCCAACTGCACGACCTCTCCTGCTGGTTCCGCGACAGTGACTTGGTCCTGGGTCAATACTGCTACTGGAGATTCCTCGGCGACTCGCGCCAGCTCTTCGCGTGAAATTGCCTGTCCGAAGCTCATGCCCTCAGGTATCTCGCGTTTATAGAGCTCGAAGATTCCAAGGTCGCGATAGTACTGCACCCTGGCTGCGACAGCCCTCCTGCTCTGCTCGTCCAAAACCTTTGCCATTCTTATGCGTTTACCTTTGGAGTCTGCCGTCCTGCGCGGAGCTTCACCACTGCGTCGAGAATGCAGCCCGCCATCTCCAGCTTGCTCATCTCCGGAATCTCCGTGACTTCGTCTGCAGTGATGATCTGGCCAGCATTGCGTTCCGAGCCAAAACCGATTCCTGGGCGCGAAACGTCGTTAACGATGATGGCGTCGAGATGCTTGCGCTTAAGTTTCCCACGCGCGTTTTCCGCCGCGTTCTGCGTCTCTGCGGCAAAGCCGATAAGCAACTGCCCCGGGGCGCGCCCCGAACCGAGTTCGGCAAGAATGTCCGCCGTGGGTTGAAGATCCAGATGCATCGCGGCTTCGCGCTTGATCTTCTGGCCTGCGACATTTGCCGGGGAAAAATCTGAGACAGCGGCGCTCATGATCGTGACGCTGGCACGCCCGAAGCGTGCGAGTAAAGCCTCCCGCATCTGCGCACAGGTTTCCACGCGCACAAACTCCTCAACCGCTGGAGGCGTCAGTGCCGTTGGCCCGCTGACCAGCGTTACACGCGCGCCGCGCCGGAGAGCGGCCTCGGCCAAGGCGTAGCCCATCTTCCCGCTGGAACGGTTCCCGAGAAAACGTACCGGATCGATCGGCTCATAGGTGGGCCCGGCAGATATCAAAACGTTCTCGCCCTTCAAATCTTCCGACTGAACAATACGAGCCAGCAGTGCTTCAACGATCTCATCCGTATCAGCCAGCCGTCCTTCTCCGACCATCCCGCAGGCAAGATAACCCTGGCTTGGCTCGACAATCGTGACTCCTCGGGCGCGCAGGGTTTCCAGATTGGCCTGAGTCGCCGCGTGACGCCACATGTTCACGTTCATCGCGGGAGCCACCACCACGGGGGCCGTCGTCGCAAGATAGAGCGTGGAGAGAAAATCTTCGGACAGGCCATGGGCAAAGCGCGCCAGCGTTGCGGCCGTAGCCGGCGCTACCAGGAGAGCATCAATCGCCTGCGCCACGCTGATGTGTTCCACCGAGGAATCAAGCGTCGAGTTGGAATCGCGCTGCGAAAACATCTCGGTAATTACCTTTTCGCCGGTTAGTGCAGCGAAGGTAAGCGGGCGCACAAACTCCTGCGCTGAGTCGGTCATAATGACTTGGACGCGAATATTGCGATCTTGTAGACGGCGTGCAATCTCCGCAGCTTTATACGCGGCGATGCCGCCCGTCACTCCCAGTGCGATTTTCATTGAGTTAATCTTCTGTTGGATTCAGGATTCTGGGCCGCACAACAGCGCACGCCGGAAACACCGTCGCAATCCGTGCTAAATGCCGCTTCGTTTTTGCTAAGCGACGTTTCCCGATTCCGTATCGTCCGGAATGGGTTCCAGCGAGACAGTCTCCCACTTCACCTTGTCGGCCTGAACTTCCTGAGCGGCAATACGACAGGGCTTTGTGGAACTCGTTTCGACCAGCGGGCTTGCCCCAGACTGTAATTGGCGAGCGCGGCGGGCCGTCACCAGGATGTAACGGTAATTGCTGTCGAACCCGTGGAATAGATCCACTTCGGTACCCCCTGAACTACACAGTACTCTTTCGAAAACTCTCAAGAACAGGGCCCAGGTGCGGCCGAACATTTTCCAGCTTTTTAGCTTGCGCCAGTTCTGCAAGCTTAAGCTCGTCGGCTCGCGAAGGCTCACGATCGCTCGCACGAAGACGCTCTGTAAGAATGATCGCCCTCAGCGCGTCAATCGAATCTTCCAGACGGTCGTTGACCAGAATGTAGTCGTATTTCTCATATTTTTCAATCTCCCTGGTGGCAGTTTCCAGGCGGCGCTTGATTATAGCCTCGTCGGTCATGCGCTCGGCGGAGCTGCGACGACGCAACCGGTTCTCCAGTTCCTGCCTGGTCGGCGGCAGAATAAAGATGCTGACTGCCTCCGGCAGGCGCCTCTGGAGCTGCGATGCGCCCTGAACGTCGATGTCCAGCAGAAGATCGTGGCCGCGCACAATCGCATCATCGAGAAACTTTTTGGCCGTGCCGTAATAATTCCCGAAAACATCTGCATGTTCCAGAAATTCGCCATTTCGAATCATGCGCTCGAAAACGTCGCGGCTGGTGTAGTAGTAGTCGCGCCCGTTCTCCTCGCTGCCGCGGGGGTGCCGCGTGGTATAGGAAACGGAGAAGTCCAGCTGACTTACAAGACGCTTGATTTCATTTACCAGCGTAGATTTGCCGCTGCCAGAGGGCGCTGAAATTATAAAGACCAGACTCATTCTACGTTTTGCACCTGTTCACGGGATTTTTCAATATCGCTTTTGAGCGCCAGACCCAGCTCGGTGATCCGCATCGCATCTCCAGCCAAGCCTGTGGTTTTGGAAAGCATGGTGTTTGCCTCGCGATTCATTTCCTGCAGCAGGAAGTCGAGTTTCTTGCCAATTTCCCCGCCCTCCTCCAGCAAGCCGCGGAAATGCTTTACATGCGTCAGCAGGCGCACAATCTCTTCCTGCACATCGCTGCGCTCGGCCAGCATGGCCGCTTCCTGCAATATGCGGTCCGGATCGGCTTGGCCTTCCAGCAGCTCTGCCATTCGGGTACGAATACGCTCCAGATGCGCCTGCAGCACCATCGCGCGCAGAGTCTCCACCTCGGCCGTGTTGCGCTCGATCTGATCCATCCGCCCTTCGAGTTCGGAGCGCGTATGATTACCCTCCAGCTGTCGATTTGCGTTCAGCAGACCAATCAGCTCGGAGGCGGCAGATAGTAGCGCCGCCTGCAACTCCGCCTCTTCCGGCAACTCGTTTGACGCCGAGAGCACGCCGGTCAAGCGGAAAATCGCGTTCAAGTCAATCTCGCCGTGCAGGTCAAGATCACTCGACAACTCGCGAAAAGCCTTCACATAATCGGAAACAAGCTCGCGGTTAACGCTAAGGCCGGATGCGCCAGCGTACTCCAACGTGAGCGTAACTTCCACGTGTCCGCGGTGCAATTTCTCTTTGAAAAGCTTGCGTAGTTGCTGTTCCAGGAGTTCGGATTTCGCAGGTAAGCGCAGGTGCAGGTCAAGAAAACGATGGTTTACCGACTTCGCGGTGAATGTGAATGCTGTCTTATCTTGCTGGCCCTTGACCTGGGCAAAGCCGGTCATGGAGCGGATTGACATGTCTACTCCTCTTCCACAAACGCGTCCTGCTTCGGAGCGTCGAGATCCACAAATTGCAGATCGTAAAGGCGGCGATACGTTCCAAGCCTCGTTAACAAATCGTCATGCGAACCCTCGTCGGCAATCATTCCGTTCTCCAGAATGATAATGCGATCGGCGCGGCGCACGGTGGAAAGGCGGTGCGCAATGACAAAAACCGTACGGCCTGTCATCAGATTCTGCAGTGCGGCCTGCACCAGTGCTTCGCTTTCGGAATCCAGTGCGGAGGTCGCCTCGTCCAGAATCAGCACGGGGGCATTCTTCAGGAGTGCGCGTGCAATGCTCAGCCGCTGGCGTTCGCCGCCGGAGAGCCGGAAGCCGCGCTCGCCAATAACCGTGTTGTATCCGTCCGGCATTTGCTCGATAAAGTCGTGCGCCAGGGCGGCCTGGGCCGCATGCACTACATCCTTCTGCGAGACATGCGGCTGGCCGTAAGCAATATTGTTGCGCACTGTGTCGTTAAACAACACTGTCTCCTGGGCTACAATGCCGACCTGCTTTCGCAGTGAGGACACTGACACATCCCGGATATCAATGCCATCCACCAGAATGCGCCCCCCGGTCACATCGAAAAAGCGCGGGATCAGATGCACCATGGTAGACTTGCCGGCGCCGCTGCCGCCAACGATTGCTACCACCTCGCCGGCATTCACATTCAAGTTAATGCCCTTTAACACCTCGCGCGCGTCTTCCCCATCGTTGTAACCGAAACGCACGTCTTCAAACTGGATCGAATCACGGAATGGCGGCAGCTTGCGCGGATGAACTCGTTCGTGCACTTCGTCCTTCAGGTCCATGAATTTAAAGACCGATTCCGAAGCGCCGAGTGCCTGTTGAAAGTTGTTGTAGAACAAGGCAAACTTTCGCACCGGCTGATAGAGGCTCATTGTCGCGCCAATGAAAACCATGAAGCCGCCGATCGTCATTGTGCCGCGATTGATACTGTCACGTCCGAGCTTGATCAAAAGAGCTATAGCAACCGCACCCAGCAGGTCCATCAGCGGAGAACTCAGCCCCATTGCCACAACCGAGCGCATGTTCGCGCTGAACAACCTCTCGGCGGCAGCCTTGAAACGCAACGTCTCCCATATCTCCGTGCTGAAAGCCTTTACGATTCGATTGCCGGTGAGGGTTTCGTGCAGGATATTCTGAATTTCGGCGAGTTTGTCCTGTCCTCGCCGAGTGCTGCTCCGCACCTGGCGGCCAATCTTGCGCGAGCTGAGTATGATCAACGGCACAAAAAACAGAAGAACCCACGCCAGTTTGCCACCGACGGAAATTACCAGTCCGGCCATAAACGCGAAAGCAAAAAACTGCTGCAGGAACTCGGCCAGCACGCTGGACATCGCAAACTGCACTTTATCGATGTCGTTGATAATTGCCGAAACCAGCGTCCCGGTAGGATGCTTCTGGAAGAAGGCTGCCGAGCGGCGCAGAACCCTGCCATAGACCTCATTGCGCAGATCGGTCACAAGACCGAAACCTGCGTAGCTCACCAGATAGTTGCCAACGTAATCGAAGATGCCTTTAAGGAAGACCGAAGCGACCAGCGCAACAGCAACCACGGTCCAGGGGTTATGGAAATGGCTCGGGACCAGTTCCTCAAGGTAGATCGTGTGAGTCGTACCCGGAATGGTAATCAGCGCCATCGAGCGGCCGGGCGTTCCAGGCGTAAGTACACGGTCAAAAATGGGGCGAAACAACGCCAGGCGGAACGCTTCCAACAGTCCGACAAAAGAAAACAGAATTATGCTGGCAAACAACTGCGGCCAGTATGGCCGAACATACCACATCAAACGAATCAGTCGGCGCATGTACTACTCATGGGTTAGCGGCCCGTCCGGGTTAGGAATTGGGGTTCAAGCATTGATTCTACTGGAAGCCGCTGCTTGAAAACAGACCACAGGCAGATTGCACCCCGCAATTTCACCTCGGGCAGTCGCGATGCTCCACCTTGATGCGGTAGCCCGCCTTAGCAAGCCGCTTCTTAATCTCTTCGGCAATGAACACCGAGCGGTGCTGTCCGCCGGTACAACCAAAGGCAATCGTCAGGTAACTCTTCCCCTCCGCTACATAGTGCGGCAGCAGGAACAACAATAGATCCATCACCTTTGCTAGGAATTCCTGCGTCTGCGGGAACGAACGAATATATTTTGCTACCTGCGGGTGCTTGCCCGTGTAAGGGCGAAACTCCGCAATGAAGTGCGGATTGGGCAGAAAGCGCACATCGAAGACCAGATCCGCGCTCTCCGGTATGCCGTTCTTAAAACCGAAGCTCAGTGTTGAAACCAGAAGCGGCTGACGTTCGTCGCCATCGCTCTTAAAAAGCTCGACCAGATGCGTGCGTAATTCATGCACGTTGAACTTCGAGGTATCGATCTCCAGATCCGCAATATTGCGAATCGGTTCAAGCCTGCGCCGCTCGCTGGCAATCGAACTCGGCACCGAGTCCGTGGATCCCAATGGATGAGGGCGACGGGTTTCGCTGAAGCGCCGCACCAGAACTTTATCGTCGGCTTCTAAATAGATCAGCTTGACGTCCAGCCGCTTCTTCAAATCGTGGATGATGGAAGGCAACTGTTCCAAGCGGCTGCCCTCGCGAATATCGACCACAAGGGCCCCGTTCTTTTTATCGCGACTGCCTTGGATCAGTTCCGCAAAGCTGGGGAGCAGCTCTGCGGGAAGATTGTCCACGCAGTAATACCCCATATCTTCAAATACTTTCAACGCCGTGATCTTCCCCGAACCGCTCAAACCGGTGATCATCACCAGCCTTGCTTTAGGTGCCGGGCTCTTTGGCTCCAGCTCTGAAAGGATCGGGTGGGGACGTTTCCGGGAACGGGCTTTGTCATCCGCTGGGGCCATATTGCGTAATTTAGCAGCAGAGAGTGATCCGGAGAAAGATTTACGAACCTGAATAGCAAAATAGTACTTACGGTCAAATACTGTTTCGTGGTCAAAAACAGCAAAGCGTGCGCCGGGGGGCGCACGCTCGTCAAAAATCTTTTTGCAATCGGGCCGGCTTTACGGCACGTCTATTAGCTCCAACTTGCCATCCTTTCGCCGATGCAGCACGTGTACAGTGGCTTCCTTATCTCGGAAGATGAATACGCCTCGGTCGCGGAACTCGCACTCTTTCACCGCTTCCTCAATGGTCAGTGGCTGCACTGCCACAGCTTCCTGACTCTTCACTAGATGAGCCTCGGCCACCTTGGGCGTGTCCGGAAACTCATGTGTCACAGCTGGGACTGCCGCGGCGGCGCCGCTTTCGGCCGGCGACTCAGTCTCAGAAGCCTCGGTCTTCCAAGTCGGCTTCTCAGCGCGCTTTCCATCGCGCTTGCGTGTATTCACCTTGAGCGCCTGCTTTTCAATGTGGTCCATTGCCTCATCAATGGCAACGAAAACGTCTGTGGCTTCGCCGTGACCAACCAGCTTTTCGGTTCTCCTGGTCAACGTGATCTCGGCGATGCGGCGCTGCTTTTCCGCAGTCAGAATAACCTTACTGGTGCAGTTATTGCCTACTATTTTTACAAGCTTCGCCAGTCCTGCTTCCACTTCCTTGCGAATCTTGGGAGTGATGTCGAATTGCCTGCCGGTATAATCCACGTCCATTCGATTTCCCCTCCTGAGGACCCTCCCGGCACCTTTTGAGTGCCGGTTCTACCACTGTCCAAAGCCGAGCCGACCATCTACATCGGCATCAGGCGATTGGCCCTGCAACCAAACCCGGAGAAACCCGTCCCCGGGCCCGAACCACGAAAAACATCGTGGCCGATGGTTATATCAGATGTAGAGAGGCACTGCCAGTCTTATGTACCTGTGGAAAGAATGAAATTACTTTTTGACCCGTCTTTGGTGGGTTGAGGGAATCCTCATGTCTTCGCGATACTTGGCCACCGTGCGGCGCGTGACCTGGATCCCCTGCGACTGCAGGATGCGGGTGATCTGCTCGTCGGTGAGAGGACGCGCGGGGTCTTCGTCCTCGATCAGCTTCTTAACCCGCCGCTTCAGGATCAGCAGCGACGTGGCTCCGCCCTCTGGTCCGTTCACGCTCTCGCTGAAGAAATAGCGCAGCTCGAATACGCCCTGGGGAGTGTGGGCGTATTTACTGGCAACGGCGCGGCTCACTGTTGAGGGATGCACACCTATCTCTTCCGCCACTTCCTTGATCATCATCGGTTTCAGATAATCGATGCCAAAATCGAGAAATTCTCTTTGCCTGCCAATGATGGCGTAACAAACCTTCAGGATCGTCTGCTTACGCTGTTCAATGTTCTTGATGAGCTGTAAAGCGGACTTATACCGCTCCTTGACATAGACACGCACTTCTTTCTCGTTGCCTTCCCGGCTAAGCAGTTTCTTGTAAGTCGGATTCAGGCGAAGCTGTGGCATATCATCATCGTTCATCACGATCACATACTCGTCACCCTGCTTGATAATCGCCACATCAGGCTCGATCAGCCTCGTATCGGGGACGTTGTAGCGCAATCCGGGTTTTGGATCCAGCGTGCGAATCAGCGTCACGCAGCGCTCCACCCGTTCCATGCTCTTGTTCATTGCCCGGGCAATTTCCCGAATCAGCTTATTTTGCAGCATGGGCAGGTAATTGTCGGCGATCACCATGGCATCTTCCAGCAGTTCCGGCATATCCGGTTCCCCGCCTCGCTCATCGTGCACGCGCAACAGGTCCTTCAACTGAGCCATCAGGCACTCGCGCAGAGTTCGCGCACCCACGCCTATGGGGTCCATCTGCCGAACTAGTTCAATTGCCTCGCGCAGCGCATCAGTGCCAAAAAGCGCCTTGGCAGGAAGCTCCTGACTGGAAGCCGGGCCGGAAATCACCTTGGCTTCTCCGTCTGCCGACACAACGCCGTCTAACCCTAAATCCTTCTCTAGCGCCATACCGCCGTCCAGCGCGCTCAGTGAGCCCGCGCCCAGTTCCAGCAGTTCCTCATCCTTCAAAGGCAGGTAACCGTCGTCGTTCAGATTCCCAATAATCAGCTCCGCTGCCGCCAAAACGTCATCTTTAACGCGGGTTGCGCCGAGCTGCCACATCAGGTGGTCCGTTAAGCTCGTTCTTTTGGAAAGAAAATTCTCAAATGAAGGTTTTTCAATCGATTCCAGCTCGGTATTGCTGCGGTACCCAGGATCCAGATATTCCTTAAAGAAGGAGCCGAAATCGACTTCCTCGAACGGGTCGCGCTCCTCGGGTGTGGTTTGGGGCTCCTCTGCCAAAGCGGCCGAGCTCTCGCGGTCACGCTTCTCTTCCCGTGCCGCAATCTCGTCAATGGTGGGCACTGTATCGACGTACTCGTCCAGCACCGGGTTTTCGACCATCTCTTCGTTGATCATGTCCTTGAGCTCGAGCTTGTTAAGCGCAAGAACACTCACCATCTGCACCAATCCGGGAGTCAGAATTTGGCGTTGACTAACTTTGAGGCTAAGCTTTGTCTGCAGAGATCCCATTCACCAACGATCAAGGGGAAATTTCCCCGGCCTTATTTTAAACCAGAAAGTTCAGATTGACTGTAGGTTCGGCAATAAAAATGCAAGTAATCTCGCATTACCCCTAAACCAACGAAAAACTTTCTCCTAAATAAACACGCTTCACATCCGGATCATGGCCCAGTTGCTCAGGTGTGCCCGTACGGAAGATGCGTCCTTCATTAATTATGTAGGCCCGGTCAGTTACAGAGAGAGTCTCGCGAACGTTGTGGTCGGTAATCAGAACTCCGATTCCACGCTCCTTCAGCGTGAAGATAATCTTCTGAAGGTCAAGAACGGCAATGGGGTCGATCCCGCTGAACGGCTCGTCAAGCAGGATGAATGAAGGATTAATACATAGCGCGCGGGCGATTTCCACGCGGCGACGTTCTCCACCGCTCAGGGCATAACCTTTATTCTTACGGATGTGTGCCAACCCAAGCTGGTCAAGAAGGCTCTCCATCTTGACGCGGCGCTCCTGCCAACCGAAGCTTTGCGTCTCCAGCACGGCCAGGATATTCTCCTCCACGCTCAGCTTGCGAAAGACCGAGGCCTCCTGCGGAAGATAGCTGATTCCGTAATTGCGAGCGCGCAGATACATGGGGACGGCGGTGATATCCTCGTCCCCGACCATGACCCGGCCCGAATCAGGCGGAATCAGGCCGACAATCATGTAAAAGCTCGTTGTTTTCCCAGCGCCATTGGGACCCAACAGGCCCACCACCTCACCCCGATTCACTGCCAATGACACACCATTGACAACGCGGCGACTGCGGTACGATTTGGCCAGTTCTTCCGTGGAAAGTGTCTGCATCAGCGGGAAACGTGAGTGTGCGTCACGGTGCGCGAAAAACCCTTACTCTCGACGACCACCCTATCATCATGGCTGTAGAAGGTCAACGAATCGCCCCGGACCGTACCGTTCACTGGATCGCTCAATATTGGAGAGCCAGTCATCACATAAGTGCCAGTCGCTGCCGTATACACCAGCCTGTCGCCGACAGCCCGGCGCTCCTGCTGCTGCACCACAACGTGCGTACTCGCGATAATGTGATCAAGTTGGCTCGGCTCTCCAATGCGGGATGTGCCCGCTGCATTCAGGAAAATATCTGCGTGATCGGCAGTCAGAAATCCATCTTGTCCGCGTGCCGTCACTCCACCGGAGTAGCGTGCCTGGCGTTCACCATCGACATAGTTCAACCTAGGCGCGGTCACCACCATGGTCGATGCCTTACCCTTCCCGTCCCCTTGCAGGAACACGCTGCTAACCGGGTGTTTTCGGTCGCCCTGGGCAACAATCGTCCGTGCCTTGTGATCGAAATCGATCGTCTGTGCTTCCACAATATTCGAGCCTTGCCACAGACGGGCATCGCCGCTGTAGTGAGCCAGCCCCGATAACTGCTTTGCATTCATAGCGTGGGCTGTCACGTGAATCGGGTCCGCCGTGGCCAGCAAAGCGCCACTGGGTTGAAGTTTCAGTTCGCTATAGGTAGTCTTCACGTTGCCTTGCGCAAAAAGCTGGCCACTACGGCGTAGCAGGCGAATAATTTCCGCCGTCACCGTCATGCCGCCGGACACAATGCGCGGGTTGCCTTGCAGGGTCAGCGAGTCATCCTGAGGAGAGTAGCTGGCGCGCGCCGCAAAGCTGCTCCGTCCGCCCGGCTCGCTCTTCGAGCTCTGTCCCTCGTTGTAGCGGAAATTTCCTTCCTGCACCACGCTGGAAATCTCTCCTGCCGGAGTGAGCTGCGTCACCATCGAGTCGCTCGTGCTCAGCTTGTCGGGTTGCCCCGGGACGCGGCTCAAAACGCGTACTGAACCGATGCCATGGACGGTACGTAGTTGATTCTGCTCGCCAAATTCCGCTGTTAAGCGCTGCGCGTCGACTACGGTCTGCTCACCAGCGTTCTTAGGTGCGGCTGCGCTCATTACGACCTGCCCCGGCCCGTCGGTCTGAGCTGATTTCAGCAGCCGTCCGGCATCGACCGCAAACGTCATCGCGTTGGAGGTTATGGTGAACGCCTGAGGATTTTTGCCCATCTTCTGCGCTTCACGATGGAGCGTGGCACCACGATATGCGTAGATCGTCTGGACCTGGGTCGCAGAGCTACCCTTTACCCCAATGTTCCCGGAAGGCGCAAAGCTCACCAGCAGTTCGCCCGAATGTCCGCTCGCCCCCTGTTTAGCCGATACAAAGTCCACTCCGCCAGCAAACAATGCGGATTTTACGACATTATTTGGACCTAGATTCAAGTCGGCGCGTGGCGAGCGAACCTGGATTCCGCCGGAGTCGCTTATCCGTACGTTTCCTGTGGCGTCCACATGCTCCACCGCATTGCCCTCGTTCAAATTTACGATTGCGTGATCGGCCAGAAGCGTACGATCTCTGCTCGTCATGTGAACGGAATCCATGGTCAGCACGCGTGGCTGCTTCATGATTTCCCCGCGCGCAGCCTGAATGCGTGTAGGTTGCACGCCCTCGGTCCGAACGTCGATTGCGGAGTGTAGCGTCAGTTCGTTTTTCTTCGAATCGTATGTCGCGCCACGTGCGGTTCCGGATACCCGGGGCATGTGCAAGTCAATGACGCCCTCGGTCTCGGCCAAGCCGGTCTTCTGATTGAACGTCAGCCCTTCGGTTCGCAGATGGATGGGCTCCCGTCCCAAATGGGGCGTTGCCTGGTCTTCCAGTTTCTGGCCTTCGCTGTTGCCTGCCAGATCGATGTTAACCTCTCCCTTAGCAACTACTGTTCCGGCTTCCGGGTCATACTGAAATTCCTTGCCATAGATCTGGTCAAAACGGTCCGAATTCCGGCCGTACACAATGATGTTCACATCGTGCAGCTCTGCACGTCCGCCCTGCCTGAATTGCGTCGCCTTCGACGCACGGATCGTAAACAGAGTCCGCCCGCCCTCGCTTTTGGAAAATGAAAATCCTTCGCTTGATTGCTGAACGTCGATTCCGACCTTTGCGGGAAGATTCCTGATCGCAAGGCGTATCTGAAAGCGCGCATAAATGTAGAACCCTGCCACAGCCGCAACAATAATCAGGGCCATCGCGGCAAACCAGATTCGCAGGCGAGGGATTGAGACAGGCATTGCTCAATCAGTGTACGCGAGGCAACACGTTGCCCGCATTATTTCCCGCTTATGAATTCGATGTTGCCGAGGCCGCTTTCGCGGAACGCCGGAAATCCGACAGCACCAGTTGCAGGCCCCCACCAAAATCCGGATGGGTGTTTTGCTCGATACGGAACATTACGTCCAAGCTGTCGCCGCCGGAGAGCGGTTCGGCCTCCAAACGGTGCGCCATGCGCCAGCCCAGCGCGTCCAGTCCACGAGAAAGTGCACCGGCTTGTGAATTCACGTAACGGCGCAGTTTCAGCTTTAAATGTTTTTCGCGCAACACCCTGGGCTCTCCGATCAGGGTTACGCCTCGTGCCACGAACACCGGCTCAGAATTACCCACACCGAACGGTTGCAGCGCACAAAGTGACTCCCAGAAGCGGGGCGTGACTTGCTCCACCGTAAGTTCGCCGTCAAACTCCAGCACAGGCTGCAATTCCTCGGCGGCCAGCGCAATCTTCGCATATTCATTTAATCGGCGCCGCAGTTCGGGAATATTCTCCGACTGCATAGCAAATCCGACCGCATGCGCGTGTCCGCCGAAGCGCAGGAACAGTTCCGGCACAGTTTCCAGTGCATTCAACAAGTGGAAGCTCGGAATCGAACGCCCTGAGCCATGCGCCACGTCGCCATCACGGGAAATCACCAGCGCCGGACGACCAAAGCGCTCAACAACGCGCGAGGCGCAGATACCAATAACACCGCGATGCCATCCCTCGCCATCCATAATCATGCAAGCGGAGTCGCGTAAGCCTTCGCTCTCTTCTATTTGCTGAAGCACCGCGTCCGAAATGCGATGTTCCTCCTGCTGCCGCGCCGAATTCAGCTCGTTCAGCTTTTCCGCCAGTTCTCTGGCGCGCACCGGATCTTTTACCGTAAATAGCTCGACCACATCCTTCGCCACGTCCATGCGCCCCGCTGCATTCATACGCGGAGCGACACGAAACGCAATCTCGGTCGAGCTCAGGGCACGTCCGTGGTTCAGCTCGCAAACCTGCAGGAGTGCGTTCAGCCCCGGATTTACGACTTTTCGCAGTCCTTCCAGCCCCAGTGAGACGAAGACGCGGTTCTCGCCCAGCAGTGGCACCGAGTCCGCAATGGTCGCAATGGCTACAACTTTCAGGAAGGAAGGAATCAGCCTTTGGCGGCCAGCGCGCTCGAGCAGCGCCTGTGCAATCTTGAAAGCCACGCCCGCGCCGCACAAATCCTTGCAGGGATAGGTGCAGTCCGGTTGATTGGGATTCAGCACCGCCAAGGCTTTGGGAACGCCCTCTGCCTGAGCTACTAAATGGTGATCGGTCACGATCAGGTCCACACCCACTCGCTCGGCGGTCTCGGCGGCGGCAAAGGCACGAATACCGGTATCGACGCTGATGATAAGCTTGACGCCTTCAGTCGCGGCGCGCTCGATCACCTCGTCGCGCATCCCGTAGCCTTCAAGCAATCGGTGCGGAACGTGAAAGTCACACCGGCCCCCAAGCAGTTCCATCACCGTTTTCAGAATGACGGTTGCCATAGTGCCATCTACGTCGTAGTCGCCGTAGATCAGCATCGGCTCACGCTGCGCAATCGCGCGCTCCAACCGCTCGACAGCCGGAAGCATACCGAGCATGTCCATTGGGGAATGCAGTTGATCCAGCGAGGGATGAAGAAAGATGCCAGCCTCTTCCACCGAGGCGATGCCGCGCGCAGCCAGCAGCTCGGCAACAATCTCGGGGAGATCCAGCGAGTCGGCAAGCTTTTGAGCAATACACCGTGAGCTTGTGCCGCTTACACTTTCCTGGGCGCGCAGAGTCCAGCGCACGTTCAGCGCTCGTCCTCGTCGAAACCCTCCGTCGGGCCGTCGATCATGATGCCGCCAAGGTCTTCTGCCATTTCCTGCAGTGCCGTGTAACCCTCATACCACTCGGTAGAAAGTTCGTAGAGGAACATCACGCCCTGATAGGGAAAGCCGAGCTGGATAAACCCGATCCGGCCCAGGTATGAGCGCAATTGACGGGCGGTCTCCAGGTCTTCGTCCCGGCTTAAACTGGAGCGGCGGAGTTCTGAAATCAGAAACTCAACATCGTCCGCTTCCAGTTGAACAGTGTTCATCGTCAGGAATGGCGCGCCAGACGCTCGCGCTAATTCCACAAAATCCTTCCAGCTTTCTGTAACATCATCAGCATCCCAGAGCACGCTCGGCATCTCGTCCGGAATATAGCCGTGAAATCGCCGCAACCCCAGTCCCTGGGTGAAGGCGTTCATATCGTCGTGAATGCTGGTCAGGTCGTTTAACATCGCTCAGCTCTTTTACCAAAGGGGTGCAATTGCTGCACCCGCCCCCGGATACCTTCAGGTGCTCGTTAATCATACTCCCTTCATCGCACTCTGCCGCATCTAGAACAAACCTACAGCAAGTCTTTGTTTAGCAATGGCGATCCAGAGCAGGTCGGGTTCACAAGAGACGGCTTTGGATTGTGCTAGAATCGCTTCTTAGACTGTGAATTAGACGACAACCATGCTCTTTTCGAAAGAATACGTGGGCTATCTTGCCCGGCAAGCCGTCAAACGGCTTCAAGACAACCATTTCATCAAAACAAACGAGCCCGAGAAAGTCATCGAGTGCGTCCAAAACGTAATGGTCGAGGAACTTAGCCTCGAGGACCGCATTAACGATGAAGTCAGGGTCATTCTCGATGCTTACTCTGACGAGATGCGCAACCGCGGGGCGAACTACCAGGAAATGTTCAAGCGTGTAAAGAACGAGCTGGTGCGCAAGTACAAGGCGGTGTTATGAGACTGTCTCGCGAAAAACTGAACAAGCTTGCCTCGTCCTCCACTGAACGACTCGCCGGGATGAAGCAGGTCGAGTTCCTCGAAGGCTACGATGACATACGCCAGGAACTGCGCCGGATTCTCGAAGAATTGCTCGCAAACGAAGAAAAACTCGACAAGGCAGCCCGGCTAAAAATCGAGAGTCAGCGCCGCACCATTCCTGAAGGCACTCCCGAGTGGAACATTCTTTATCACAAGTACTATAACGAAGAGGTACGGAAACTCATAGGGTTCTGAGGATTCCGGTGTCCAAGTAGCTGGAAGCCAGATTTCTAAATGCGTTATAACACAGAGGTGTCCAACTTGGACACCTCTATTTTTAGTGTCCAGCGTTTGGACACCTCTAAGATGCATTGCCCAAAGCTATAGCACGTTGAGGGCCAAAGCGAGGGGGGTGGGTGTTGGGTTTGGGGGTGGGGTTGCCGCTAAAAAAAAGCCAACCGGATCCGGAACCAAAAATGCGCGGGCATGAAGCAAGGGCGCGAAAAACACGGCGGGCGGGGGCCAAGCGGCCAGAGCCCCGGCCACGAAGGGGAAAGCCCACCCGCGCGGCAGCGAAGCGAGCGGCCCGGACGAAGCCGCGCAGGAGACGCGCCACGGAGACGGAAAGGCCACACAAACGGCCCGCCCGCCGTGGTTTTTGCGTCCGCAGCGCAACCCTCCACGCGCCCGCAGCGCGTGGAGGGCGGAAGCGGACAGCCGCCGGGGCATGGGCGGCGGCGTTTTGGCCGCTGGAGTGCCAGCGCGGGTTCCGCGCGGCGACACGGCAACCGCGCACCCAGCAGCCAACTTGAGGAGCCGCGCCACAGGGGAAGACGGCGGCGTAGGGAGCACGGCGGACGCTTTGGAGCACGATGCGGGACGCACAAAAAGCGCGGAGCGCTTGCGGCCCGCAGCGTGCTTGCCCGCCGAGCGGACCACAGCCGCCCACCTTGTCGCTGGCATCCTCCACGGCAACAGCTTGCCCGGCTGCGCGGGCGATTGCGGCCCGTGCCCGCGCCGTCCGGCCAAGGCACTCCAGCACGGCAAGGGAATGGGGGAAGCCCCAGCGGCGAGGGGGCAAGGGAAAGCTGTGGCCCTTGCCCCCGTTGAGCGTTCATCCATGGAGCAGGATGCTAGGGGGTGGAAAACTGTTTGGCGAGGGCAGGCCCGGTTAAGGCAATTTCCGCGAGAACAGGCCAAGTCTCGGTAACAACACGGCGACCCATGGCAATAGCCTCTGACTCGCTGTGAGCCTCCACCACTCCACCTACGTACCAATCGCACTGATCGCCGAGGTAGAGCCGGAAGCGCCAGCGGCACCACAGGTGATGGACCGGGCGGGGCGGTTTACGCGGCACGGGCTTAATTTTCGGGCCGGTCATAACCATCCTTTCGAGTGTCACGCTGACGCATTGCGGCAAGCGCGAGTTGGAGGCCATACAGCAGCACATTCTTATCGGCGGCGAGCATGGAGGCGTTGAGCACCCGGCGGACCGCATCGACAATGTCGCCCGGCGTGCGGAGCGGTGGAATCATCAACTCCGAACTCACGACGGGTCACCGTGTGGAACAGGAAAGAGCGTACCGGGGGCGGGATCGTCGGAACCACCTGCGATGGCTTCCGGATCAGCCGGAATCACCGCTTCGATTGCGGCGATGGCCGCATCAATTGCACTAGCGGCGGCGATGTATTTGTTTCGAGCTTCCAGCATGGAGTGAACCAGCAGAACGGCATTAATCATGGCGACGGCCCTTTCGGTTGGGGTGGAGGTGATCGAGCAGAAAGCGGCAGGTGTTGACGGCATCGGCGCGAGCCTGCAGGAGTTGAGCGCTGAAATCAGGGCGCAGGTGCGCACCGTTCAGAGCAGAGTTAATGGCGCGAATCGTGGCCAGTTCGTCCTGCAGGGCGCGGCGAAACTCGGCGCGTTGCGATTTAGTCATTTGGTGACCTCGTGGACAGCGGCGGCGAGCTGCGCGGTGAGGCGGGCAGCCGGACGCTGAAGATAGTGCAGAGTAGAGCCAAGTGCACCGTGTCCGAGTAGCAGTTGCACGAGGCGCAAATCGCCCGTGACCTCGTACGCCTTTTCGGCCATCGTGCGGCGTAGATCATGCAGGCGCAGCCCCTTTGGGCATCCCGTGACCGCAAGGAGTTGCCGCCAGTAGAGGCTGAGCGTGGTCTCAGGCATCCGTTTGCCAAACATCAACTGGACGAGAGGCCCATCACCTTTAGGGCAGTGCTCCAAAAGCGCCTGTAAGCGCCCGGACACTGGCACACGAGCAACGGCACCGCGCTTAGTGGGGACACAGATGGTGTTTTCGACCACATGCGACCACGTGAGCTTTCGTGCCGTCCCAGAGCGCAGGGCGCAGTCATGGCAGAGCAGGATTACCAGTCGCAGCCAAGGAGGAGCCGCAGCGATGAGGTTGTCCAATTGCGCGACCGTGACCGTCACCGCCCTAGGGTGCGGCGAGGGGAGATTCGGCACCTGCGCGGGCAGTGACGGATGCACGCCATCGGCCACTAGTTGATTTAGCAGCCGCTTCAGGTACGTGGCCGCGAGCCGGCGGGTGGTTTGCGCGTATCCGCCGTCGCGGATGAGCGCGAAGGCTTCGCGGACGTGACGCGACGTGATTTGGTCGGCGGTGACGGTTGCGGCGACCGCAAAGAGGGCTTTGGCGGCGAGCTTTTCGCAGGAGTTGACGCGCCCGGCGGGCGAAGCGATGACGCGCCGCAAGATTTGCCCGACTTTCTGGCGGCGGGGTTGTTTTTTAGTTTGCCACGGAAGGCTTTGGTTTTCTGGCGTTGCTCGTGTTCGAGAGCGGCATCCCGGCTAGGGAATGGGACGCGACGGCGCTTGCCTTCGGCATCGTGATAGTCGGCGTACCAGAGGTTGCCACGTTGGTACATCTGCGGTGTCCTATCCGTCACCGCCGTGTTGATTTTAGCTGGAGAGTCGCGAGCACCAGTTTACTCAAAAATTGGCATCAAAACCTCCGACAGGCGCCAAACGATTCGGCAAAAACCGCACGATTGGCGGAACTGGTACATTCATTATAAGGGTGCATTTAGCCTACTAAACCTCAATGTCCAGCAAGGAAAACACTCCCCACCTCTCAAGCCAAACTCGCAGCGCCAATGACTTTGTTCCTCGCCGCTTCCTTCGAGGCGGCCATGTACAGACCATTGCCGGAAACTTCATGAAGCGGCTGAGCAGCCTGCCCGCGGCGGAAAAGCGGATCTTCTGGATTGAGAAGGATGTGCAGATTTTGTGCCACTGCCACTGGCAACGGCAACAGCGACTGACGCTGATGATCGTGCATGGACTGGAAGGCTCAAGCAATTCGCAATACGTGATCGGAACCAGCAGCCGTGCCTGGGCACAAGGGTGGAACGTCGTGCGCATGAACGTCCGCGGATGCGGCGGAACGGATCATCTGTCCTCGACCCTTTATCACTCGGGCCTCTCGCAAGACGTGGAAAAACTGGTAGCTGACATGATTGCAAACGACGGGTTGCAGCGCGTCGCGCTGGCGGGGTTCTCCATGGGAGGGAATCAGGTGTTGCGCGCCGTGGGCTTGTGGGGAGCGAATGCTCCGCGAGAGTTGATCGCCGCCGCCGCGGTTTCGCCCTCGTGCGACTTGGCAATTTCAGCGGACCGCATTCACGCGGCGGCATACTCGCTCTACGAGCGGTGGTTCCTCACTTCCCTGCGAAAAAGTTTTCGCCGTAAGTCCGACCTTTGGCCTGAGCAATTCGATTCGGCGCTGCTCAATAATGTGCACTCGATACGCGATTTCGATGAGCACGTGACGGCGCGCTACATGGGCTTCAACGGGGCTGAGGATTATTACGACAAGGCCAGCTCATCACGCGTCCTCGACCGTATCGCGATTCCGACGCTGGTGATTCACTCCGAAGACGACCCATTCGTCGTAATGTCGGCCGAGAGTAGACGCAAGCTGGCGGAAAATCCAAACGTGACATTTTTGCATACGAAGTACGGCGGACATTGCGCGTTCATAACGACACCAACCGACGGCAGCGACGATGGACGCTGGGCGGAACGCAAATTAATAGAATTCCTGGCGCAAGTGGAAAAATTCGGGTCAACCGCGTGGTGAGGCGTTGCTATTTTTCACCTCAACCTTAGATAAACCGCTCTGAATTCCGCGCGAAAGATCGAGAACTCGGTTAAAATAGTCTTGTCGCAATTGCAAATCACATGGGAGCGTAGCTCAGTTGGATAGAGCATCTGCCTTCTAAGCTCAAAGGCGGCTTGTGTGTTTTGAAAACGCAGGTAAACGTAACCAGATAAAGCATTTAGCGACGTTTTTTGCTTGGCCTATCTCCACATTTACCCATCTGCCTAGGGTTTTTGGAGCAAAATCGTGGCTGAGTTTGCGCAGTTTAATCAGTTTATAAAAGAGCGTACCTTCCTAAAGAACGTATCCCCCGGCACGATTATCTGGTATAAGCAATCGTTTAATTGGTTGGGAAACCCCAACCCTACGCAAGCCGATCTCACCAATTTTGTGATTAGGATGAGAGAGGCTGGGCTAAAACCTGCGTCCTGTAACAACCGTATCAGGGCTGTGAATGCTTACCTCAAATGGGCAAATTTAGGTTTAAAACTGGCCAAGATCAAAGAGCCCAAGTGTGTTTTTGAACTGTACACTGTTGACGATATCAAGAAAATAGCCAGATTTAAGCCTTTATCGGATGATCCTCAATGCTGGGCGAGGATAAGGGCACAAGTATTGGCTTTAACCTTGGCTGATACAGGGTGCCGAATCAGTGAACTGTTAACCTTGCAATGGGAAAGGGTAGACTTTGAAAACCTGCTCATAACGGTCAGAGGCAAAGGGGATAAGGAAAGGGTTATTCCGTTCTCTCATGAACTCAGGAGGTTTTTGTATCGATGGAGGCAAGAGGTTAAACATGACCTTGTGTTTGGAACCCGTTTAGGTATGATGCTGACTCCAAACAATGCCTATCGTGCGCTAGGAGCAATGCTCGATCATCTGAAAATCAAACGCCCTGCCCGAATGGTTCATGCTTTTCGCCATACCTTTGCGACGGGATATCTTCGCCGGGGAGGCTCATCCTTACACCTACAACGGGTACTTGGGCATACCTCCCAAGCTATGACAGCTAGATATGTGTCATTACAGACGGCTGATTTACAGGCTGTACATCAAAAGGTGAGTATGCTATCCGGCCTTTGAGTTCAGGACAAAAACAAAAGGCACCTATCGTAAGGTGCCTTTTTGCTAAGTAGATTTTTTGCTAAAATTTCGCGGTTTTGCACACGTCCCTTGGGCTCAGTCAGGAAGGGGTTCAATTCAGGCGATTTTAGACCGCCCTACTGATAGGGGTGAACTCATCCCACTCATTTCCCCCGCCTTCTGCTGGGGGTACATTCACCCGGCTCCGATCAGCAGGGGTAAACCCGCACCTAGCCAGCAAGGAAATAAGGAGTCCTAGCTCCTGTGTCTTAATTGCCCTAGCCCTGAGTTTTGCCATGAGTATACAGATAGACTCAACCGTCCATCTGTCCATGCAAGTGAGGACACCGGGATGGGCCATCTTGGCCAGTTCACGCCAGAGTCTTTTTTCTGAGGCAGTGAAGTAAGCAGGGGGATTGCCTAGCTCACCTTTGGGTTTTGGCTCATTAGCTCTTGCCCTAGCACGATCAGGGTTGTGTCTTAACGAACCGTTGAGTTCAAGCATAGCAGTGGGTTTGCGAAGTCTTGCCATAGTAGATTTTTTCCTAAACTTTGAGATTTTGCCTTGGTAGATTTTTGTCCCAAAAACTTAAATTTTGAGGACGTGCAAAACAATGCTGGGCTCGGTCAGGAATCGAAGTGTTTTTGGCGATTTTGCACCACCCCTACCCTTTAAGGGGCATTGCCCCGATGCTCATCCCACCATGTGTACACCTCGGTAATGGTCATTGGCCGGGTAATTGTGCCAATGGAAGGGAAGAACTTGTCGCCGTACTCAAAACCCTTGTAATCGAAAGGGGCAGGGGCATGGGAGCCACAGGTCAAAACATGGATAGGGTGTCTGCTACCATACCCCTGCAAGGGAAGCTCTTTTGTGGTTTGAGCGATTCCACGGGCTTGCCTCTGGGTTAGCTTAGTGCGAGTGCGGTACAGGTCTTTTAATCTTGGCATGTAAACTTTCTCTCTTTCTCTGTGTTTCCACTTGGAGTAAAAACCACAGCATAGATAGCTCCGCAAACTGCCCCATAAACCCCTAACAGGACGAGTGTGGGGAACAAGCCAAAATAGGGCTTAGGATTTTGCCCAGAACAGCCCCGCATCCTGCTAAACACGCTGCCATGCAAATAGCCCCAATGATGTAAAGTCTGCTCATGCTGTGGCCTCGCTTAGGGCTGGAGTACTGCCCCGCAGTGGGGACAGGTCAGGGTCTCGTTTTCTTCACAGTCTTCACATAAAGGGCAGTCCTCATCGTTGTTTTCGCAAAGGTCGCAGGTGTAAATACACTCATCTCTCGATTCCGATTCCCAGCCGCATTCCTCGCATACAACCAAAAAATCGTCCATGTTTTAAAGCCTCCATTAAAGGATTGAATATTTGCATTTGCTGATATTTACAATCGTCGATGGTTCAAAGGGGAAGTGAGCATAACGGGTAGGATAACGGGTAGATAACGGGTACGGAAAATCTACCCGTTATGCGTTTTGATCAATGTTTATGCGGGTTTGAGCTACTTTTTTGGCCAAGATAACGGGTATAACGGGTAAATCCGGGTAACTGTTTTTATATGGCAGGGGTAGTAGTAGGGGGTCTATACAGGGCCTAACAATTTCCCTAAAAAACTTTTGACAGAAATACCCGTTATACCCGTTATCCCCTAAACCAAAGGCCACAGCAACAAACCTTGTCACCATGGCCTTTCCTCCATTAACCCTTTAGGACCGGAGAATCACCTTTTTGAGCTGATGAATCACCCTTCTGAATCGAAGGATCATCTTTATCAAGCCACGCTCGCTGCTTCCGTTTCCTAACCTTATCCAAAGCTTCGAACTCTTCCTTGCCTGATTGAAGGATTTCCGGCGAGGGTTCAAACCAAATACGTTGACTACCGCCCGTACCGCTATTCGTTTTGAATCCCAAAGCCAACATTTCGCTCATGTTGTTTTTTATGTTTGTGCCAAATTTTGCAGGACTCTGATAGGTTTGTTTCAGGTCAAAATCCCTGCAAAGCTCGCTGATTTCTGCAAAAAGCTCTGACACCGTGACCCTACGCCCTACATTATCAATGGGGTTTACAAAGGGTTGTTTGGGGACACCAAGCCAAACCCTGATTAAGTAAGCCAGAGGATTTCCTTCAGCTAATCCAGCCTGATACTCGGCACTTTGCTTTTTCCAGATCGTCTGTATCTCAGGCAAGAATCCTTCGCCTCCCGCCAAGCGATAGGTCCATGTTTCGTACTCCGGCATCTCAGATACCTTGGTATATCGCTTTGTCCCAAAAACATCATAGGAAATTAGGATTCTCATTAGTCTGGCCAGAATCTCAATCTGACATTTCTCTCGATCTCGAAGAACCCCAGCAATCAATTCGTCTTTGTCGATATGTTCTGCTTGGCTACATCACTGCACGCAAGGTGTCGTCTGTTAGTTCCTTGGCCCGGACCCGGAACATCCTGCCGTCACCCTTATTGACATAGATGGAATGCAGACCGGAGTCCTCATCCCGCTGGATACAACCCAGCTTATGCACAGGCATGTCCTCGCAATTGCCTTTAGCCAAGAGCCAAGTTTCGAGTGAAGCTGCAACCATCGCTGTGTGATGCTCTTTTGGCATCAAGCCATATCTCAGTAAAAGCTCCGATGTGCTCTGGCTTCCTGCCTGAAATGGGGTGTCGAGTCTATAGATGTACGGCAAACCATCTGACCGGAAAAACCGTGCTCTCGATTTCAGGTCGTTTAGGACAAAACAAAACACTTCCTGATCGACAATATGCCCAGCCTTTTTGTATGGCTTACCTTCTACGCTCAGGCCAATGCCTTTCCGGATTTCGTTTAGCTCGTCCCGGACCAAGCGATAGGGGGTAAAGCTGGGGGCTGAGGCTTCGCTTAGGGAAACTGTTCCCCTGTCCTCTTTTGGGTTGAGAGCCTTTACCTTTAATTGCTCAAATTCCCCTGCAAACTCATCAGGTGGTAAATAGGATTCATCTCTGTAGCAAGGCTCAAGCTCGTCATACTCAATAAAAACCCCAAACCTTTTTACAGAGGCAGCGTCAAAAATCGTCTGATCGTCTTCATCTTCATAGATGTAATAAGGATATGGTTCGTAATCAGGGTCCTCTTCCTTCTGATGATCCATAAGGTCTAGGACAGAGGTTTTATCATGCCCTTCACAACCCGTAGCAAAACATTTGTAGCTGAACCCGATCAGGTTATCTTTTGAGTCGTAGTAAGCCATGAACCCCGATTTCTGGCTTTGTTCATGGAAATCACCTTTGTACAAACACCCGCATTCAGGTACATACAGCTCTGCATGATGGCATCCTGAAGCATGGGCTGGGTGTGGTTTACTCACGGTATAAGCACTGGCTTGCTGCTCAAAGAAATCATCAATCTCAAAATCCGGGGGTGGAGCACGGAACCCTAAATTGCCTTTACCTGCGCTCATGCTCCGGGTAGATGCATGGGTTTTGATCCATTCAGCCAGCCAAGAGGGGAAGGGAGCCAGCTTGTCTGGGTAGGGCTTCTGGGGCTTATAGCTGATTCCTTCTTTGTTCCATGAACCCGGAGCAGCAACTGTCCTATTGTTTACTTTTAGCTCCAGCAGGGGTGTTAGGTCGCCTTTATCATCCGGTACACAGTAATCATCCACCCTTAAGACGTTTTTGTTGCCTAGGGCATCAGATTCCGGGGTTGCCTTGAAGTAAACGTGAAGACCACCGGAAGGGGTGTCTACTGTCAAGGTAGGGGGTAGAGGCTGGGGCAGGAGGTTGAGTACTCCGGGGTCATCAATATCGACAACACATATTTCGCCGGGTTTAGGCACGGCGATAACGTTGTAGGAGGGGTGTAAGCGCCGGAGCAAAAATAGGTCACAGTACGCCGCGGGAGCGGCGTTCTGCGGCGGAGTAAAAGTAGTCCGCCGGAACCTGGTTTCGTGAGTTGTTGCTGAAGCAAGTAGCTCATGAGACACCG